>CABFVV010000068.1_pt1 | contig 51253 bp, 46 predicted proteins | sample 8864751 | NCBI WGS metagenome assembly CABFVV01 (sample SAMEA5735770, study PRJEB23740) | soil metagenome | biome: forest; feature: forest soil; material: soil | place: USA | collected 2013-10-13 | depth 0.1 m | reverse complement strand
GGTTGAAATCGCGCGCCAGGTGTTCACCGAACTGGGTCTCGATACCGGCATGCTGGTCGGTGTCGCGAAGGGCGAAGGACGCAAGGTCGGTCTCGAAACCTTGATTTTCGCGGATGGCCGCGCGGCGCTCGAACTCGGCAAGGAAAGCGCTGCGCTGATGCTGGTCGCGCAAATTCGTGACGAGGCGCACCGCTTTGCGATTACCGGTATGCGCGCGAAGCGCGGCAAGACTCGCCAGACCTCGCGGCTCGAAGAACTCGAAGGGGTGGGCGCGAAGCGGCGTCAGCGGCTGTTGGCGCGCTTCGGCGGGCTGCGCGGGGTGGTCGCGGCCAGCGTTGAGGATCTGGCGAGCGTCGAAGGAATTTCGCAGGCGCTTGCCGAGCAGATCTATCGGCAGTTGCACTGATTGCGGTACGCCACGCTGCCCGAGGAGGGGCAGCGAGCGGTCGATAGGTGGCGCAGAAGCGCTCAGCAAGCGGGTGATAAGTGTCCGGCAAGCGGTGCTCCGGCGCTGCACGTGCCAGCCCCCGCGCGCCGCTTTGCTTGTGGCAGGCCCTGTGACACGGCACAATTGCATCTCCCTTGTCAGACGCTGCGCCTGCCCATGCCGTTTAATTTCCCGATTTTCCTGACTTGGCTGCGGATCGTCCTGATTCCGCTCGTCGTCGGCGTGTTCTATTTGCCTGACATGATGATGAGCCCGGCACACCGCAATCTGGCCGCCGCGACGATTTTCATTCTGGCGGCGCTCACCGACTGGTTCGACGGCTTTCTGGCCCGTAAATGGAATCAGACCTCGGCGTTCGGCGCGTTTCTCGATCCGGTCGCCGACAAGCTGATGGTGACGGCTGCGCTGCTGGTGCTCGTGCAACTGGCACGGATCGATTCGGCGATCGCGCTGGTGATCGTTGGGCGCGAGATCGCCATCTCGGCACTGCGTGAGTGGATGGCGCAGATCGGCGCATCGAAGAGTGTCGCGGTGAATTCGCTCGGCAAGTTCAAGACGGTGTGCCAGATGGTCGCGATTCCGATGCTGCTGTTCTACGGGCCGTTGCCGTTCGGTGGCGGGGTGTCTGTCGATACGCGCGTGTGGGGCCTGTGGCTGATCTATCTGGCCGCGTTCCTGACGATCTGGTCGATGCTCTACTACATGAAACTCGCGTGGCCGCAGATCCGCGAGCGGAGTGGCGTCGCCTGATTGGAAAACGTTCGGGGCGCGATGCCCGAGCGGCTGAAGCGTGTCCGAACGTCGGGCAAGCGTGAGTGAAATCTTTTCAGTTAAAGACATTCGCAAAAGGGGTTGACACGTTTCAGTCGTTTCTCCATAATCTCGTTTCTCCGATGCACGCAGTTTGAAGCGCGGTAGCAGTAAGAGAGCAGTTGCAGTAATAAGGCAGTAGTTAGCAGCACATTGCGGGAGTAGCTCAGTTGGTAGAGCGCAACCTTGCCAAGGTTGAGGTCGCGAGTTCGAGCCTCGTCTCCCGCTCCAAATTTTGAAGCAACGCGTTGTTTGGCGAAGTAAAAGTGCAAGGCGTTGTGAAGTAGGGCAATGCGGGAGTAGCTCAGTTGGTAGAGCGCAACCTTGCCAAGGTTGAGGTCGCGAGTTCGAGCCTCGTCTCCCGCTCCATACATAAGGGGAAGCAACGCTTCCCTTTTTGTTTGGTGGGTCAGTCCTTACGGTTACCCACCAGACAAATCTGAGAATCTGCAGCTAGGTTCCAGTCCGCTTGCGGCGCGATAGCAAAGCGGTTATGCAGCGGCCTGCAAAGCCGTTTAGGCCGGTTCGACTCCGGCTCGCGCCTCCAGTAGTTGATGTAAAGAAAAGCCCCGACTTGTCGGGGCTTTTCTTTTATCCGGCGTCGTGCACCTCGTACTTCGTGTCTCTCCTTTTAGCCTTGGTACTCAGGTCGCCGCTTACGATACGCCGCTGCGTCCATGTCCATCTGCGCGCAACGCTATAGTTCGCAGACTCCAACGCTCCCTCATCGACATCATGCGCATCCAGGATATCGAACGCCGCTCCTTCTATTTGCGCCTGATCCACGCGCTATGTCTGTGCGGCGCCACCTGGGCGCATCTGCAAGTGGCTTTGGTCCATGGGCTCTGGTGGGACTACGGCGGCGCGGCGCCGCTGACACAAATCTACTGGACGTCACTGCTCTTTATCGACCCGCTCACGGTTCTGTTATTACTGTTGAGTCCGAGAGCAGGGCTGATCCTCTGTGTCGCTGTCATCGTGACAGACGTGGTGCACAATTCATGGTTCGCGCTGCATCATCCGATCCGCATGGACCTGTACGTTTCGCAGATCGCTTTCCTGCTGTTCGTCGCGTTCACGGTGCGGACCGCGTGGCGAGGGGCCGCGAGCCGGGCCGCCGCGCTGCGCGCCGCTGATTGAATTGCCCGATTGCCGCTTTGCGCAATTGCCCGTCTACACGAGGCTGCATGTACCTACAACTCACCGGCACCAACGTCCGTCTGCTCGGCTCGATGCATCTGTTTCCGGCGACGAGTCGCAGAACGCCGCCGTGGATCGCCGAAGCGTATGACTGGGCCGAATCGCTGGTCTTCGAATCCGATCCGCCGACGATCTTGCCGCTTCTGAAGGCTCCCCCGCAGGGCGGTGCCGATCAACTGCGGCCTTTGCTATCCGCCGATGCCTGGAATCGGCTGCAAGCTGTGTGGCCCGTCGAGGGTCCGTTGGCGCCGCTCGTCGATCTGCGTCCGTGGGCCGCGTTGATCGTCGCGCCGACGCTGTTCCAGCAGGTCGTCGAAGGTGTCGAGCCGCGGATGCTGCGCTCGGCGCTCACGCAAGCCAAACCGTACCAGTATCTCGAGACCGCGCAGGAGGTGGCGGCGTCGCTCGAATCGATTTCGCTTGAAGCAGTTGGCACCGCGCTCGGCATGCTGATGTCCGATCTCGACGAACCGCAGCGCACGCTCGAGCGGATGCACGTCGCCTGGTTGCATGGCGATCTGGAAGCCGTGCACCAGATCGCTGTCGAGTCGCCGATGTTCAATCTCCCCGGCATCCGCCACGCCATTCTCGATGCGCGCAATCGCGCGTGGGCGGCGCGTGTGACGGCGTTGCTCGGGCGGCCGGAGCGGACTTTGGTGGTGGTGGGCGCGCTGCATTTGTGCGGACCCGGTAACCTGATCGACTGTCTCGCACAGCCCGTCGAGCCGGTTTTTGCAAGCGCGTAGCAGGATTGCGGCTGGCGGCCGCATCAACGCGATTGACCGTGAAGCGTCCTGAATGCGTGGCGTAACGGGGGTGCGGTCGGGCGCATGACGGCTGAACGCAGCAGGCGTGTGTGGGTCCGCTGACGAACTCGCCAATATCGGCGCGACGTAGCCTCAGATCGCCCCACGCGGCATAATTTCGCATTGCCGCTGCCCCTTCCAGGCGCACCTCTTTTTGAAGCCTCTCCATGACCGAACCGCAGCAAACTGCCGCCACGCGACTGGCGCAACTCGAATGGCGCTGGAAAGCGTTCGAAGACCTCACGGCCGCCGAAGTCTACGCGATGCTGGCCGCGCGCAGCGCGGTGTTCGTCATCGAGCAGAACTGCTTGTATGGCGATATCGACGGGCTCGATTCAGATGCCTGGCACCTGTTTGCCTTTGGCCCCGGTGAAAAGAAGCCGCAGCTCGCGGGCTATTTGCGCGTGCTGTTGGCGGACGCCGACGACACCGATATCCGCATCGGCCGCGTACTGACCACGGCGGAATTCCGCGGCATCGGCGTCGGCAACGCGATGCTCGAACGCTCGCTCGCGCATATCCGGGCGCAGTGGCCGGGTACGCCGATCCGTTTGCATGCGCAGGCGCATCTGCAAGGCTTCTACGGGGCGTTCGGCTTTACGCCGGTGTCGGAGATTCACGAAGAGGACGGCATCCCGCACGTGTGGATGCGTTCGGCTTAAAAAACCGGGTCGCAACCGGACTCGGTGCGCATGCGCCGACCGGCTTCAAACGCCGCGACGACTTCAATCGATTCGAAATGCTCAGCGCTGGCTGCTCGCAGGCACCGACGCGGGCTGCGTCAAGCCTTGCGTCGCCTTAACGTGCCGCTCGCCGCGCAGACGTCCGCGTGCCGACAGCCGCATCCAGTGACGCAACGCCAACAGCGCGCCGATCACGCTCATCATCGAGCCCGGAATCCACAGCAACAGCCCGCCGATTTGCTGATCGCGCATCGGGCTCAGCCACGTGAAGGCGCGGCCGCAGATCGAGTAGATCGGATAGAGCTCGCGCGGCGTAAAGAAGATAAATGCGCCGAGCATGATCTGCGGCGGAATCGCAGCAATCACCACCAGTACGCGCTTGCCGGGCGACAAACGCGCCGGCGGCGCAGGACGCGGATCGAGCACGAGCCACCAGAACAGCAGCCCGTCGATCACCATGCTCCAGTTCATCACGCGATAGAGCCGCCAGTCGAGCATCGCCACGAAATGAATTGGCGACATCAGCCAGAAGTAGATCAACCCGACGAACAACGTGACGGCGACTACCGGATGCATCACCACGTCGAGCAACTTGCGTACTACGGGAGTCTCCAGCGCCGGCCGCACGAAGCGCTGCCGCCAACTGAATGGAATACCCGCGCGTAATGCGGCCCCCGGATAGGAGAGGGCGATAAAGAACGGCCCGAGGTGATGCAACACCAGATGCTGCGCGCGATGCATGAAAAACTCATGCTCGAAGAAATAATCGAGCCGCGTATGCAGCGCGACATACAGCGCGACCAACCCGAACCAGAAGGAAATGCGCCGGAGAATCGACACCTTCGCCTTGTGTGCACCACGCACGAAAAGAATCGCCGGTACCAGCAAGGCGATGACGACGGTCGGCGAAAATTCCCAAGGGTCGAGCCAGTAGAGCAGGTTCATCGCGGGACGTTACTTGGTCTGGGCGGGCGACTTGACGGCGAACGGCGTATCGAGCGTTTCGCCGTCGGAGAACTTCAGCGTCAGATGCACGGTGTCGCCCGGTGCGACCTTGTGCTTCGCGTCTTCGAGCATCACGTGATAGCCGCCCGGCGCAATCGCTACCTGGCCGTGCGCGGGAACCGTCAGCTTGTCGACCATCACCATCTTTTGCGTCGAGCCGTTCGATACGGTTTGATGCAGCATCGCGTCGCCGTAGTCGTTGCTGGAAATATCGACGAGGTCGACCGGCTTGTCACTCGCGTTCACCAGCGTCACGTAGCCGGCGGCGGGGAGGTTGTTCGGCAGCCAGCGCACCCACGCGTCCTTGACGCTGATCGCGTTCGCACCGGCGGCATGCGCGGCCGAAGCGAAACCGAATGAGAGGGCGAGCGTGCAGCTCAGTGCGGCGAACGTTTTGATCTTGATCGACATGGGTGAACTCGGGAAAGGTCAGGAACGGTCATCGATGATGCGGCGCAGGTCTTGTGCGATCGCATCGGGAGTATCGTGATCGGTGGCGAGCAGGCGCGCGTGGCCTTGCGGGTCGAACACGTAGACGGCCGAGCTATGGGTGACTTCGTAGTTGCCGTTGGGGTCGCGCTTTTCCATCTGATAGGCGACCCGGTAACGCTTGGCGAGCGACTCGATCTGCCAGTCGGTACCGGTCAGGCCCTCGGCGTGCTGCGAGTCGAAAGCGCCGACGTAATCATGCAGCGCTTTGGGCGTGTCGCGTGCCGGATCGACGGTGATGAACAGGATGCGCACTTTTTGCGCGTCCGGGCCGAGTTTGCCGAGCACCTGCATCAGGCGACCCATCGTTTCTGGGCAGACGTCCGGACAATGCGTATAACCAAAGTAGACGAGCGAGGTGCGGCCTTTGAACGAATCACCGGTTACGGTGCGGCCGTCGTCGCCAGTTAGGGTGAAATCGAGATCCGGCAAGTGGCCGGTCACGTTGGTCAACTGGAACGGTTCGGCGGGATGTGTGCAGCCGGCTAGCGCACCGAGCGCGCCCACCATGACGGTCAACGCGACCAGGCGCCCGGGCCACGGCTGGCGTGGCGTTAAGCGGTTCGACTGTTGGTGGCGGGACGAGAGGATGGGGAACAAAGCAGGGTTCAATGACTCGATTGAAGAGCGGCGCCTGACGCTGCCCGTAAACGGACTCGGTTGGTTCGTGCCAGGCGCGCGGCCCGTCATGGTGTGCAAATAGGGTTGTCGCTGCAATGGTCTGTGTGGCAGCGACTGTATCGCAAAATCTCCGAAGACGTCGCGCAGCGCCCGCGGGCGCGCGGTTTGCGAGGCAATTTGACGCAGGCGGCTGAAAGCTCGCTGAAGCCCGATTGTTCTCTTTTTGAACGCAATCGTGAGCAGCGCCGGCTGCGCTACCCGGCCAGGCTTGTGTCCCGGCTTACTTTCTCGAAAAATTGACGGATGCGCGGTAAGATGCGCACACTTTTCCGGCCGCAGAAGGCTGAAAGGCAAAATTAACCGATGCAAGCACTTCCGGCTGTTCTGTCTCCTGGTGAGACGGCATTTTTCTTCGACTTCGATGGCACGCTCGTCGAACTCGCGCCCACGCCGGACGGCGTGCTGGTGCAACCGCGCGTGATCGTGTTGCTGAGCGAGTTGCGCAGTCTCACGAATGGCGCGGTCGCGATCGTGTCGGGCCGCGGTATCGACAGCATCGACGGTTTTCTCGGCATGCCCGATCTGCCGATTGCCGGTCTGCATGGCGCCGAGCGGCGCGACGCGAACGGCGACACACAGCGCATCGGTTTTCACGACGAACGCCTGTTGCGCATGGAGCAGGTGCTCGCGCAGGTCGTCAACGAACATCCCGGCATGCTGCTCGAGATCAAAGGCGCGGCGCTCGCGCTGCACTACCGCAACGCTCCCGACCGCGAACCGGTGGCGCGCGAGGCGACCGAGCGGCTGGTGGCCGATTATCCCGGCTCGTATGTGCTGCAGCCGGGCAAGATGGTCTACGAAATCAAGCCGAAGGACGTCGACAAGGGCCGCGCGATGCGCGCGTTTCTGGAAGAGCCGCCGTTCGTGGGCCGCACGCCGGTGTTTGCCGGCGACGATCTGACCGACGAGAAAGGCTTTGCTGTCGTCAACGAGCGCGGCGGCCTGTCGATCAAGGTGGGTGCGGGAGACACGATGGCGCATACGCGCATCGAATCGGTCACGGCGTTGCTCGACTGGCTGGAATCGATTGTCGCGGCCGCGCGCGGAGCGTGATCTTGACACCGCCCGTGGCGCCTCATCCCCTAACGACCATGACTTACTGCATCGGGAATCGCGCTTCATGAGCCGACTGATCATCGTATCGAACCGGGTTGCGCCGATCTCGGAGGGCGGCCCGGCGGCGGGCGGCCTGGCGGTCGGCGTGTACGACGCGCTGAAGGAAACCGGCGGCATGTGGTTTGGCTGGAGCGGCGATGTGCTGAGCTCGGGCCAGCCGCAGATCAAGGTGGAAGAGCGCGGACCGGTGACCTTCGCGACCATCGCGCTGATGCGCCGTGACTACGACCAGTACTACCGCGGTTTCTCGAACGCCACGCTGTGGCCCGCGTTCCACTATCGCGCCGATCTGCTGCAATACGACCGGCACGACTTCGAAGGCTACTGCCGCGTCAACGCGTGGCTCGCTCAGCAACTGGTCCCGCTATTGCGCGAAGACGACGTGATCTGGGTCCACGACTATCACCTGATTCCGTTCGCCCAGGCGTTGCGTGCGGCCGGCGTGAAAAATGGCATCGGCTTTTTCCTGCATATTCCGTTTCCGGCGTCGCAGGTATTGCTGGCGGTACCGCCGCATCGCGAGCTGGTCGAAGCGCTGTGCTCGTTCGATCTGCTCGGTTTCCAGACCGCGCCGGATTTGCGGGCGTTCTGCGACTACATCGTCAATGAGGCGAACGGCACGGTCGACGTGTCAGCCAGCGGGCCGCTGGGCGTCCATGCGTTCGGCCGCACCTTGCGCGCGGCGGCCTATCCGATCGGCGTCTATCCGGACGAAATCGCCGAGCTCGCGAAAGCGGGCGAGCGCGGCAAACCGGTGCGCACGATGAAGACGGCGCTGCATTCGCGCAAGCTGATCATGAGCGTGGACCGCCTCGATTATTCGAAGGGGCTGGTCGAACGTTTCCGCGCGTTCGAGCGCTTGCTGGAACATTTCACCGCGCAACGCAACCAGGTGTCGTTCCTGCAAATCGCACCGCCGACGCGCGCCGACATGCACGCGTACCAGGACATCCGCCTGCAGCTCGAAGGGGAGTCGGGGCGCATCAACGGCCGTTTTGCCGAACTGGACTGGACACCAATCCTGTACATCCATAAGCAGTACGAGCGCTCGGTGCTGGCTGCGTTGTTTCGTACCGCGCATGTCGGCTACGTCACGCCGTTGCGCGACGGCATGAACCTCGTCGCCAAGGAGTACGTGTCGGCGCAGGATCCGGACAATCCGGGCGTGCTCGTGCTGTCACGCTTTGCCGGCGCCGCGCAGGAACTGGATGGTGCGCTGATCGTGAATCCGGTCGATATCGACGGTATGGCCGAGGCGTTGGCGAGAGCGCTGGAGATGCCGCTTGTGGAGCGCCAGGCGCGTCATCGCGACATGATGGTGCAATTGCGCGAGAACAACGTATCGGTGTGGCGCGACAACTTCATGCGCGATCTTCAGCGCGTCGATGGTGCGAAAAGCACCAGAACCGTGAAGGTGCGTGCCGGATCGGGCAAGAAGACGGCGCGCGAAACCACGGTCGGATAGGTGGTTTTCAGGCCCGATTAGAAGTGCCTTTGGAAAACAAAAAAGCCGCACGAAAGCGGCTTTTTTGTTTATTGCTGCGGGTGTTGCTGAAGCAGCAGAAGGCGGTGTGTTGACTAGACCACGTGCTGTTCGTCCACCTTCTTGCCGCCGACATGCAGCGTGGTGCCCTTGCCGTACTGCTTCGAAAGCAGATCGCGATACAGGCCCGGCCGCTGGCGCAACTCTTCCGGACTGCCGTCGTCGATGACCTTGCCTTGGCTCATCACGATGATCCGGTCGAAGTTGTTCAGTGTCGACAACCGGTGCGCGATCGCGATCACCGTGCGGCCCACCATCAGCCGGTCGAGCGCTTTCTGGATCGCTTCTTCCGAGGCGCTGTCGAGCGCCGAGGTGGCTTCGTCGAGCAGCAGGATCGGCGCGTTCTTCAGGATTGCGCGCGCAATCGCGATGCGCTGGCGCTGTCCGCCGGAGAGCTTGACACCGCGGTCGCCGACGATCGTGTCGAACCCTTCCGGCATGGCTTCGATGAAATCGCTGCAGCGGGCTTCGCGCGCGGCGGCGACCACTTCTTCCCGGGTCGCTTCAGGGCGGCCGTAAGCGATGTTTTCGTACACCGTGCGATGGAACAGGGAAATATCCTGCGGCACCAGCGCGATTGTGTGGCGCAGGCTGTCCTGGGTGATCGCAGCGATGTCCTGACCGTCGATCTTGATGGCGCCGCCCTGCGTCTCGTAGAAACGCTGCAGCAGCGCCAGCACGGTGGATTTGCCCGCGCCCGACTTGCCGATCAGGCCGACCCGCTGGCCCGGCTCGATATGCAGGTCGAAGTGATCGAGAATCGGCCGGCGGCGCGGGTAGGCGAACGTCACGCCTTCGAAATCGACCCGGCCGCCTTGCGGCACGAGTTCGGTGGCGCCGTCGCGGTCCGGCATGCCGTGGGGCTCGAGCAGGGTGCGCACGGCTTCCGCGAGTCGCGCGACGTGCTGCGTGACGTCGACCAGCGCCACGGCCAGATCACGCGTGCCGTGCAGAATCGTGAAGCCGAGCGAGCTGACCAGCACGATGTCGCCGGAGGTCGCACGGCCTTGATCCCACAGCCACAGCGCCCAGCCCAGCAAGCCTGCCGACAGCAGCGCGGTGATCACTGCATGCAGCAGGCGCAGCTTTTCCAGATACAGCAGGCTTTGCTGGCGCGCTTCCATTTCCGCTTTGACGGTCGCGCCGAAACGCTGCTGCTCGCGAAACGTCATGCCGAAGGCGCGCACGAGGCCCATGTTGCTGATCACGTCGACCAGCTCACCGTCCACCGACGCTGCTTTCGTGGCGAAATGGTGATGCCGCGCCGAGCCACGCCCGGCAAGTTTGTAAAGCACGACCGACAGAATGGCCGAACACAGCATCAGGCCGCCCGCCATCAGCGGATTCACGGCGGTGATCATGACGATCGCGCCGAGCACCGCGATACACGGCGGCAGCACGTTCCAGGCGGTGGTGTTTTCGGCGGTGTAGACCGCGTTCGAGGTTGCCGTGATGCGGCTCGCCAGCATGCCCGGCTGTTTCTCCGAGTAGTAAGTCGGCGAGTGGCCGCTTAAATACTGGAACAAATCGCGCCGCAGGTCGCCAGTTACGGCCACGAAGGTATGCGCGGCCACCCAGCCGCCGACCCGCCACAGCAGGTTGTCGGCGGCAATCAGGCCAACCAGGATGGCGAACGCGCCCCACAACGGACCGGGGTGATGCCGGCCTTCGCCGAGCACATCGATCAGATGCTTGATCGCGTATTGCGAAGCGAGCGCACAGCCCACGGCCGCGAACACGCTGCACAGGACGATCGCATGCGCGAGCGGATGGCGGCGAATAAAGCGGAAAAGAAACGCAAGCGGCCTGTGCGCATAGCTCGCAAGCTTTGCGTTCTGGGCGTTACGCTGGGCGATGGTTAAGTGTTCCAATTGATCGTGAGGTCGGTGTGTTTCAGGTTGTGCATGCAAGGCATGGGCCACAGCAAAAGCCTTCGCCGCGAAGCCGATGCTTCGCATTGTAAACATGCAAAAGCGATTGCGCCCTGTGTATCCGGGCAATGACGCGACTGATTTCGCGATAGACGACCGCGACCTACTGTTGCTCGACCCGCCGATGGTGCGGTGGTTCACGCAGGCTGCGGAATATTTCGGGATATAATTACAAATTGCATTCAACTGCGGTGCGGCATTTCTTCAATGCCTGCCGGCAAAGTTGACACAGGAGCTTACAGCGACCGTCTTCGGAGCAGCGTTGCAAGCCAGTTGCTACTGTAGAACTGTCTTATAAAACAAGGGTTTGTAAAGTGTTTCGCCTTTGTAACAACGTAAAGACTTTGAAATGTTGTGGTGCAGCGAGATCCCCGGCATTGATAATGCATGCTCTGCTAGCCCACCGAAATATCTGACAGTTTGTCAACGTAGGTGCCATGTGTGCGTTTACCGGCACATGCGCAGACAGCGAACTGCTGATCTGGGCTCACTACCCAAGCGATCCATCGCAGGATTTCTCGAAAGAATCAGGCCCGCGCCGGCATATCCGGCCAGACTGCCCTGGCGAGCAAGCGAGTCGCTTTTACCAAACGCAGTACTTTTGCCTGATTTTTTACGAGGAGTTCTTCATTATGCGAATCGCTCAAATCGCTCCCTTGCACGAGGCGGTTCCTCCCAAGCTTTACGGCGGGACGGAACGCGTGGTGTCCTACCTGACCGAAGCGCTGGTTGAACAGGGCCATGACGTCACGCTTTTCGCAAGCGGCGATTCGCAAACCTCGGCGAAGCTCGAAGCGTTCTGGCCGCAGGCGCTGCGCCTCGACCCGACCATCCGCGACGTGATGGCGCCGCACATGCTGCTGCTGGAAGAAGTGCGCCGCCGCGCGGACGAATTCGACGTGCTGCATTTCCACATCGACTACTACCCGTTCTCGCTGTTCGCCCGCCAGCCGGTGCCGTTCCTGACCACGCTGCACGGCCGTCTCGATCTGCCGGAACTGCAGCCGATCTTCAACACGTTCAGCGACGTGCCGGTGGTGTCGATTTCGGACAACCAGCGCATCCCGCTGCAACAGGCGAACTGGCTGCAAACCGTTTATCACGGGCTGCCGGAAAACGTGCTCACGCCGATCAAGGACGTCGAGCCGGGCTACCTCGCATTCCTTGGCCGCGTCTCGCCGGAGAAGGGTCTCGACCGTGCGATCCGCATCGCCGGCCAGGCAGGCATGAAGCTCAAGGTCGCCGCCAAGATCGACAAGGCCGATCGTGCCTATTATGAAGAAGTGATCAAGCCGCTGATGGCGCTCCCGCACGTCGAATACATTGGCGAAATCGGCGAAACCGAAAAGCGTGAGTTCCTCGGCAACGCGCACGCACTGGTGTTCCCGATCGACTGGCCGGAGCCCTTCGGTCTGGTGATGATCGAAGCAATGGCTTGCGGTACGCCGGTGATCGCGTTCAACCGTGGTTCGGTGCCGGAAGTGATCGAAAACGGCGTGTCGGGTTTCGTCGTCGAAGACGAAATCAGCGCGGTCGCCGCAGTGAAGCGTCTGCACACGCTGCCGCGCACCGGAGTGCGCAAGGCATTCGAAGCGCGCTTCTCGTCGAAGGTCATGGCGAAGAACTACGTTGCCACCTACGAAGAGCTGCTGCGTCAGAAGCATCGCACGGTGCTGCGCGAAGTGAACGCCAGTTGAGCGCCAGCTAAGTACGGTACGTAAAAGCAGCCAGACCGGCTGGCCGGGCGCGCGCTTTCGGCGCCCAGTGATCGATGGTCCGGCTGCCCCAGCAACGCCCCGCGTGCATCTCGCCTGCGGGGCGTTGTTGCATGCGCGCCGCGATTTTGCGCGTATGCGGCAGAAAGTACGGTTTTGGGACCGGCAAGCATGAGCCTGTCTCGGTAATATCCCTATAATGGCCGTGCCGCAAATCTGGCTGCGGCGCCGTCGACGACAGGAGGATGCTTTGGCGAGAACGAAAGAGACGCGTGCGAACGCGGCGCCCGGCGCCGGAATGATTTTCGCGCTGCGCGCCATCGGTCTCGTGCTCCTCACTCGCTGGCTCTTTTCGATGGCGCAGATGGACCTGGGCGCGTCGCTGTCGGCGATGGTGTCCTCGCCGTGGGCGTGCATCAACCTGGTGTTCCTGTTCCTGCTGATCTTCCTGCCGGGCGCCCGCGCCGTGGCCGAGCGCCCGTTGCATCCGCTGCCGCAATGGTTGCGGCAGGCGGTGCGTCTGTTTGCTTTCCTCGGATTCCTGTTTGCTGTCTGGTCGGTCGGCGCATTTGCGGCGAGCGCCGGTTGGCGGCGCGCCGCGCAGGCGGTGGCGGCCACCAACGGCTGGCTGTTGGCGGCACCGGCGTTGTACGCGGCGGTCGTGTGGATTTGCCGGCCGCGCGCGCTGTGGCGAACCAATATCGCTGCGCGGCGCTTTGCAATCGGCCGCTATGCGGTCTCGCTCGATCCGGCCACGCGCACGGTGGTCGTCTGGGCCGAGCGTCGCAAGGTGGGGCAGTACGACGCTCGCGAATTGTCCGTGCGCTGGGCGGCGGCGCCAGGCATGGGCGCGCCGCCGGCGCCTGCCCCGGCGGTGGCGTTCGGTGTTGCCGGTGAAGCGGGTCGACCTGCAGCGCCGGTCGGTTCGGTCGGCGCGCCTGCGCTGGTGCGCAGCGGCTTCGGCCGACGTCCGAAAATCGAATTGCTGTGGGATTCGCCGGCTGCGGCGGGACACAATCGGCAAACCGTGTTCCGCGCCGCGCTGACTACCGAGGGCGATCGGGTCGCCGCGCGAGCGCTCGACACATCGTTGCGGCAAGTCTGAAACTGTCGCTCCGGACAGTCAGCTACAACACGCGGGCGAAGCAGACATCGTAAAGTGCGGTAGTCGATAATAAGACATGTAAGAAAAAGTGCCGCCCGGCGTTTCGGTGGGCGAGTGAGAGATACATCGATCGTATTGCGTCGTTTTCAGGAGTCGCTATGCTGGTTCGCTGGTTGCTTGCCGCCCTTCATCTACTTGCTTATGGCTTTGCCCTCGCGTCGATTCTTCGGCGCACCTGGTCATTGCGGCGAGCCAGCGTGCCTGCTGCGCTGCGATCCGTATTCCGCTCCGACTCGCGGTGGGGTCTTTCGGCTTTGGTGCTGATCGTCACCGGTCTGATGCGCGCCTTCGGCGGTTTCGAAAAGGGCGCCGACTACTACCTGCATGAGCCGCTCTTTCACTTGAAGATGACGCTGCTCGTGCTGATACTCATTCTCGAAGTCCCGACGATGCTCGGCCTGATGCGCTGGCGCGCAAGTATCAGAAAAGGCGCGCCGCCTGATTTGCGAAAGGCCCGTAGTTATGCGCGGTTCAGTGTGATCCAGACCGTGCTGCTGGTGTTGATGGTGTTCGCGGCGACCGGCATGGCGCGCGGCATCGGGCTGCCTGCGGGCGTGGTGTAGGTGCGTAAGCCTGCAGAAAACGCCTGTTACGGCGGCTTCTGCAGGACGTCCCGCACGCTTCTTCGCAATTTACTTTTCGACCAGCAAGTCTGAATCATCGCGTCGATTCGCCTTCGCGCCCGCGGTCTTGTGCATGACTTCCGAATCGCCCAGGCCCTTGATCAACTCCAGCGCCTGACGTTCGAACAAGCGCCTGTACAAGCCGTTCTCGAGTCTGATCAACGCCTCGTGACTACCTTCCTCGATGACCTTGCCCTTGTCCAGCACCAGCAGTCTGTCCAGCGCTCGCACGGTGGACAGACGGTGCGCCACCACCAGCGTCGTGCGGCCCATCATCAGCCGTTCCATGGCCTGCTGGATCAGCACTTCGCTTTCGCTGTCGAGGCTCGAGGTCGCTTCGTCCAGAATCAGGATCGGCGCGTCCGCGAGAAACGCCCGCGCAATCGCTACACGCTGACGTTCGCCACCCGAGAGCTTGATACCGCGTTCGCCCACCAGCGTGTCGTAACCTTGAGGCAGCGCCGAGATAAAGCCGTGCGCACTCGCGAGCTTCGCGGCGCGTTCGATCTCGGCACGGCTCGCACCGGGCCGTGCATAGGCGATGTTCTCCGCCAACGAGCGGTGAAACAGCACCGGCTCCTGCTGAACGATGGCGATCTGGCTGCGCAACGACGCCTGCCGCACACGGGCGATATCCTGACCGTCGATCGTGATCCGGCCTTCCGAAATGTCGTAGAGCCGCTGGATCAGCTTGATGAAAGTCGTCTTCCCCGAACCCGAATGCCCGACCAGTCCGACGCGTTCTCCCGGCGCGATGCGCACGGAGAAGTTGTCGTAGAGCGGCGTGGCTTTCGCACCGTAGTGGAAGGTAACGTGCTCGAAGCGAATTTCGCCTTTGCCGATCGAGATCGGGCCCGCGCCGGGGCGGTCTTCGATGCCCAGCGGCTGGCTCTCCAGCGACACCAGTTCTTCCATGTCGTTGACGGAGCGCTGCAGGTTGCGGATGTGCATGCCTACGTCGCGCAGATAGCCTTGCAGCATGAAGAACATCGTCAGCGCGAACGTGATATCGCCGACGCTCGCTTCGCCGCGCACCCACAACAGCAACGCGGCGCCGAGAATGGCGGCCTGGATCGCCACCAGCATGCTGCCCTGCACGCCGCCGTTGATCGTGCCGCGAATCCACGTGCGGCGCGTGCGATGACGCCACTTGACGATCACACGCTCGAGCAGGGCTTCTTCGCGCGCTTCGGCGCCGAACGCTTTCACCACGCCATTGCAGCTGACTGCGTCGGCGAGGGCGCCGCCCATGCGCGTGTCCCACGCGTTAGCGAGGCGCGCGGCGGGCGCAACGAAGCCGAGCGACAGGGCCACGGTCGCCGCGATATAGAGCACCGAACCAATACCGACGACCGCGCCCATCATCGGCCAGCGCCAGCCGAGCAGCACCGTTGCGCCGACCAGCATGACCAGCGACGGCAGCAGCGCGACCAGCAACGTGTCGTTGAGCAGATCGAGCGCCCACATGCCGCGCGTGATCTTGCGCACGGTGGATCCGGCGAAGCTGTTGGCGTGCCAGTCCGTCGAAAAGCGTTGCACGCGATGAAAAGCGTTCCCGGCGATCTCGCTCATCATCTTGAGCGTCAGCCTGATGAGGTTGAAGAACACGCCCTGGCGAAGCAGTGTGGCGCCGAGCCCGAGCGCACCCAGCACGCAGAAGGCCGTGATCGCCGCGTGCCACGCGACGGCGTCGCCGGCGGAGCCGGATGCGATCGCGTCGACGAGCCGCCCGGCGAACATCGGCGTGAGTACGTCGGCCAAAGCCGAGAGCAGCACCAGCGCCGCAATGACGAAGATGCGCCAGGGCTGTTTGGCCCAGTGACGGAAGGTGAAGCCAAGGACGTCCTTGAAGGCTTGTCCACGAAAGTCGAGTTTTTTTCTAGTCATTTGCCACGACCCGGTGGCGCGCGAGCGCACCGAGGTTCCAGTCAGGAGCGAAAGGAAGAGACAGTCAAGCGAGCCGCGCTGTGTTGACAGCAATGCCGGCAATGAGACTACGGACTGTCTGGGAATTGCACGGGACGCCTGGTCAGGCAGAACCGCGTGAGCGACAACGCGACAAACTTAAGGTCGCGAGAATGGTCGTGAAGCCATCCCAAGGAGAGCGATATGCACTGCGAACATGTGACGCCTCCCTGTAGTCGAATGAAGTGAAGGAATGGACGGGGCGAGTGCCCGAAAACTGACTATATCAGCAGTATTTCGCGGCCGCAATCGTACGAAAGTTCGGTGTTGACTTCGAAGCAGAGTCGGCGCAGATGCAGATGCGTATCGACGCACACACACGTGATCAATCCGGCGCGCGCATGCCTGGAAACAAACAGAATCAAGCGGAAGCAAAAACAAAAAAGCCCTCGACTTTCGTCTAAGGGCTTTCTCTTGCGGTTCTTCGGGAACCAGCGAATCTGGTGGGTGGTACAGGGATTGAACCTGTGACCCCTGCCGTGTGAAGGCAGTGCTCTACCGCTGAGCTAACCACCCGAAGAGAGCCGAATTATGTCAGGGATTTTTCGACTCGTCTAGTACTTTTTAAGTGGTTTGCTCATCCGCGGCCGCGGCCGCAGCCGCAGCCGGAGCCGGTTCGAGACGCCACACGCTCGTGCCTTTGACCGCTTTGTCGAGACCGTCGAGCACGGCCTGATGTTCGGCGACTTCGTCGTCGCTCGCGGCGATCACGACCAGATTCAGCGAATCGATCGCGATGCGCGGTGCGTTCGCATCGCCGCCGCCGTGCGAATCGCCGAGCATGTCGATAACGAGGCTCTCCTGGCCGCGCGTCATTGCCAGGTAAACCTCGGCAAGCAGTTCCGAGTCGAGCAGTGCGCCGTGCAAGGTGCGGTGTGCGTTGCTGATGCCGAAGCGGTCGCACAGCGCGTCGAGCGAATTGCGCTTGCCCGGGAACATCTGCTTGGCGCGCGCGAGCGTATCGATGATCTCGCCGCAGTAGGTTTTCACCGGCGGCAAACCTAGCAACGCAAATTCGGCATCCAGAAAGCCGATGTCGAACGGCGCGTTGTGAATGATCAGTTCCGCGTCCTGAATGAAGTCGCGAATCTGATCGGCAATCTCGGCGAACTTTGGCTTGTCGCTCAGGAACTCGGTGGTCAGCCCGTGAACGGCCAAAGCGCCCGGATCGCTTTCGCGTTCCGGGTTGATGTAGAAATGCAGGTTGTTGCCCGTGAGCCGGCGGTTCACCATTTCGACGCAACCGAGTTCAAGGATCCGGTCGCCGGTTCGTGCATTCAGGCCGGTGGTTTCGGTATCGAGGATGAGTTGACGCATGTCGGATTAGCCTGCTCTAAAAAAATCAGCAAAAAAGAAGGGCGCGCGCGTGGGCGTCGCCGCGGACATCACGGCACGCATCACATTTCTGCGAGTGACGCGACGCCGCGATTGGCCAGTTGATCCGCGCGTTCGTTTTCCGGGTGGCCGTTGTGACCGCGCACCCAGCGCCATTCAATTTCGTGCTGCGCGACGAGCGCATCGAGCCGCTTCCAGAGATCGGCGTTCTTCACCGGTTGCTTCGCGGCGGTGATCCAGCCTTTTTTCTTCCAGCCGTGAATCCATTCGCTGATGCCTTTCTGCACGTACTGCGAGTCAGTGTGCACGACGGCCTTGCAGGGGCGCTTGAGCGCCTCGAGAGCGCCGATCACGCCCATCAGTTCCATGCGATTGTTGGTGGTGTTGGGCTCACCGCCGAACAGTTCTTTTTCCTGATCGCCGAAGCGCAGCAGCGCGCCCCAGCCGCCGGGGCCGGGGTTGCCCTTGCAGGCGCCGTCGGTATAAATATCGATGATGTCGGAAGTCATTGTGTGTGGTTGCGTGTGTTCGGAGTGGCGGCGGGCGCGAGGCCCGCGGCGAGGACAGGTTTCTTGACTTTCAGCGGGCCGACGAGGCGCATGCCGCGCACGCGCTTGATCGCCTTGATCATGTAGGTGGCGCCGAAAATCGGCCACCAGCGGTCGCCGGCGGCTTCCATGAAGCCATAGCGGGACAGCCATTGTTCGCTGCCGAGCGGCGGACGATAGCAGCCAAAGCGCCCGCGTTCAAGGTCGAAACCCAGCAATTTGATCCAGTCTTTCAGGCGCGTGAAGGCGATCAGGTCGACTGCGGCGGGCACGAACGGCCGGCCCGTCATCTTGCCGACCGATTGGCGCGCGCCCCACAGCGACAGCGAATTGAAGCCGAGAATGATCAACTGGCCTTCGGGCATCAGCACGCGCTCCGCTTCGCGCAGCAGCCGGTGCGGGTCGCTCGTGAATTCCAGCGTATGCGGCATCACAATCAGGTCGACGCTTTGTGCTTCGAACGGCAAGTCGAGCAGATCGCACCAGACAGCGCTGCGTCCAGCGGGCGCAGGCAAACCCGCGGGCAGACCTTGCGCGGCGCTGTTACCCATGCCCTTGCCCGAGCCATTCCCGGCGCGCCCGAGGCCGCGCGGAAAAGTGTAGGGCGCACTCGCGCCGCTCGCTGCGTCGAGCACGAGCCCGCGGCACGGCATGCGGTTCTCGCGCAGGGCGTCGAGCTGCGGCAGGCCGAGTTGCAGCGCATGGTAACCGAACACGTCGGACACCACGCGATCGAGCTGGGTCTGTTCCCACTCGAGTACGTAGCGGCCGGGCGGTGAATCGGTCCAGGCGGGCCAGTCTATAATTGCTCGATCAGTCATATCAGAGAATGCGTCACCTATGAATGCGCTCGAGTACGTACCGGTCCCGGCGTTTGAAGACAATTACATCTGGGTCGTTTCCGACGGGCATCATGCGGTGGTCGTCGATCCGGGTGAGGCCGCCCCCGTGCGCGCATATCTGGCGAAACGGGGTTGGCGGCTGAGCGCTATTTTACTCACGCACCATCACCAAGACCATGTCGGTGGGGTGGCCGATCTGCTGAACGGCCAGGCCGTTCCCGTGTACGGCCCCGCTGGTGAGGCGATCCAGCATCTCACGCATCGTCTCAATAACGGCGATCACGTGACGATCGCGGCCCCCGCACTCGAATTCAGCGTACTCGACGTGCCCGGTCACACAAGCGGTCACATTGCCTATTTTCAGGCGGCCGACCCGCGCGGCACGCCGCACGTGTTTTGTGGCGACACGCTGTTCGCGTGCGGCTGCGGCCGCTTGTTCGAAGGCACGCCCACGCAGATGCTGGCGTCGCTGGATGCGCTGGCCGCGCTGCCCGGCGCGACCGAGGTTCACTGCGCCCACGAGTACACCTTGTCGAACATCCGCTTCGCGCTCGCCTGCGAGCCGGGCAACGCCGAATTGCAAGCCTGGCGCGACACGGCGAGCGAATTGCGCGCGCGCCATGTGCCGACGCTGCCCACCACCATCGCCCACGAACGCGCCGTGAATCCGTTTTTACGCGCCGACAGTCCGGCGATTCGCGCTACCTTGCAAGAGCAGTTGCACGAAAAAGTGTCCGATCGTTTGACCGCATTTACGCTGATGCGCGAATGGAAAAACCGCTTCCGTTGACCCGTTGAGCATCGGGGTGTTCCTCACGCGAAGAATCGCAAAAATTCGCCAAGCCTAAGATTTCCTTGATTTTTTTCGTAATTTTCCGATTGACGTAAACGTTGCCGTTTCGTACTATCGGCTGCAAATTCCAGCCCTTGTGGAAGCCGAGACGTTCATGCGATTTATCTTTAGTGCGTTGTTGGTCCTGACACTCGCCGCTTGCGCGAGTCAGGGACCGGCGACGAATAGCCCTACCACCGCAACAAACCCCGCCAGCCAGCAAGCCGTAGCCGACGCCCTTCGCAAGACAGCCACCGCCAAAGAGACGATCAACGTCGATCAAGGCTCGGTCAGTCAACTGACGAGCGCGGACGCCGATTTGTGGGGCCGTATTCGCCGTGGTTTTCAAATGCCGGATCTGCAAACCGACCTCGTCGACATGCAGGTCAACTGGTATGCGCAGCGCCCGGATTACGTGCAGCGCATGACCGAGCGCTCGCAGAAATACCTGTACCACATCGTCGAAGAGCTCGAAGCGCGCAATATGCCGACCGAGCTTGCGTTGCTGCCGTTCATCGAATCCGCATACAGCCCGCAGGCGTTGTCGGTGGCGAAGGCCGCCGGCATGTGGCAGTTCATGCCGGGCACGGGCCGCACCTACAACCTCAAGCAGAACATGTGGCAGGACGAGCGCCGCGACGTGCTGGCTTCGACCAGCGCCGCGCTCGACTACCTGTCCCGTCTGCATGACATGTTCGGCGACTGGCAACTGGCGCTCGCCGCGTACAACTGGGGTGAGGGCAACGTGCAGCGCGCGATCGCGCGCAACGAAGCGGCGGGGCTGCCCACCGACTACCTCAGCCTGCGCATGCCGAACGAGACGCGCAACTACGTGCCCAAGTTGCAGGCGGTGAAGAACATCGTGATGAACCCCCAGATGTACGGGCTCACGCTGCCGTCGATTCCAAATCACCCGTATTTCGTGACGGTCACGACCTCGCACGACATCGACGTGGACATGGCGGCAAAACTCGCGAATCTGTCGCCGGACGAATTCCGCTCGCTGAACCCGTCGTTCAGGAAGCCGGTGATTCTCGGCGCCACGCAGCCGCAAATCCTGCTGCCGTTCGATAACGCCAGCGCCTTCGAACGTAATCTGAAGGCCTATTCCGGCTCGCTGTCGTCCTGGACCACGTATACGGTCACGGAGCGCTCGGCGCCGGCGGCGATCGCGCAAAAGATCGGTGTCGATGCCGACACGCTGATGGAAGTGAACAAGATTCCGGCCGGCATGCGTTTGAAACCGGGTTCCACGATCGTGGTGCCGCGTGGTTCGGACGATGACGAAGACATCAGCGCCGACGTCGCCGAAAGCGCCGTGCTGGCCATGGAGCCCGATGTCCCCGACACCCGCAAGATGCTGATCCGGGTGCGCCGCAATCAATCGATGGCCGCGATCGCAGTGCGTTACGGCGTCTCGATCGGTCAGTTGAAGGCGTGGAATCGCACGCATCGCGATCAGGCTTCGCGTGGTCAGGTGATCGTGCTGCACGTGCCGGTTGGCAAGGCGATGCCGAGCGAACCGGGTCCGGAACGCATCGCGACTGACGTGCAGGGCGGCGGCGTCGAGAAGATCGGCACCCGTGTCACAGACACGAAGAACGATTCGCGCTACGATAAGAAAAAGGGTCGTGGCCGCTCCGCCGTGGTGAAGGTGTCTGAACCGGTGGATAAAGCGAGCAAGCCGACAACGTCCGGCGCCAGCAAGGGCAAGATGACGAAGGTGTCGGCTTCCACGTCCAGCAAGGCGTCGAAGGCCGCGGCAGATAGCCGCCAGAAGACCGTGGCCAACGCGAAGAAGGGTAAGTAGACCAAAAAGCGGCTCCACGGTAGTGACCACATGCGTTGCGGGGGCAGCGCATGAATTGCGCTCCGATCACGCACCGTGTTATTCCGACGCCGTCACCTTAGGGTGACGGCGTTTTTCATTCTGCAGATCAATTCAGGCGAATTTCGCTCATTTCATTTATCGTTCGTGCTCAGGCCTTGTCGGCCGCTCATTTCAAAGCTCATGTCGTCCACCCAGTTGCGCGTCTTTCTGCTGTTTTCCGCCGGTTACTTTGTTTCGTACGTGTTTCGCGGCGTCAATCTGGGCTTTGCGCCCTTCATCACACACGATCTCGGCTTGTCGGCCACGGATCTCGGTTTGCTCACCAGTCTGTATTTCCTCGGTTTCGCGGGCGCGCAGATTCCGGCGGGCGTGTTGCTCGACCACTTCGGCGCGCGTCGGGTGACGGCGGTCACCCTGCTATTTGCCGCGCTGGGAATCTGGGTGTTCGGAGCGGCGCACGGCGTTGGCGCGATGATGGTCGGGCGTCTGCTGATCGGCGTCGGCGTGTCCGTGTGTCTCGGCGCCGCCTTCAAGGCGTTGGCGCAGCATTTCGCGTCGGCACGGTTGCCGTTGATGAACGGGCTGGTGATGGCGATTGGCGGTTTCGGCGGCGTGATGGTTGGCTCTCCGCTCACGTGGGTGCTGGGCTTCGCCAGTTGGCGCGCGGTCTGCGTTGGCTTGGGTTTGCTGACGGTTCTCGTGGCAGTCGCGCAGTGGACCCTCGCGCCAGACGCAAAGGAAACCCATCACCAGGCAAGTCTCGGCGCCCAGTTCAAGGGCACTTTGCGCATTTTGAAGAGCGCGGCATTCTGGAAGATCGCGTCGTTTTCGGTCGTCACGCAAGGCGTGTTCTACGCGATGCAATCGCTGTGGGTCGGCGCCTGGTTGCGCGACGTGCAGGGCTTCGAGCCGCGTGAAGCTGCCGCGCTCGTATCGGTTCTCGGCTTCGCGATGATGGCCGGCTGCGTGGGCTTCGGCGCGGCCGCGCGCAGCCTCGAGCGGCGCGGTGTCTCGCTGTACGTGTTTTGCGGCACCGGCATGGCGCTGTTCGTCGTCACCCAGTTGCTGATCATGTTCAATGCGCCGCTGCCCGCGAGCCTGCTGTGGGCGGCGTATGGGATCTTCGGCGGTACCGGGATTCTCAGCTACGCGGTGATGGCGCGGCACTTCCCGGCGCAGATGATCGGCCGGGTGAACACCACCCTGACACTGATCATCTTTCTGCTGATTTTCGGCTTCCAGATTGGCGTCGGCGCGGTGCTGTCGCACTGGCCGGCCAGTGGCGGACATTATCCGGCCGCCGCGCATCTCACCGCCTGGGGCATTCTGATGGCGCTGCAATTGTTGAGCGCGATCTGGTACGTATTGCCCGGCCGCACAGGGCTTCAGCCGGTGCACGCGCGCGCTGAACGGCCGGTTTAAGGCCGTTGTGGATGGTTCGCCGGGTCGGGTCATATTCGCCGGCTCTATCCCGATTCTGGCCCGCACAAATTTTGTCGACCGGCTTCTGAGCCATGTGCAGCAAGACTTCGACCCGTTTGGGAGGGCGCTCCGCTACGCCGGCTCCCCATCTCGGATTTGGAGGGAAGGGTAGTTTCACGCTATAATTTCAAGGTTTGAGCTTATCAACCCGCACCCTAGCGCCTACCTCTCCCATACCGTTCATCCGCCGCGCGCTTTTGACGCCCCGCACCCCAGCCGAGCCGTCCACACAATGGACCCATCGCGCCCCTTGCGACGTCACCAGCAGTACGCGAGCGAGTCTGCGCGCGCATCCTTGCCGATGCGTTTCGCTGCGGCTCGCAGTCGGATAAACAGGTCGGCAACAGGGTGTTCCCCAAGGAGTCTCCCGTGTTGCCGTCATTTTCTCCCGCTTTGCTCGCACTCGCCGACGGCACGGTCTTTCGTGGTTACTCGATCGGCGCCCCCGGGCATACGATCGGCGAAGTCGTGTTCAACACCGCTATCACCGGTTATCAGGAAATCCTGACCGACCCGAGCTACGCGCGCCAGATCGTGACCCTCACGTATCCGCACATCGGTAATGTCGGCGTGAATGCCGAAGACGTCGAAGCCACGAAAGTCCATGCCGCCGGCCTGATCATCCGCGATCTGCCGGTTCTCGCGTCGAACTTCCGCATGGAGCGCACGCTCCCGCAATACCTGAAGGACGAAGGCGTGGTCGCCATCGCCGGTCTCGACACCCGTATGCTGACCCGCGTGTTGCGCGACAAGGGTGCGCAGAACGGCGCCATTCTGGCCGGTTCGGATGACGAAGCGAAGGCAATCGAACTCGCGCGCTCGTTCCCGGGTTTGTCGGGCATGGACCTCGCGAAGGTCGTGTCGACGAAGGAAAGCTACGAATGGACCCAGACCGAATGGCGTCTGGGCACCGGCTACGGCACGCAGAACGCACCGAAGTACCGCGTGGTCGCGTTTGACTACGGCGTGAAGTACAACATTCTGCGCATGCTGGCTGAGCGCGGCTGCCACGTTACCGTGCTGCCGGCGCAAGCTTCCGCGGCTGATGCGCTCGCGCTCAATCCGGACGGCGTGTTCCTGTCGAACGGCCCCGGCGATCCGGAACCGTGCGACTACGCAATCGCTGCGACTAAAGAGCTGATCGAACGCGGCATCCCGACCTTCGGCATCTGCCTCGGCCACCAGATCATGGGCCTCGCGCTCGGCGCCAAGACCCTGAAGATGAAGACCGGCCACCACGGCGCGAACCATCCGGTAAAGGATCTCGAAGACGGCCGTGTGGTCATCACGTCGCAGAACCACGGTTTCGCGGTCGACGCCGACACGCTGCCGGCCAATGCCAAGGTCACGCACATCTCGCTGTTCGACGGCACGCTGCAAGGCTTCGCGCTGACCGACAAGCCTGCGTTCTGCTTCCAGGGCCACCCGGAAGCGTCGCCCGGTCCGCACGACATCGCCTATCTGTTCGATCGCTTCACGGCGTTGATGGACACGAAGAAGGCCGGCAAGGCAACAGCGGCATAAGCAGCAGAGTGCGAGGCGCCCAGGTGGCGCACGGCTCGCCGCGCGAACAGCGCCTCGGCGCACAAGCGCAGCGAGCCGCACACAACAGAGCGCGCGCAACGTATCAACGCAGCGCGCCGACGGAAAGAATTCAGGAATACATTAGCGAGAGCGTTATGCCCAAGCGGACAGACATTAAAAGCATCCTCATCATCGGCGCGGGTCCGATCATCATCGGCCAGGCGTGCGAGTTCGATTACTCGGGCGCGCAGGCATGCAAGGCGCTGCGTGAGGAAGGCTACAAGGTCATTCTCGTCAACAGCAATCCGGCGACGATCATGACCGACCCGAACACGGCCGACGTCACCTACATCGAGCCGATCACGTGGGAAGTGGTGGAGCGCATCATCGCCAAGGAGCGCCCGGACGCGATCCTGCCGACGATGGGCGGCCAGACCGCGCTGAACTGCGCACTGGATCTCCATGCGCACGGCGTGCTGGACAAGTACAAGGTCGAGCTGATCGGCGCCTCGCCGGAAGCGATCGACAAGGCGGAAGACCGTCAGAAGTTCAAAGACGCGATGACCAAGATCGGCCTCGGTTCGGCCAAGTCGGGCACCGCGCATTCGATGGAAGAAGCACTGCAGGTTCAGGCCGACATCGCAACGCAAACGGGTAGCGGCGGTTATCCGGTCGTGATCCGTCCGTCGTTCACGTTGGGCGGTTCGGGCGGCGGTATCGCGTACAACCGCGACGAATTCGAAGAGATCTGCAAGCGCGGTCTCGACCTGTCGCCTACGCGTGAACTGCTGATCGAAGAATCGCTGCTCGGCTGGAAAGAGTACGAGATGGAAGTGGTCCGCGACAAGAAGGACAACTGCATCATCGTTTGCTCGATCGAAAACCTGGATCCGATGGGCATCCACACCGGCGACTCGATCACCGTCGCGCCGGCGCAAACGCTCACGGACAAGGAATATCAGATCCTGCGTAACGCATCGCTCGCCGTGCTGCGCGAGATCGGTGTGGATACGGGTGGTTCGAACGTGCAGTTCTCGATCAATCCGAAAGATGGCCGGATGATCGTGATCGAAATGAACCCACGCGTGTCGCGTTCGTCGGCACTGGCCTCGAAGGCGACCGGCTTCCCGATCGCGAAGGTCGCGGCGAAGCTGGCAGTCGGCTACACGCTGGACGAGTTGAAGAACGAAATCACCGGCGGCCAAACCCCGGCATCGTTCGAACCGACGATTGACTACGTCGTCACCAAGATCCCACGTTTCGCGTTCGAGAAATTCCGCGAAGCCGATGCGCGCCTGACTACCCAGATGAAGTCGGTCGGCGAAGTGATGGCGATTGGCCGCACCTTCCAGGAGTCGTTCCAGAAGGCGCTGCGCGGTCTCGAAGTGGGCGTGGACGGCCTGGACGAAAAGACCGTCAATCGCGACGAGATCATCCGCGAGATCGGCGAAGCCGGTCCGGATCGCATCTGGTATGTCGGCGACGCGTTCCGTGTCGGCATGACGGCAGAAGAAATCTTCGAAGAGACCTCGATCGACCCGTGGTTCCTCGCGCAGATCGAACAGATCATTCTGAAGGAAAAGGCGCTGGCCGGCCGTACGCTGGCAAGCCTCTCGAAGGAAGAACTCAAGTATCTGAAGCAAAGCGGCTTCTCGGATCGCCGCTTGGCGAAGCTGCTCGGCGCGAAGCCGGCGGAAGTGCGCCAGCGCCGTATCGAGTTGAACGTGCGCCCGGTCTACAAACGCGTCGACACCTGCGCAGCCGAGTTCGCCACGAAAACCGCCTACATGTACTCGACCTACGAGGAAGAGTGCGAAGCGAACCCGACGAACAACAAGAAGATCATGGTGCTGGGTGGTGGCCCCAACCGGATCGGCCAGGGTATCGAGTTCGACTACTGCTGCGTGCACGCCGCGCTCGCCATGCGCGAAGACGGCTACGAAACGATCATGGTCAACTGCAACCCTGAAACCGTTTCGACCGACTACGACACGTCCGATCGTCTGTACTTCGAATCGCTGACGCTCGAAGACGTGCTCGAAATCGTCGACAAAGAAAAGCCGGTCGGCGTGATCGTGCAATACGGCGGTCAAACGCCGCTGAAGCTCGCACTCGATCTCGAAGCGAACGGTGTGCCGATCATCGGCACGTCGCCGGACATGATCGACGCCGCCGAAGACCGCGAGCGTTTCCAGAAGCTGCTGCAGGACCTCGGCCTGCGTCAACCGCCGAACCGTACCGCGCGTGCTGAAGACGAAGCGCTCAAGCTCGCTGAAGAAATCGGTTATCCGCTGGTGGTGCGTCCGTCGTACGTGCTGGGTGGCCGCGCCATGGAAATCGTCCACGAGCCGCGCGATCTCGAACGCTACATGCGCGAGGCCGTGAAGGTGTCGAACGATTCGCCGGTGCTGCTCGACCGCTTCCTGAATGACGCGATCGAATGCGACGTGGATTGCATCTCCGATGGCGAAGCCGTGTTCATCGGCGGCGTGATGGAGCACATCGAACAGGCGGGCGTCCACTCGGGCGACTCGGCTTGCTCGCTGCCGCCGTACTCGCTGTCGAAGGAAACCATTGCCGAGCTGAAGCGCCAGACCGGCGCAATGGCCAAGGCGCTGAACGTGATCGGCCTGATGAACGTGCAATTCGCGATCCAGCAGGTGCCGCAGGCGAATGGTTCGAAAGAAGACGTGATCTACGTGCTCGAAGTGAACCCGCGAGCATCGCGTACGGTGCCGTACGTCTCGAAGGCGACCAGTCTGCCGCTCGCCAAGATCGCCGCGCGTGCGATGGTCGGCCAGACGCTTGCGCAACAGGGCGTGACGAAGGAAATCGATCCGCCGTACTTCAGCGTGAAGGAAGCCGTGTTCCCGTTCGTCAAGTTCCCGGCAGTCGATCCGGTGCTCGGACCGGAAATGCGTTCGACCGGTGAAGTGATGGGCGTGGGTCAAACGTTCGGCGAAGCGCTGTTCAAGTCGCAGCTCGCGGCAGGTTCGCGTCTGCCGGAGTCGGGCACGGTGCTCCTGACCGTGATGGACGCCGACAAGCCGAAGGCTGTCGAAGTGGCGCACATGCTGCACGAACTCGGCTACCCGATCGTCGCGACCAAGGGCACGGCTGCCGCGATCGAAGCGGCCGGCGTGCCGGTCAAGGTCGTCAACAAGGTGAAGGACGGCCGGCCGCACATCGTCGACATGATCAAGAACGGTGAAATCGCGCTGGTCTTCACGACCGTCGACGAAACCCGTGCCGCGATCGCCGACTCGCGTTCGATCCGCATGAGCGCGCAGGCGAACAAGGTCACGTACTACACGACGATGTCCGGTGCACGGGCCGCGGTTGAAGGTTTGCGCTATTTGAAGGACCTGGAAGTCTATGATTTACAAGGTCTTCACGCTCGCCTAAACTAAGGCTTCGAATACCTGTCCAAGATGTAAGTGCCGCGGTTAAGCGGCGTTCCGCAGGTGCTTTGGGCCCGGGTTTCCCCCGGTGCTCCGGCCCCCGCGGAATGCACTTAACCGCGGTGATTTTTTTTACGGCTGTTTTTTGCATAGAGTTGTTTATGAGCACTGTTCCATTGACTAAGCGCGGCGCGGAAATGTTGCGCGATGAATTGCAGCGCCTGAAATCGGTTGAGCGTCCCTCCGTGATCAATTCGATCGCGGAAGCGCGTGCCCAGGGCGATCTGTCGGAAAACGCGGAATACGACGCGGCGAAGGAAAAGCAGGGCTTCATCGAAGGCCGTATTGCCGAAATCGAATCGAAGCTGGCCGGGGCGCAGGTGATCGACCCGGCGGCGGTCGAGGCGGACGGGCGCGTGGTGTTCGGCGCGACGCTCGAACTCGAAGACCTCGATTCGGGTGCGAAGGTCAAGTACCAGATCGTCGGCGACGATGAAGCGGACATTGACCACGGTCTGATCTCGATCAGCTCGCCGATCGCGCGCGCGTTGATCGGCAAGTCGGAAGGCGACGTTGCATCGGTGCAGGCGCCGGGCGGCGTGCGCGAGTACGAAATCATCGCGGTTAGCTACGTTTGAAGGCGGCCCCGGTGTCCTTGATGCCGCATCGACTGTTCCGTCTGCTGACGGTGGTGTGGGTCGGTAGTCTGCTGACTATCGGCTATGCCGTCGCGCCGGTGTTGTTCACGTCGCTCGATCGCATGACGGCGGGCGCCGTGGCGGCGCAACTGTTTCGTATCGAGGGCGTGCTGGGCGCGGTGTGCGGCATTTTGCTGCTGGGTCTCGCGAACGTACTGGTGCGCCGGGGCAGCGACGCTTATCGTCGTTTGCGCTGGTTGATCGTCGGCATGCTGGTGTGCGTGCTGGTGGGTTACTTTGCGCTGCAGCCGTTCATGAATGCAATGCGCATTGCCGCGCTGGAAGCGGGCAGTGATGTCGGGCATTCGGCTTATGCAACGCGCTTTGGCATCCTGCACGGCGTATCGAGTCTGTTTTACCTGATCGAAAGTCTGCTGGGTGTGGTGCTGGTGTGGAAGCTGCCGGCGAGCGTCGGCATTGTGACCGCGGAGCAGGGCGCTCGCGGCGCTGCGGGGAAAGTAACCAGTTGAGTGGTATGGTTCTACCTTGCTTGAGCGGGTTTGCCTGCAGCGCTACCCAAATGGGCATCAAATAGGCATCAGCCAGGCCGCCTGAGCAGTTCACCCCAAGGTGCGGACACCGCCCGCACCCTCATCATTCGCTTACTTCGACGACTGATGCGCGCGCTTCGCGCTGGTCTGGCGCTTCTTGGCGCGTTTGATATTGCCGCCTTGCGTGACGCGTTCATTGCCGCGCACCACGACCGCTTTTGCCTTCGGCTTGCGCATCGGGATTTCGCTGGGCTTCACCACCGTGACCACGCGCGGTGCGCGGCCTTTACCCGGTTTGGCTTCGACAGCCGCTTCGCGGGCGCTCGGCAGGGCGCCGCGCTTGGTCTTGACAGCCGGTTGTACTGCCGCTTCCGGCTTCCAGATCACCAGCAGCTTGCCGATATGCTGGATCGGCGCGGCGTTCAGCGTGTCGCAGATCTGTTCGTAGACGGCGATGCGTTCTTCGCGTTCGTCGCCGAACACGCGGATCTTGATCAGTTGATGCGCGCCAAGGTGGACCTTGATTTCCGACAGCACAGCGTCGGTCAAGCCTTCGGCGCCGACGAGCACGACCGGTTTGAGCGCATGTGCCTGGGAGCGCAACTCGGCGCGTTGGTCGGAAGAGACTTTAAGGGCTGGCATGGAAAGTGGGAGACTCGACTAAAATGGCGGCACCTGCATTTCCGAGAGATTCGGCCAATAGCGCAGGGCGGCGCGTCAGAACAACAGAATCGCGGATGACTGCCAGTTTTGGCGGTGGCCGCGCGAATTAACCGCGTATTATCCCCTAAAGCGCCACATTTCGCAGCAAGAGTTCACCTTTAATGGCAAAAAACAAGTTCAACACGGCGTGGTTGCATGATCACATCAATGACCCGTACGTCAAAATGGCGCAGCGGGAGGGCTATCGCGCCCGTGCAGCCTACAAGCTGAAGGAAATCGACGAGCAGGACAAGCTGATCCGGCCAGGCCAGGTGATCGTCGATCTCGGCTCGGTACCGGGCAGTTGGAGCCAGTACGCCCGCAACAAGCTCGCCAAGGGCTCGCAGCGCGACGCCGAGCGCGAGGGCGGCATCGACGGCACGATCATCGCGCTGGACATGCTGCCGATGGAACCGATCGCCGACGTCCATTTCATTCAGGGCGACTTCCGCGAAGACTCGGTTCTCGAGCAACTCGAAGAATTAGTCGGCGAACGCCAGGTTGATCTTGTAATTTCGGATATGGCGCCCAACCTGTCGGGAGTGGCGGTCGCGGATGCCGCGCGAATCGAGCATCTGTGCGATATCGCGATGGAGTTTTCGCAAAACCACCTGAAGCCGGATGGCGCCCTTTTAGTCAAATGTTTTCATGGCAGCGGTTACAGCCAGATTGTCGAAAAGTTCAAGCGCCAGTTCAAGGTGGTGGCGGCCCGCAAGCCGAAAGCCTCGCGGGACAAATCGTCAGAAACGTTTATTTTGGGTAAGCATCTGAAGCGGCCCGCATAGGTGCGCTGCAGGAAGGTTCCGCATCTGCCGATAATGTGCCTACAGCACCGGAAATTGGCGCTGAAATGGCCCGCTACGCTATTTGTGTGGTAGTGAAACCTTATGGCAGGGGTCTGCGGACTGGATTAGAATGCTTTCGTGGTGCCGCAAGGCAAATGTAGGCGCCCGTCTAAGTGAAGGAGTGGTGCTTTGAACAACAATATGTTTTCGAAAGCAGCAGTGTGGCTGGTTATCGCACTGGTGCTGTTTACGGTGTTCAAGCAGTTCGACAAGCCCCGTGTCCAGGAAGGCGTTTCCTATTCGCAGTTCATGGACGACGCGAAGAACGGCAAAGTCAAGAACGTCATTGTCCAGGGGCGGAACCTCACGGTCACTCCAGCAGACGGCCAGAAGTACCAGATCGTGTCGCCCGGCGACATCTGGATGGTCGGCGATCTGATGAAGTATGGCGTTCAGGTGAGCGGGAAGGCTGATGACGAACCGAATGCGCTGGTGTCCGCGCTGTACTACCTCGGACCAACGATCCTGATCATCGGCTTCTGGTTCTACATGATGCGACAGATGCAGGGAGGCGGGAAAGGCGGTGCGTTCTCGTTCGGTAAATCCCGTGCACGTCTGATCGACGAAAACAACAACGCAATCAATTTCACCGACGTCGCCGGTTGCGACGAAGCCAAGGAAGAAGTTTCCGAACTGGTCGACTTCCTGCGCGATCCGCAGAAATTCCAGAAGCTGGGCGGACGCATTCCGCGCGGCGTGCTGCTGGTCGGCCCACCGGGAACGGGTAAGACGCTGCTGGCGCGCGCTATCGCCGGTGAGGCGAAGGTGCCGTTCTTCAGCATCTCGGGTTCGGACTTCGTGGAAATGTTTGTAGGCGTAGGTGCGGCTCGTGTGCGCGACATGTTCGAGCAGGCCAAGAAGCATGCGCCGTGTATCGTGTTCATCGACGAAATCGACGCGGTCGGCCGTCATCGCGGCGCCGGCATGGGCGGCGGTAACGACGAGCGCGAACAGACCTTGAACCAGATGCTGGTCGAGATGGACGGCTTCGAAGCGAACTCGGGCGTGATCGTGATCGCTGCCACGAACCGTTCGGACGTGCTCGACAAGGCGCTGCTGCGTCCGGGCCGTTTCGACCGTCAGGTGTACGTCGGTCTGCCGGACATCCGTGGTCGCGAGCACATCATGAAGGTTCACCTGCGCAAGGTGCCGATTTCGAACGACGTCGACGCAGCGGTGATCGCACGCGGCACGCCGGGCTTCTCGGGCGCCGATCTGGCGAACCTGGTCAACGAGGCAGCATTGTTCGCGGCCCGCCGCGGCAAGCGCATCGTCGAGATGGCGGATTTCGAAGACGCGAAGGACAAGATCTTCATGGGTCCGGAGCGCAAGTCGGCCGTGATTCGCGAAGAATCGAAGCGCGCCACCGCGTATCACGAGTCGGGTCACGCGGTGATCGCCAAGCTGTTGCCGAAGGCTGATCCGGTGCACAAGGTCACGATTATTCCGCGCGGCCGAGCGCTGGGTGTGACGTGGCAGTTGCCGGAACATGACAACGAAACGTATTCGAAGGACTACCTGCTGGATCGCCTCGCGATCCTGTTCGGTGGCCGTGTCGCGGAAGAGCTGTTCCTGAACCTGATCAGCACCGGCGCGTCGGACGATTTCAACAAGGCAACGGCTACGGCCCGCGCCATGGTGGCTCGCTTCGGTATGACCGACGCACTCGGACCGATGGTCTACGTCGACGACGAAAACGACGCAACGCCGTTTGGCCGTGGCTTCACGCGGACCATTTCGGAAGCGACGCAGCAAAAGGTCGACGCGGAAATCCGCCGCGTGCTCGACGAGCAGTACAACCTCGCCAAGCGCCTGCTGGACGAGAACCGCGACAAGGTTGAAGCGATGACCGCCGCGCTGATGGAGTGGGAAACGATCGACGCCGATCAGATCAACGATATCATGGCAGGCCGTCCGCCGCGTTCGCCGAAGAGCTCGCCGCCGTCGGTTGGCGACGCCTCGTCGGGTGGCAGCCCGGGCACCGAGGTCAAGCCGGGCAGCGCGACCGCGCCGGCCTGATCGGCGACCAGTAGAAAGTGCGGGCCGGTGTGATTCACACCGGCCCGTTTTGCATTTATTCGTTTTACGTGATTGACCGCTACGTGTCGAAAGTCGAATTTCCATCTCTTCCCCTCCCCGAACCGCTGCAATGCGGCCGCTTCAAGCTGACCTTTGAACGCCCGTTGATCATGGGCATCCTGAACGTCACGCCCGACTCGTTTTCCGACGGCGGTCAGTACGCGATGCGCGGCGATGCGCTACGCCAGGCCGAGCGCATGATGCTCGACGGCGCGGACATCATCGACATCGGCGGCGAGTCGACCCGTCCGGGTGCGCCGCCCGTGCCGCTCGACGAAGAACTTGAGCGGGTGATCCCGCTGGTCGAACAACTGCGCGGCGCGAATGTGCCGTTGTCGGTGGATACGTACAAGCCGGAAGTGATGCGTCACGCACTGACCGCGGGCGCCGACCTGATCAACGATATCTGGGGCTTCCGGATGCCCGGTGCGGTCGACGCCGTACGCGACAGCGAATGCGGTCTGTGTGTGATGCATATGCTCGGCGAGCCGCAGACCATGCAGCTCGGTGAGCCCGTCTATGACGACGTGGTGAGCGAGGTGCGGCAATTTCTCGAAGAACGGGTAGCAACTCTGAAGCAGGCGGGCATCGCTCGTGCTCGCATCAGCGTGGACCCGGGCTTTGGTTTCGGCAAAGCGGTGATCGAACACAATTACGCGCTGCTCGCGCACCTGCCGGACACGGCGCCGCGGGCCGAGCCGCCGTACCCCATTCTCGCCGGCATGTCGCGCAAGTCGATGGTCGGCGCGGTTGTCGGACGCCCGGCGCCGGAGCGCGTCGCGGGCAGCATCGCCGCAGCGGTGTGTGCTGCCGGGCGCGGTGCGGCAATTCTGCGCGTGCACGATGTCGCGCAAACAGTGGATGCATTGAAAGTATGGGCGGCCATGCGCGACGCGGCGAATCACAGCCGCGCGCGCGGCTGAACCCGCAAGCCAAGGAGGAACATAAAACATGGCACGTCGTTATTTCGGAACGGATGGGATTCGGGGCAAGGTCGGCGAAGGGCCGATTACGCCGGAGTTTGTATTGCGGCTCGGCTACGCTGCCGGCAAGGTGCTCGCGGGCGCGGACCGCTGGGCGAGAACGGGCGCACGGCCCACGGTGCTGATCGGTAAAGACACACGGGTGTCGGGCTATATGCTCGAAGCCGCGCTCGAAGCGGGCTTTTCCGCGGCGGGCGTCGACGTCATGCTGGCCGGGCCTATGCCGACCCCGGGTATTGCCTATCTGACGCGCGCACTGCGGCTCGCCGCGGGCGTCGTGATCAGCGCGTCGCACAACCCGTACTACGACAACGGCATCAAATTCTTCTCCGCCGACGGCAACAAGCTGCCCGACGAAGTGGAACTGCAGATCGAAGAACAACTCGACCTGCCGCTCGCGTGCGCGGCCTCCGAGCAACTCGGCAAGGCGCGGCGCCTCGATGACGCTGCCGGCCGCTATATCGAGTTCTGCAAGAGCACGTTCCCGGCAGCGTTCGACTTGCGCGGCCTGAAGCTGGTGGTCGACTGTGCGCACGGTGCCGCGTACGACGTCGCGCCGCACGTGTTCCATGAACTCGGCGCCGATGTGATTCCGATCGGCGTCGCGCCGAACGGCTTCAACATCAACGACGGCGTCGGCGCGACCGCGCCGGACGCGCTGGTGCGCGCGGTGCGCGCGAACCACGCGGACCTCGGCATCGCGCTCGACGGCGACGCTGACCGGCTGCAGGTCGTGGACGCGGCAGGTCGCCTGTATAACGGCGACGAGTTGCTATACGTGCTGGTCAAGGACCGGATGGCGACCGACGGTAAAGTGGAAGGCGCGGTCGGCACCTTGATGACCAACATGGCGGTCGAAGTCGCGCTGCAGGAAGCCGGCGTGAAGTTCGTCCGTGCGGCGGTGGGCGACCGTTACGTGCTCGAACAGTTGCGTGAACACGGCTGGCAACTGGGCGCGGAAGGCTCCGGCCATATTCTCTCCCTTGACCGCCATTCGACCGGCGACGGCATCGTGTCGGCCCTGCTGGTGCTGGCCGCGATGAAGCGCAGCGACAAAACGCTCGCCGAACTGCTCCACGGTGTGACGCTGTTTCCGCAGAAGCTGATCAACGTGCGGATGCAGCCCGGCGCGGACTGGAAGGGCAGCGATGCGATCCGCCGCGCCATCAGCACGGCCGAGGCAGCGCTGAACGGCCGCGGCCGCGTGCTGATTCGGGCCTCGGGCACCGAGCCCGTTCTGCGCGTGATGGTGGAGGCGGAAAAAGTCGACGACGCGGTTCGCCATTCCGAAGCGATCGCTAACGCGGTCAAGCTGGCCACGGCCTAAACCGCGCCTGGCCTACGGCGGCGAGGGACGACCATGAGCGCGTCCCCGCTGCCGCACCCCTCTGCAATACGCGTCTCCCCACACGCAAACGTTCGCGTCCCATTTTTTTCGTCTAATCTGTAAAACGACGCCCGCAACGCCGCTAAACCGGCGATTTGTCCGCGCGTGCGCCTTTCACCTTAGTAATCCCACTGTCACATCCGTTTCACGGTTAGTCACGTTACTGTCACAAAGAGACCCTAAGCTTCGCGGTGTTCGTGTTACTCGCTCACACCGCTCACACCCCTTGGAGGTCTCATGAAATTGATGCAAACCGTGTTCGCTGGCGTCGCTGGCGCGCTTTTCGCGATCGCAGCGCAAGCCGCAGACATCACCGGCGCGGGCAGCACCTTCGCAGCACCGATCTACACGAAGTGGGCCGATGCCTACCAGAAGTCGGGTGGCGGCAAGGTCAACTATCAAGGTATCGGTTCGTCGGGTGGCGTGAAGCAGATCGTCGCGAAGACTGTTGACTTCGCTGGTTCGGACGCTCCGCTGAAGGACGAAGACCTCGCGAAGGAAGGCCTGTTCCAGTTCCCGACGGTTGTCGGCGGCGTGGTGCCGGTCGTCAATGTGCCGGGCGTGACGCCGGGTGAACTGACGCTGTCGGGCGAAGTGCTCGGCGACATCTACCTGGGCAAGATCAAGAAGTGGAACGATCCGGCGATCGTTGCGCTGAACCCGAAGGCTAAGCTGCCGGATACCGACATCGCCGTGGTTCGCCGCGCCGACGGTTCGGGCACCAGCTTCATCTGGACGAACTACCTGTCGAAGGTCAATGCTGACTGGAAGTCGAAGGTTGGTGAAGGTTCGACGGTCAACTGGCCGACGGGTACGGGCGGCAAGGGCAACGACGGCGTCGCAGCTTTCGTGCAACGTCTGCCGGGCGCAATCGGCTACGTCGAATGGGCGTACGCGAAGCAGAACAAGATGACGTATGTCGGCCTGAAGAATTCGTCGGGCACGGTGGTCGAGCCGAAGACGGAAACGTTCAAGGCAGCGGCAGCGGGCGCGGACTGGTCGAAGTCGTTCTACCAGATCCTGACGAACGAGCCGGGCAAGAACGCATGGCCGATCGTCGGCGCAACGTTCGTGCTGCTGCACACGGCGCAGGACAAGCCGGCGCAAGGCACCGAAACGCTGAAGTTCTTCGACTGGGCGTTCAAGAATGGCTCGCAGGCTGCGAACGATCTGGACTACATCTCGCTGCCGGATTCGGTTGTGTCGGAAATCCGCACGCAGTGGAAGTCGAAGGTGAAGGACGCTGCGGGCAAGCCGATCGCTGAATAAGCGACGCAGCTAGGCGCCGCAACTAAGCGACACAGCATGCAGTAAGCATGCGGCAATACATTGGCCGTCCTCATTCGAGGACGGCCAATGGCGTTACCCCGGCATTAGCCAGCATTGTCCGCCGCGCGACAAGTGTCGTACGGCAACTGGAAACAGGTCCATCAGGCTCTCATGTCCGATATCCAATTAGCGTCTGGCGCGGCGAAGTCGACACCGCCCGGCAGCACGTCGCAGCAGAAAGCGCCCAGCCGCGCCGGCGACGTCATCTTCGGCGGCCTTGCCCGTCTCTCCGCCATCGTCACCCTGTTGCTGCTCGGCGGCATTATCGTTTCGCTGATCGTCGCGTCCCTGCCGTCGATCAAGCAGTTCGGCCTCGCGTTCCTATGGACCGCCGACTGGGATCCACCAAGCAAGCAATTCGGCGCATTGGTGCCTATTTACGGCACGATCGCGACCTCGCTCATTGCACTCATCATCGCGGTGCCCGTCAGCTTCGGCATCGCACTTTTCCTGACCGAACTCGCGCCCGCGTGGCTGCGCCGTCCGCTCGGCGTCGCCATCGAACTGCTTGCCGCGATTCCGTCGATCGTCTACGGCATGTGGGGTCTGCTGGTGTTCGCGCCGATCTTCGCTACGTGGTTCGAAAAGCCGCTCGGCACGCTCCTCAGCGGCATTCCTATCGTCGGTGCGTTGTTTAAGGGCGCACCGATCGGCATCGGCATCCTGTGCGCCGGGGTTATCCTCGCCATCATGATCATTCCGTACATCGCTTCGGTGATGCGTGACGTGTTCGAAGTCACGCCGGTCCTGTTGAAGGAGTCGGCGTACGGCATCGGCTGCACGACCTGGGAAGTGATGTGGAAGATCGTGCTGCCCTTTACCAAGAGCGGCGTGATCGGCGGCGTGATGCTCGGCCTCGGCCGCGCGCTCGGCGAGACCATGGCGGTCACGTTCGTGATCGGCAACACCAATCTGCTCGATAACGTCTCGCTGTTTTCGCCGGGCAACAGTATTACCTCGGCGCTCGCCAACGAATTCGCGGAAGCGGATCCGGGCCTGCATACGTCGGCGCTGATGGAACTCGGGTTGATCCTCTTTGTGATTACTTTCATCGTGCTGGCGATCTCGAAGGTCATGCTGCTTCGCCTCGAAAAAGGGGAGGGCGCGAAATGAGCCAGCCCACCTTGAATATGCCGGGTTCGAACGACGCCGTCGCGCTCGAAGCGATGCGCGTGCGTCTGCAAGGCCGCCGCCGCGCGAAGAATGCCGTTGCGCTGACGCTGTCGCTCGCGGCCATGGCGTTCGGCCTGCTGTGGCTGGTGTGGATTCTTTATACGACGCTGCGCCTCGGCATCGGCGGCTTGTCGGTCGAATTGTTCACGCAATCCACACCGCCGCCGAACACCGATGGCGGTGGTCTCGCCAACGCGATCGTCGGCAGCGTGATGCTGGTTGCGCTCGCAACTTTTGTCGGCACGCCGATCGGCATTCTGGCGGGCGTGTATCTCGCCGAATACGGGCAGAAGGGCTGGCTCGCCAGTCTCACGCGCTTCATCAACGACATCCTGTTGTCGGCACCGTCGATCGTCGTCGGTCTGTTCGTCTACGCGCTCGTCGTGGCGAAGATGGGCCACTTCAGCGGTTGGGCCGGCGTATTCGCGCTCGCGCTGCTGCAGATTCCGATCGTGATCCGCACCACCGAGAACATGCTGAAGCTGGTGCCGAATGCGCTGCGCGAAGCCGCTTTCGCACTCGGCACGCCGAAGTGGAAGATGGTGATGTCGATCACGCTGAAAGCTTCGATCGCGGGCATTATCACCGGCGTGCTGCTCGGCGTCGCGCGCATTGCCGGTGAAACGGCGCCGCTGCTCTTCACCGCGTTGTCGAACCAGTTCTTCTCGTGGAACATGGACCAGCCGGTTGCGAACCTGCCGGTCACGATCTACAAGTTCGCGATGAGCCCGTTTGCGCAGTGGCAATCGCTCGCGTGGGCCGGTGTCTTCCTGATCACGCTCGCGGTGCTGGGATTGAACATCCTCGCGCGCACGATCTTTTCGAATAAGTAAGGGCGGAGTGTAATCCGATGAATATGGCAGAAACTCAACTCAATCCGGGCACGCGTCCCACGGCGCCGGCCGGTTTCGATCCCGCCCAAAGCGGCCAGGCGCAAGCCCCGTCGCGTCCGAAGATCGAAATCAACGACCTGAACTTCTTCTACGGCAAGTATCACGCGCTGAAGAACATCAATCTGCGGATTCCCGAAGGCAAGGTCACTGCCTTCATCGGCCCGTCGGGTTGCGGCAAGTCCACCTTGCTGCGCACGCTCAACAAGATGTACGCGCTCTATCCGGAGCAACACGCCGAAGGCGAGATCCTGATGGACGGCGAAAACCTGCTGACCTCCAAGCGCGATATTTCGCTGCTGCGCGCGCGGATCGGCATGGTGTTCCAGAAGCCGACGCCGTTTCCGATGTCGATCTACGACAACATCGCGTTCGGTGTGAAGATGTTCGAAACGCTGCCGCGTTCGGAAATGGACGACCGCGTGGAATGGGCGTTGACCAAGGCCGCGCTGTGGAACGAAGTCAAGGATAAATTGGGCCAGAGCGGCTACGGTTTGTCCGGCGGTCAGCAACAGCGTCTGTGTATCGCGCGCGGTATCGCGATCCGTCCTGAAGTGCTGCTGCTCGACGAGCCGTGTTCCGCGCTCGACCCGATTTCCACGGGCCGCATCGAAGAACTGATCGCCGAATTGAAGAGCGATTACACGGTTGTAATCGTGACGCACAACATGCAACAGGCCGCACGCTGTTCGGACTACACTGCCTATATGTACCTCGGTGAACTGATCGAATTCGGCGACACCGAAAAGATCTTCATCAAACCGGTCCGCAAGGAAACCGAGGACTACATCACTGGCCGCTTCGGCTAAGCCGCCGCGCAAAAACAACGGAGTACGACATGTCCGATAAACATCTGTCCAGCCAGTTCGACGCCGACCTGAACCTCGTTTCCTCGAAGGTGCTCGAAATGGGCGGCCTGGTCGAGTCGCAGATCGTCAACGCGATGATCGCGCTCAACAACTTCGACCTCGATGTGTGCGAGCAGGTGATCGCCGCTGAAGACCGTCTGAACACGATGGAAGTCGAGATCGACGAAGAGTGCAGCAACATCATCGCGCGCCGTCAACCGGCCGCGCGCGACTTGCGCCTCCTGATCGCGATTTCGAAGACCATCACGAATCTCGAGCGCGCCGGCGACGAAGCCGAAAAAATCGCCAAGCGCACCAAGCGTCTGATGGAAGACGGCGCTTCGCGCAGCATCAATATCGCCGAGATCAAATTGTCGGGCGAAATGGCGGTATCGATCCTGCGCCGCGCGCTGGACGCCTTTGCGCGTCTGGACACGGTCGCTGCCGCGCAGATCATGCGCGACGACAAGGCGATCGACGAAGAATTCCGCGCTTTCGTTCGCAAGCTGATTTCGTACATGACTGAAGATCCGCGTTCGATTTCGGTGGGCCTCGATTTTCTGTTCATCGCCAAGGCGATCGAACGGATCGGCGACCACGCGAAAAACATCGCTGAATTCATCATCTACATCGTCAAGGGCACCGACGTGCGGCACAAGTCGCGCGACGCGCTCGAACGCGAAGCACTCAGTTAATCAGTTATAAGGATCAGAGGTGCCGATGCCCAGCAGCATTCTCGTCATTGAAGATGAGCCCGCCATTTCCGAACTGATTTCGGTGAATCTTCAACACGCCGGACACTGCCCGATTCGCGCGTACAACGCGGAGCAGGCGCAGAACCTGATCAGCGACGTACTGCCCGACCTCGTGCTGCTCGACTGGATGTTGCCGGGCAAGTCGGGCATCGCGTTCGCTCGCGATCTGCGCAACAACGAGCGCACCAAGCACATTCCGATCATCATGCTGACCGCACGTGGCGATGAGCAGGACAAGGTGCTCGGCCTCGAAATCGGCGCCGACGACTACGTCACCAAACCGTTTTCGCCGAAAGAACTGATGGCGCGCATCAAGGCGGTGTTGCGCCGCCGCGCGCCGCAGTTGACCGAAGACCTGGTGGCGATCAACGGTCTGAAGCTCGATCCGGCAACGCACCGCGTCGCCGCGCACGCCGAAGGCAGCGAGATCAAGCTCGATCTCGGCCCGACCGAGTTCCGTCTGCTGCACTTCTTCATGACGCACCCGGAGCGCGTGCACAGCCGCACGCAACTGCTCGATCAGGTGTGGGGCGACCACGTGTTCGTCGAAGAGCGCACGGTGGATGTGCACATCAAGCGTCTGCGCGCGGCACTCAAGCCGGCCGGGTGCGATGCTATGATTGAGACGGTACGCGGCAGCGGCTACCGGCTCGCGAAGAGCGCCTGACTTTGCGCGGTAGCGCGAGTGGCGATGCTTGAGCCACGCGCGTTATAGATGTCGCATACACCACATAGGCCACATCGGTTACGTCGGTTACGTTAGGCGCCGCGATTTCAGATCCCGGCGTGGACGGTTTTCTCTTCGATCGCTAGAACATGAACATCATCTGGGCGCGCTCCATCGTGTCGGTCGTGCTGCTGGCTGTTCTGTGCGTGGTGGTCGGCGCACTCGTGAACGTCAAGGCAGGGCTGGTCCTCGCGATCGTCATGCTGCTCGCGCAGAGCTTCTTCAGCACCTTCCACAAGCAGCGTTTGTGGCGCCTGCTCGACGCTCCGGTCTACGGCGAAGTGCCGAGCGCCCCCGGCATCTGGGGCGAAATCTACTACCGTCTGCATAAGCTTGCGAAGCGCTGGCATGCGCAGGTGCGTCAGGTCGAACAACAGCATTCGCGTTTCATCCAGGCGATCCAGGCGTCGCCGAACGGCGTGGCGATGCTCGACGATCACGATCAGATCGAGTGGTGCAACGCGATCTCCGAACTCCATTTCGGACTCGATGCGAAACGCGATCTGCGCCAGCACATCACACATCTCGTGCGTCAGCCCGATTTCGTGCGCTATCTGAATTCGCAACGCTACGAACAGATGCTGATCATGCGCGGCATGGGCGAGAAGCGCCAGAACGTGCTGTCGGTGCAGGTGTTTCCGTATGGCGAGAATCGCAAGCTGGTGCTGTCGCAAGACATCACCGAGCTGGAGCGTACCGACGCGATGCGGCGCGACTTCGTCGCTAACGTGTCGCATGAATTGAAGACACCGTTGACCGTATTGTCGGGTTTTCTCGAGACGATGCGGGAACTGCCGTTGAGCGAAGCCGAGCGCGGGCGCTACCTCGAACTGATGGAGCAGCAGGCTTCGCGCATGCGGCATATCGTCAACGACTTGCTGGTGCTCGCGAAGCTAGAAGGCGACAACAAGCCGCCGAGCGATCAGATGATCGATATGCGCGCGGTGCTGCGGCATCTGCGCGACGACGCGCAAAGCCTGTCGAGCGACCATCACAAGATCGTGTTCGACGCCGACGAAGGGCTCACCGTCACTGGCGTGGAAACGGAAATTCTCAGCGCGTTGGGCAACCTCGTGACCAATGCGATCCGCTATACACCGGATGGCGGTGCGATCAGGGTGAGTTGGCAGGCCAACGGCGGCTGTGCGGTTTTTTCGGTCACGGACAGCGGCTTGGGGATTCCAGCCGCGGACATTCCACGTCTGACCGAGCGTTTCTATCGCGTTGACCGCAGCCGCTCGCGCGATACGGGTGGGACGGGCCTCGGTCTCGCCATCGTCAAGCATGTGCTGCAACGACACGATGCGCAGCTCGACGTGAAGAGCGAAGAGGGACGTGGCAGCACGTTCACCGTGCGTTTCCCGGTGTTTCGCACGGCGCGTCGGCAACCGGCGCCGGTTTGAAAACGTTGGCCTGAAAAAATGCCCGCCTGTAACAAGACAAGGCGGGCTTTTTTCATGTGCAGCGCCGCTTGCTTCGGCGGCGCGCGAACACGATCAGGACATCACAAACTCACGAACAGAATTTCCCCAGCAGGCTCATCTGGGCATTGCGCGAGGATTTGCCCGGCCGGCGGCGCCGATAGTGGCCGTCGCTTTGCATGAGCCACGCGGACTGGTTGTCGCCGAGAAAGGCCGAGAGGCCTTCGGCAATCACACGCCGCTTCAAGCGACGGTTGTTGACCGGAAACGCCACTTCAACGCGCCGGAAGAAGTTACGGTCCATCCAGTCGGCGCTCGATAGATACACCTGTTCCTTGCCGCCGTCGTAGAAGTAGAAGATGCGGTGATGCTCGAGAAAGCGTCCGACGATCGAGCGCACCGTGATGTTCTCCGACAGGCCCGGCACACCCGGTTGCAACGAACACACGCCACGTACGATCAGATCGATCTTCACGCCTGCCTGTGACGCTTCGTACAGCTCGGCAATCACGGTCGGTTCGAGCAGCGCGTTCATTTTCGCGACGATGCGCGCCTTCTTGCCGGCGCGCGCATGCTCGGCTTCCGCACGAATCGATTCAACCAGTTTCGGATGCAGCGTGAACGGCGACTGCCACAACTCGTGCAGCGACAGTTCACCACCGATGCCGGTCAGTTGCTGGAACACGTGGTGCACGTCTTCGCAGATTTTCTGATCCGCGGTCATCAGGGCGAAGTCGGTATAAAGACGCGCGGTCCGCGGGTGATAGTTGCCGGTGCCCAGGTGCACGTAACGCTTGAGCGTGGTCTTGCCGCCCGACGAGACGCGCCGCACGATCAGCATCATCTTCGCGTGGCACTTGTGGCCTACCACGCCGTACACGACGTGCGCACCCACCGCTTCAAGCTGCGACGCCCAGTTGATGTTGGTTTCTTCGTCGAAGCGCGCGAGCAGTTCGACCACCACAGTCACTTCCTTGCCGTTGCGCGCGGCTTGCATCAGCGCGTCCATCAGCGGCGAGTCGGTGCCGGTGCGATAGATGGTCTGCTTGATGGCCATCACGTTCGGGTCTTTAGCTGCCTGCAGCAGCAACTCGAGCACCGGCTGAAAGCTCTCATAAGGGTGATGCAGCAGCACGTCGCCCTGATCGATCACGTCGAACATGCTGGTGCTGTTGGCGATCTGCGGCGGAATCGCCGGAATATGCGGCACGAATTTCAGGTCGGGCCGGTCCACCATCTCCGGCAATTGCATCAGCCGTACCAGATTGACGGGGCCGTCGGCGAAATAGCAATCCTTGGTGGTCAGGCCGCTTTCGTCGAGCAGGCGCCGCACGACATGCGAGGGCGTCTCCGCCGATACTTCGAGCCGCACTGCATTGCCCAGATGGCGTGCCGGCAGTTCGCCCTGCAGCGCGACACGCAGATTGGTGATTTCGTCTTCGTCGACGAACAGTTCGCTATTGCGTGTGATGCGAAACTGGTTACAGGTCCGCACCACCAGATTCGGGAACAGCTCGCCGACAAAGCGCTGCAGCAACGAACTCAGCAGCACGAAACCATGCGGATAGCCCGACAGCTCCTGCGGCATGCGCACGAGCCGGGGCAAGGCACGCGGCGCCTGCACGATGCCCATCATCGCCTGGCGGCCGAACGCATCTTTGCCTTCGAGTTCGACGACGAAGTTCAGGCTCTTGTTGAGCACGCGCGGAAACGGGTGAGCCGGATCGAGGCCGATCGGCGTGAGCACCGGCAGCAGTTCGTCGAAGAAGTAGTTGCGCGCCCATTCGGTCTGCGCTTCGTTCCACGCTTCAGTGCCGTGAAAATAGATGCCTTCTGCTTCGAGCGCGGTGAGCACCGTGTCGTGCAGCATGGTGTACTGGCGATGCACGAGCCTCTGCGCGCGCTCGACCACGAGGTCGTATACGTGCTGCAGCGACATGCCATCAGGTGACATTGCGCCCGGGTTGTCGCGCATCTGTTCCTGCAGTCCGGCCATGCGGACTTCGAAGAATTCGTCGAGGTTGCTACTGGTAATGCAGATGAAGCGCAGGCGTTCGAGCAAAGGGACGGCAGGGTCGGCAGCTTGTGCCAACACACGCTCGTTGAAACCCAGAATGCCCAGCTCGCGATTCAATAAGGGGTAGCGGATGGACATCGGCAGCGAGAATGGAATGTCAGGAGGGGAGACGAAAAGACGCTCGGAAATTCTCACAGTATGATGACGTTGTTATGACATTCTCGAAGTTATAAATTCTACGCCGTATTCATTGCGTGTCGTAATTATGACGCAGTGCATGTGGGACCATAGGGCACCCCCATTACTGCGAGGCGACATCGTGAGGTCCGGTACGCTTAGAATGGCGTCTTTGAACAGCGCGGCCGGCCACAAGGCGCCCAAGGCATCCGGTGGGCATCCGGCACCTTTCGCATCTACCGCCGCCGCGCTCGCGCGCATGGAGTCCGCTTACTCGATGGTCACTACTCCACAACTCCTCGCTGCCGTCGACCTCGGCTCGAACAGCTTCCGGCTGATCGTAGGCCGGGTCGAGGAAACCGATGCGGGCAGCCAGATCTATCAGGTCGATGCGTTGCGCGAACCGGTGCGTCTTGCCGCCGGTCTGTCGCGCGACAAGATGCTCGACCGCGCCTCGCAAGTGCGCGGCTGGGACGCGCTTAAGCGCTTCGGCGAGCGGCTGCGCGACTTTCATCCCGATCACGTTCGCGCCGTCGCCACCAATACGTTGCGCATCGCCAAGAACGCGGGCGAGTTTCTCGGCGAGGCGCAAGCCGCGCTCGGTTTTCCGATCGAAGTGATCGCCGGGCGTGAAGAAGCGCGCCTGATTTATGCAGGCGCTGCACACTCTGTGCCCGCAAGCGCGGGCAAGCGTCTCGTGGTGGATATCGGAGGCGGCTCGACGGAATTCATCATCGGCTCGCACTACACGCCGATCAAGATGGAGAGCCTGTATATCGGCTGCGTGAGTCATAGCCGCGCATTCTTCCCGGCGGGCAATGTCGACGAATACACGATGCGCCAGGCCGAACTTGCCGCGAGCCGTGAAATTCAGATCATTTCTGCCGAATACAAGAAAACCGGCTGGGAACAGGCGATCGGCTCGTCCGGCACCGCGCGGGCGCTCGCCGAACTGGTCGAGGCCAATGGCTTCAACGATCCGGGCGTCACGCACGGCATCTCGCGCGGTGGGCTGGAGCGCCTCAAGCGCGCGCTGATCAAGGCGGAAAACGTCAATCGTCTGAAGCTGGTCGCGTTGAAGGGCGATCGCATTCCGGTGCTGGCCGGCGGCCTGTCGATCATGATCGCGGTGTTCGACGAACTCGGCGTCGATTACGTCGATACGACAGACGGCGCGCTGCGCCTCGGTGTGCTGTACGACCTGCTGGGCCGTTCGCAGCACGAGGACATGCGCACGGTGACGGTGGAAGGCTTCATGCGCCGTTACGGTGTGGACCGCGCGCAGGCCGGGCGTATCGGTGAACTCGCGGTGCGCTTTTACGAGCAGTTTGCCGAACCGGACGAAGAGCGCCGCGCCGAGAATCGCATGTTCCTCGGCTGGGCTGCGGCCTTGCACGAAATCGGACTGTCGATTTCGCACAGCGCCTATCACAAGCATTCCGCCTATATCGCCAGCAATGCCGACATGCCGGGTTTTTCGCGCACCGACCAGGCGCGGCTCGCTGCGCTGGTGCTCGGCCACGCGGGGAAACTCGGCAAGCTGTCGCAAACGCGCGAAGTGGAATGGCCGCTGCTGTTCTGTCTGCGGCTCGCGGCGCTGCTGTGCCGCCGGCGTGCGGATGTCGGCTTGCCGGGGATCGCGGTTGCGCAGGTCAATGGCGGTTACGAAGTGCGTTTGCCGAATGAGTGGGTGGCTAACAATCCGCTGACGGATTACAGTCTGATCCAGGAAGCCGCAGAGTGGGAGAAGGTTGGCATTCCCTATCGCGTGGTTTACACGGACGATTGAGAATCATGCGCGGTAAATGAAAAAGCCCGGCGGATTAGCTGGGCTTTTTTTATGCGCTTCAGTTTTCAGTCGCTCAGCCGCCGGCTGAATATGCCGGGCGGTTCGCGTGTGCCGCTCAGCGTGGCGATGCGTCGCCGAGGAAGTGCCGCGCGTAACGCGCGTTGATATCCGTCAGGCGCAACAGCGTCAGAAAGTCGGCGGTGTTGAAGTCGGGATCCCAGGCCGGTGCGCCGCAAATCTTCGCACCGAGGCGCAGATAGCCCTTCACCAGCGGCGGCGGTGCGACGTCGGCGCCGGTTTGCAATTCTTCCACCGGCAGCGGCGTGTGCGGGAACGCGCGATATTCCGGCGCCGTCATCGCGTTGTCGCGCAGCGAGCAGTAAAGATTCGCTGCGTAGTGGCCACCGTCGACCATCGCGACACTCGCGCAGCCGAGCATCGTCTCGTAGCCGTTGTGCTTCATGTACGCGGCGAGCCCTGCCCACAACGACATGATCACCGAGCCGCTGCGATAGTCGGGGTGCACGCATGAGCGGCCCACTTCGACCATCTTCGCGCGCAGGTGCGTGAGACGTGACACGTCGAATTCGCTTTCGGCATACAGGCGTCCGATACGGGCGGCCTGATGCGGCGGCAGCGCGCGATAGGTGCCCACCACCTTCAGCGTGTCGAGATCGCGCACCAGCAGGTGATCGCAGTATGAATCGAACGCATCGACGTCGAGGCCGGCCGGACCCGTCAGACGGGCGCCCATTTCATCGGCGAATACACGGTAGCGCAGACGCTGGGCCTCGCGCAGTTGCTCGTCGGTGCGTGCCCACGTCACTTGCAGGCGATGCTGGGCGGTGACTGTCTCTTCGGCGCGCGGCAGGCGGCGCGTTTCGAAGATCGAAGCCAGGGGCAGGGTGGGCGTCGGCAGTTCTCGCATGTGGCGTCCTGGTCGAAAAAAGGGAGATTTCTTTTTTCGCCAATGTAGTAACGCCTGGTGACGCTCGCATGGCAAAGCTGTGACGATTGGATGACTGCCCGTAAGCTGCGTGCGCGCGGCTTGTAATGTCGTGGTCCGGGCGGGTCATGTGTTGTTTCTGCGCGACCGTTGGGACTGGCGGGCGCAACTGCGCCTCTTTGAGTACCAGGCCGCGTGACCTGATCGGTTCAGTTCAGCTCAGATCAGATCGGGACTCATCGCCGCGCGCAGCACGGCTTGGTCGTCGCCGTCGCGCTCACGGCTCTCGATCCACCACAAGCCGGCTTTCTTCAGCGGCCAACTCGCTCCGCTATTGCCGAGCAAACGCGCCGCAACGTGGCCGAGGGTTGGTTGATGGCCGACGATCACGACAGTGGGTGCGATCCCTTTTGGCCAGCCTGCGGCCTCGAGCACATCGTCCGCACTGGCGTTAGGCGCGAGTTCGCGCACCACGCGATACTGGTCGCTCAAGGCTTCCGCGGTCTGGATGGTGCGCACCGCAGGACTCGCGAGGACCACTGCGTCCTCGGGCAGACGAGTGCGCAGCCACTTGGCGACGTTTTGCGCCTGTTTGCGGCCCCGTGTGGTGAGCGCACGGGCGAGATCGCTCGCGGCGAAATCTTCGGCTTCGGCGTGACGCCAGAGGATCAGATTCATGCGTGTCTCCTTGACTCTGGTTGCGGCGTAGATAACAGCGCCGGGTTTTCAATCACTGTCGCATGCGAGCTCGTGAGGACGCAAGGCGGTGGCGCGTGCCGAATGTTCCCATCAGCCCCTGGCGCCCAAAAAGCAAAAACCCGCGAAGCCGAAGGCTACGCGGGTTTCGTATTGCTTTTCGTGGTCGGAGCGAAAGGATTCGAACCTTCGACCCTCTGATCCCAAATCAGATGCGCTACCAGGCTGCGCTACGCTCCGACGAATCCGAGATTCTACGTGGCATTGGGTGCCAGAGTCAATCACGAATTGCGTCGGGATGAAAAAAGGTGCAGTGCGCCGCGCCGTTTGTCCGCTCAATGCCGGCGACGCATCCAGTGCGGCATGTGCTGGTGCGTGATCCAGTGATGCAGCATGCCTTCGCCGTCGTGTTCGCGCCGGTAGGTTCTCGATTCGAAAATCGACAGGGCGAGCAGCACGAGCAGGCCTATTGCAAGTCCGATCAGACCTGCGATCGATTCAGCGTCCATGGCAGTCTCCTATGACACGCAGCCGTGCCTCTATAGTAGGACACGCGTAACAAAATGGCAGGGGGTGGCATGGGGACGCGGCCTGCCGCGACATCGTCGAATGCGAATTGCAGGTAGACTCTCGGCGCTTCGTTGCCGTTATTGTCATTCTGTTTCGAGAGTCTATGAACCGCGTTTTGTTGATTGTCTTGATGCTGGCTGCCGGGCTCGCCGGCTGTGCCAACGATCCTTCCGGCCACCATGGCGGCCCGCCGCCGAAAGATCCCGTCGACTACCACGGCGTGCCTACCGACGACCGTCCGCCCGTCATGGCGCCCGCGCCCTGAGCGTTTGCCGGGAACGAAAGCGAAGCACCGGCGCGGGCACGCCGGCGCTTCTGACCCGCGCAGACTATTCGCGCGGACAGCGCGGGCTGCAGTTATTCTAGGGCGAGGTGCACGCGTGATATGTGTGCGCTTGTTTCAAGCCGTAACCGTGTGCGGCGTTGTCGTTCAGACCGCTGCCACCGCCATGCCTCGCACGACACCTGGCAAAAAGCGCGCGAGCGTGACGCCGCGCGCGGCCATGAAGATCAGCATCGCGGCCCACAAACCGTGATTGCCATACAGCGCCAGCAAGGCCCACGAGGCCGCCACGAACACCGCGAACGAGACCACCATCGACGTCATCAGTTCATGCGTGCGAGTGGCGCCGATGAACACGCCGTCGAGCAGAAAGCCCCACACTGAGATCACCGGTAAGAGCGCGGCCCATGGCAGATAAGTCTCGGCCGTGGCGCGCACGACGGCCTGATTGGTCAGACCTTCGATGATCCATGAGCCCGCGCCCCAGTACACCAGCGAGAAGCCCAGCGCACCGAGCGCGGACCATAGCGCGGTCACCTTGATGGCCTGCGCGAAAGCGTGCCGGTCGCGCGCGCCGATCGCAGCGCCGACCAGCGCTTCGGCCGCGTGACCGAAGCCGTCGAGTCCATAAGCCATGAAGGTCTGAAAATTGAGCAGCAGCGCGTTGGCGGCAAGCGTGGCGTCACCTTGCTTCGCGCCGAGATGCGCGAACCAGCCGAACGACGACAGCAGACAGAGCGTGCGTACGAAGATATCGCGATTCAGTACCACCAGGCGCTTGAGGGCTGGAGCGTCGAAGAGGGAGGCGCGGTTTAGCGCAGGCAAACCGCGCGGCCGGCCGTGCCACAACAACGCGGCGCCGAGCACGAAGCCGAGCGCGTCGGCGGTGGCCGTGGCCGCGCCGATGCCGGCCACGCCCCAATCGAATACGTACACGTACAACAGCACCGCCGCGATGTTCACGCTGTTGATGAACACTTGCGACAGCAGCGCGAGCCGAACCTGCTGCGTACCAAGCAGCCAGCCGAGCACCACGTAGTTGCCGAGCGCGAGCGGCGCGGCCCAGATGCGCGCGTGGCAGTAGATCTGCGCGTGGCGCTGCACCGCGTCGCTGCCGCCGATCATGCGTAATGCGTAATCGATCAGTGGCACTTGCAACAGAAGCACCGCGGCGCCGATCGCCGCCGCCAGCAACAACGCGCGTACGACGTTGTTGCGCAACTCGGCGTGATCCCCCGCGCCGTGCGCTTGCGCGACGAGGCCCGTGGTGCCCATGCGCAGGAAGCCGAAGCCCCAGAACACGAAGTTGAAGAACAGGCCGCCGAGCGCGACGCCGCCGAGATAGGACGCGCCATCCAGATGGCCGGCGACGGCAGTGTCGACTGCTCCGAGAATCGGCTGGGTGAGATTGGCGAGGACGATTGGAAACGCCAGCGTCAGCACCCGGCGATGCCAGCGCACCGGGACGGCGGGGGCCGTCGCGCTCGCGCCGTTCCCCAGGGGGACTTCCTTCGGGACGTGCGCGGGGTCGCTCAATTACGTTCCTGCACGCACACCCATGGCGAGACGACCACTGCCCACAGATCGGGATCGCGCGCGGCGAAATCGGCGGCGGTTTCCGCCTGCACGCGTTCGACGAGGCCGGAAGACAGCCATTGCGTGACCTGCGTGGTGTCGTCGCTGGCGATGGCTTCGGCGACGCTCACCAGATCGATGTCGCGTGCGACGCGCAGCAGCATGCCGCGCGCGAAAAAGCGTTCGAGTTCGGTCCAGCCGATTTTGGCGGTTTCGGCGAGCAGTTTGGCGTACAGCGGGCTATGAGTGGCGTCGTTGGAAGTCATCGTAAGCGGGTTCTGACGGGGCCGTTACTATAAACCATCGGCGCGGATCGCCAGGGCGGCGCGCGTTCCGGTACGCTTAGGGTCTTTCGGCAAAATTCATTCTGAACCTTCATGTCACTGGATTCAACGGCGCGCGCTGCGGGCGCGCAAGCTCATGTGGTGGCCGACGCCACACTCACGCGCACCGATGTGGAGCGCCTCATTGGCACGAGCATGGCGGGCAATAGAGAGCCGCTCCATTTCACCGATTGCGATTTCGAAGGCGCCGATCTGTCGCGACTCGACTTGCGCGGCGCTGAGTTTCATCGCTGCACGATCGTCGAGACGTCATTTTTTGGCGCGGCGCTGTCGCACACGCGCTGGGTTCGTTGCCGCGGCCGCCAGGCGGATTTCGCGTCGGCCGATCTGGTCGATGCGGCGTTCCAATCGAGCGATCTGAACAACACGAGCTGGCGGCGCGCCAAGCTTGCCTCGGCGTCGTTTCACAGTTGCAAGCTGACGGGCTAATGCCGTTCAGTTAAGATCCTTCTTCAAGAAACGAACGGTATAACGGTGAGGTCGAGATTTGACGACCCGGTCGCATGCGCGGCCGGGTCGTTTTTCATTGGGCAGCGACTTGAGGCGCTCACGC
>CABFVV010000067.1_pt1 | contig 52181 bp, 34 predicted proteins | sample 8864751 | NCBI WGS metagenome assembly CABFVV01 (sample SAMEA5735770, study PRJEB23740) | soil metagenome | biome: forest; feature: forest soil; material: soil | place: USA | collected 2013-10-13 | depth 0.1 m | reverse complement strand
TCACCGTAGCGACCACCGCGGCGGCCGGCTTGCCGCTCCACCACCAGCTCGCTTCCAGGTATTGCCGCGTCGCATTGATCATGTTGTTGACGAGCTTGCCCATCAACCGGTATTCCCAGTAGGGGAACAGGTGGCTCGCCGCAATGGCGATCGCGCAGCCCACCACCGTATCGATTGCGCGTTCGCCGATGATGCGCATGCTGCCCGGCGCGAGCAGATGGAACATGAGCAGCACATACGAGGACGTGAACACGACGCTTGCGGTGTAATTGAACAGCAACAGGCTGTAGCTCATCACCATCGAGGCGAACATCACCACCAGCAGGATGTGCGGCTCCTTGACGAAAATCATCAACGCGATGCTCGCCGCACAGCCGATCAGCGTGCCGACTATCCGCTGCCCGTTGCGCTGCTTGGTCAGCGAATAGCCGGGCTTCAGGATGATGACGGTGGTCATCACGATCCAGTATGCGTTGGTGAGCGGCAGCAGACGCCCTAGCCAGAAACCTACGGCGACCGCGATCGTCACGCGTAGCGCATGGCGGAAGCTCGGCGAGGCCATCGTCAGATTCGAGAAGATCTGCCCGAATGGCACACGGCGGCTCGATACGAAGCGGGAGAGCGCCTTGTCGAGCCGCAGTTCGGTCTCGGTCGCGCTCGGATCGCTCGACAGGCTTTGGTGCATCCTGTCGATCAGGCGCGTAGCACTCCAGATACGCCGGAAGGTGGACGATACCGCCGAATAAGCCTCAGGATTTTTGGCAGCCAGGTCCTGCTTGCGCATCAGTTCGATCTCGAACTCGATGGCGCGCAATTCGGCCTTTACATTGATGCGCGTACGCGGCGGCTGGTTTTGCAGCACCGCGAGTCCGATTTCTTCGAGATCGGCCGCGGATTTGCGAATCAGATCGCGGTAGAACACCAGCAGGTCGGAGCCACCAAACGTGCTGCGCACCAGCGAGTAGTCCACATGCGTGCCGACAAACAGCTCGTGCAGATCGACGGTATTGATGAACAGATTGAACAGCATTGCCCGGCGCGGTTCGAGCCGGCCGGCTTTCAGCTTGGGCAGATTGCGCAACACGATATCGCGTGCGGCATCCTGACGTTCGACGGCGGTGATCTGCTTGTCGACCAGATTGCGATAGCACTCGTCGAGATCGTTATTGAGATCGTAGAAGGCGGCGCGCGCGAGCAGATAGTCCGCGCACGCGAACACGCTTTCGGCAAGCGCCTGCTGTTCGATGCGGTGCATCATCCAGCGGCTCACGAAGGTCGACCAGTACGTGTACCAGAGACCCCCTACCAGAATCCACGATGCATTGACGAGCGCCTGCATCGGCGTGAAATGCTCTTCCAGCGTCATGATCATCATGAACAGCGTGGCGAAGCTGATCTGCGGCCAGCGGTTGCCGTACACGACGATCAACGAGAGCACGAAGGTGAGCGGCACGACCGTGCACCACAGCGCCACCGGGTTGACCGTGGCGATGCCGGTGGCGAGCGCGGACAGGAAGCCGATCACCGTGCACGCCAGCATCTCGTTGTGCTTGTACTTGAGCGGGCCCGGCATATCGACCACACAGGCGCCGAGTGCGCCGGTCGCGATCGTGAAGCCGAGTTCGCGGTCGTGAAATACGATCAAACACAATATGGCCGGTAATGACACGCCGACTGCGATGCGCAGGCCGCCATAGAAGTACTGGCTGTAGAGGAATTTTTTTATTTCAACCGAATAGCGCATCGACTGCCTGGATTCTTCCGTTCACTGAGAAAACGCGGTTGAAGGGGTCGACCCGGAGGCAGGCCCAAACTGCCGTCGAGTCTAACTGATTTTGAGCCTGATCTGACCTCGTCCGTTCGGCCAGGTTCTGCCCTGGGAGCGCGTTTGTTATGCTGTCGCTTCAATGTCTGCCGCGGCCCGGGTGTTCCGCTCGCGTCGCCTGCTTTCCCAGGATCCATGCTCCAACTCTTCTACTCGAACCGCTACGAAACCCTTGTCGGCGCGCTGCTCGACGACTTGGCGCAAGCGCCGTCCGATCCCTGGGCCGCGCAGCCCGTGATCGTCCCGAGCGCGGCGGTGCGGCGCCGGCTCGAGCTCGACATCGCCGCGCGCCAGGGTATCTGCGCGAATGTCAATTTTGGTTACCTCGCGCAGTGGCTGTGGGCGCAAATCGGCGGCGTGATCGAAGTACCCAAGCATTCGCCGTTCGCGCCGGACCGGCTCGTCTGGCGCTGCTACCGGTTGCTGGGAGAGGCGGATGAAGCACTGCCGTGGAATGCTTCGCCACGTCTGCGCACTTATCTCGATGCGGCGGATGCGTCGATGCGCTACGAACTGGCGCGGCGTGTGGCCACGGTGCTCGACCACTATCTGACCTATCGCCCGGAATGGCTGCTGGAATGGCAGAAGGGCGGTTCGATCTTCGCGAGTGGCGCGGCGGACGACAAGGGTCCGCGTCTCGTTGGCGCGAGTGAAGCGGCGCGTGAGGACGAGCGTTGGCAAGCCGCGCTGTGGCGTGCCGTGCTTGCCGAAGTGGCCGGCGACGCGCAAACGCCCGCAGCCGCCTTGCCGCCCGCTTATCGCTTTCTCGAGGAAATCGGCACGCTCGATCTCGAAGCCATCTCGAACGCGCAGTGGCCTGAAGCGGTCAGCGTGTTCGCGCTGCCGACCATGCCGCCGCTGCACGTCGCCTTGTTGCGCGCGTTGTCGCGCTGGGTCGACGTGCGTCTGTATGTGATGAACCCGTGCCGCGAATTCTGGTTCGACGTCGTCAGTGCGGGCCGTGTCGAAGCGCTCGATGTCGCCGGCCAGCTCGATTATCAGGAAGTGGGTCATCCGCTCCTGGCCGAGTGGGGGCGCCAGACCCAGGCGCAACTGCATATGCTCCATGAGTTGACCGAGAGCGCGGCATCCGGCGAGACGGGCGACTTCACCGAGAATCCGGAACCGAGCTGGCTCGCTGCCGTGCAGAACGGCATCCTCGATCTGCGGGCGGAAACGGACACGGACGAATTGCCGATCGAAAACGGCATTGAAGTCCATGTGTGCCACAGCCTGTCGCGGCAGCTCGAAGTGCTGCACGACCGCCTGCTCGGCTGGTTCGATGAGTTCGACGATCTGCAACCGTCCGACGTGCTGGTTGCGGTGTCCGATCTCGCGGCCGCCGGGCCATTGATCGATGCGGTATTCGGCACCGCGCCGCCTGGCGATACTCGCCGCATTCCGTACCGGATCACCGGCTTGCCGCCTTCGCAGGCCAATCCGGTCGCGCGTTTGCTGCTCGATTGGCTGGCCTTGCCTGAGCGTAGCGTGGGTGCGCCGGATCTGATCGAATGGCTGCGGGTCGATGCGATCGCCGCGCGCTACGGGATCGATGCCAGTGCGCTCGAAGCCGCGCAGGAATGGCTCGCGGCAGCCGGTGCGCGTCGCGGGCTGGTGCCTGTCGAGCCGACGGGCGAGCACGTGCCTGTCGCGCGTCATACGTTCGCCGACGCGCTGACCCGTCTGTACCTCGGCTACGCGATGCCGGACGGCGGCGAACCGGTCGATGCCTGGTTGCCCGTTGAAGGCGCTGATGGCTCGGACGCCGAGCTTCTCGGCCGCCTGTCGCGTTTCGTCGACGATATCGAGACCTTCGCGCAGCGCTGCTCGATCGACCAGACACCTGCCGAATGGACGCAACTGCTGCTCGAAACTCTTGCGCAGTGCTTCGACAGCGGCGTGGCGTTTGCCGATTCGCTGGCGGCAGTGCGCGACGCCATCGACAAGATGGGCGACGCGATGCAAGCGGGCGCAGAAGATGTTGTGCTGCCGGCCGCGGTGGTGTGCGGCGCGCTCACCGAGGCGCTCGACGACCCGGCGCGCGGCGGCGTGCCTTGGGGCAGCGTGACGTTTTCGTCGCTGACCAGCTTGCGCGGTTTGCCGTATCGCATCGTCTGCCTGCTCGGCATGGATGACGGCGTGTTGCCGAGTCTCGCCCGTGCCGACGAATTCGACCTGATGGCCGCGTTCGGTAAAGCCGGTGACCGGCAGCGCCGCGACGACGAACGCAATCTGTTCCTCGATCTGCTGCTGGCTGCGCGCGACCGGCTGTTCATCGCCTACACGGGCCGCAGCATTCGCGACAATGCGCCGTTGCCGCCGGCCGCGCTGGTCGACGAATTGCTCGACCACCTCGCGCAGGTGTCGGCGGGCGAAGGGGCGAGTCCCGCGGAAATCGAAGCCGCACGGCATGCGTTCATCATCGATCATCCGCTGCAGGCGTTCGCGTCGGATTATTTCTCGTCGCAGCATGGCCTCTTCACTTACGACGTGGATCGCGCGGAACTGGCCAGTTTGCTGGCCGCGCCGCAGCATCCAGCCGCCGCGCCGTTCTTCGATCAACCCTTGCCGCCCGAAGAGACGGCCTCGGTCGCATTCGACGAATTCGTGCGCTTCTGGCGTCATCCGGCGCGGGCGTTGTTGCGCGACCGTCTGGGCATCGTGTTGTCGGATGCGCAAGGGGAGTTGCTCGACACCGAACCGTTCGAACTCGATTGGGCCGGACGGGACGCCCTGGCGGAGCGGCTCCTTCCGGTACTGCTGGACAGCGATACCGAAGACGGCAGCATGTTCGAACGCGTGCGCCGCGTCGCCGCGGCCAGTCCCGAACTGCCGGGTGGCGCGACCGGCGCGGTATGGCGCTCGCGCGAACTCGGCGCGCTGCGACAGCTCGCGGACAGCGTGCGCCGCGAAGTTGCGTCGGGTGTCGAACGGTTACCGTTCGTGCTCGATATCGCGCCGCGCTGGCCTCACAGCGCCGACATCGCCGATACGCTCTTCGGCACTCATGACGCGGCGCTCCGCAAAGCGGCCGAAACACCGCTGCAACTGCATGGCACCTTGAATTTGCTGACCGAAACAGGACAAGTGATTTTCCGCTACGCCAAGCCTACTGCGCGCGACTATCTATCGGCGTGGCTTGCGCATCTGGTGTATTGCGCGGCGCAGCCGAACGGTCCACGCCGTACGGTTTGGCATGGCAGCGGCGAGAGCTTCGAGCTCACGCCGGTCGCCGCGCCGCTCGATGAACTGGCGCCGCTAGCCGCATTGTTCAGAGCAGGACGCATGCTGCCGCTGCGCTTTTTCCCGAAGAGTGCATGGATGAAAGTCAGCGAGAGCGATTCCGCAGCGCAGGGTGTGTGGATCAATGATCGGGTGCGCGGAGAATCAGATGACCCCGCCTTGCGCATCGCGCTGCGCGGCACGCCGCTTTCGCTCGAAGAACCGTTCGGCAGTCTCGCCTCGATCGTATTCAAACCGCTCGTGCAGCATCTGCGGAGCGCATCATGAGCGGCGCCGTTCACCATCACGCGCTGGTTGCTGAAGAGCTCGACGTCTTCGCCTGTTCGCTCGACGGCGTCAATCAGATCGAGGCGTCGGCGGGAACCGGCAAGACCTGGAACATCTGCGCGTTGTATGTGCGGCTGCTGCTCGAAAAGAACCTGAACGCCGATCAGATTCTCGTCGTGACCTTTACCAAGGCGGCGACCGCGGAGTTACACGAACGGATTCGCGGGCGGCTCGCGGAACTGGACCGGGCTATCGATACGGACGACGACGGCGGCGATCCGTTCATCCAGCGTCTCTTTGAAACGACGCTGGCGCCCGAGCGCGGCATCGATCGTGAGACCGCGTTGAAAGTCGTACGCCGCGCATTGCGCACGTTCGATCAGGCCGCGATTCACACCATCCACGCGTTCTGTCAGCGTGCGTTGCAGGAGGCGCCGTTCGCCGCGGCCATGCCTTTCGCCTTCGAAATGGAAGCCGACGACGCTGCCTTGCGTTTCGAAATGGCGGCCGATTTCTGGCGCGAGCAGGTGGAACCGGTGGCTTATGCGCATCCTGCGTTTGCCGCATGGCTGGTGGCCAAACGCGCTGGTCCCGCATCGCTCGATGAGCAACTCGCGCGGCGCCTGAAGAAGCCGTTGGCGCAGTTGCGCTGGGGCAAGGTCGATTCAGGTGGAAACAATGCCGATCCGCAAGCGGGTTTCGATGCTGCCTGCGCGATGTGGCAGGCGGAGCGTGACTCGATCGTCAGTCTGCTTGGACAAGCGCAAGACCGTCTGAGCAAGACCTCGCACAAGCCCGAACTCGTGAGCGCGGCGATTGCCGCGTGGACCGAATATTTCGCTCAGGGCGATTGCCATGCGCCGCCGCCAAAGGCGGCCTTGAAGCTGACGGCTTCGGCGTTGAAGAAGGCGACCAAGGTTAAGTTCGAACCGCCCGAGCATCCGTTCTTCGAGCACGCCGAAGCGCTGTCTGCCGCCGTGATCGCGGCCGAAGCCGCACAACGCGCGCGCTGGCTTTCGCTCGTCGAAACCTGGCTCGACTACGCGCCCTCCGAACTGATAGCGCGCAAACGCACGCGCCGGGTGGTGTCGTTCGACGATCTGCTGTCCAACCTGTATCGCGCGCTCGCGGCCAACCCCTGGCTCGCCGAGGCTTTGCGCACGCGTTATCCGGCCGCGCTGATCGACGAGTTTCAGGATACCGATCCGTTGCAGTTCGCGATCTTCAGCCGCATCTTCGCGCCGGCTGGTCCGCTGTTTCTGGTCGGCGATCCGAAGCAGGCGATCTACAGTTTCCGCGCGGCGGATCTGCATACCTATCTGGCGGCGCGCGAGGCGGCATCAGCGTGCTACACGCTCGCGGTCAATCAGCGTTCGACCGCGCCGATCGTCGAGGCCTGCAACCGGCTGTTCGAAGCCAATCCACAGGCGTTCGTGCTCGACGGTCTCGACTATCAGCCGGTGCGGGCTGGTGAGCGGCGGCGTCTGCCGTTCTCCGAACCCGAAGCAAACGCTGGGGACTTCCGCATCTGGACTTTGCCGCAAGGCGACGCCGCGTTGACCAAACGCGAAGCGCAGCGCGCGGCGAGCGAAGCCTGCGCCGCTGAGATTGTGCGGCTGTTGCGTGGCGCACGCGAAGGGTCGGTGACGATCGGCGATGCGCCGCTTGCGCCAGGCAATATCGCGGTGCTCGTGCAAACGCACAAGCAGGGCAGCCTGATCAAGCGGGTGCTGGCGTCGTGGGGCGTTGGCAGCGTGGAACTGGCGCAGGCTTCGGTGTTTGCCACGCTCGACGCCGAGCAGATTGAACGCGTGCTGGCCGCGGTCGATACGCCGGGCGATCTGCGCCGGCTGCGCGCCGCGCTCGCTACTGATTGGCTTGGCCTCGACGCCGCCGCGCTGTGGCGCCTCGAGCAGGTCGCCGACGCACCGGCACCGGCCGACGATCCCGCACATGCCGCGGACGCGATGGGTTGGGTCGAGCGTTTCTCGCGCTATCGCACGCTATGGCACGAGCGCGGCTTTGCCTTGATGTGGCGCACGCTGATGCGCGAGCTGCGCGTCGCACAGCGGTTGGTGGCCGGACCGGACGGCGAGCGCCGTCTGACGAATGTGAATCATCTGGCCGAACTCGTGCAGGCGCGTGCCGCCACGCAGCCCGGCATCGCGCCGACGTTGCGTTGGCTTGCCGCGCAACGCACGCAAGGTGGCGGCGAAGATGCGCAATTGCGGCTCGAGTCGGATCGCAATCTTGTGCAGATCGTCACCGTACACAAATCGAAAGGGCTGGAATATGCGGTCGTGTTCTGTCCGTTTCTGAACGACGGTGCGCTGCGCGAGCCGCCGTCCTCCGGTTTGCCCGATGCACGCGAGTATCACGACGAAACGGGCGGCGCGGTGCTCCACTACGGTTGCGATGACGAGGAAGCCGAACGCGCGTCACGTTACGCGGCGCGCGAACAGGCCGCGGAACGGGCACGGCTTGTCTATGTGGCGCTGACGCGCGCGGTGTACCGCTGCTATCTGGTTGCAGGTACTTATCTGTCGTCGCGCTCTACCAAGGAGTCGCGGCGCAGCGTGCTGAACTGGCTGGTGGGTGGCAGCGGTCACAGCTTCGACGATTGGCTCACCGACCCACCCGACGAAGCCGCGTTGTCATCATCGTGGCAGGCGTTGGCGGGCGGTCCGATCACGTTGCAGGCATTGCCGAAAGTGGAGCGCCGTGCGCCCTTGGAAAGCCTCCAGGACAGCGGCGCGCGGATGCAGGCGCGCGCCAATCGGCGGCCGTTGCGCGATCAGTGGCGCATGGCCAGCTTCAGCGGCCTGATCGCCGCCGGCAGCAAAGCCGAGGAGGCGCATACGCCGGTGGAAGAGGTGCGCCCCGATCACGACGAGATCGCCGACGCGCTTGCGCCAACGCCGTTAGCGGTGCCGCAAGCGCCGTCCTACGCTGAGGACGACATTCTCGCGTTTCCACGCGGCGCGGCGGCGGGCGAGTGTCTGCATCGCATGTTCGAGCTCGCGGATTTCACCGATTCGAAGACATGGCCGGATGCCATCCGGGGCGCGTTGCGCGAGCGTCCGGCGCCGGCAGTGCCCGAACTCGCGGCACGCTTGCCGGCCATGATGCATAACCTGATCGCGGACGTAGTGACCACCGAGCTCGTGCCCGGCATGGCGCTCGCCAGGTTGAATCCGCAGCGCCGTCTGAACGAACTCGAATTTCTGTTTGCCGCGCCTTCGCTCGATTTTCCGGCGCTGCGCGAGCTGCTGATCGAACACGGGTATCCCGACGTTGCGCTGGAACCCGGCGTGTTGCGCGGTTTCGTCAAAGGATTTATCGACATGATCGTCGAGCACGACGGACGCTTCTGGATCGTCGACTGGAAGTCGAACCATCTGGGCGACACCGCCGCCGACTACGCCGCGGCACCGCTCGAAGCGGCCATGGCGAGCCACGCGTATCACCTGCAGGCGCTCCTCTATACGGTGGCGCTGCATCGCTATCTGAAAACGCGGGTGCGCGACTATGCGTACGACACGCACATCGGCGGCTATCTCTATCTGTTCGTGCGCGGTGTTCGTCCGCAGTGGCGCGATGCGGATGGAGCGGCGGGCGTTCACATGCGGCGGCCTGCATTCGAACTGGTGGCGCTGCTCGACGCGGCGATGATCGGAGGTGTCGCATGAGCACGTTCGAGCGGAACTCTTCTGCGCCGCCGGAGCTTGACGACATCGGGGTGAATTTGCCCGCGCCCGCCGATTTCAGCACCGCGCTTGCCGAAGGGTTCGCGCGCCGCATCGGCACCTTGGCGCGGCGCGGCGGCGCGTCGGGCGAGGCGGTGAAGTGGGCGGCGCGGGCCGCCTTCGCCGCGAGCCGTGCGACTGCCGAGGGGCACGTGTGCCTGCCGCTTGCCGTGCTGGCGCGCCGCTTCGATGCATCGAGCGCGGATGTGCGAGCGGCGCTGTTCGCAAGCGGCATGGTTAGCGACGGCTCGCAAAGCGCGGCGGCGTTGCGCCCGCTGGTGATCGATGGGCAAGAGCGGCTGTATCTTGCGCGCTACTACGACTATGAGCGGCGTCTCGCACGCTCGCTGGTTGCGCATGCGGGTGCAAATGCAGGCGCCAGTGCAGGCGTAGACGCGAACGCTACCGCTCAAACGTTGCACGAGCGTCTGCTGCGCTATTTCGGCCCGCCGCAGGACGACGAAGTCGACTGGCAACGTGTCGCCGCAGTCATGGCGCTGTCCGGGCGGTTGACCATCGTCAGCGGCGGCCCAGGTACCGGCAAGACGACTACGGTGGTTGGCGTGCTTGCCTGTTTGCTGGATGCGCGGGCCGATCTGCGAATTGCATTGGCGGCGCCCACCGGCAAAGCCGCGCAACGCATGCAGGAAGCCTTGCTCGCACGTGCCGGCGATTTGCCGCCCGAACTCGCCGCGCGTTTGCCGCAGACGTCGTACACCTTGCATCGGCTGCTTGGTTCAGGGCCGGGTGGGCGCTTCCGGCATCATCGCGACAATCCGCTGCCTTACGACGTCGTCGTGATCGACGAGGCGTCGATGATCGACGTTGCGATGGCTGCGCATTTGCTCGATGCCATTGCTCCGCAGACGCGTCTCGTGATGCTGGGTGACAAGGATCAGCTCGCTGCCGTTGAGGCTGGTGCGGTGTTCGCCGAGCTCAGCGCGCGGCCTGCTTTTACGCAGAACGGATTGCAGCGGATTGCTACGGCGCTTGGCATTGAGGCGGCGCGGTTGTCGGAAGCATTGCCGGATGTGTCGAGCGGCTTCGACGAAGGGCCTGACGATTTTTTCGCGCAAACGGGTGCGCCGGACGATTTCGATACGCCGCCTGACGACTTGTTCGTCTCAGCACTACCTTCGTCCCCCCCAAACCCGCTCGCCGACTGCGTCGTCTGGCTCGAGCGCAACTATCGATTCGGCCTCGAATCGCCGATCGGCCGTTTGTCGCTCGCGATTCGCAACGGTGCGGCCGGCGCGGCGCTCGAAGTCCTGCGCATCGACCCGGCCGAACCCTGCGCGGCGGCACTGTACGAAGATACGCATGCGACGCTCGCCGATCGCACCGTCGTGCGGCTCGCCGCAGGTTTTGCACCGTACGCGGATGCGCTCGCCGAAGCCCTAGCCGCCGATACACCGGACCCATTGCCGCTCTTCGACGCACTGAACCGCTTTCGAATTCTGTGCGCGACCCGCTCCGGGCCTCGCGGGGTCGATCAGGTGAATGCCGCAATGGCCGCACAGGTGCGGCGCGCGGCGGGTGTGACGCTGGCCGTAGGTGCGCAGTGGTTCGCCGGACGCCCCGTCATGGTGACGCGCAATGACTACGCGCTCGGACTGTTCAACGGCGACATCGGCATTGCGCTGCCGGGTGCGGGCGGTGCGTTGCGCGTGTATTTCCGTACCGGCGACGGCGGTCTGCGTGCCGTGTCGCCTGCTGCACTGCCGCCGCACGATACGGCATTCGCGCTCACGGTTCATAAGTCGCAAGGCTCGGAGTTCCAGCATGCGGTGTTGATGTTGCCGTCGGTGTTCAGCCGCGTGCTGTCGCGTGAACTCGTGTACACGGCAATTACCCGTGCGCGTGAGCGTGTCGAAGTGATTGGCGCGCGCGCCGTGCTGGCGCAGGCCATCGCGACGCCGACGCAGCGTGATTCGGGCTTGGCCGCGCGAATTGCGGAGGCGTGGCGCGTCGCCTAGCGGGATGACGTGGGCAACGCGCGTATTCGCTCGCGGGCCCGGCCAAACCCCTCATCCCGCGATCCCGCCCGGTTGCACGCGCGCTTCGACCCGGCTGCGCATGGTCTTGCGATACCACAGCGTCCATAGCGTCAAAGCGCCGTAAATGCCGTAGCCGATGAACGGCGAGACCACCAGAAAGCGTTCGATCGGCCAGGTGAGCGCCATCCAGGCGCGCAGCGCCGTTTCACCGGTCAGGCCGACGCCCCATACGAGCGTCATGAGCCGCATTGCACTGACGAGAGCAGGCCGCTCGCGCCACAAGGTTTCGAAGCGCTCGGCGCCGCCTTTCATTTCACGGGCGATGGTGGCGCGCGCGAGATAGAAGATCAGCGGACGGCGCATCGGCAACGACAGCAGAAACACCACGCCCACCGCGCCGGACACCAGCGATTCCCGCAGCAACAGCATGCGGGGACTGCCGCCCAGCGCCATCGCCGCGACCGACAGCACGATGCCCGCCACGACCATGACGCTGAGCGCGTCGACGCGTCGAAAGCGCACCAGTTCGATCAGGCTCCAGACGATCGGCGGCACAGCGGACGCGATCAGCGCGCCGGTCTCGCCCAGGTGCGGCAGCGCGAAACGGTAGGCAAGCCATGGCAGCAGAAAGTTGACGGCCAGTTCCAGCACAAAACCCGGACGGAGTTTCATATGAATTTACGCTGTAAGCGAAAACGGCAGTATCGGTGAACCGGCTGTGTCGATGCAAATAGTTTTTCGCATCGGCGGCCGTTGCCGATAGTCCGTAGTCGGTAATCGACTGTGCCCTGGGTACACTTGCGTCTCTAGCTCAATCCCATCATGACATCCCGTTATCCGATCCCGCCGAACGAAATCGAATTGACCGCAGTGCGCGCGCAAGGAGCGGGCGGTCAGAACGTCAACAAGGTCTCAAGTGCCATCCATCTGCGTTTCGACGTGCACGCTTCGTCGTTACCGGACGTGCTGAAAATGCGCCTGCTCGCGCTGTCCGATCATCGGCTTACGCGCGACGGGGTGGTGATCATCAAGGCGCAGCAGCATCGCACTCAGGAGATGAACCGCGCGGCGGCGCTCGCGCGGCTCGACGAGCTGATCGAAAGCGTCAGCGTGACGCGTAAGCCGCGCGTCGCGACCCGGCCGACGCGCGCGTCGAACCGGCGTCGCCTCGACAGCAAGGCCAAGCGCAGTGAGATCAAATCCGGCCGCGGGCGGGTGGAGGATTGACGGGATTAAAGGGATTTAAGGCGGCGGGGCCGAGGCGCTAAATCCCGGCAGAGCGACAAAAGTGCCCTCAGAGGCACCCGAGGAGTCTCACGATAACGCGCGCCAGCCAACGGTCGCTCAGGCTCAGCGTTTGCCCCCGCGTCCGCCAGAACGCGTATCGGCCGGCGACGTCGTCGGCACAAAATCGACGCAAAGCACATGTGTGCCGTCATGCTCGAAAGCGATTGCCGCGGTATAGCAGTCCTGGCCGTCCGCGAGCGAGTAGTGCGGCCCCATCATGGCGACGCGCCCTGGCGCGGCGAGCGCATGCTTGAAATACGCGCGCCGCGACCAGTTGCTGCGCGTATCGGTGTAGAGCGGCGCGAGCCGCAACGGAGGCGGCGGCAGCGAGGCGGCCGAGACCGACGCTTGCGTCTGTTCGCCTTGACCGTCGGTGACGAACACGCGGCGGGCTTCGGGCAGATGCCACACCTTTTGCGCCGCCTGCCGCAGATCGCCGGTGGCTTTGAATGTGTCGGCAGCGGCGAGCACGGATTCGGCGAATCCTTCGAAACCGAGCCGCTGGTGGCCGGCATGGGCCTGTTCATAGGCGGCGAACTTGCTCCACATCGACTCGATCAGCGCCGGCACCCGGGCACACGCAGCCTGCACCGAACCCTTCGGCTGGCCGAGCCAGAAACCTTGCACGAAATCGACGTCGGCCTGCATCAGAATCATCAACTCTTCGTCGGTTTCGACGCCTTCGGCCAGTACCAGCGTACCGGACTGGTGGAGCATCGCGATCAGGTGGCTGATCATCGAATCGTCGCCTTCACGCTTGCCCGCGCGCGCGACCAGCGAGCGGTCGAGTTTCACGATGTCGGGGCGAAACCGCCACACGCGGTCGAAGTTCGAAAAACCGGTGCCGAAGTCGTCGATCGCGATCAGGAAGTCGCGCGGCTGCGATGCCGCGAGCATGCTGGCGACGGCGGATTCATCGTCGGCGGGTTGTTCGAGTACTTCGATGACGATGCGTTCCTGCGGCAGGCCGAAGTGCGCCGAGAGCTCATCGATGAAGGTGCGCTGCGGCCAGCCGGTTTCGAACACCTGTGGGCGCGTATTCAGAAACAGCCACCCGGTGCTGATGCCCTGTTCCATGAAATTCGCCACGTGCAGGCAGCGGGCGATGCGGTCGAGTTCACGTGCGTCGGCGGCCGAGCGCGTGCCGGAGAAAAGCACTTCCGGCGATACCGGCAAGCCGACCGGATCGAACGCGCGCAGCAGGCCCTCGTAGCCGACCACGCACTGATGCGTGACCGACAGCACCGGCTGGAACACGCTGTGCAGGGTCAGCGCGCGCCATGTCGCGGTCCAGCCGGACTCGTCCCGGACCAGGTGCGGGAGCAGGCCGCTAAGGGTCAATTCTCTGACGGTCGGCATAAGGGCGGGCATAAGTGCGGGCATAGTGACGTCGCGGCAAGCGGGTGACGGGGCGCGCAGACAGATTTGACGCGCAACGGATGCACAGCCCAGGCGCCGGCAGGGTCAGGCGGGCACAGCCCGGGAACGCGGAGAGCAATGCCAGCCATGCTGGGCTCCGGCGGGATTAGTCAAAACCAGTCTAGCAGTTCGAACTTCGCGTGAATGTGCGGGTTATCACAGACGCGGGATGTGGCCGGGCGCCCGGCAAACCGGCCGTGGTACAGCGGCCGGCCCCGGTCTCGTGGGCGTCTCGCGTGGGTTTCGCGTTCGTTTGCCGCGCGCAGGATCGATCGTTCGAATGAAATCAATCACGCGTATGAAGCCGAGGGTAGCAGGGCGGTGAGTGGCCGCCCGCCAAACTCCAGGCAAGGACGGTGCTCAGACATTTTGCGTCCGCGGAAGGCTTTGCATCAGGGTCATCCTGCCGTGGCCGCAGGAGCCTGCCCGGGGCGCGTGAGCGCCTGCAGGTTTGGCGGGCGGCGGGTATGCTGCTGCTTTTCCTGAACAAACGGAGCACAGGCATGGCGGAAATCGCAGTGGTCGCAATCTCGGTGGCAAAGCCGGGCTATGAAGAGCAATTGCGCGAAGCGCTCGAAGGCATCGTCGGGCCGACACGCAAGGAGCTGGGTGCGCTTCAATACGATCTGCATCGTGACGTGCAGGAGCCGCGCCGGTTCGTGTTTGTCGAGCGTTGGGAAAGCCAGGAAGCGCTGGCGGCGCATGCAAAATCCGCGCACATTGCGGCTTATAAGAAAGCGGTGGCGGATTGGGTCGAACACGCGGAAATTCGCGTCGTGTCGAAGATCGCGTAAGCGTTGAAGGGGCGAACAGCGGGGACGAAAAGCGGGGGCGAACAACGGAGGGAACTCCGAAGGTCGAACCCTGAAGCCCGAACAACGGCGAGTGAGCTGCCAGGCCGGGCACGGCCTGTGCGGTGCTCGCCGTTTATCTTTAGTGCGTGGCTTGCGGGACGTCGAGGATCAGGATGATGGTCCAGTCGGCATCGCCATCGTGGTGATACTGGCGTTCCGCGACAATGAACGGTTGCTGCTTGCCGTCCGGGCCAAGAAACAGCACGTCGCCTTCCATCGGCAGGCACTCGACGGGCGGCAGCGCGAGGAACGCTTCCTGACCGCCGCGCGGCATCAGTTTTTCGATTTTGCGAGATGCTGCTTCAGTCCATTCGATATCTAGCTGGATGTTGCTCATGCTGTCCTCCGCACCAAGGTGCGCACAGGTTAGGGGGATTCCGGCCGGGTGACGGTCGCTGGGCGCCGGTCGGTGCGCGACTTTAGCATAACGTCGGCCGGGCGCAGCGGGCCTGCAACAAGTTCATTAGACAACAAAAAAGCCGAAGCCGGCGGTGCCGGCTTCGGCTTTTCACCTTCGCGGCGAGGCCGCAGGTGATGCTGTCAAACTGCGCTCACGAACTGGCGGCTTCGGCCTTGGCGGCCTTCTTATGATGGTGCGGGGCCATCTTGTGATGTTTCTCCGGCATAGGCGCGCTTTCCATTGCTTGCTGGCGGTTTTGCAAATCTTGCGCGCGCTGCTCGACGTCGGCGGCCTTGGCCGGATCGGTGCTCATCATGACGCCGTTGTCCTGCGCATAGGCCGCGCCTGTTACGGCACTGAGGGAAACCAGGATCGCCAGGGACACTTTCTTCATTGTTACCTCCGCAGAGTGGTAATGGACCCGAATATTTGCCTGTCCAATCGGAAAGACAATGCATTCTAGCCAGCAATATCCGCTCCAGCGGACGTTTTGTAACTACAGTGACAATTAGTTACACCTTGTTACGTTCGGGCCACAGTCACTGTCGATGACGATCTCGCTTCAAACTCGACAATGCGTTGCCGATACAAAGAATATTCGCATCTCTAAATAAATTGCTTCGTTGGGAAGCGTGAGATTCAGAACCATCCGATTGCACGATAGACGTGAAATTGAGCGATTCCAATCAGTTCGTGCAGCGCAATCTCCGCATTCACCAGATTGTCATAGCGCGGCAGTACACCGGGATCTGCGTGCAGCGCGCTCGAGATCAGCGGCTGTGGCGTGAGGCCGAAACGATGGAAGTCGAGTAAGGCACGCGGCATCTGATAGGCGGAGGTGACGAGTATGAGGGAATCGTAACGTGACCGGTCGAGGATGGCAGAGACGTTGCGCGCGTTTTCGTAAGTCGTGCGGCTGCTGTTTTCCAGCACGATGTCCGCACGCGGCACCTGTTGGCGCAGCAAGTAGGGCAGATAGGTGTCCGCTTCGGTTGCGCTATGTCGCTGCGGATTGCCGCCGCTCACGATAACCTGACACGTGGCGGCCGTACGCTTGCAGGCTGCGTAGTTTTCCGCGCTCACGGCGATGCGCGCGAGCACGTCACGCGGTGGCACGAGTACATCGTCATTGTCGTAAATGGTGCCGCCGCCGAGCATGATTATCGCGGTGCGCGGCGCGAAGCGGGCGGGCGTGTCGGTCCGCCGATGCGGCTGTGCCAATTCCAGCAATGGAGCTGTGAGCCAGCCGGCGGCGAGCAGCCAGAACAGGGCGATCGCGCCAATGGCGAGAGGCCGGCGGGCGCGTTTCCAAAGCACGATTGCTGCAAAAAAAAGCGCTAATAAAGTGAATAGAATCAATTTAAATGGGGTAACGTATGACTTTCGGGACAAATTTATGGGCCTGCTATCGCGCCGCAGCGGTTGCATCGTCGGCCCGTAGACAGAACGCTAACATGGCGTTCAGACGGGGGTTCCGAAAACGAGACCAAGGCAGCACCTGGCGGAATTCGACCGCATGAAAGCGGCCAGTTTCCAGCCAAGGGCGGGTGCTATGCGCGTCACTGGTGGCGCGGTGATGTGTTGGGCATAGATGTGTCATAGCTGCACTTTAAGAAAGAAGTGAGATGACCACGTATTCCAACGAAGCGGTACTTGAAGCGCTGCGGCGGGCGCAATATCGCCAGGTCCCATGGGCCAGACGACCGGGTGTCTTCCAATATCTTCGCGCGCTAGGCTTGATGGACACTGTTCGGCAGCGCACCGTCGCACCGGCTCCGGGTTTTCACGCGCCGGTCGATATTGCCGTGCTCACCGAGCGCGGCAGGGCCGAGTTCGCGAGGCTTGCGCACGACGAACGCCTGTTGAGCTGGACCGCACAGCGAATGAACGACTACGTCGTCGCGACAGCCGAAGCGCGGCCCACAGCCGCTCTCGAAGCCCGGCCTTAAGGGCGGCGGGCAGGCGCTGGCGCTGTATTTCCCGGCCGCTCCACGCGGCTGGCGGTGATTTTATTGCTTCGCTTTATTGCCCAGCTTATGCGCCTCTGCACAGTGGGCGCCGCCCGCCCGTTGACGCAAAAAAAGCCCGTATCGCGAGGATACGGGCGTACCGGAATTACTACTGCCACGCTGTGCTAATGGCGTTGAATCAGACTGGCGCGGCGCCTCGTGGTTCCCTGACCGTTCAATTCGCCATACAGCGTGTTGTCTCGCAGTGACGATGGACGCCGGCTATAGCGAACAATGGCGGCGAACAACAGCGTTGATCCCGTGTGATTTGACACAAGCCGAGCCTGTCAGCGGCGCGGCGGCGCATGCCTACCGGCGCCGCGCAGGGTCTTCGCGCGGCGGTTCAGGCCGCGTGCGTACATTGCTCGCGATATCGCCGCGCAAGTCGCCACGCGGCGCAGGCGGCGTGAAGTCGCGGCTGCGTGGTCCGCTTTGCTGCCAGGCTTCAACGGTGGCCGTGTGATCCGGCGGCCAGTTCCAGCCTTGGGGGCGCTGCTGTGCGAGCGCCGGTGCGGCCATTGATGAAACGACAATGCCGCACAGAAGCAGTGACATTGGTTTCATGCTGAGCTCCCGTCAAGCCGATCGACTCAAGGCCTGTTTGCATACACATAAGGTATGCCGAGTGGCGAAAGCACGCTGTAAGCAATAGTAAATGGATGTTTCACCGGCAATCATCGCGCCGCTTCAGCCGTCTGAAGCGACTCGATGATGAACTCGGAGAAACCGGAAGGGACGACTCAGTTGGGCGCGCCGAGGAGCGGTGCCCATTGTTGTCGGTCGGGCGTCGATATACGGCGCACGGCGGGCGCACGGCGGCCCAGATACACGCCGGGCGCCCGCAGGCGCCCGGAGGCAAAACAATTCGCGTCAGGCCATCTTGACCGGCGCGCGCCACGATTCCGGATTGGTCCAGAATGCGCCACGCAGACGGTCGCGGCTCGGCGGTGCCGGCGGTTTCGCCGCGGTCGCGCCAATGCGGCCGCGCAGCGAAATTTCACGGCCGCTCGTGCCGAGTCGCTTAACTATTTCGGCGAGCGTACCATCGGCTTGCCATTCGTCGAAGCGACGGCGGCAAGTCGGCGGCGACGGATAGCGGCCCGGCAGTTTGGACCAGCCTTCTCCAGTCGACAGCACCCAAAGCACAGCATTGACTACTGCGCGCGCTTCCACGCGTGGTCGACCACGACGTTCGCTCCGTGCTGGCTCCGCACAGAACAACGCCTCGACCAGCGCCCACTCGTTGTCTCTCAAATCGTCGAACAGCATCATGTTTCACCTCAGCGAAGCTAACTCCGGTGCGCTGCCCCGCGCCGCGCACTCTCCATGCACTCGATAGGCGAGTGCCAAGGGGGGTCGGGCTTGCCACGATCTGCTATTCAGTCAGTAGTCATGGCGCCGACCCTGTGTGCATGTAAATGCAGGAAGTGTGCCAAGTTGAATCCAACTACCTGAAAGGCCTGTGACAGCGGGCCAGCGCGGGCGCTAGCTAGGGGCGTATAAGAATCCAAAAAACCCATCTCGCAAATCGGGACAATCACCAATCTTGTGCAATCAAGCCCGACCAGCGTGCGTTTGCGCCTTATTGCTGCGCTGCAGCGATCGCACTAAATGCGACTGTGGTGCGACATTTCGCCATACAATGCGCATCAAACTGGGTTATTGATGAGGCTGGTAAATGAATGTGACGCTGCGTCAGCTAAGGGTTTTCATTGAGGTCGCCCGTTTGCAGAGCTTTAGCCGGGCCGGCGATGAAATCGGTCTGACGCAATCGGCGGTCAGTCGCTGCGTACGCGAACTGGAGGGGGAGATCGGTCTGAAGTTGATCGACCGCACCACGCGTGAGGTGCAGCTCACGGATGTCGGCGGCAATCTGGTGTCGAGTGTGTCACGTCTGCTGACGGATCTGGACGACGCATTGCGCGAGATCCGCGAAATCGGCGAGCAGCGCCGTGGACGGGTGGTGGTGGCCGCAAGCCCGACGATCGCCTGCCGGTTGATGCCCGGCGTGGTGGCGTCGTGCGGGCGGCAGTTTCCCTACATCACATTGGGCCTGCGCGACGACGTGCAAAGCGACGTGGTGCGCAAGGTGAAGTCGGGCGAAGTCGATTTCGGCGTGATCATCGGTCCGTTTTCCGCTGACGACCTGCTGAGCGAATCGCTGATGACAGATTCGTTTTGCGTCGTTTCGCGCGACGACCACCCCTTGGCGGCACAGAGGCAGGTGGCATGGACGGACCTCGAAGGCCAGCAGCTCGTCATGCTCGATTACGCGTCAGGCAGCCGGCCGATCATTGATGCCGTGATGCAGGAGTACGGCGTAAGCGCCACCGTGGTGCAGGAGCTGGGGCATTCCGCGACCGTTTTTGGGCTGGTCGAGGCGGGCGTGGGCGTGAGCGTGCTGCCCTGGCTGGCCTTGCCGCTGCCGGCGGGCGCCTCGCTGGTGGCGCGGCCGCTCGTGCCGCGCGCCGAGCGCACCGTCGAACTGGTGCGGCGGCGCGACCGCTCGCTGTCGCCGGCGGCGGAGGCGGTGTGGAGTCTGATTCGTCAATTGCCGGCGCGGGCTGAGGATTTGGGCTGATGACGCGGGCTTGGGCCGTTTGTTCAGCGAGATGAGATTTGTCGCGATCCGCGGAGCGGTCACCGCCTTGAGCCTAGCCCGATAGTCGGGGCGACTGGTGCGGTCGGCTTTCTGATCGTGCCTGGCGAGTCAGCGACTTCGCCGTCCCGAAAACAGGCGGCGCGCTAAACTGACGCCTCTTCCCAAGCGTCAGCCCTTACCTATCACCTGTCTGGAAGCCTCGATGAGCGAAACGGATCTGCCTGTGCCCTCCGTCCCCAACGCGCGCGATGCCGTGCGCGCACTGCGTCCTTCGCAGATCCGAGAAGTCGCTAACGCCGGTTTCGGCGTTGCGGACGTGTTGCCGTTCTGGTTCGGCGAGTCCGATCGGGTGACCCCGGCCTTCATCCGCGACGCCGCAAGCGCAGCGTTAGCCGCGGGCGCCACCTTCTATACGCATAACCTGGGCATTGCGCCGTTGCGCGCGGCGCTCGCGGACTACGTCAGCGCGTTGCACGGGACGACCTCGTCCGATCATATTGCGGTGACGAGCGCCGGCGTCAATGCGCTGATGCTGGCCGCGCAATTGGTGGTGGGGGCGGGCGACCGTGTCGTCGCGGTCACGCCGCTGTGGCCGAATCTGGTCGAGATTCCCAAGATTCTGGGCGCGCATGTAGAAACCGTCGCGCTGGGCTACGGTGAGCGCGGCTGGCAACTCGATCTCGAGCAGTTGCTGGCGGCGCTGACGCCGGACACAAAGATGCTGCTGATCAACTCGCCGAACAATCCAACCGGCTGGGTGATGAGCCGCGAAGAGCAGCGCGCCGTGCTGGCGCATTGCCGCCGCCACGGTATCTGGATCGTCGCTGACGAAGTTTACGAGCGTCTTTATTACGCGGACGCCGAAGCTGGCGCCTACAGCCCCCATTCACGCACGGCGCCGTCGTTTCTCGATCTGGCCACGCGCGACGAGCGCGTGATCTGCGTGAATTCGTTTTCCAAGGCGTGGCTGATGACCGGCTGGCGGCTCGGCTGGATCGTCGCGCCGGCCTCGCTGATGGACGATCTGGGCAAGCTGGTCGAATACAACACCTCGTGTGCACCGGCTTTCGTCCAGCAGGCGGGCATCGCGGCCGTCCAGCAGGGCGAGCGCTTCACGCAGGAACTGGTGCTCGACCTGAAGGCGTCGCGCGACCATCTGGTGCGGGCGCTGTCCACGGTGCCGGGCGTCGACGTTAAGGCGCCGCTCGGGGCGATGTATGTGTTTTTCTCGATGCCGGGGGCCTCGCGCAGTCTCGAACTATGCAAGGCCATGGTGCGCGAAGTGGGCCTGGGCGTGGCACCCGGCAGCGCGTTTGGTCCGCAAGGCGAGGGGTTTGTGCGCTGGTGCTATGCCTGCGACACGGCGCGGCTGGACGCGGGTGTCGAGCGTCTGAAGCGTTTCCTGGCGCAGCACGGCACGCATTGAGGTGCGGCGGAACGGGCGCTTGGCGTGGGTGAAGGGCACAACCAAGGGCCCAACTAAGGGCCGATTTCAGTCCGATTCTCGTGCATTTCCGCCTGGTTTTCCGCGAAAGCACGCAGCTTGGGGCGCCGCTGAAAAATGCGCCGGGGATTTCGTCTTTACGCACTGGTTGTTTTTGCGTAATATGGCGCTCAGTCACGCGATTCCTTTCAGGAATATCGCTGCTCCGTCCGGCTGGGTTTGGCTCGATTGCCTGTTTCGCCTCCCCCCGGTGCGTGCTCCCATCAATATGACCGATCAGAATCGGGCGAGCGCGTCTTCAGTTCCACATCGTCTGTTTGATCCGGTTCTTTGACCACAGGGTCTGACCTAGCTGCATGAATACCCAAGAGGCGAAGATCGTCCTCGAGACTGCCTTGATCTGCGCGCAGGAGCCGTTAAAGCTCGTCGATTTGCGCAAGCTCTTTGCCGACGGCGTGTCGGCAGACACTGTTCGGAATTTGCTCGAAGACCTGAAGCAGGATTGGTCTGGGCGCGGTGTGGAGCTGGTCGGGCTGGCGTCGGGCTGGCGATTTCAAAGCAAGCCCGCGATGCGCTCGTACCTGGATCGTTTGCATCCTGAGAAGCCGCCGAAATATTCGCGCGCGGTGCTCGAGACGCTCGCGATCATTGCGTACAGGCAACCGGTCACGCGCGGCGATATCGAAGAGATTCGCGGCGTCACGGTGAATACGCAGGTCGTCAAGCAACTCGAGGATCGCGGCTGGATCGAGGTGATCGGCCATCGTGATGTGCCGGGCCGCCCAGCGCTGTACGCGACGACGCGGCAATTTCTCGACGACCTCGGTTTGAAGGCGCTCGACGAATTGCCGCCCCTCGCGGATCCGTCGGCGCAGTTGAACGCGGATCTGCTCGGTCAGCATGCGATCGAATTTTCCGAGGCCGCGACTGTACAGGCGTTGGCTTCGGGTGAAGAGAGCCCGCTCGAAGCGCCGTCGGAATCTGCCGTCGGCGAGGCAGGTGCTGAAGCAGGCGAGGCAGTTGAACTTGCCGACGCAAGGCATGATCCGGCGGATGCCGCGCCGGCGCCCGAGTCGCATCAGGACGCTGCTGCAGCTCCGAACAGGCAAGAACATGTCGAAGCAGCGAACTTTGAACCGCAGGCCGGCGTCGCCGAGCCTGCACTGAATCACGATCCGGTCTCCCAGGCCGATCCGGCAATACCCGCGCACGACTCGGGCGTACTCCGCGATACGGAGCACGCCGCCGAGCCGAACCCGACCACGGCGGCGCACGGCGATCTTGAGGATCGCCGCGATGCCGCACAGGACGCAGGCATTCTGACCGACGACGAACCCGAGTCGCGCAGCGCCTGACGTAACCGAACTTTTTTTGCCGCGCCCGCAATGGGCGCGCGCGACCTGACATTTTGAGGTTGTTTTGACACATACCCACGACACCGATTCGTCCGAATCCGAGCGCGCCGTGCCGTCGGCACGCGCCGACGAAGCGCGTACCACGCAAGCGTCGGCAGGCGAGGGCGAGCGCCCGGCGCCGGCCACGGAAGCAGACGGTGAAGACCGTCCGCGCCGCGGCCTGCGTCGCGGACCGCGTAGCCTGATCGCGCGGCGCCGCGCCGGAGCGAAGACGAAGGGCGCCGAAGGCGCGCCCGCGCAAGTAGCTCCGGTCGTCACCGAAACGCCGCCGGACGGCGAGGTGGTCGCGCAAGTGCGCATGCCGCGCAAGGATGGTGGCGCCAAGGGCCAGGGCCCGCGCCGCAATGCAGGCGGCGCGAAGCGCGAGGGTGGTCAGCGTGAAGGTGCGCCCCGCGAGGGCGGCCCTCGCGAAGGCGGGCGCGGCGAGCGTCAGCCGCGCGAAGGCGGTCAGCGTCAGAATCGCCGTGGCGCCGAAGCGCCGGTGGAAATCGCAGCCGAAGCGAACCCGGACGATCTGTTCTCGTACGTCACGTCGCCCGCATTCGATGCGGACAACAGCGCCACCGGCGGCGTACGCGCCCCGATGCTGCGCCGTGGCAAGCCGGCCGCGCCCAAGCGCGTCCTGGCTGCGGACGACGACGCGCCGAAGCTGCACAAAGTGCTGGCCGAAGCCGGCATGGGCTCGCGCCGCGACATGGAAGAACTGATCGTCGCCGGCCGCGTGTCGGTGAACGGCGAGCCGGCTCACATCGGCCAGCGCATCATGCCGACCGACCAGGTCCGCATCAACGGCAAGCCGGTCAAGCGCAAGCTGGCCAACAAGCCGCCGCGCGTCCTGCTGTATCACAAACCGACTGGCGAAATCGTCAGCCACGCCGATCCGGAAGGCCGCCCGTCGGTGTTCGACAAGCTGCCGCCGATGAAAACCGCCAAGTGGCTCGCGGTCGGCCGCCTCGACTTCAACACCGAAGGTCTGCTGATGCTGACCACCTCGGGCGATCTGGCGAACCGTTTCATGCATCCGCGTTACAGCGTCGAGCGTGAATATGCGGTGCGCGTGGTGGGCGAGCTGGCGGAAGGCATGCGTCAGAAGCTGTTGCACGGCGTCGAGCTGGAAGACGGCCCGGCGAATTTCCTGCGCATCCGCGATGGCGGCGGCGAAGGCACCAATCATTGGTATCACGTCGCGCTCGCCGAAGGCCGTAATCGGGAAGTGCGCCGCATGTTCGAAGCAGCCGGCCTGATGGTCAGCCGCCTGATCCGCACGCGTCATGGCCCGATCTCGCTGCCGAAGGGCCTGAAGCGCGGTCGCTGGGAAGAACTCGAAGACAATCAGGTGCGCGCGCTGATGGCGTCGGTCGGTCTGAAGGCGCCGTCGGAAGAAAAGGGCGGCCGCAGAGAGGCACCGGAGCGCAAGCAGCCGGATCCGATGCAAACGTCGATGGGCTTCATTAGCCGCGAACCGGTACTGATGTCGCATGGCCGTTTCGACCAACAGCAGCCGCGCGGTCAAGGCCGTCGCGGTGCGGCGGGTGGCGGCTTCGGCGGTGGTTCGGGTGGTGGTTTTGGCGGTGGTAGCGGTGGCGGTTACGGCAACCGCGGCGCTGGCCGCAGCGCCGGCGGCTTCAGCGGCCCGATGGGCGGCGGCGGTGCGCCTGGTCCGCGTGGCGGCCGTGACGTCGATGGCAATCGCGCGCCGTCGGGTAATGGCAATCGTGCGGCTGGCGGCGGTAAGCGCGCTGGCGGCCCTGGCGGTGGCAATCCGGGCGGCGGCAGCCGCGGGCCAGCCGGCAATCGCGGCGGTAACGCCAACCGCGCCGGTGGCGGTGGCAACCCCAACGCGGCGGGTGGTGCCAATCGTGGTGGTGGAGCGCCGCGCGGCCGTTCGCGTGGCCGTTAAACGGCAAGCAACTTAAGCATGACGGTTGGCTGCTGATCGTTCATCAACGATTTACGCTTCGCCACCGTCAGAATCAATCGACGAGCGCCGCGGGTTTCATCTGATGCATAAAACCGCGGCGTGCGCATAAGTAGGGGCAGAGTTTCCTCGCCCTGCTTGTCCGGCGCAGGTCCGGGGTGGCGCAAGCCGCCTTGCAAAAGGCCAGGCGCGCCGCCATATCGTTGAAAGATTCCCATGAAATCAAGCGGAAATGCGCTTCGTACGGCGTTCTGCGGTTTGCGTTTGTCCCGAAAAATGGCTACAATCGCGGAGTCGCTGGGCGTGCGGCTTTTCATGTGCGGCTCAGGTGCGACCACCGGTAATAAGATGATGGGCGTTTAGCCCATTTTTTTTTGCCGCGCAGTTCTAAGTGGTTCGGCATCTCGGGTAGCACGAACGTGCGCCGGCTTGGCGCGCGGCCCGCATTGGTGTTTGCAGACAAACCCGGCAGGTCTCGCCGCGCGAACATCTTAGAGGGCACTGTGCAACTGACGGAACTGATTGAAACCACGGTCGTGGGACTCGGCTACGAGCTCGTCGATCTCGAGCGCACCGGGCGCGGCATGTTGTGTATTTATATCGACCAGCCGGCCGGCATCGCGATCGAAGACTGCGAGAAAGTCACGCGTCAGCTCCAGCACGTTCTGACGGTCGAAAATATCGATTACGAGCGGCTTGAAGTGTCGTCGCCGGGTCTCGACCGCCCGCTGAAAAAACTGGCGGATTTTGAACGCTTCGCAGGCAGCGAAGTGGTAATCACATTGAAAAAGCCATTGGACGGACGGAAATCGTACCGGGGCATTCTGCATGCTCCGCAAGGCGAGACGATCGGTCTGGAATTTGAAGGGAAGGAAGGCGCCGCGATGCTCGATTTCACCGTCGCGGATATCGATAAGGCACGCCTCGTTCCGAAAGTTGACTTTAGGAGCCGCAAACAATGAGTCGCGAAGTGTTGATGCTGGTGGATGCGCTGGCACGCGAGAAGAACGTCGATAAAGACGTGGTATTTGCCGCGCTCGAGGCGGCCCTCGCTTCGGCCTCCAAGAAACTCTTCGAAGAAGACGCGGACATCCGCGTCCAGATCGACCGTGAAAGCGGCGAGCACGAAACGTTTCGCCGCTGGAAAGTGGTGCCGGACGAAGCTGGCCTGCAGGAGCCGGATCAGGAAATCCTGCTGTTCGAAGCACGCGAACAGAAGCCGGAAATCCAGCTCGACGAATACATCGAAGAACCGGTGCCGTCGATCGAATTCGGCCGTATCGGCGCACAGGCTGCCAAGCAGGTGATCCTGCAGAAGGTGCGCGACGCGGAACGCGAGCAGATCCTGAACGACTTCCTCGAGCGCGGCGAGCACATCATGACCGGCTCGGTGAAGCGCCTGGATAAGGGCAACTTCATCGTCGAAACCGGCCGTGTCGAAGCGCTGCTGCGCCGCGACCAGTTGATTCCGAAGGAAAATCTGCGCGTGGGCGACCGCGTGCGCGCCTATATCGCCAAGGTCGATCGCACCGCTCGCGGTCCGCAGATCGAACTGTCGCGTACGGCGCCCGAATTCCTGATGAAGCTGTTCGAAATGGAAGTGCCGGAAATCGAACAGGGCCTGCTGGAAATCAAGGCGGCGGCCCGCGATCCGGGCGTGCGCGCCAAGATCGGCGTGATCGCTTACGACAAGCGCATCGACCCGATCGGCACCTGCGTCGGTATCCGCGGTTCGCGTGTCCAGGCCGTGCGTAACGAGCTTGGTGGCGAAAACGTCGACATCGTGCTATGGTCGGAAGATCCCGCACAGTTTGTGATCGGCGCGCTCGCGCCGGCAGCCGTCCAGTCGATCGTCGTCGATGAAGAAAAGCATTCGATGGACGTCGTCGTAGACGAAAACGAACTGGCGGTCGCGATCGGCCGCAGCGGCCAGAACGTGCGTCTTGCCAGCGAACTCACCGGCTGGCAGATCAACATCATGACGCCGGACGAATCTGCGCAAAAGCAGAATCAGGAGCGCGGTGTACTGCGTGACCTGTTCATGGCGCGTCTCGATGTCGACGAAGAAGTGGCCGACATCCTGATCGACGAAGGCTTTACGAGCCTCGAAGAGATCGCTTATGTGCCGCTCAACGAGATGCTCGAAATCGAAGCATTCGACGAAGACACCGTTCACGAACTGCGTAATCGCTCGCGCGATGCGTTGTTGACGTTGGCGATCGCGAATGAAGAAAAGGTCGAGAATGTTGCACTCGACCTGAAGAGCCTGGACGGCATGGATGCCGACCTGCTCGCCAAGCTTGCCGAACATCAGATCCAGACGCGCGACGAACTCGCCGAGCTGGCTGTGGATGAACTGGTCGAGATGACCGGAATGGAAGAGGATGCCGCTAAGGCGTTGATCATGAAAGCACGTGAACATTGGTTCCAGTGAGAAATGACCATGGCGCACTAAATTGAACGCGGCCGTTAGGCCGCATGACAAGATGCTAACCGCAAGGAATCGGTCCTTGCATTAAGAGGAATGAATGGCGAGTAACAACGTAGCCCAATTTGCCGCGGAACTGAAAATGCCTGCAGGCGTGCTCCTTGAGCAGCTTCAGGCAGCAGGCGTCACTAAAGCGAGCGAAGACGACAGCTTGTCCGAAACGGACAAGGCGCGTCTGCTCGACCACTTGCGCAAGTCTCACGGCTCGACTGATGCGGACAAGCGCAAGATCACGCTGACGAAACGGCATACGTCGGAGATCAAGCAATCCGACGCGACGGGCAAAGCTCGCACCATTCAGGTCGAGGTGCGTAAGAAGCGCACTTTCGTCCGCCGCGACGAATCTGCCGCTGAAGGCGGGGATGCATCGAATCATGTGGCCGAAGCTGATGTAGACGATCTGGAACTCCAGCGTCGTGAAGAGGAAGCACGTCACGAAGCCGAGCTGCTCGAAAAGCAGGCTCAGGAGTTGAAGGCACGTCAGGAACAGCTCGAACGCGAAGAAGCCGAACGTCAGGCGCGCGAGCAGGCGGCTGAAGCCGAGCGTCGTCGTGCGGAAGAAGAAGCGGCGAAGAAGCGCGCGGCGGCTGCGGCCGAAGCGGCGGCTCGCGAACAGGCTCAAGCTGCCCAGCCGGCGCAGGCTGCCAAGGCGGCGGCGAAGGCTGAACCGGTCGCGGCCAAGGCTGCGGAACCGGCGGTTGCCAAGGAAAGCGAGCAGGACGACGAGCGTGCTGCGGCAGAACGCGCGGCACAACGCGAAGCAGCGAAGAAAGCGGAAGACGCAGCGCGTCAGGCCGCCGAGAAAACGCGCGCCGAGCAGGAAGAAGTCAGCAAGCGCCGTGCGGCGGCAGAAGCCGAAGCGCGTGCGATTCGCGAAATGATGAACACGCCGCGCAAGGCGCAGGTCAAGGCGCCGGAACCGGCACCGAAGCCCGCTGAGCCGGCCAAGCCCGTGGAAGCCAAGGGCACGCTGCACAAGCCGGCGCGTCCGGCGGGTGAAGCACCGGCACGTCCGGCAGCCAAGAAACCGGCTGCTGCGGCTCCGGCTGCAACGACCACGCCGTCGGCTGGCGACAAGAAAAAGCCGGGCGGTGGCAAGGGCGGCTGGCAGGACGACGCAGCGAAGCGCCGTGGCATCAAGACGCGTGGCGATACGAGCGGCGGTGTCGATCGTGGCTGGCGCGGTGGCCCGAAGGGGCGCGGCAAGCATCAGGATCAGAACACCACGTTCCAGGCGCCGACCGAACCGATCGTGCGTGAAGTGCACGTGCCGGAAACCATCACGGTCGCCGATCTGGCGCACAAGATGGCGGTGAAGGCCTCGGAAGTCATCAAGTCGATGATGAAGCTCGGCCAGATGGTCACGATCAACCAGATGCTGGACCAGGAAACGGCGATGATCATCGTCGAGGAACTGGGCCACCACGCGGTTGCGGCCAAGCTGGACGATCCGGAAGCCATGCTGGTCGAAGGCGAAATCACGGACGCAGAAGCACTGCCGCGTCCGCCGGTCGTCACGGTCATGGGTCACGTCGACCACGGCAAGACCTCGCTGCTCGACTACATCCGCCGCGCCAAGGTTGCAGCGGGTGAAGCGGGCGGGATTACGCAGCACATCGGTGCGTATCACGTCGAAACGCCGCGCGGTGTCATCACGTTCCTCGATACGCCGGGCCACGAAGCATTTACGGCCATGCGTGCTCGCGGTGCGAAGGCAACCGACATCGTGATTCTGGTGGTGGCAGCCGACGACGGCGTGATGCCGCAAACGAAGGAAGCCATTGCCCACGCGAAGGCAGGCGGCGTGCCGCTCGTCGTCGCGATCAACAAGATCGACAAGCCGGATGCGAATCCGGAGCGCGTCAAGCAGGAACTCGTCGCGGAAGGCGTCGTGCCGGAAGAATACGGTGGCGATTCGCCGTTCGTGTCGGTGTCGGCTAAAACCGGCGCAGGCATCGACGACCTGCTCGAAAACGTGCTGCTGCAAGCCGAAGTGCTGGAACTGAAGGCACCGGTCGAAGCGCCGGCCAAGGGTCTCGTTATTGAAGCGAAACTCGATAAGGGTAAGGGGCCGGTTGCAACGATCCTGGTCCAGTCGGGTACGCTGAACCGCGGTGACGTGGTGCTGGCAGGTAGCGCTTACGGTCGCGTGCGAGCCATGCTCGACGAAACCGGCAAGCCGACCAAGTCGGCAGGCCCGTCGATCCCGGTCGAGATTCAAGGTCTGTCGGAAGTCCCGCAAGCTGGCGAAGAAGTCATCGTCATGCCGGACGACCGCAAGGCGCGTGAAGTCGCGTTGTTCCGTCAAGGCAAGTTCCGCGACGTCAAGCTGGCCAAGCAACAGGCCGCGAAGCTCGAGAACATGCTGGAACAGATGGGCGAAGGCGAAGTGGCGTACATGCCGCTCATCGTCAAGGCCGACGTGCAAGGTTCGCAGGAAGCGCTGGTGCAGTCGCTGCTGAAGCTGTCGACCGACGAAGTTCGTGTGCAGATCGTGCACGGCGCAGTCGGTGGCATCAGCGAGTCGGACGTCAACCTGGCTACGGCTTCGAAGGCGGTCATCATCGGCTTCAACACCCGTGCGGATGCACAGGCGCGCAAGCTGGCGGAAAGCAACGGCGTCGATATTCGCTACTACAACATCATCTATGACGCCGTGGATGAAGTGAAGGCTGCGATGTCGGGCATGCTGGCACCGGAGAAGCGCGAAGTCGTGACAGGTACGGTCGAAGTGCGTCAGGTCTTCAAGGTACCGAAGATCGGTGCGGTGGCCGGCTGTATGGTCACGGACGGTTTCGTCAAGCGTTCCTCGTCGGTGCGCGTGCTGCGCAACAACGTCGTCATCTTCACGGGCGAGCTCGATTCGCTCAAGCGCTTCAAGGACGACGTGAAGGAAGTCCGTCAGGGCTTCGAGTGCGGTATGTCGATCAAGAACTTCAACGATATCGTCGAAGGCGATCAGTTCGAAGTCTTCGAGGTTACCGAAGTCGCGCGTACGCTGTAATTCACGCGGCATTGGCTCAACGGGCGGAGCGGGCTTAAGCGCCCGCTCCGCCCGTTGCCTTTGGGCCTCGCGCATTTTGTCGCGCATTGCGCCCCGCGGTGGCTTGAAGTTGCTATCAAGCCGCTCATTGCCGTCCGGGCAATTACCACCTCGGTTCGCGCGAACAACTTTTTTGGATCCGTCAGAACGGATCACACAAACACCATGCCTAAAAAACGTTCTTCTCCCAATCGCAACGTGCAGATCGCCGATCAGATCCAGCGCGACCTGTCCGAGCTGCTGCGCGAGGTCAAGGATCCGCGCATCGGCCTCGTCACCATTCAAAGTGTCGAGCTGACGCCCGACTACGCGCACGCGAAGGTCTACTTCACGACGCTGACCGGCGACCCGCAGCAGACGCTCGAAGCGCTCCAGCACGCGGCCGGCCATCTGCACAATCAGTTGTTCAAGCGCCTGCACATTCATACCGTGCCGACGCTGCATTTCCATTACGACCAGACGATCGAACGGGCCGTCGAAATGTCCCGTCTGATCGACGAGGCGAACGCCAATCGCGCGAAAGAAGACTGAGCGCGTTGTTATCCGCGTTCCGGGCTGCACTGCTTCAGTAGCAGTTCATTTAGCGCTGTTTCCGTACATTTCGAAGACCCTGTCTTTCTGACATGACCGCACCTCAACGCCCCCGCGTGCCACGTCGCGCGCTCGACGGCGTGCTGCTGCTCGACAAGCCGCTCGGCCTGTCGAGCAACGACGCGCTGATTCGCGCGAAGCGTCTCTACCTGGCCAAAAAGGCGGGCCACACCGGCACGCTCGATCCACTCGCCACAGGTCTTTTGCCGCTGTGTTTCGGCGAAGCGACCAAGTTTTCGCAAGACCTGCTCGAAGCCGACAAGACCTATGAGGCGACCATGCGCCTCGGTATTCGCACGACCACCGGAGACGCCGAAGGCGAAGCAATCGACACGCGCGACGTGACGTGCGATCAGGCCGCGGTAGAGGCGGCCATGCAGAAATTTCTCGGCGACATCGTCCAGGTCCCACCGATGTATTCGGCGCTCAAGCGCGACGGCAAGCCGCTATACGAATACGCGCGCGCCGGCCAGACGGTGGAGCGGGAAGGGCGTCAGGTGACGATTCACGCGCTCGACATGCTCGCCTGTGCGTTGCCCGACGTGACGTTTCGCGTGACGTGCAGCAAAGGCACGTATGTGCGCACGCTCGCCGAGGATATCGGCGAAGCGCTTGGTTGTGGTGCGCATCTGGTCGCGCTGCGGCGTACCGGCGTCGGCGCGCTGACGCTGGAGAATTCGGTGACGCTCGACGCGCTGTCCGATGCGACGGAGAGCGAGCGTGATACGTGGCTGCAACCGGTCGATGCATTGCTGTCGACGTTCCCGCTTGTCACACTGGACGAAGACGCGACCCGTCGCTTCCTGCACGGGCAGCGGCTGAAGCTCTCCGAGTTGACCATTGCCGGCGACGCGGTGAATGCGCCGCGCGTACGCGTGTATGCAGCGGACGGGCGTTTGCTTGGTGTCGCGAAGCAAGGCGAGGGTGTGCTGGCGCCGGAACGGCTTGTGGTCACAGCAGCGAGCTAGCGCGGAAGGTCAGCGCCGCCTCGTCAGCAGCAACAAAAAAGGCGGGACCGCTCACCAGCGGTCCCGCCTTTTTTCCATACAGCCCGCGTCTTAGCCCGCGTCGCGGACTAAGACCAGAACCTCAATGCGCCGCCGCAGCTGCCGCACCCGCATCACCACCGGCGCGTTCCGGCTTTGCCATCCAGATCAGCGCGATCAGCGCGACAAAGATCCCTGCCGATACAAAGAACAGATCGTTCACGCCCAACTGCGCGGCCTGCTGCGTAGCCATCGAATTGAACAGACCATATGCCTGCGGCTGACTGAAGCCCGCGGCACCCATCTGCCGGATCGACTGATCGAACACCGGGTTGTACGCGCTCGCCTGTTCGGCCAGTTGCGCATGATGCATGATGGTGCGGTGATCCCACGCGGTTTGGAAAATCGACGTGCCAATACCGCCGCACATGATCCGCACGAAATTCGACAAGCCCGACGCAGCCGGAATCCGGTTTCCCGGCAAACCCGACAGCGTAATCGACACCAGCGGGATGAAGAACCCGGCCATGCCGATCCCCTGAATCAACGTGGGCATGAGCAGCGAATAAGTATCGACGCCCGTCGTATAACGTGAGCGCATCCAGAAACACAGCGCGAACACGAGGAACGACAAGGTCGCGATGTAGCGCGGATCGGTACGCGGCAAGATCTTGCCGGTGATCGGCGACAGCAGCACGGCGAACACGCCGACCGGCGCCATCACGAGACCCGCTTCGGTGGCGGTGTAGCCGATATCGGTCTGCAGCCACAACGGCAACAACACGAGGTTGCCGAAGTAGAGCCCGTAGCCGATCGACAACGCAATCGTGCCGCTCGTGAAATTGCGCCGGCTGAAGAGCGACAGGTCGACCACGGGATGCTCGGCCGTCAATTCCCACACAATGAAGAACGCGAGCGAAATCACCGCGACCAGCGCAAGTACGACGATGGTGGTCGACGAGAACCAGTCGAGGTCCTTGCCCTTATCGAGCATCACCTGCAGCGAGCCGACCCAGAGGATCAGCAGGCCGAGACCGACGCCGTCGATCGGCGCCTTTTTGACGACCGAATCGCGGTTACGGAAGATCGTCCACGTCGCCACCGCGGCGATCGCGCCGACCGGAATGTTGACGTAGAAAATCCACGGCCACGAGATGTTGTCCGAGATCCAGCCGCCAAGAATCGGGCCGGCCACCGGCGCGATCAATGTGGTCATCGCCCACATCGATAAAGCCATCGGCGCCTTGGCGCGTGGGTAGCTCGCGAGCAGCAGCGTTTGCGATAGCGGAATCATCGGGCCGGCCACGGCGCCTTGCAGCACGCGCGAGGCCAGCAGGAACGGCAGGGTGGGGGCGAGACCGCACATCCACGACGAGATCACGAACAGGATGATCGACGCCATGAACAGGCGCACCTGGCCGATACGGTCGGTGAGCCAGCCGGTCAGCGGCACGGAGATCGCGTTCGCCACCGCGAACGACGTGATCACCCATGTGCCCTGGTCGGACGACACACCGAGGTCGCCCGAAATGGACGGGATCGACACGTTCGCAATCGACGTGTCGAGCACGTTCATGAACACGGCGAGCGACACCGCGATGGTGCCGATCACCAGTTGCGCGCCCTCGAGCGGCGGATGAGGGACTTGCGCCTGAGCCTGAGCCATTAATAAAACCTTCTATGAATCGTCGCGCCGCTTACATCAGCTTCGCGGCGGGCTTGGCAGCGCCGCCGGCTTGCGCCGACTTCTGCGAGCCGCCGTTCGGACCTGCATTCTCCGAAATGATGCGGGCGATTTCCGCATCCGCCTCATCGCCGTACTTGTCGAACACATTGGTCTGATAGACCGTGTTCGGCGCCTGGCCGAGCTGACCACCCTGGTCGTCCTTGATGCTCACGTCGGCTTGCATCGACAGGCCGATACGCAGCGGATGCTTTTCAAGTTCCTGCGGGTCGAGCGCGATCCGTACCGGCAGACGCTGGACCACCTTGATCCAGTTGCCGGTTGCGTTCTGCGCGGGCAGTAGCGAGAACGCCGAACCCGTACCCGCCGAGAAGCCGACCACCTTGCCGTGGTACACCACCGACGAACCGTACACGTCGGCCGTCAACTCGACCGGCTGGCCGATGCGCATGTGCTTCAGTTGCACTTCCTTGAAGTTCGCATCGACCCACACGCCGCCCAACGGCACGATAGCCATCAGCGGGGTGCCCGGCGAGACGCGCTGGCCGACCTGCACCGAGCGCTTCGCGACGTAGCCCGTGACCGGCGCCGGCAGGTTGTTACGGGCGTTGGCCAGATACGCGTCGCGCACCTTCGCGGCGGCAGCCTGCACGTTCGGGTGATTGGCGATCGTGGTGTTGGCGGTCAGCGCGCGGTTCGACGCCAGTTGTTGCTGGGCGGCGTCGACTGAGGCTTGCGCGCTCTTCACGGCATCGCGGGCGTGCGAGATTTCTTCGGCCGACACGGCGCCGGTTTGTGCGACCGTCAGGCGGCGCTTCAAGTCGTCCTGTGCGCGCGACAGATCGGACTGGCGCTGGGCAACTTGCGCCTGGTACTGGTTGTCGTCGGCGAACAGGCCGCGCACCTGGCGCACCGTCTGCGCGAGATTCGCTTCGGCTTGTTCGAGCGCGACGCGAGCGTCGGCCGGATCGAGCACGACGAGCGGGTCGCCGGCCTTCACAGTTTGCGTGTCGTCCGCGTTCACGGCGACAACCGTGCCGGTGACTTGCGGCGTGATCTGCACGACGTTGCCGTTCACGTACGCGTCGTCGGTGTCTTCATGGAAGCGTGCGTCGAGGAAGTAGTACAGGCCGTAGGCGACCGCGGCGATCAGGATCACGATGACGAGCAGCGTCATCATGCGCTTGCGTTTGCCGCTGTTCGCCGGCGGTTGTACCGGTTGCGTCGGCTGCGGGGCCGGCTGAGTCGGCTGTGTAGTAGCCGCGGGCTGTTGGGTGGTGCTCATTGATGTGCTCCGGGTTCTCTCAAGCGTCGTCGTTTATTCGGATGTTTATGCGAGTGTGGGTCGCGTCGATGTGGCTTCAGTTTGCAGCGGCGGTCGCAGCGGTGGCCGATGCCGCGGCGGCCGATGCCGGGGCATCGGTCGGCACCACGAGGCCCGTTTGCGTTGCGTCGAAACCGCCACCGAGCGCCTTGATGAGGCCGATCTGCAGATCGCGGCGGCGCATCTTGAGGCCCGTTACCGTCTGTTCGGCGGCAAGGCGGTTCTGGTCGGCGGTCAGCACCTGCAACTGCGGCGACAAACCGGCCTTGTAGCGGATCACCGCGAGCTGATAGGCCTTGGTCGACGCGTCGAGCGCGCGCTGTGCATCGCCCGATTGCTGGTCGATCGAACGGATCGACGACACTTGCGTCGCGACATCCGAGAGCGCATTGATCAGCGTCTGGTTGTAGTCCGCCACATCGAGGTCGAAGTCTGCGTAGCGGCCCTTCAACTGCGAGCGCAGCGCGCCGGCGTCGAAGATGGGCAGGTGAATCGCCGGACCGAATTGCATCTGACGGCTGCCCGACTTCAGGAAACGGCCCCAGCCGAACGCATCGAAACCGAAACCGGCGGCGAGGTTGACGTCCGGGAAGAATTCGGCCTTCGCTTCCTTCACGTCGTGCATCGCGGCTTCGACCTGCCAGCGCGCGGCGACGATATCCGCGCGGCGCGCCACGAGGTCGGCGGGCAGGTTGTTCGGCAGCGCTACGGTATCGCCGGTGGTCAGGGCCGGTTTGGCGATCTGCAGGCCACGATCCGGACCCTTGCCGAGCAGCGCGCCCAACTGATAGCGCGCCACGGTGATCTGGCCGTCGAGATCGGTCAGGTTCGCCTGGCTGGTCGCGATGTTGCCGTTCGCGGTTTCCCGTTCGACGTTGGTGTCGAGCCCCGCGGTTACGCGGCCGTTGGTGATGCGGCTGATGTCCTGGCGGTTGGCGATTTCGCGCGCGGCGATGTCGCGGAATGCGTACAACTGGGCGAGCTGGTTATAGGTGCTCGCCACGGAGGAGGCAAGCGTTACGCGCGCCTGCTGCATGTCGGCTTCAGCGGCTTTTTCCTGCGACACGGCCTGACCGAGGCGCTGGCGGTTCTTGCCCCACAGGTCCAGATCCCACGACGCGCTCGCCAGCACGTTGTTCTCGCTATACCAGGTGCCGCCGTACGGCGGCGGGTAGAGCGCATTCGCCGAGAACAGCTCGCGAGTCCACGAGTAGCTGCCGTTGACCTTCGGGTACAGCGCCGAGCGCGAGCTTTCAATATAAGACGAAGCCTTGGCGAGGCGTGCCTGCGCCTGCGCGATCGAGGGGCTGCCTTCCAGCGCTTCCGCGATCAGCTTCGGCAGTTGCGGGTCGCCGAACTGGTTGGCCCAGTCGAGCGACGGCCACTGGCCGCCCTGGCCGGACAGGCTCTGGCTGGACTCGTACTGAGCCGGCGACGAGATCTGCTTGTCGCTCTTCATGCCGAAGTAGTTCGCGCACCCCGTGAGGGCGAGCGCCGTCACCGCGGCGGCGACAGCGGCCCGGCTCGAAAGTGCGGGCGCGGACAGGGAAAGGGATTTCATCGCTCGACTCTTTGAGTGGAATGTAATGATGGACACTGCAAGCAATTTATTACGATTTGCTGTCAAAATTGCTTGCTGCATCACGGGTTAGTCCCGTTTGTTCGCCGGAATTGATGAGTACGCGGCGCAGCATGCTCTTCAGAAAACCCACTTCTTCGGGGGTAAAGCCGCCCAGCAGGTCGTCCAGCACGCCGTTGAAAATGGCCGGCATTTTGGCCGCGATCGCGTGGCCTTCCGGTGTCAGCGCGAGTCGCACGACCCGCCGGTCTTCGTTGCTGCGCACTCTTGTCAGCAGGCCGCGTTTTTCCAGCCGGTCCACCAGACGCGTGACGGCGCTTGCGTCGATGCCGTATTCGCGCGCCAGTTCGGCCGCCAGCAGGCACTTGCCGCTCGCCACCATGAACAGGATGCTGCCTTGCTGGCTGGTGATGCCCAACTCGGCCATGCTGCGCTGCGTGACCAGGTTCGACATGGTCGATTTCACCCGCGAGAGCAAATAGCCGACGCTTTCGCCCAGCTGATACTCGCTGATCTCTGAGCCGGGTGTTGAGGACGGATCCGTCATGATTCTCGTGCGAATGCAATGGTTGACTAGGCAGGATTATAGACAGCGGTTGATTGACGCGGCAAGCGTTATTACAGCTTAGGCAAGGAACTTTTACGGCTCAAGGCACAATGCGCGTGGATTTGCGTAGGATTTCGCCGAAGTCGTGTGGGTCTGTTTCTTACGCAGCGCTGCGTGGAAAACGATGGGACTATCAGGGAATACCAGAAAGCTTCATTTGGGCGTGCTATAATGTTGGGTTCCCAAAAGTGCGCTTTGGGCTTTGTTGGCTTCGTACACAATGCTGCTGCTGGCGCACTCAACTGTCTCCAGGTTCCTATGACTCGTGCCCTACGCAATATCGCCATCATTGCCCACGTCGACCACGGCAAGACCACGCTCGTCGACCAGCTCCTCCGCCAAACCGCTACCTTCCGCGACAACCAGGCGGTTGTCGAGCGCGTGATGGACTCGAACGACATCGAAAAGGAACGTGGCATCACGATTCTTTCGAAGAACTGCGCGGTCGAGTACGAAGGCACGCACATCAACATCGTCGACACCCCGGGCCACGCCGACTTCGGCGGTGAAGTGGAGCGTGTGCTGTCGATGGTCGACTCGGTGCTGCTGCTGGTCGACGCGGTCGAAGGCCCGATGCCGCAAACGCGCTTCGTGACCAAGAAGGCGCTGGCGCTCGGTCTCAAGCCGATCGTCGTGATCAACAAGGTCGACCGCCCGGGCGCGCGGATCGACTGGGTGATCAACCAGACGTTCGATCTGTTCGACAAGCTGGGTGCAACTGACGAACAACTCGATTTCCCGATCGTCTACGCATCGGGTCTGAATGGCTACGCCGGCCTGACGCCGGACGTGCGCGAAGGCGACATGCGTCCGCTGTTCGAAGCCGTGCTGGAACACGTGCCGGTCCGCCCGGCTGATCCGTCGGCGCCGCTGCAACTGCAGATCACGTCGCTGGATTATTCGTCGTACGTCGGTCGCATCGGCGTTGGCCGCATTACGCGTGGCACGATCAAGCCGGGCATGTCCGTCGCCGTGCGTTCGGGCCCTGACGGCGCGATCCTGAACCGCAAGATCAATCAGGTCCTGTCGTTCAAGGGTCTCGAACGCGTGCAGGTCGACTCGGCTGAAGCCGGCGACATCGTGCTGATCAACGGTATCGAAGAAATCGGTATCGGCGTGACCATCTGCGCACCGGAGCAGCCGGACGCGCTGCCGATGATCACCGTCGACGAACCGACCCTGACGATGAACTTCCTCGTCAATTCGTCGCCGCTGGCCGGCCGCGAAGGCAAGTTCGTCACGAGTCGTCAGATTCGCGACCGCCTGATGAAGGAACTGAACCACAACGTGGCGCTGCGCGTGAAAGAAACGGGCGACGAAACCACGTTCGAAGTGGCAGGCCGCGGCGAGCTGCACCTGACCATCCTGGTTGAAAACATGCGCCGTGAAGGCTACGAGCTGGCCGTGTCGCGTCCGCGCGTGGTGATGACGGAAGTCGACGGCGTGAAGCATGAGCCGTACGAAAACCTGACGGTCGACATGGAAGACGGCCACCAGGGTGGCGTGATGGAAGAGCTGGGCCGCCGCAAGGGCGAAATGCTCGACATGGCATCGGACGGCCGTGGCCGTACGCGTCTCGAGTATCGTATCTCGGCGCGTGGGCTGATTGGTTTCCAGGGCGAATTCTTGACGCTGACGCGCGGTACGGGCCTGATGAGCCACACGTTCGACTCGTATCAGCCGGTCAGGGAGGGTGGTGTCGGCGAGCGTCGTAACGGCGTGCTGATTTCGCAGGACGACGGCGCGGCAGTGGCGTACGCACTGTGGAAGCTGCAGGATCGCGGCCGTATGTTCGTGTCGCCGGGCGAGCCGCTGTACGAAGGCATGATCATTGGCATTCACAGCCGTGACAACGACCTGGTCGTGAACCCGATCAAGGGCAAGCAACTGACCAACGTGCGTTCGTCGGGTACGGACGAAGCGGTGCGCCTCGTGCCGCCGATCCAGATGTCGCTGGAATACGCGGTTGAATTCATCGACGACGACGAACTGGTCGAGGTCACGCCGAAATCCATCCGTCTGCGCAAGCGTTACCTGAAGGAACACGAGCGCCGCAGCGCCAGCCGTAAGGGCGCAGTGGACTAAATCAGCATCGGCCCTAATCCTGGGTAAGCAGCATGCTGTCAGGCAAAAGCCACCTCCGGGTGGCTTTGCCATTTCTGGCGCCCAATTCGCGTTGCACGCAATTGCTCGCGGTTGGCTGTCTGTTTGTCGTGTTTGTCCCCGTTTTTTGCAGAAGTCTGTTGCGAGGCTTGCAAAACCGGCCGGAAGCCCGCCGTAAAAGGCTTGAGCGGCAATCCGTCTGCTATCTGCACTATCCGTTCTGTGATATGCTCCCCGGGTGCAAAGTTTTAGGTCCTTCCAAGCAAGACTTGATTCGCGCAATCCGCTAAACGGTCAGGCCGTGTCGCGGAAGGTTCTGTAACCCGCTATTTCTCGAGAAACTCGAAGAAAGGTGAGCGTAAAAATGATGAAGCAATTCCAGTCGAACTCTTATCTGTTCGGCGGCAATGCTCCGTACGTAGAAGAAATGTACGAAGCGTATCTCGATAATCCGGCGTCAGTGCCCGAGAACTGGCGCAGCTATTTCGACGCGTTGCAGAACGTCCCTGCATCGGATGGCAGCAATGCCAACGACGTGGCCCATGGCCCGATCGTCGAATCGTTTGCGCAACGGGCCAAGGCCAATGCCTTCATCCCGCGCACGGCGGCCGGCGGCGAAGATCTCGCTACCTCCCGCAAGCAAGTCTATGTGCAGTCCCTCATCGGCGCATATCGCTTCCTCGGCTCGCAATGGGCCAATCTCGATCCCCTGAAGCGCCGCGAACGTCCCGCTATCCCCGAACTTGAACCCGCGTTCTACGACTTCACCGAAGCCGACATGGACCAGGAGTTCAGCGCCACGAATCTGTATTTCGGGTTCGAGCGTGCTTCGCTGCGCGAGATCGTCAAGGCCCTGCGTGACACGTACTGCGGCACGATCGGCGCCGAGTACATGTACATCAGCGATCCGGAACAGAAGCGCTGGTGGAAAGAGAAGCTCGAGTCGATCCGTTCGACGCCGAACTTCTCCAATGAAAAGAAAAAGCACATCCTGAATCGCCTGACGGCCGCTGAAGGCCTCGAGCGCTTCCTGCACACCAAGTACGTCGGCCAGAAACGCTTCTCGCTCGAAGGCGGCGAAAGCTTCATCGCCTCGATGGACGAAGTCGTGCGTCATGGCGGCGCCAACGGCGTACAGGAAATCGTCATCGGCATGGCCCACCGTGGCCGTCTGAACGTGCTGGTCAATACGCTCGGCAAGATGCCGGCTGACCTGTTTGCCGAATTCGAAGGCAAGCACGTCGACGACCTGCCGGCCGGCGACGTGAAGTACCACAAGGGTTTCTCGTCGGACGTTTCGACCGAAGGCGGCCCGGTTCACCTGTCGCTCGCGTTCAACCCGTCGCACCTTGAAATCGTCAACCCTGTGGTCGAAGGTTCGGCGAAGGCACGTATGGATCGCCGCGGCGACGACAGCGGCCTGCAAGTGCTGCCGGTGCAGATCCACGGCGACGCGGCCTTCGCTGGCCAGGGCGTCGTGATGGAAACGCTGAACCTCGCGCAAACGCGCGGTTACGGCACGCACGGCACGCTGCACATCGTCATCAACAACCAGATCGGTTTCACGACGTCGGACCCGCGCGACTCGCGCTCCACGTTGTACTGCTCGGACGTCGTCAAGATGATCGAGGCGCCGGTGCTGCACGTGAACGGTGACGATCCTGAGGCGGTCGTGCTGGCTACGCAGTTGGCTATCGACTTCCGGATGCAGTTCCACAAGGACGTGGTTGTCGACATCGTCTGCTTCCGCAAGCTGGGTCACAACGAGCAGGACACGCCGGCGGTTACGCAGCCGTTGATGTACAAGACGATTGCGAAGCACCCGGGCACGCGCGCGCTGTACGCTGAAAAGCTGGTGCAACAGGGCGTGATCACGGCGGCAGAAGGCGACGAATTCGTCAAGGCCTACCGCAAGGCGATGGACGAAGGCCATCACACGATCGACCCGGTGCTCTCGAACTACAAGAGCAAGTACGCGGTGGATTGGGTTCCGTTCCTGAACCGCAAGTGGACCGACGCAGCCGACACGGCAGTGCCGTTGGCTGAACTGAAGCGCCTCGCTGAGCGCGTCACCACGATCCCGGAAAACTTCAAGGTTCACCCGCTGGTCGAGCGCGTCATCAACGACCGTCGCGCGATGGGCCGTGGTGAAGCGAAGCTTGACTGGGGCATGGGCGAACACCTGGCATTCGCATCGCTGGTCGCATCGGGCTACGCAGTGCGCCTGACCGGTCAGGACTCGGGCCGTGGCACGTTCACGCACCGTCACGCGGTGCTGCACGATCAGAACCGCGAACGCTGGAACGACGGCACGTATGTGCCGCTGCAGAACATCGCCGAAGGTCAGGCGAAGTTCACAGTGATCGACTCGGTGCTGTCGGAAGAAGCGGTGCTGGGCTTCGAATACGGTTACTCGACCGCTGAACCGAATACGTTCGTCGCGTGGGAAGCGCAGTTCGGCGACTTCGTGAACGGCGCGCAAGTCGTGATCGACCAGTTCATCTCGTCGGGCGAAGTGAAGTGGGGCCGCGTGTCGGGTCTCACGATGCTGCTGCCGCACGGCTACGAAGGTCAAGGTCCGGAGCACTCGTCGGCACGTATCGAACGTTTCCTGCAACTGTGTGCAGACCACAACATGCAGGTCGTTCAACCGACCACGCCGGCGCAGATTTTCCACCTGTTGCGCCGTCAGATGATCCGCCTGTTCCGCAAGCCGCTGATCGTCGCTACGCCGAAGTCGCTGCTGCGCCACAAGGAAGCCGTGTCGGATCTGTCTGAACTGGCGAAGGGCGCGTTCCAGCCGATCCTCGGCGAAATCGACGATGCGATCGAGCCGAAGAAGGTCAAGCGCGTGGTGGCCTGCTCGGGTCGCGTGTACTACGACCTGCTGGCACATCGCCGTGAATCGAAGTCGAACGACGTCGCGATCATCCGTATCGAACAGCTCTATCCGTTCGCGCATAAGCAGTTCGAAGCGGAAATGAAGAAGTACGACAACGCGACCGAAGTGGTCTGGGTGCAGGACGAGCCGCAGAATCAAGGCCCGTGGTTCTACATCGAGCACCACCTGAAGGAAGGCATGAAGGACGGGCAGAAGCTGGCATACAGCGGACGTCCGGCTTCGGCTTCGCCGGCAGTCGGCTACTACGCGAAGCACTACGAGCAGCAGAAGGCGCTGATCGAAGGCGCTTTCGGCCGCCTCAAGAGCGCGTCGATCGCTAAATAAGGAAAACAGACGAACCGGGAAAGCGCGTTGCGCTTTCCCGTGCCGCGTTCAGTCACCCCATGGTGGTTCGTTCCCGGCAGGTATGGTTCGCAGGCGGTCGTCGAGTACATAGATCGCGCGCCGTCACCCGATACGTATTCAGGATATTCATAATGGCTATTGTTGAAGTCAAGGTTCCCCAGCTCTCCGAGTCGGTTTCGGAAGCCACGATGCTGCAGTGGAAGAAGAAGCCCGGCGAGGCTGTTGCTCAAGACGAAATTCTCATCGAAATCGAGACCGACAAGGTCGTGCTCGAAGTGCCGGCGCCCTCCGCCGGCGTGCTCGCACAAGTGATCTCGAACGACGGCGACATCGTCGTTGCGGATCAGGTGATCGCCAAGATCGACACCGAAGGCACGGCAGGCGCCGCTGCTGTCGAAGCCGAAGTGAAGCCGGCTCCGGTTGCCGCACCGGCACCGGCTGCTGCACCGGCCGCTCAGGCTGCATCCGCAACGGGTGCGAACACCGCTGCTTCGCCGGCTGCCGGCAAGCTGATGGCCGAGAAGGGTCTGGGCGCGGGCGACGTCGCCGGCACGGGCCGCGACGGCCGCATCACCAAGGGTGACGTGCTGACCGCGGGTCAAGCCGCACCGGCACCGGCTGCCAAGGCCGCGGCACCCGCACCGGCTGCCGCACCGAAGGCTGCCAAGCCGTCGCTGCCGGACGTTAAGGCACCGGCATCGGCCGACCAATGGCTGAAAGACCGCCCGGAACAACGCGTTCCGATGTCGCGTCTGCGTGCGCGTATCGCCGAGCGTCTGCTCGAGTCGCAGCAAACCAACGCCATCCTCACCACGTTCAACGAAGTGAACATGGCGCCGGTGATGGACCTGCGCAACAAGTACAAAGACAAGTTCGAAAAGGAACATGGCGTGAAGCTGGGCTTCATGTCGTTCTTCGTGAAGGCGGCTGTTCACGCGCTGAAGAAATTCCCGCTCGTGAACGCGTCGATCGACGGTAACGACATCGTCTATCACGGCTATTTCGACATCGGTATCGCGGTCGGTTCGCCGCGTGGCCTGGTGGTGCCGATCCTGCGCAACGCAGATCAACTGAGCCTCGCCGAAATCGAAAAGAAGATTGCTGAATTCGGCCAGAAGGCCAAGGACGGCAAGCTGTCGATCGAAGAAATGACGGGCGGTACGTTCTCGATCTCGAACGGTGGTGTGTTCGGTTCGATGCTGTCGACCCCGATTATCAACCCGCCGCAATCCGCCATTCTGGGCGTGCACGCCACCAAGGAACGCGCTGTGGTCGAAAACGGCCAGATCGTGATCCGTCCGATGAACTATCTGGCGCTGTCGTATGACCACCGGATCATCGACGGTCGCGAAGCGGTGCTGTCGCTGGTCGCCATGAAGGATGCGCTGGAAGACCCGGCGCGCCTGCTGCTCGACCTGTAAGCACTGGCTCGGCTGGCGTCGGCTTGTCATCGCACAAGTCGGCGCCATATAAGCAGCACGTCTTTAGCATTCCGCAGTACTCGAACGACGCGCGCCACGAAGCGTGGCCGCGCGTCGCTCCGTCATCAAAAGGATTGTCATGTCCAAAGAATTTGACGTCGTTGTGATCGGCGCCGGCCCCGGCGGTTATATCGCCGCTATCCGTGCAGCGCAGCTCGGCAAGACGGTCGCATGTATCGAAAAATGGAAGAACCCGGCCGGCGCACTGAAGCTCGGCGGCACGTGCCTGAACGTGGGTTGCATTCCGTCGAAGGCGCTGCTCGCGTCGTCGGAAGAATTTGAAAACGCGCAGCACCACCTAGCCGATCACGGTATCAACGTGTCGGACGTGAAGCTCGACATCACGAAGATGCTCGCCCGCAAGGAAGGCATCGTCGAGAAGATGACCAAGGGTATCGAGTTCCTGTTCCGCAAGAACAAGATCACGTGGCTCAAGGGCCATGGCAAGTTCACCGGCAAGACGGACGCCGGCGTGCAGATCGAAGTGAGCGGCGAAGGTGAAACCGAAGTCGTGACGGCGAAGAACGTCATCATTGCAACGGGTTCGAAGGCGCGTCATCTGCCGAACGTTCCGGTCGACAACAAGATCGTCGCCGACAACGAAGGCGCACTGACGTTCGACTCCGTGCCGAAGAAGCTCGCCGTGATCGGCGCAGGCGTGATCGGTCTGGAGCTCGGCTCGGTGTGGCGCCGTCTGGGCGCTGACGTGACCGTGCTCGAAGCGCTGCCGGAATTCCTCGGCGCGGCTGACCAGGCGCTCGCCAAGGAAGCCGCCAAGCAATTCAAGAAGCAAGGTCTGGACATCCACGTCGGCGTGAAGGTCGGCGAAATCAAGACCACTGACAACAGCGTCACGATCAATTACACGGACAAGGACGGCAACGCGCAAACGCTCGAAGCCGACCGCCTGATCGTGTCGATCGGCCGCGTACCGAACACCGACAACCTCGGTCTCGAAGCTATCGGTCTGAAGGCGAACGAGCGCGGCTTCATCGACGTCGACGACCACTGTGCAACGGCTGTGCCGAACGTGTACGCGATCGGCGACGTGGTGCGTGGCCCGATGCTCGCGCACAAGGCTGAAGACGAAGGCGTGATGGTTGCCGAAATCATCGACGGTCAGAAGCCGCATATCGACTACAACTGCATTCCGTGGGTGATCTACACCGAACCGGAAATCGCGTGGGTCGGCAAGACCGAACAGCAACTGAAGGCCGAAGGCCGCGAAGTCAAGACGGGCCAGTTCCCGTTCATGGCAAACGGCCGCGCGCTGGGCATCAACAAGGCGGATGGTTTCGTCAAGATGATCGCCGACGCGAAGACCGACGAGCTGCTGGGCGTGCACATCATCTCGGCAAACGCATCGGACCTGATCGCGGAAGCCGTGGTGGCGATGGAATTCAAGGCGGCGTCGGAAGACATCGGCCGCATTTGCCATCCGCACCCGTCGCTCTCGGAAGTCATGCGCGAAGCGGCTCTGGCCGTGGACAAGCGCGCGCTGAACATGTAATCACGCGCACGCCTGACTGAACGCAACTCCGGCATCACCACGAAGGCGGGCGGGTTCACTCCCTCCCGCCTTTCTTTTTGCAGCAACACAATGAACGTCACCGAATACTACGAAAAAGAACTGCAGACGCGGGGTTATCAATCGGACCCGGCGCAACGCGCGGCGGTTGACCGTCTGCAGCGGTGTTATGACGAGTGGGTCGAGTACAAATCGCGCCGCTCGAACGCGTTCAAAAAACTGATCATCCACCCGGATCTGCCACGTGGCGTGTACCTGTGGGGCGGCGTAGGGCGGGGCAAGAGCTTCCTGATGGACAGCTTCTACATGATCGTGCCGGTGCAGCGCAAAACGCGGCTGCATTTCCACGAGTTCATGCGCGAGGTGCATCGCGAACTGGAAGAGCTGAAAGGTACAGCCGATCCGCTCGACGAACTCGCGCGCCGTATCGCCAAGCGCTACCGGCTGATCTGTTTCGACGAATTCCACGTCTCGGATATCGCCGACGCGATGATCCTCTACCGCCTGCTCGACAAGCTGTTCGAGAACGGCGTGCAATTCGTGATGACGTCCAACTACGATCCGGACACGCTCTATCCGGACGGTCTGCATCGCGACCGCATGCTGCCGGCAATCGAACTGATCAAGTCGAAGCTCGACGTGATTAACGTCGACGCGGGGATCGACTACCGTAAGCGCACGCTGGCTCAGGTCGAGGTGTATCACACGCCGCTTGGCGCTGCTTCGGATAAAGCATTGCGCGACGCGTTTTCGCGCCTTGCAGCAGTTCCTGATGAGAGCCCTATCTTGCGCATTGAAAAGCGCGAGCTGAAGGCGCTGCGACGCGCTGACGGCGTCGTGTGGTTCGATTTCGCGACGCTCTGCGGCGGCCCACGCTCGCAGAACGATTACCTCGAGCTGGCGAGCCGCTTTCACGCTGTGATCCTGTCCGGCGTGCCGCAGATGTCGGTGCGCATGGCTTCGGAGGCGCGCCGCTTCACCTGGCTGATCGACGTGTTCTACGATCACAAGGTCAAGCTGCTGATGTCGGCAGCGGTGCCGCCCGATCAGTTGTATGTCGACGGTCCGATGGCCAACGAATTCACGCGCACAGTCTCGCGCATCGTCGAAATGCAATCGAAAGAATATCTCGACACTCCGCGCCGGATCGTCGATACGTCGCTGACTTAAGCCGCCGCGTGACGCGGGCGCGGATGCTTTTGAGATAGATCACGGTCCGCTTGTCGAAGCGGCGGAGTCCGAAGTCGTATTTTCAAGATTCGGATTGGTCTTATGTTCCGTCCGCGGAGGACTGGATATCTTATTTGTCATGGTTCTGACAAAGGAGAAGCCATGAATCCGTACCGTGATATCAATGATGAAGAATGGCAACGTGTTGCACCGTTGCTCCCTGAACTGCGTCCGCGTTCCGAACTGCGTGGCCGGCCGCTCGCCAACACGCGCTCCGTGCTCAACGGCGTGCTGTGGGTGATGTATAGCGGCGCGACCTGGTCCGCCATGCCGCGCAAATATCCGTCGTATCAGACCTGCCATCGCCGCTTCAAGGCATGGTACGAGTCCGGCGTACTCAAGCGCATCATGGACCAGTTGTTTGGCGCATCGAGCGAAGAACTCTGCAAGCTGATGGAAGCGCGCATGCGCACGCATGTGGGCGCGGAACAGAAGAGCGTTGACGCAGAAAAGGTGCCCGCAGCAGTGCCCCCGGCGTACAGCCCGGCATCGGTCAAGCCGTTACCGTCTTCGTCGTTCGCGTATACGTCGCCCTTCAAGCACGCTGCATGACAACTTCAACCAGCCAGACGCAAACAAAAAAACGGCCGGACGATAGCGATCGTCGGCCGTTTTTTCTGGTTCCATTCTGGCAGCAGATGCGGCCTTAATGGAACATCAGCTTCGCGCGTCAGGCATTGGCGCCTGAACGACGCGCTCGTTATTGCTGGCGTTACTGTTGGCGAATCCAGGTTTGCGAGCGGCCCAGCAGCGAAACGCCAATGTAGCCACGCACCACCAGCTTGTTCCCACCGTCTTCAAGGTGCATCTTGCACTTGTAGACCTTGCCGTTTTCCGGGTCGAGAATCTGCCCTTGATCCCAGCCGTCGCCGTCCTTTTTCATATCGTTGATGATCGTCATGCCGAGAATCAACTGGTCCTTGCGCGCGTCCGTACATTCAGTGCAGCGGCGATCCGGTTTATCGTTCGCACCGAGTCCCTTGATCACCTTGCCACTCAGCGAGCCGCTGCTGTCCTGTGCAATTTGCACGAGTGCCTTGGGCTGGCCGGTGCTGTCGTCAATGGTTTGCCACGTGCCGACCGGAGAATCGGCCTGCGCCATTGCCGTGACGGCGCTGACGAGCAGCACGCCGGCGAGGGCGGCATGTTTGGCTGTGCGAAGCGCGATTGCGCGCGCGTGTTGAGTGAATTGCATCATTGTCTTCCTCCTTGATTAAAGACGGCGCGATCATGGTCGCGCGGCGTTATTGGCATCTCGGGCGGTCTTCAGTTGCCGACTGCCGTGATGCCTGGTATTGCCTCTCAGATTCCACTTCGACCACATCGGCGTGCGCCCCCCGCGACCTGGGAGCCGCGGGTCGCACACCGTCAGCGCAGAATACGTGAAAGTGCGCGTGTCGTTTGATAGTGGAACCTCTAATCAGGACGCGGCACTTTCGAACTTCAGTTCAGCTGATACGAGAACGTCGCGTTGATGCGTGGGCTGCGCGACGCGCTTTCCACCGGCGCATCGCCGATCGGTTTGGCCACCGACAAATCCAGGCTGTAGTACTTCGCGTCCGAGATCCGGAAGCCGAACGCAATCGACGACAGCTTCGACGGCGAGGGCGTGCCCGCATGCAGATACACGCGGGCCATGTCGAACGAGACATACGGTGTGAAGGTGCGCAGATAGGTGAAACCCGGCGTGAACGGCCGGTTGACTTCGAACATTGCGCCCCAGCCTGAATCGCCCGACGCTTCGCCCGGTTCATAACCCTGGGCAAAACGTTGCGCGCCGAACGAGATCTGTTCCGACGTCGGCAGCGAGACGCCGCTGTACTGACCGGTCAGCGAAACCGCGGTGCCGATCTTCAGCGGCCACTCGTTGGTTTGCGAAAAGCTTGCACCGGTCCGCACGAAGTTGATCGACGCCGGATTCGTGACCGTCGTGCCGGGAACGTTCGAGTCGCCGGATTTCGACGCACCAAGGATATCGAAAGCCTTCGCCACATTAATACTCGCGCGACGCACCTGGCCGGTTTCCACGTTGGTGTAGTCGGCCTGCAGTTGCAACACCCGCACCTGTGAGCGAAAGCCGATCTGCGCGCCGGTGTTATGGTTGTTGTAGCGATCTTCGTCGTGCGACGCATAGACCGAGGCCGTGCCGATCACGCTCTGCTTGTTGCTCAACAGGATCGGATACGCCAGCGAGCCGCCGACCTTATCGTTGATGACCGTACGCTCGATAAAGGAGGGCAGGCCGGGATTGTCGGTGGGATTGCCGCGATAGTGCGACGCATCGATCTTCCCGATCAGTCCATTGCTGCCGATCGGCACCGTGGCGTGCGCGGCGAGATAGGTGACGTTGTCGCGGCCCTTCGGCAGCAACGCAGACACGCTCAGTTGTTCGCCAAGCGCGGTCAGGCCGTTTTCGGTGGCCGTCAACAGGCCTTGCACGCCGGGGTGATTGAAGTCGATACCCGTGCTGAGATCGAACGGTTTGCGGTCCACGTTCAATTCGAGTGTGGTGGCGCCGTCGGTATTTTGCGGTGGCGCCACGTTGGCCGCGACTTTCACGCCGGGCAACAGACCCAGCACGTTGATGTAACGCTCGAAGGTGGCACGCCGCAACGGCCGGTCGGCGACGATATGGTCGGCGATCGCGCGGATCTTGTCTTCGACCGCGCCCGGCTTGCCTGTCACCTTGACCGCGGACACATAGCCTTCGACCACCGTCACGCGCACCACGCCGTCGTCGAACGTCTGCGCGGGAATGAACGCAAACGAGAGCGCATAGCCGCGATCCTGATACAGCTTCGTAACGCCGTTGGCGACCTGAATCAGATCGCCGATGGTGGTGTCTTTGCCGACGAGCGGCGTGAAGCGCTGCGCGACTTCGTCGAACGGAATGGACTTTACGCCCTCGACCTGAATCTTTGAAGGCGTCAGATGGCGGGCGAGCAGTTCCTGAAGTTGGGGGGCTTGCGGCGTGACCTGCATGGTCACGTTCGGGCCTTTGTCGGGCGCCTTGATCTGCGGCAGCGAATCGAGAGGATTGCCGCCGACGGTCGGGCCGGCTGGGCGTGACTGCGCGTGTGCTGCTACTTGCATCCCGCTTGCCGCGATCGCCGCGAGCAGGAGGGTCCATTTACTACCGTACCCGAGTTTCATCGGATTTTCCTCGTATGCCGTTCTTGTCTTGCGGACGCGCCGCCAGGCCGGGCTGGTCGCGATCGCTTATGTGTGGCTCGACGCATACTGCCATGCTTGCATGTATTACGTCACGTGCTCCGTGGGGCTTGAGCATTGGCTGCAAAAAGCGCGGAGCACGTGATGAGGCGGACTGCTTATGCACGCTACATAGCGGGACGTCCAACGGGACGCCTTCTATGCGCGGCATCAACGAGCGACTTATGCGGACTACTTATGGCTCACCGGCACCAGGCCGCCGAGCAATGTCGTCAAGCCGCCCGTCGCACTACCCGAGCCGCTTGTCGAACCTGCCGCCGAGCTGAGCGTGCCGGTCAACTGGCCGACGAGGGCGGTCACTGGGGCGAGCGGGTTGCTGCCGCTGCTGCCCGAGGCGCTGCTGGTGACGCCGGAGAGCGCGCCGGTCAGCGTCGACAACGGATTCGATGCGCTACCCGAGCCGCCCAGCGCCGAGGTGAGCGAACTCAAGGGCGTGCCACCCAGCACCGAAGTCAGCGAACTCAGCGGCGAGCCGCCCGAAGTCAGCGAACTCAAGGGCGAGCCACCCGAAGTCAGCGAACTCAAGGGCGTGCCGCTCAACGCCGAGGTCAGGCCGGACAGCGGTGTGCCGCCGAGCAGCGTCGACACGGAACCGAGCGGGTTGCTGCCGAGCCCGAGACTCGCGAGCGAGTTTTGCAGCGGGCCGAACGGGCTGCCGTTAGCAGGCGGCCCATTGACGACGGCCACGTTCGTGCTGCCGACGAGGCTCGTAATCAAGCCGGGAATCGGATTCGCGCCATTCGGGCCGTTCGGATTGACGAGGCCGCCGGCATTCGTCACCGTGTTGCCGAGCGAGCCGACCAGGTTGCCGAGATCGGCGCCGATCGGGTTCTTCGTTGCCGCGCCGACTTGCGAGCTGGTCGAACTCAACGTGCCGCCGATTTGCGCGAGCAGGCCGCCCACCGGCGCGCCGAGGCCGGTCTGCGTGCCGACCGTCTGCGTCACGAGTCCGACGGTCTGCACGATCGGCGTGATCGCGGTGCTGATCGGCTGGGTGATCTGCTGCACCGGCGCGGAGGCCAGCGAATTGCCGAGCGTCACGCCACCGGCGTTCAGGGCACCGGCGGTAGTGGAGAGGACCGTTGCCAGCGGCGTGGTGAGCGGCGACAGCGGCGCGAGATTGCCGGTGCCGAGCCCGCCGACCGCGGTGCTCAGACCTTGCACGACGCCGCTTGTCGAACTGACTACCGAGCCGAGTCCGGCGACCGTGGTGCCGACCGGATTGGAGGTCGTGCCGATTTGCCCGACGCCGCCGCTCACTGCGTTGGCGAGTGAATTCAGTGTGCCGCTTGTGCTCGACACCGCGTTGCCGAGACCTTGCGTGACCTGCGGGCTGAGGCCCGGGATGGTCTGCGAGGCGATCGTGTCGCCGAGGTCGCTGGTGGTCTGCGCGGCGGCGGTGGCGACGCCGGTCGTGCCCGACGACGTGCTGGGGGTCGGGCCGCCGCTCGTCGAACCCCCGCCGCTAGAGCTACCGCCAGCGGCTACGCTCGGTGGCGCAGTGACGCCATTGCCGCCACACGCGGCGAGCAAGCCTGCGACTGCAACGGCGATCAACGGTGCGCGCAACGACGACACTGTCGCGCACGCCGCATGGAGAGTAAAAAAACGTTGGCTGGACATAGGTGCTCCTCAGTATCTTCTAGGTGTCGTGTGCGTGGTTTGCGTGCGCCTGTGCAACGGGTGTCCGAGCGGCGCGGCTCAATTTCATTCAGGTTCCGGCGGAGCCGGGGGACGGCTGGCGGGCCGCACTCCGGGTGCCGGTCACTGCGCTTCTTTCGACGGCGCTGCTTACTTCTTCGTCAGGCCACCAAGCAGGCTACCGACGAGCGACGTCACCGGAGCGAGCGGGTTGCTGCCCGATCCTTTGCCGCTGGTGCTCGACAGCGACAGGCCGGGGCTCGAGGTGGTGGTCGTCGTCGCGGACGGCGTGGCGGCCGCCGTTTTCGTGACGCCGCCGAGCGCGCCGGTGACGCTCGCCAGCAAGCCGGTAACCGGGGCGAGCGGGCTGCTGCTGCCGCCGGTCGCGCTGCTCAGGCCGTTGGTCACGCTCGAGAGCAGACCCGTGACAGGCGCCAACGGGCTGCTGCCACTCGATGCACCGCCCAGCCCCCCTGTTACGCTGCTGAGCACGCCGGTGAGCGGAGCAAGCGGGCCGCTGCTGGTGCCGCCGGTCAAGCCGCCGAGCACGCTGGTGAGCGGAGCGAGCGGGCCGCTGCTAGTACCGCCGGTCAAGCCGCCGAGTACGCTGGTGAGCGGACCAAGCGGGCCGCTACTGGTGCCGCCCGTCAGGCCGCCGAGCGCGCTGGTGAGCGGAGCGAGCGGATTGCCGCCCGTGCTGCCGGTGAGCAGGCCGCCCACCGACGCGACCGTGGTGCCGGTGTCCGTCACCGTATGGCCAAGAGCCGCCGTGATCGGATTGCCGCCGGTTGCGCTGATCAGCGTGCCGGCTTGGCCGAGGCCGCCGCCGAGGGTCGCGAGCAGGCCGTTCAGCGGTGCGCCGAGGCCGGTCGTGTTGCCGACCGTCTGCGTGGTCGCCGCGACCATCGACGTAATCGGCGTGATCGCGGTGCTGAGTGTTTGCGTGATTTGCTGGACCGGGCCCGTCGAGAGCGCGGTGGGGAGCGTGCTGC
>CABFVV010000066.1_pt1 | contig 52502 bp, 52 predicted proteins | sample 8864751 | NCBI WGS metagenome assembly CABFVV01 (sample SAMEA5735770, study PRJEB23740) | soil metagenome | biome: forest; feature: forest soil; material: soil | place: USA | collected 2013-10-13 | depth 0.1 m | reverse complement strand
CGGCTGTCGAAAGCGCTTCAACAGCAGACGAAAGTATAAGCGCGCCACTTTCTTAAAATTCACTTTGCTAAGCTAACTATTAAGTTTTGGCCATTCGGCATAAGACCGTTCTAATTTTCTTTCGACGTAATAGCCTCACGCAACTGAGCCTCGATCAGGCGACTCAACAAAGCAGCCACCCAATCGAAGCCCGGTCCCCATCACGCGCCCTTAATTCACCACCAACACCGGCGCCACAGCCGCCGGATCACTAATACTCGGCCGCCCATTCTCAACGTGCCCAGCCAAACGACGCGAGAAGCTAGCGTCGTCGTTACTCGTCACCGTCAAGTCATACCAGTGATGGCTCGACGCCAGCACCCAGGCCTCTTCGATATGCGCCTCCGCCGGCACCAGCACCGGACGCGTCCGCGCCCCATACGCGTTGTCGGTAACCGTCAAGCGCGCAACACTGCCGCCCTTGTTGCTGAACTTCAGAAACACATTGCCGTTCGCCACATCGTATTGCACCTTGATCTCTGGCTGTGCGGGCTTGCCGTTGCCATGTCCGCCCAAGGCTGCCTGTACCGTTTGCGCCGTCGCCGGTTGCGTATTACCCGCAAACTTACGCACGAAGCCATTAGGCCCAAACACTTCAAACGCATACACGCCGTTCGTCGTCGTCAGGTCAAAGCTTTCATTGAGCGACTTGCCGGCCTCGACGGTATAACGCCACGGACCATCCGTGCGATTCGTCGAGTACACGTAGAAATGCGCGCCTTGATCGCCGCTATTGGCAAGCACGATCTCGAACGTGTTCTTCTTTACATCCGCGTGACCGTTCACGTGCAACTCATACGGCAGCGCACGGGCGAAACGGATACCGCTTTCCTGCGGGTCAATTGCGCCGAGCGTCGTGGGCACAGTCGGCTTCGGCTGCGTCGCGCACTGGTTGTCGGCGATGCTCTTGTAGTTGCTCGTGTCCGGCAGCGGCGGCACCTTCGAGTCCGGCGTGCGGAAGTCGAACGCCGTGGTCAGGTCACCGCATACAGCGCGGCGCCATTGCGTGATATTCGGCTCATACACACCAAAGCGCGTCTCGATGAAGCGAATCACCGACGTGTGATCGAACACCTGCGAGCACACAAAACCACCCTTGCTCCACGGCGATACGATCGTCATCGGCACGCGCGGGCCGAGACCGTACGGTAGACCGTCCGCGGTGTAGCTGCCGCCACGCGCCGGATTCACCACGTTGTGAATTTCACCATCGGTGCTGACCGTCGACTGGCCTTGCGCCGGTGTCGTCGCCGGTTGCGGCGGCACGAGGTGGTCGAAGAAGCCGTCGTTCTCGTCGTACATGATGAACAGCACGGTCTTGCTCCACACTTCGGGATTCGACGTCAATGCATCGAGAATCTGCGAGGTGTATTCCGCCCCGTATGCGGGCGTATAGCTCGGGTGCTCGGAGTACGCAGCCGGCGGGCACAACCACGACACTTGCGGCAGCTTGTTGGCCAGCACGTCGGCCTTCAGGTCATCGATGGTGCGCACGGTTTGCGCGCGCTCATACAACGGCGAACCCGGCTGCGCGTTGATGAAGTTCGCGAAGTTCTGCAGGACGTTGGTGCCGTAGTTGCCATTCAACGGATCGGCGCCCGTCAAACCCTGCTGATACACCTGCCACGAAATCCCCGCGGCTTGCAGGCGTTCCGGGTACGTGGTCCACGAGAGCAATTGATAATTCGGCGGACCGTCGCCGTCGACGAAATCGTTGTTGTCGAGCAGCGGACCGCCCAGCGTGCCGGTCGGATCGACCATACCGGTCATCAGATACGAACGGTTCGGGTGTGTCGGTCCCGGCAGCGAGCAGAAGTAGGCGTCGCAGATCGTGAATGCATCGGCCAGCGCGTAATGGAACGGAATGTCGCTGCGCAGGTGATAGCCCATCGTCATGTCGGTCTTGTTCGCGGGCCACTGGTCGTAGCGGCCGCCGTCGATGGCGGCATGCGTCTTATACCAGGTATGGTCAAGATCGCCGACGCATTGCGCGCTGGTCGTCGCCGTGTTCAGATGGAACGGCAGCACCGGCTGGGTCGGGTCTTCCTTCGACGGTTGATACCACACCGGCTTGCCGCCCGGCAGCGGAATCGGGAAGCGGTCGTTGTAACCACGTACGCCGCGCAGGTGGCCGAAGTAGTGGTCGAACGAACGGTTCTCCTGCATGAACACGACGATGTGCTCGACATCGCGGATGGTGCCGGTGCGCGAAAACGCGGGCACGGCAAGCGCATTGCGAATGGACTCGGGCAGCGCGGTCAGCGCGGCGGCAGCGCCGGCGGATGAAGCCACGGTCTGCAGGAAACGGCGACGGCTATTTGATGTCATCGAATATCACCTTCTGCGGGTGGGGAAAGAATAGCGCGCCTCGCGCGCGCCGGAGGAGTCAGGTCAGTTGCTGTTGGCGTTGTCGCCCGGTGCGTAATGCATCACGGGCGTGACTTGCTGGCTGTCGGCAGCGAGGCTGGCTTGCATGTTTTGTGTGATCGGGTCGGACGCGGCGGCAGGGCCGGCTGCGAGTGGCGCTGATGCGTTGAGCATCCCCGCCACGGGAACTGTCGTGGCGTTTTGCGCGACAGCATTATTAGCGGCGGTTGGCGATGAAGACGTCGAGGCCGAGCCGGAGTCATCGGCGCCGCAACCGCTCAACGCGAAAGTTGCGAGCGCAACGAAAACGGCGCTGGCCAGGCGGGTGTCTGTTCTCATGTCTGCATCCAATGTGTGGCGGCGGATGCAGTCTCCATTCCTTTCGAGAAATAATTGTGAAACGTTTGCGAGTGGATAGACTTGCGTCGCAATGTCGGCTGGTAGAAAGGAAATGGAAAGCAGTAAGCAGGAGAATGGTCACGTTAGCGCCATACGGCTGAAGCCTTGGCACACCGAACGATTTGCGGCTTTGTATACCTTGGCAGCGCCATGACACGCATCGAAAGACCTTTCGACATCACGCGTCTCGAAGACGAATGGCTCGAAGCAGACGGCTTCGGCGGCTTCGCTTCGGGAACCGTCGGCACACTGCGCACGCGCCGCTATCACGCGTTGCTGCTCACGGCTACGCGCGCGCCTGGCGGGCGCGTGGTACTGGTTAACGGGGTGGAAGCGTGGCTCGAAGCGGACGGCCAGCGTTATCCGTTGAGCATGCAGCGGTATGTGCCGGACGTGATCTATCCCGACCTGACAGCGAGTCTTCTCGCGTTCGACACCGACCCGTGGCCGACATGGCGTTTGCAACTCGATCCGCAGAAAACGCTGATAGCGGAAGTGTTCGTGAGCAAGGCGACGCGCGAAACGGTTTTGCGTTGGCGGCTGGAAGGTTCTGAGGCGGCTTCTGGCGCGGGTGCGTTCACCCTGAAAGTCCGGCCCTTGCTCTCCGGGCGCGATTACCATGCACTGCACCACGAAAACTCCGCGTTCAATTTCAACGTGCAGACGAGCAGCGATCAGGCGTGCACGAGTTGGCAGCCTTATGGCGACCTGCCGGTCGTTAATGCGGCGACCAATGGCGTCTACACGCACGCGCCTGATTGGTATCGAAACTTCTGCTACGTTCGCGAGCGCGAGCGTGGCCTCGACTTCAGCGAAGACTTGGCAACGCCCGGCGTGTTCAGCTTCAATCTCGCCGATGGCGAAGCAGTGATGATCCTCAGCGCGTCGATCGCATGCTCAGCATCCGTGTCGGAGCCGTCCTCAGTATCCGCGTCGGAGCCGGCAGGTACGAAGGCAGTCGCCGACTATGCAGCAGAGTCGGCCGGCACCGGCAACCGTGTAACGAAGCCGGCAGGCGTGAACCTAGCCCCCCACGCAACGGAACTCGCAAACATCGAACAGCAGCGCCGCAGCGCACTCGGCTCACGTCTGCAACGTTCCGCCGATGCCTACCTCGTTGCCCGCAACGAAGGCCGCACGATCCTCGCCGGCTTTCCATGGTTCACCGATTGGGGCCGCGACACGTTCATCGCCATGCGCGGCTTGCTGATCGCAACGGGGCGCCTCGACGAAGCCGAAGCGATCCTGCTCGAATGGTCGGGCACCTTGTCCGAAGGCATGCTGCCGAATCGCTTTCCCGACTACGGTGACACCCCTGAATACAACTCCGTCGATGCATCGTTATGGTTCGTCATCGCCGTCCACGACTATCTGGCGACGACCCACGCAAAAGCCGACACCCGAACGCGCCTGCAGCAGGCGGTCGAAACCATCCTCGCGGGCTACACGAACGGCACGCGCTTCAACATCAAAGCCTCCACCGACGACGGCCTCCTGAGCGCCGGCGTCCCCGGTGTACAACTCACGTGGATGGACGCAAAGGTCGGCGATTGGGTGGTCACGCCGCGCATCGGCAAACCCGTGGAAGTACAGGCGCTCTGGATCAACGCATTGCGCATTGCAGCAACGTGGAATCCGCAGTGGCAGCCACCTGCGGAGCGAGCGTTGCAAGCGTTTCATGAACGTTTTACCGATCCGGCGACGCAAGCGCTCGTCGATAACGTCGACGTGGATTTCGTGAAAGGTGCGGTTGACCGCTCAATCCGCCCAAATCAGATCTTCGCCGTAGGCGGCCTGCCGTTTCCGTTACTCGAAGACGCGGCGGCGCGCGCGGTGGTCGATCAGGTCGAAGCGCACTTGCTCACGCCGCTTGGCCTCAGAACGCTCGCCCCGTCCGATCCTGCCTACCGCGGGCACTACGGCGGCACGCCGCTGGAGCGCGATGGTGCCTATCATCAAGGGACGGTCTGGCCATGGCTGCTAGGCCCATTCGTCGAAGCGTGGCTGCGGGTTCACGGCGCCGAGCCGGATGCCCGTACACAAGCCAAAGCGCGCTTTCTCGACCCGCTGTACGCGCATCTCGATCACGCCGGCTTCGACCATCTCTCCGAAATCGCCGACGGCGACGCGCCGCACACGCCCGCCGGCACGCCGTTTCAGGCGTGGTCGCTGGGGGAGTTGCTGCGCATCGAAAACCTGCTTGCCCGATTGGAGTCCATCGCCCCTTAAACCGCGCTACGATGTGAGTCCCACCGCCAGGCCCGACGCAAGGACGTAGTCATGCCACCGCTGCGCGCTGCCAATCTGCTCGATACGATCGAAGGTTCCCGCCTGCACTCCGCCGACTGTGCCCATTGGCAACGCTGGGGGCCGTATCTCAGCGAGCGTCAGTGGGGCACGGTGCGCGAGGATTACAGCGCGGATGGCACCGCCTGGGACTCTTTCCCCCACGACCACGCACGCAGCCGCGCTTACCGTTGGGGCGAAGACGGCATCGCCGGTTTCGGCGACGACAAACTGAGCTGGTGCGTGTCGCTCGCGCTTTGGAACCGGAAAGACCCGATCCTGAAGGAACGTCTGTTCGGCCTCACCAACGCGCAGGGCAATCACGGCGAGGACGTGAAAGAGCTGTACTTCTACGTCGACGGCACGCCGACGCATTCGTATATGCGGATGCTCTACAAGTACCCGCACGCCGCCTTTCCGTACGACGACCTCGTGCAGGAAAACGCGCGGCGTGGCGGCGACATGCCGGAATACGAAATTCTCGACACCGGCGTGTTCGACGATTGCTGTTACTTCGACGTGCAGGTTGAGTACGCGAAGCATGCGCCCGACGACATCCTGATGCGCGTGACGATCGAGAATCGCGCGGACGAGCCGGCTTCGCTCGACGTGCTGCCGCAGATCTGGGCGCGCAATTCGTGGTCGTGGAAGGAGAACAAGGACAAGCCGTCGCTGGTCGCCGGCAAGGACCACAACGGTGAAGTCCATTTGATCGGCAAGCAGCATGGCCATGAGCCGATCGTCGTGACAGCGTGGTCGAAAGACGCGCCGCAGATGGCTTGGCTGTTCTGCGAGAACGACACCAACGTTAAGCGTCTGTTCAACATGGAGGGTGCCGGGCCGTTCAAGGACGGCTTCAACGACTACCTCGTCCACGGCGACGAGCAGGCGGTCCGTCGCGATGCCGGCACCAAGGCGGGTGCGCATGCTTCGATTGAACTCGGCCCGCATGGCCGCGCCGTGGTGCACCTGCGCTGGCGTCCGCAGTCGGCGCCCGACGACACGCAACTCGATGCGGATGCGGTGTTCGCTCACCGCATCGCCGAGGCCGATGAATTCTATGGCGCGCTGCAACACGAAATCGACGATCCCGATGCACGCCTCGTGCAGCGACAGGCGCTCGCCGGCATGCTGTGGTCCAAGCAGTACTACCAGTACGACGTGCAGCGCTGGCTTGACGGCGATCCGCTGCAACCCACGCCACCTGGGTCCCGCAAACGCGGCCGCAATGCGGACTGGCGGCATCTGTGCAACGCGGACATCGTGTCGATGCCCGACAAGTGGGAATACCCGTGGTACGCGTCATGGGACCTGGCGTTTCATGCGGCCGCGTTCGCGCTGATCGATCCCGCGTTTGCCAAGCGTCAATTGCTGCTGCTGGTGAAGGACCGCTATCAGCATCCAAACGGCCAGATACCGGCCTACGAATGGGCGCTCGGCGACGCAAATCCGCCTGTGCATGCTTGGGCCGCGTGGCGCGTCTATGAAATCGACCGTGCGCTGACCGGCAAAGCGGATCGCGATTTTCTGGAACTCGTATTTCACAAGCTCCTGCTGAACTTCACGTGGTGGGTGAACCGCAAGGATGCGGACGGCCGCAACGTTTTTCAGGGCGGCTTTCTCGGGTTGGACAACGTCGGTATCTTCGACCGCTCGTCGCCGTTACCGACCGGCGGTCACATCGATCAAGCCGACGGCACCGCATGGATGGCCGCATACGCGCTCGACCTGATGCGGATCGCGCTCGAACTCGCGTACGCGAACCCCGTGTTCGTCGATATCGGCGTGAAGTTTTTCGAGCACTTCCTGTATATCGCCGAGGCAGTGAGTTGCGACGACGGTTGCGATACCGGTCTATGGGACAGCGAAGACGAATTCTTCTACGACAAATTGCGCCTGCCCGACGGCAGCAATATTCCGATGCGCCTGCGCTCGATCGTCGGCCTGATTCCGCTTTTCGCGGTGCACGTGCTTGAAGAGCGTTTGCATGGTCACTTGCCGGGTCTGCGCGAGCGGCTCGTCTGGTTCCTCGAACACCGCCCCGATCTGGCGAAGCTGGTTTCGCGCTGGAACGAGCCCGGCAAGGGCAATGCGTTGCTGCTCTCGCTGCTGCGCGGGCATCGGATGAAAGCGTTGCTGCGCCGGGCGCTCGACGAAAGCGAATTCCTCTCCGATCACGGCGTGCGGGCGCTGTCGCGATTCCATCGCGACCATCCGTTCGAGTTCAACCACAACGGCACCAGCGTCACCGTCAAGTATCTGCCGGCCGAATCCGACACACGGGTGTTCGGCGGCAATTCGAACTGGCGCGGACCGGTATGGATGCCGGTGAACTATCTGTTGATTGAATCGCTGTACGAATTTCATCGTTACTACGGCGATAGCTTCCGCGTCGAATATCCGACCGGCTCAGGGCAGAAGTTTTCGCTCAGCGAAATTGGTGACGAATTGGCGCGCCGGGCGACCACATTGTTCCTGAAGGACAAAAATGGCGAACGTCCGGTGATGGGCGCGTATCCACTTTTGCAGGCCGACCCGCGTTCGCGTGACCTCGTGCTGTTCCATGAGTACTTCCATGGCGACAACGGGCGTGGTGTGGGTGCTTCGCATCAAACCGGCTGGAGCGGCTTGGTGGCGCTGCTTCTGCAACCGCGGGCGATGGGCGCATCCGGCAATGTGCCGCTGGCTGGCGAGCCGGACCGGGCACCGATGCCGACGTCGACTTCGGCGCCTGCTCCGGCATACACACCCGAGTCCGCGCCCGAACCTGCGCCTGCGCTAGTAACGGCGGTGACCAAGTAGCGAGGTCTTTCATGTGCCGCCACGTCCGTTCCATTGGCTTCCTTCCATAAGCGAATCCCATGTCGACTACTCCGAACACCCCAACTTCCGCCAGTCGCGAACCCAGTTGCAAAGTCAGCGCGGGTCCGCATGAGGCGCCGTCGTCGCCTGCCGGCAAGCGGCCTGCGCCGCCTTGCACGCTGGTGATCTTCGGTGCGGGTGGTGACCTGACCAAACGGCTGCTGATGCCCGCGCTGTACAACCTCGCAGTGGACGGCCTGCTCGATGACGGCATGAAGATCATCGGCGTGAATCACGGCGAACGCGAGACGAGCGTATGGCGTGAAGACTTGCATAAGTCGCTGCAACAGTTCGCCGCCGACAAAGCCAGCACTTTCCACGCCGGCAAGCTCGACGACAAAGCGTGGGACTGGGTCGCGCAGCGGCTCGAATACATGGCCGGTGAGTTCGAAACCGACGATACGTTCGCGAAGCTCAAGCAAAAGCTCGATCAATCGCCGGGTGGCAATGTGATTTTTTACCTGGCGGTCACTGCGCGCTTCTTCAAACCGATCGTCGAACATCTCGGCAAAGCGGGCTTGCTGAAAGAAGGTGAGGGCAGCTTCCGCCGCATCGTGATTGAGAAACCATTCGGCACCGATCTCGCTTCGGCGCGTGATCTGAACGCGCACATTCTGTCGTACGCGGACGAGTCGCAGGTGTATCGCATCGATCACTTTCTCGGGAAGGACACCGTGCAGAGCATTCTCGCGGTGCGCTTTGCGAATGCGCTGTTCGAACCGATCTGGCGGCGCGAATATATCGACAGCGTGCAGATCACCGCGGCCGAAACGATCGGCGTGGAGGGGCGCGGCAAATTTTACGAGCAGACCGGCGCGTTCCGCGACATGCTGCCGAACCACCTGTTCCAGTTGCTCGGCATGGTCGCAATGGAGCCGCCCAATTCGTTCGATGCCGAAGCCGTGCGCGACAAGAAGGCCGAAATCTCCGACGCAATCCAGCCGCTGACTGCCGACGACGTTGTCTTCGGTCAATACGAAAAGGGTCCGGCGGGCGTTGGCTATCGCGAGGAACCGGACGTCGCACCAGACAGCACGACCGAAACCTACGCCGCCGCGCGCGTGTACGTCGAGAACTGGCGCTGGGCGGGCGTGCCGTTCTATCTGCGCACCGGTAAGCGGCTCGCCGCGCGCCGCACGGAGATCTCGGTGCAACTGAAGCCGGTGCCGTTCCGTCTGTTCCGCGACACGCCGGTCGACGCGCTAACGCCGAACGTGCTGACCTTGCGCATCGATCCCGCGCACGGCACGAGTTTCGATTTCAATGTGAAGACGCCGGGGCCGGTGATGCAGATCGGCGCGGTGCAGTCGTCGTTCGACTACGCAGACTTCTTCGCCGAGCGGGCCAACGTTGGCTACGAGACCTTGCTGTACGACTGCATGCTGGGTGACGAGACGCTGTTTCAGCGCGCAGACAGCATCGAAACGAGCTGGTGCGCGGTGGACGACGTGTTGCACCCGAAGACCGGCGGCGCGATGCCGGTGCACGGTTATGCTGCTGGCAGCGAAGGGCCCGCTGAAGCAGACGCGCTGCTCGCACGCGACGGCCATGCATGGCGGCCTTTGAAGCAGGATGCAGTCGAAAAGAAGTAATTCCATGAGGCGCACCAACACAATCGGGGGACACTGTGGCCACACGTAAGACGAAAGTAAAAAGCAGTACCGAGCGGATTCTGGCGATCGATGTCGGTGGCACGGGCTTGAAAGCCGCGATCATCGATGCGGACGGCCAGATGAAAACCGACCGTTTGCGCGTGCCGACGCCGCATCCGTGCACGCCGGATCAACTGGTGGATGCGTTGGTGAAGCTGGTCGAGCCGCTCGTCGAAAAGGAGCCGCCTACGCTGATGTCGATTGGTTTTCCGGGTGTGGTGCGCAACAACCGCATTTTGACGGCGCCGCATTTTGGCGTTGAAGGCTGGCATGACATTCCGCTCGCGGATTCGCTGGCGCAGCGCCTCGGCGGTCTGCCGGTGCGCATGATCAACGACGCGGAGATGCAGGGCTTTGCCGCGATCGAAGGTCATGGGATCGAGCTCGTGCTGACGCTTGGTACGGGCGCGGGCACAGCGCTGTTCCGCGATGGCGAGTTGATGCCTCACCTCGAGCTTGCGCATCATCCGGTCAGCAAGACGGGGGTGGCGTACGACGAGTACATCGGCGACGCGGCGCGCGAGAAGGCGGGGAATAAGCGCTGGAATCGCCGGGTCCAGAAGATAATCGGCATTCTCGATGCGCTGGTGAACTACGACAAGCTGTGGATTGGCGGTGGCAACGCGGCGCGGTTGACGTTCAAGTTGCCCGCGAATGTCGCGACCGTATCCAACGATGCAGGGATCGAAGGCGGCGCGCGCTTGTGGCATCCAAAGTCATTGCGTGAGACGCGGCAGTTGCCGGAGGCGAATGAGCGGACGGGTCGGTTCAAGTGATGCGTGGTGTGCTGATGGATTCGTTGCACGTCGGCGGAATAAAGCGCCCGATCGATACGTTTGTCACCGGTGGCTGTGACGCGCGTTTGTTGCGCCACCGCCTTTTTCAGCTTAGCTAACTTATACGCGGGGAGGCCAACGATGATTCGAAGCGATACCACTGGCGTTGCACGACGCCTGTTATTTGTCAGCGTGTGTGCCGTGCTGACTTTTGCTGCAGTGAGTGCCCGCGCGGCCGATGCATTCGCGCTGTCGTCGCCGGGTGTGGCCGACGGCGGCACGCTGGATTCGAGCCATGCGGCGAGCGCGAACAATTGCGGTGGCGGTAATGTGTCGCCGGCCTTGCAATGGCGGAACGCGCCTGCCGGCACGAAGAGTTACGCGATTACTATTTTCGACCCGGACGGCGCGAAGGGTCTGGGCCTTGTGCACTGGGTGCTATATGGCGTCGCGCCGTCGGCGACCGGGCTCGGCGCGGGTGCGACGCCGGCCGGTAGCGTGGCCGGAACGAACCGGACGGGTGGCCCTGGCTATTACGGACCCTGCCCGCCGGTCGGGGACGTCCCGCATCACTATGTTGCGCAGGTTTATGCGCTTGATTTACCGCCCGACGCATTGCCGGCAGGATTGACGCGCGACGCGTTGCAGGCGGCTATGAAGGACCATGTGCTCGCTGCGGCGAGTACGGTGCTTCGATACGGACGGTGATTTCTGTGCCTTCGAAGGCGGCGGCCGGGCAACCGAAGCCGCCGTCAAAGGCACCCCACTATCGGGCCGCATCACCCCATCGATACTCCAGACTCACCTCATCAAGCTGTGCCTTAACCTGTGCGTCGAGCACAAGCTCCGAAGCCGCCAGCGTATCGCTCAACTGCTCAGCGCGACTAGCGCCGATAATCGCCGATGTAATCAGCGGATTAGCCAGCACCCACGCAAGAGAAACCCGAGTCAAAGACTCGCCCGTCGGCGTGGCGATCGCCTTCAGTTTCTCGATCGTTTCGAACTCGCGCTGATGCCAGTACCGCTCCTGATACATGGCCCCCGCCTTCCCGACGGTTTCGGTGAATCGCCCGGACGTGGGTGCAGCATCCACCCGATGTTTACCGGTCAGCAAACCACCTGCCAGCGGGTTATAAGGCATCACGGCTAATTGCTCTTCATCCGCCAAAGGCAACAACTCCCGCTCGATCTGCCGGAACAACAGGTTATAGCGGGGCTGCACCGATACAAACCGCGCCACGCCCAGCACGTCGGCGCGACCCAGCGCCCGTGCCAGTCGATACGCCAGGAAATTCGACACGCCGATATACCGCGCCTTCCCAGATCGCACGATCACGTCCAGTGCTTCGAGCGTCTCATCGAGTGGGGTGTTCGCGTCGTCGGAATGGAGCTGGTACAGGTCCACGTAGTCCGTGCCGAGCCGCCGCAGCGATGCGTCGATCGCGTCCAGCAGATGTTTGCGCGACGCGCCTTGATCCCACGCGGACGGCCCCATCTTGCCGACCGCCTTCGTGGCCAGAATGAAGCGGTCGCGTTTGCCCTTCAACCACCGTCCGACGACCTCTTCCGTGCGTCCGGCAATACTTTCGTCGGCGCCGAGCGGATAAACGTCGGCGGTATCGATGAAGTTCACGCCGGCGTCCGCCGCTGTGTCGAGAATCCGCCGCGAAACGTCTTCTTCAGTCTGCAGGCCAAAGGTCATCGTGCCGAGACACAGGTGCGAAACGGTCAGGCCGGTGCGGCCGAATTTGCGGTATTGCATGGTCAACTCCGAAGATGGACGGGACAGTTGCGGTAGGCGGTGTTGTAGAAAGGATAAACGGTGTCGCGATTTCGTGTTCGGCCGCCGGCACTCGCCCGGAACCCTGCCCGGCCGCCAGCGGAAAAGTGGGCGCTCGCGCTAGAATCGGCGCAGACCGCCAAAAACCGTTGGCCCTGCCGGATTTCTGCCGATGACCACGTCCCCCAACCAGGTCGACGCCGCGTTGATATCGCGGCGGTCGATCCGCGCCTTTCTGCCCACGCCGGTTGCGCGCGCCGATATCGAGGCGATTCTCGAAGCGGCCAGCCGCGCCCCTTCGGGCACCAATACTCAGCCGTGGAAAGTGTATGTGGTGACGGGCGAGTCGCTCGCGCGCCTGTCGCAGGCTCTGGTCGCCGCCTATGACGACCCTCAGCGCGATGCGCTGTATCAGGAAGAGTATCGCTACTATCCGCACCAATGGGTGTCGCCGTACATCGACCGCCGCCGCAAGATCGGCTGGGATCTTTACGGCCTGCTGGGCATCGAAAAGGGCGACAAGGCGCGCATGCATGAACAGCATGCACAGAACTACCGGTTCTTCGGCGCGCCGGTCGGCCTGTTCTTCACGATCGAGCGGGTGATGGAGCGCGGTAGCTGGCTCGACTACGGCATGTTCCTGCAAGCGATCATGACGGCGGCGCGCGGGCGCGGCCTCGATACCTGTCCACAGGCGGCCTTTACGCAGTTTCATCGGCTGATTGCCGAGCATCTCGACCTGCCGGCCGAAGAGCAACTGGTGTGCGGCATGTCGCTCGGTTTCGCCGACGAAAGCGCGCTGGTCAATACGTTGCGCACGGATCGCGAACCGGTTGAACGGTTCACGCGATTTCTCGATTGAACCCGATCAACGGGCATCCCCACTTCCCATCTTCCCATCGGACCATGATGAAAACCTCACGCCGCCATTTTCTGATGCTGAGTGTGGGCGTGAGCTCAACGCTCATGCTGTCCCGCGTCGCGTTCGCCGACACCGCGAACGCACTGAGCGAAGCCGATCCGAAGGCGCAGGCCGTCGGCTATAAAGAGGACGCGTCAAAAGTCGACAAGGCGAAATTCCCTGGCTACGCCGCCGGACAAACCTGCGCCAACTGTTCGCTATTCCAGGGTAAGTCTACCGACGCCTACGGTGGCTGCACGCTGTTCGGCGACAAGCAGGTCGCCGCGCGTGGCTGGTGCAGCTCGTATTCGAATATGTGACCTGGCTAGCGGCCGTGTGCCGCTACGGGTGCCTTGGCACCTAGTTCAAAGCGCTCAGTACGAGCTCATGCGAACGGCCGATCCACAGTGCCGCGTCGCGGTGGTCGCGCAAGGCGTCGCCGGTATTCGGGTGCAGAAAAATATCGAGCGCGCCGTGATTCAGCGTGAGCCAGCCGACGAGTTCGGCGAACTGCTCCTGCGCGAATGCGAGCTGATACGACCACATCGGGTGCGGCCCGACCGGGCGTTCGTGAAAGCGCCCCATTTGCAGTTTGCCGTTCCAGTGTGCTTCGATTTGCTCGCGAAAGGTCCACGCGGCGTCGCGGCTACCTGAATCGAAGTAAACATGGGCGTGCCAGCTTTCGATGGCCGCGGTGTCGCGAAAGGTCATAGCGGGTTTCGTACCGTCTTTGTCAGACATTCATTTTGCTTGAGTTTTCGCTGACGCGTGCGGCGCGCGCCGCATCAGAAACTCTATTTCCTCTTCGGCGACGATTTCGAAGCCCAGGCGCTCGTACAGGCGCCTGGCGGGATTGCCTTTGAGCACCTTGAGGCTGACCGGCACTGCGTCGGCCTGCGCGGCCTGCAGAACAGTTTGCAGCGCGCGCTCGCCGATCCCGCGGCCTTGATGCTCGGGCGCGATCTGCACTTGCACGACGAACCACTCGGTTTCGGTGCGATACGCTTTCAGCAAACCAGCCGGCGCGCCATCGACGCAAATCACCTGTGCCGCATCGTAGCGATAGCGTAGACGCGCGAAATGCTGGGTATCGTCGACGAATTCGCCGGCGCGTGCCAGATGCTCGGTCATGGTGGCCTTGCGCAATTCGAAGAGAAAGCGCTCGTCGGCTTCCAGCGCGGGGCGCAGGGTAAGGGCAGGTTCTTGAACGGACATGCGGGTAACGTTTTCCGGTGCGCGGGCGGTGAGAAAGAATTGTCGTGGATTGTCGTGCCAGTAGCGCTTTTTACCACGCGCCTATGTTTCGGGCGCCCAACGTCACGGCTCAAGTCTGAAGAAACCGCGACACCGCGGCGATTCGGCAAACTGGCCTGCCAATTCCCCTCGTTTCGCGCAATTGCATTCTCGTGCGTTCACATAAACTGTTTTCCATGGAGCGACAAGTCACCGAGCCCATCGACGCGGTCTTCCCCCGCGTTGTTTTGAACCGTACCGTTGATGGCAGTTTGCCGCGTTTGACCAACGTGGCAGGGCAGTAAAGCAGTAGGAAGTCGAAGCAATGCAAATAGTGCGCAATCGCAGCAGCCATGCGCACGGCTCAGCAGGGGGTTGCAGCGAGGCGATGTTGATGGCGAGGAACCGAGCTGTAACGCAATACCGCAATACCGCCGTAAAGCAATACCGCCGTAAAGCAATACCGCCGTAAAGCAATACCGCAGCAAAGCAATAACGCAGTAGCGCAGTAGCAGTTCAGGTAGCAACAGCTTTGGTAGTCTGTGGTGGTTATAAAAGTCGGCAAGCATCCACGCGCCTGTACGACTCCTCCATCCTGTCCGGCCCTGTTCCCTCGCGGGAGCAGGGCTTTTTTTTTCGTCGGCGCGGCCAACGTGACTTGTATTTATCCGATCCGAACCTATATGGCAGCGTTGCATTTCCGGCCAGCCGCAGCGGAAAATCTGCTCGCGCGTGGCGAGACGCCGCGCACATTCGAGACTTTGAGTTGTTTAAGTCTGTCTTAATAGTTGCTTGCCATGATGGCTACACAGACTCACATTAAGGGCCTGTCAAGCCGCCGGCGCATCGGCGGCGTTTGCCACCGGAGAGCACACCATTCGGTGGCAAAGCCGAGAGTTAGCGAAGGAGGTTGAATCGATATGTCCAGTAAATCGCGAGTCCGCAAGCACACCCAGCCGGCCATGTCCCCGCTGTTGCGCGCGCTGACCTATAGCCGCACTGCCCACGAGCCAGTCACCGCGGCGATGCTCCTGCAGTGCTACACCGCCCTCGATGCATTCCGGCGCGGTCGAGGCACGCGGGATTTGCACCTGACCTTGAGCCGGCATCTGCTGGTGTCGCAAGAGTTGGCGCGTCTTGGCCTCGGTGAAGACGTTATTGCCGATATCGAAAGCGCGCATGCGGCGATGGTGCAACTCGACGCGCGTGAGCATCAAGACGGCGCCTGGCTGCTCGAAGACAGCGAATACGCACGTCTTTGCACCGCGCTGGCGATTCTGGATGGGCAACTGTCGGTCGCATCGTTGAGCGAGATTGCGAACGCCGAGACGAAGATGATCGAGGGGTTGATGAGATCGGCCCATACGCAAGCGATTGTCGAAGCGACCGTTTAAGCAACGTCGCGCTCTGCCGCAAGCTAACGCTCAAACGAAGAACGCCCCGCATGGGGCGTTTTTTCGCATCAGCGCTGATCCTGCTGTTGTTAGCCAATCCGACGCACCCGGTTAATTTACTGCGGCTATAATCTCCGGCATGAAATTTCTGCGGACTTTGCTCCTTCTGTTGCTATGCGCTGCGCTGCCCATTAGTGGGCTGGCGGCCAGCGGCTTGACGGGAGAATGTCCGATGCAGATGAGCATGAGTGCCGACGAGAGCGGTGCGATGTCGGCTGACATGCCCGGCTGCGAGTCGATGCATTCGTCGCAGCCCGAAAAAGCCAAGGGCTTTTTCTGCAAGGTAATGGCTCAATGCCAAATCGGCAGTCTGTATCACCCGGTCTCTCCGACTGGAATAACCCGGCCTGCCGGGTTGTCGAGCACCGTTGTTTTCCACTACGCGCAATCGCTGCCGGTCCGTGAGCCGACCGGACCGTGGCGACCTCCTCGCGCCATCTAAACCCTTGCTGACAGGTTCACCGCATTTGCGGTGAGGTCGTCCTGCGTCCAGGACGTGGACTCCCTTTGGGAGTTCGCCGTTGGGGTTAGAACATGCCATTCATTTTTCGCACGCCGTCAACCCGGCGTGCACCACGGCGCGCGCGCTCGCTTTTCGCAGCGCTGATTTTCGCGAGCGGCGCGGCACACGCTCAGCAAGCAAGCTACACGCTCGATGCGGCGCTTCAGGCCGCCACCGACCGCTCTTCCGCCATGGGAGCCGCACAGGCCTCTGTGCGCGCCAGCTCAGATGCCGCCGTTCGGGCCGGGCAGTTGCCCGATCCGATGCTCAAAGCGGGTATCGACAACTTGCCGGTGAACGGATCGCAACGGTTCACCATCGGTCAGGACTTCATGACGATGCGCCGTATCGGCATCGAGCAGGAATGGGTATCCGGTGACAAACGTCGCCTGCTCTCCGCGCGGGCGAACGATGTGGTGGACCGCGAGCGCGCCGGCTATCTGCTGCAGCTCGTGAACACACGACAACAAACGGCGACTGCCTGGTTGAACGCCGTCTATGCAAAGCAGGCGCTCGCGTTGCAGCAGGAGCTGGTGCGTCATATGGATCACGAACTGGACGCGACGAAAGCGTCTTACCGGGGAGCCAAGGCAAGCGCAGCCGACGTCGTGCAAGCGCAGGCGATGCTTGCGCAGACGCAGGATCAGCTACTCAAAGCACAACAGACATTTCAAACCGCGCTGATCGGCCTGTCCCGCTAGACTGCTACGCCTGTTCTCGATGTGAGCGGCGATCCGCCCGCGCCGCAATCGTATGTGTCGTCTCTGCCACCCGACGAGCTTCGCGACGTTCAGCCGGTGCTTGTGGCCGCTTCGCGGGACATCGCCGTCGCCGATGCCGATACGGCTGTCGCCAACAGCAACCGCAGTCCCAACTGGACGTGGGAAGTCTCTTATCAACAGCGTGGCGGGCAGTACTCGAACATGGTTTCGGTCGGCGTCAGCATTCCGCTGCCGATCAATCGCAAGAATCGCCAGAACCGCGACGCCGACGAGAAGGCGGAACTCGGCACCAAAGCGCGGCTGATGTACGAAGACACGCAGCGGCAAGTCGAAGCGGATATCCGCACGCAGTCGGCGACGCTTGCCAGCGGCCGCGAGCGCATCACCCATCTCACCGACTCCCTGCTGCCCGCTGCGGACCGGCGCGTCCAGCTCGCGGCCGCGGCCTATCAGGCGGGGAGCGGGTCGCTTGCGGACGCGTTTGCTGCCAGACGTGCATTGCTCGACGCTCAGTTACAGGTGCTCGACCTTCGGCGCGAGGTGTCCCTGACCTGGGCCCAGCTCGAATACCAGGTCGTGCCCGCGTCGATGTCCATCAGCCAGTGAAGGAGAACACCATGCAAAAGAAACAACTGGCACGCGCGGTTCTCGTTGCGTTCGCCGCCGCCGCTTTGTTAGGCGCAGGCTACCTGGCCGGCACGCGTCATTCCACGCAGGCGGGTTCGGCTTCTGCCGCCACGATGCCCGCCGCGACATCTGCGGCAGGCGACAAAATCGACGCGAAAACGGGGCGCAAGGTGCTGTACTGGCACGACCCGATGGTTCCGAATCAGCATTTCGACAAACCGGGCAAGTCGCCTTTCATGGACATGCAGCTCGAACCGGTCTTCGCCGATGACGCAGGCACGAGCGGCGTCAAAATCGATCCGGGCTTGCAGCAGAACCTCGGCATCCGCTACGCGACCGCGCGACGGCAGGACGTGATCGAAGGATTCGATGCCGTTGGGACCACGCAATTCGACGAATCGCGCGCCGACGTGGTGCAGTCGCGCGTCACGGGCTACATAGACCGCTTGTACGCGGACGCACCGATGCAACGGATAGCGAAAGGCGCGCCGATCGCGTCGCTCTTCGTGCCGGACTGGCTGGCGCCGCAGGAAGAGTACCTCGCGCTCAAACGCAGCGGTATGGACAGCGGCATGCTTGACGCGGCTCGCGCGCGCATGCGGGCGATGTCGATACCGGACGGCGTCGTTGCGAATCTCGACCGGAGCGGCAAGGCGCAGACGCATGTCGTGCTGACCTCGCCGGAAACGGGCGTGGTCAGCGAGCTGAACGTCCGCGACGGCGCGATGGTGACGCCCGGACAGACGCTCGCCAAGATCGCCGGCCTCTCGACGTTGTGGCTCATTGTCGAAATACCGGAATCCCTTGCACTAACCGTGCAGCCTGGCATGACCGTGGACGCGGCATTCGCGGGCGATCCCACTCGGCACTTCAAAGGGCAGATCCGCGAAATCCTGCCGGGCATCAGCACCGGCAGCCGCACGCTGCAGGCGCGTCTCGAGATCGACAACGCCGCGTTCAAGCTGACGCCCGGTATGTTGATGCGCGTGCGGGTCGGCGCGCAGAAACCGGCCTCGCGTCTGCTCGTTCCATCCGAAGCGGTCATCACGACCGGCAAGCGCACCGTGGTTATCGTCAGGAACGGTGATGGCCGTTTGCAGCCGGTGAATGTCACCGTCGGCAAAGATGCTGGCGACGAAACCGAAGTGTTGAGCGGTTTGACCGATGGCGATCAGGTCGTGGCGTCCGGCCAGTTTCTGATCGATTCGGAAGCCAGCCTCAAATCGGTTCTTCCTCGCCTCGCGGGGAGCGCAAACGCAGACCCGAGCGGGCCCGCGCCCGCATCCGCACCCGCCGCGACCAGTGCATCCCAAACGTACGAGACCACCGGCAGGATCGAAAAGGTGACCGCCGAAGACATCATCTTCTCCCACCAGCCGGTTCCGGCTTTGGGCTGGGGGAAGATGACGATGGCATTCGGTAAACCATCGCCCACGGCCTTTCCGGGCGCAAAACCCGGTGACGTAGTGCACTTCGCATTCCGGCAGACGGACAGCGGTTACCAGTTGACGACAGTCGAACCGGTAGGAGGCGCCAAATGATCGCGCGTCTTATCAGATGGTCGATTTACAACCGCTTTCTGGTGCTGCTTGCCACCGTGCTCGTCACGGCATGGGGCGTCTACTCGGTGATGCAGACGCCGCTCGACGCGCTGCCTGACTTGTCCGACACGCAGGTCATCATCAAGGTGTCGTACCCGGGCAAGGCGCCACAGGTCGTCGAGGACCAGGTCACCTATCCCCTCACCACGACCCTGCTGGGCGTACCGGGGGCGAAAACCATTCGCGCGTATTCGTCATTCGGCGATGCGTTCGTCTACGTTCTGTTCGACGACAAAACCGACCAGTATTGGGCCCGTTCCCGTGTGCTCGAATATCTGAATCAGGTGCAGAGCAGGCTGCCTCCTGGCGCGACGGTATCGCTCGGGCCTGATGCAACCGGTGTCGGTTGGGTCTACGAATATGCACTCGTCGACCGAAGCGGACAGCACGACCTGGGACAGCTTCGCGCCCTGAACGACTGGTTCCTGAAGTTCGAACTGAAGTCGGTACCGGATGTGTCCGAGGTCGCGAGCATTGGCGGCATGGTGCGTCAATATCAGGTCGTCCTCGACCCGGACAAACTGCGCGCTTACGGCATCACGCAGGCGATGGTCGCCGACGCGTTAGGCAAGGCGAATCAGGAATCGGGCGGGTCAGTCGTCGAGATGGCGGAGTCCGAATACATGGTGCGCTCGTCCGGTTACCTGCGCACTATGGATGACTTTCGCAACGTCGTCCTGCGTACGAACGAAGCCGGTACGCCCGTGCTGCTGGGCGACGTCGCGCGTATTCAGATCGGACCCGAGATGCGACGCGGCATCGCAGAGCTGAACGGCCAGGGCGAAGTTGCGGGCGGCGTCATCGTGATGCGTTCCGGCAAGAACGCGTTGACCACCATCGATGCGGTGAAGGCAAAGCTCGCCGAGCTGAAGCGTTCGCTGCCCGCGGGCGTGGAAGTCGTGACGACGTACGACCGCTCACAGTTGATCGAACGCGCGGTGGACAACCTGAAGGACAAGCTCGTCGAGGAATTCATCATCGTCGGGCTCGTCTGCGCTGTCTTTTTGTTTCATCTGCGCAGTGCGTTCGTCGCGATCCTGTCGTTGCCCTTGGGCGTGCTGGCCGCCTTCATCGTGATGCGGTATCAAGGCGTGAACGCGAATCTGATGTCGCTCGGCGGCATTGCAATTGCCATCGGCGCGATGATCGACGCGGCCATCGTGATGATCGAGAACGCGCACAAACATCTCGAAGCGTACGAGCACGCGCATCCCGGCAACGCGATCAGTTCGGCTGAACGTTGGGAACTCATTGCCACGTCGGCCGCGGAGGTCGGGCCGGCGCTGTTCTTCTCGTTGCTCGTCATCACGTTGTCGTTCATTCCGGTGTTCTCGCTCGAAGGCCAGGAAGGCAAGCTGTTTTCCCCGCTGGCGTTCACGAAGACCTACACGATCGCAGCGGCGGCGGGCCTGTCGGTGACGTTGGTGCCGGTGTTGATGGGTTTGCTGATCCGCGGCCGTATTCCGCACGAGAACGCGAACCCGATCAACCGCGTGCTGATCCGGCTCTATCGCCCGTTGCTGGAGGCGACGTTGCGTCGGCCGTGGGTCGCAATAGGTCTGGCGGTGGTTGCGCTTGCAGCGTCGGCGATTCCGCTTTCGCGGCTCGGCGGCGAATTCATGCCGCCGCTCGACGAAGGCGATCTGCTGTATATGCCGACCGCGCTGCCGGGCATCTCGACGGAGAAAGCGAGTGAACTGCTGCAGCAGACCGATCGGCTCATCAAGACCGTCCCGGAGGTGCAGACCGTGTTCGGCAAGTCCGGCCGCGCTGACTCGGCGACCGATCCCGCGCCGCTCGAGATGTTCGAGACCACGATTCAGTTCAAACCACGCAGCCAGTGGCGGCCGGGCATGACGCCGGAGAAGCTGGTCGACGAATTGGACCACACCGTCAAAGTGCCGGGGCTCTCGAACGTGTGGGTTCCGCCTATCCGCAATCGGTTGGACATGCTGTCGACGGGTATCAAGACGCCGGTCGGCGTCAAGATTTCGGGCCCCGACCTCGGGCAAATCGACAAGGTGGCAACGCAGGTCGAAGCAGCGGTCAAGACCGTGCCCGGTGTGACGTCCGCACTTGCCGAGCGCCTGAACGGCGGCAGATACGTCGACGTCGATATTGACCGGCTGGCAGCGGCACGTTACGGCCTCGCGGTTGCCGACATCCAGTCGATCGTGTCCACCGCGGTCGGCGGCGAAAACGTCGGCGAGGTCATTGCCGGCCGGGAGCGCTTTCCGATCAACATCCGCTATCCACGCGAGATTCGCGATTCGCTCGAGAAGCTGCGCGAGCTGCCAGTCGTGACCGAGCGTGGCGCGCAAATCCAGCTAGCTGACGTGGCGCACATCACGATTGCCGATGGGCCGCCGATGATTCGTAGCGAGAACGCGCGGCTCGCCGGTTACGTGTACGTCGATATCCGCGATACGGACCTGCATTCGGCCGTGCAGGCCATGCAGCGCGCGGTCGCAGAGAAAGTGACGCTGCCCGCGGGCTATTCGATTGCGTGGTCCGGTCAGTTCGAATATCTGGAGCGAGCGGCGGCGAAGTTGCGCACCGTTATTCCCGTGACGCTGGTGGTCATTTTCGTGCTGCTTTTTCTGACGTTCAACTCCGTGGGTGACGCGCTGCTGCTGATGTCGACGGTGCCCTTCGCGCTGGTCGGCGGTTTCTGGTTTATCTGGATGCTGGGGCATGCCGTGTCTGTTGCGACCGCCGTGGGATTTATTGCGCTCGCGGGCGTGGCCGCGGAGTTCGGTGTCGTGATGCTGCTTTACCTGAAGGGCGCGTTGAATCGCAGACTCGACGCAGGCGAGCCGCTGACCGAAACGCTGCTTCTCGATGCGATTCGAGAGGGGGCAGTGCAGCGTGTGCGTCCCAAGGCGATGACGGTTGCGGTCGTGCTTGCCGGTCTCATACCCATCATGGTCGGGCACGGCGCCGGCTCGGAAGTCATGCAGCGCATCGCCGCGCCGATGGTGGGCGGGATGATCACGGCGCCCATTCTTTCGATGTTGGTCATTCCCGCAGCGTGGTTCCTGCTGCAACGCCGCCGCGCGAAGCGTCTGCCCGACGCGCGGCTTTCTCACGCAGTACCTTCCGGCACAGCCGTGCCAACTACTCAAACTGGAGAACTTCAATGAAGAAATGGATTGTTGCGTTTGCTGCTTTCGGCGCCATTGCTGCGGCCCCTGCGTTTGCGGGCGACGATATGGCGGGGATGAACATGTCTATGAAGCCGGCGGCTTCAAAGGACTTACCGAATGCGGCGCTCACGGATGCGGAGGTGAGAAAAGTGGACCCGGCCTCCGGCATGGTCACGCTGAAACACGGCGCGCTGCAAAACGTCGGGATGCCGGCCATGACCATGGCCTTCAAGGCGAAGGATGCCGCGATGATCAAGCGGATTCACGAAGGCGACAAGGTGAAGGTGCGCATTGAAGACGTCGACGGCACGATGACCATCGTGAAACTGGAAAAAGCGTCGTGATGCGTTGTTGATGCAAACTCGCGGGCTTGTTGCTTGGGCCTGCGAGTTTGCAGGACTACGGTTGCGTCGATGGCCGATTGAATTCCTGCGCTAAACTCTCAGAACGCCCGGTGACGGCGACTCACAAGGAGACAGGTGTCATGGAACGCTCTGAATTCCTCGCAGTCACGCGGCAACTAGCCGCCGCCGCTGAGCTTCTAGCCAAGGCCGGTCCAGAGGACTGGCGACTCGACGCGTTCCAGATGCTCGCGTTCTTTCGCCGATACGACCAGCCGGGTTCCGGTTCGAACGCAGTCGCAACGTCCAACGACGAACTGTTCGCGAGCACCGGCCACGCCGCATTGACGATGGCGGGACGCAACGAGTTTGCTGCGTCCCACGCACTTCTCGAGCAGGCCCGGTCGCTGTTGCCGGCGGCATGAAAGCCGCTGCGATGCGCCGGCGTTTCTTGTTTGTCCTGCTCTAGTCGTTGTACTTCGTCAAGTCGTAGTACGTGATCCCATTCCGCCCGCCACCCAATTGCACGAGCCGCGAACCACCGGACGTCAACGCCGGGAACGGGCAGTTCGTGCAAGTCTGTACGCCCCCGGCATTGACTCCCGCAAAGACGGTGGTTTGAAACTGGCCGACCGATGTGTTGTTCGGCGCGCTGATCGAGAAGCCATCGATTGCAGTCGTCGAGCCGGAGCCCGTTCCAGGGGAGGCCTGAATCTGCACTGACGTCACCGGATACGCGAGATTCTGTCCGTTCACGAGGCTCGACCACGTCACGCTCATCGCGTACTGCACGCCGGCCAGCGACCCGGCTGGCGTGAGGAACTGGGTCGCGAAGTCCGGCAGTAGCGTCGGCCACGCGACCGCGCTGCCCGCCGCCGCGTTCAACGGGCTGCCCGGATTGATGATCGACGACTGGCCGAGCTGCACGCCGTTCTGGTCGTAGAACGTCACGGTGTAGGTCGAGTAGAGGGGCACGGTGCTCGCGTCGATCGATTGCGCCGAGTAGTAGCCGCTCGAAGCCGCCGGTGTGAAGTTCGCGGTCGACGACAGCGATTGCCATGACCAGCGATACAACTCCGTATTACTGCTGGTCGTCGCCGGCGAAACCGGCGCCGCGCTCAACGGCAAATCCGACAGACCCAGCGAGCTGATGCCGAGCGCATTGCGCTGCATCAGCCAGACCGGCGCAGCGAGGCCAGGTCCCGTGACGGAAGCCGAATACACCGTCGGATTCGAAGTGGTCGGAATCGCAATCTTAAGACCCGACTCGTACCGGTTCACGTCGTTCAGCTTCGAATCGAGGAAGGTGCGGCGCTGGATTTGCGACATGATCGACACAGCGAATTGCGACTGATTGCCGATCAGATCCCAGCCGAGCTGCGTGCCGTTGGCGAGCGTGACGGGCGTGGAGAACTGTTGCGCGATGGTGTAGAGCACACCGGCTGCCGTGCCGCTCGCCAGCGTGACCGGCAACTGCACGAGCGCAAGCTGCTTGCCGTTGCGTGTGAAGAAGGCAAGCGTCTTCGGCGAACCGAACACCGCACCATTGAAGGTCGTTTCCGTCAGACCGTGGGCGACGGCCAGATCGGTCGAGCCGTTTTCGAGGTAGGCAGAGTCGATGGCCGGCGAGCATGACGTGTTGAGCGTGCCGGTCGCCGCGCAGGCAGTCAGCAGAGACGCCAGCGGCTCCAGATAGTTGGCCGCCGCGGGCGGCGCTGCCAGCGTGACCGATTGGGAAGTCTGGTTGTTCAGCACGACTGTCGTGCCCGGCGTCGCGTTCGATAGCAGCAACAGGCCGCCGTTGGCCGCCGACACGACCGACACCGTGTCGATCACCGCATCGGCGCCGGTGTGGTTCGGCGTAAAGGCCACGCCGATGGGATCGAAGCCCGCCGTCTGGATGCCGTTCTGCGCGAGGATTTTCGTCAGTATCGCGTCGAGCGTGATGGTGGCGATCTGCACGGACGGCAGCGTCACCTTGGCCAGCGCCGTGGTGGACGCGAGGTCGAGCGGGTTGCCCGAAGCGGTCAGCATCGCGGCAATCGCCGTGGTCAGCGTGGTGACGTTGGCGACTGCCGGCGCCGTGCCATTGGGCAGTTTGGCGAGCACGGAGACGAGCGGGGTAGAGATGCCGGTGGCGTCGGTGGCGACGATCAGGAACGGCGCGGTCATGCCTTTCACCGAGATCGTGTACGCGCCCTGGGTGTTGGTGGCTGTCGTGGCCTGAGCGCCGGTCGCATCGGTCAGCGTGACGGTTGCGCCCACTACGGCGCTGCCGGTGGCGACCGTGCCGTTCACCGAGGTAGCCGTGACCGTCGGCGTGCTCGACGATGTTGAGCTGGAACCGCCGCCGCCGCAACCGCCGAGTTGGAACAACGCAAAGGCCACTGCGGCCGCGACGCCGCTACGCACTAACGATCGATGCATGAATTTCCCCGATACCCTGTTTATATGATTCGTTTGTTATGTCGGCAGATTATGCCGATAAATTTAATTGCATTTGTCGCGCCGGTTTATCGGCTTGAAAGCAGATTATTTGCTGCCTTTAATCCACGCGTAATGCGTTCACGACGCGTTTAAACGCGTTGGGAGAATACTTCAAAGTGGCGTTGTTGTGTCACGTGAGAGAGCGGCTGAATAGGAGAATATGAAGGGTGGTCGCGTTTGCGAACCCGTCATATTCTCTGATCGAATTGTTTCAGGCAGTTCAGGCTTAAATTACTTGCCCAACTCGTGTCCGATAATCCCGCCGGCTACCGCGCCGCCGACCGTGCCGACCGCGCTGTGATTGGTCGCCTCGTTGCCGATGACGCCACCTGCTGCCGCACCGCCAAGGGTGCAGCCGGCCGTCAGTGTCAGTAGCGCCAATGCCATTGCAATGACGCCCATTACAGATCGATTTCGCATGATGTCACCTCGGATGTGTATCGATACAACCGAAGCAGCAATCCACGTGCCGCATCCGTATTACGAGTGTCCGTAGGGCTTGCGGTCCGTCGATGCCCGGGCAGTGAAACGGGTTTGCTGGAGTCATCCGCGCTTGCTAGACTGGCTTTCGCAACCCAACTGTAAGCGCGCTCTTGCCGTCATACGCCTCGCTGGCGTTCACGCCCACGGCGCGATCAATCGGAGACGCCATGTCTTACATGCTGCTTATCGTCGAACCCCCGAATCAACGCGTCGAACGTGGTGAGCAGGCGGGGCGCGAGGTTTATGACCAGATGGTGCGTTTCGCCACCGGCCTCAAAGAGCGCGGCAAGCTGGTCGCAGCCGAAGCGCTGACCTCCACGAATGACGCCGTGCGCGTGCAGGTGCGCGATGGTCAAGCGAAATTGCTCGACGGCCCGTTCGCCGAAGCCAAGGAAATGATCGGCGGCTTCTATCTGCTCGATTGTGAAACCCGTGAAGAAGCAGTGGCGATCGCGCAGGCCTGCCCGGCGGCGTCGTGGTGCACCGTCGAAGTCCGCAAGCTCGGGCCTTGTTTCCTATAAGCAGGTTCGCCCATTCATGGCTATTTTCTTGGGGTTTTCCCTAGGCTGACGACAAATATGTCGATCCGGCCGCGCATCGCTCGTCGTGTGAGTAAGGAGCCAGCAAACAGATAACGGCTCTCCACCAACTACACACCACCCTAGGAGCGATTGCGATGCGATTCATGATCATAGTCAAGGCGACTGCCGTCAGCGAAGCGGGCGGCCAGCCGGACGAAGCCCTGATGGTGGCGATGGGCGCCTACCATGAAGAACTGGCCAAGGCCGGTGTGCTCCTCGACGCAACCGGCCTGAAACCGAGTTCGAAAGGCTGGCGCATCCACTACAGCGGAGGCAAGCGCACGGTGATCGACGGCCCATTCGCGGAAACCAAGGAATTGATCGCCGGCTACACGCTGATTCAGGTTCGCTCCCGCGAAGAAGCCATGGAATGGGCGCGGCGCTTCCCGGCGCCGTTCGGCGAGCAGGCCGAGGGCGAAATCGAAGTGCGGCAACTGTATGAACTCGAGGACTTCGAGCCGGGCCCGGAAGTGGACCGCTTCCGCAAGCTGGACGCAGCCAAACATTAATCGCGACGCCGATCCGACCGCCGAACGAGGCACCGATCCGGCCACATCGAGAGGATTCATCATGCTCAAAGTCATTCTGATCAGCGTCGTCGCGGCGGTGGGTTTGCTGCTCATCTATGCGGCGACGCGCCCCGACAACTTTCGCATCGAACGCAGCGTGCGCATCGAGGCGCCGCCTGAGCGGGTTTACGGATTGATCGACGATCTGCATCAGTTCAATCGCTGGAATCCGTTCCTGCGCAAAGATCCCGCGGCGCAGGGCACTTATAGCGGCACGCCGAGCGGCAAGGGTGCGCGCTATGCGTGGCAAGGCGAAAAGGTTGGGGTGGGGCAGATGGAGATCGTCGACACGGCGGCGCCGGCGAACGTGACGATGAACCTCGATTTCATCAAGCCGTTCGAAGCTCATAACATCGCCGATTTCACGTTGAAGCCGGAGGCCGGCGCGACTCAGGTCACCTGGGCGATGCATGGGCCTGCGCCGTTTCTGTCGAAGCTGATGCAGGTGTTCGTCAGCATGGACCGGATGGTCGGCAAGGATTTCGAAGACGGCCTGAGCAATCTGAAAACGCTGGCCGAAGCGAGTTGAGTACGCGGGATCGCTGCATGCGTGACGCAGTGCGATGCACTGCGACGTCCCGGCGAGCCCACAACCCGATCACTGGATTTCATCATGCATAAGCAGATCTACGTCAATCTCGCTGTCGACGATCTCGAACGGTCGAAGGCATTTTTCAGCGCGATCGGTTTCAGCTTCGAGGCGCAATTCACCAACGAACAGGCCGCGTGTCTGATTCTCGGCGAGAACCTCTACGCGATGCTGCTGATCAAGGACCTGTTCAAGTCCTTCACGCGCAAGTCGCTTTGCAATCCGAAGGAAAGCACCGAGGCGTTGCTGGGCCTCTCGTGCGAGAGCCGGGGCGAGGTGGATGCGCTGGTTGCGAAGGCGCTCGCCGCCGGCGGCACGGTGCCGCGCGCACCGCAGGACTACGGTTTCATGTACGGGCACGGCTTCGAAGATATCGACGGACACATCTGGGAGCTGATCTACATGGATCCGAACGCCAAGGCAGCGGGCTGATCCCGTGACAAAACCGGCCACCCATCGTGCCATCGAGGCAGTCTGGCGGATCGAATCCGCCAAGGTCATCGCCCACGTCGCGCGGATCGTGCGTGACGTGGGGCTCGCCGAAGAGCTGGCGCAGGACGCGCTGGTCTCGGCGCTCGAACATTGGCCCGACGCTGGCGTGCCCGACAACCCGGGAGCGTGGCTGATGGCAACCGCGAAGAATCGCGCCCTCGACCGCTTGCGCCAGGAGGCGCTGCATGCCCGCAAGCGTGAGGAGTTGGGCCACGATCTCGACGCAATGGAGGCGCACCTCGTGCCGGATTTCGTCGATACCCTCGATGCCGCACGCGCCGACGATATCGGCGACGATCTGCTGCGCCTGGTGTTCACGGCGTGCCACCCGGTGTTGTCCACCGACGCACGAGTCGCGTTGACGCTGCGCCTGCTCGGTGGCCTCACTACGGACGAAATCGCGCGCGCGTTTCTTGTGCCCGAGCCGACCATCGCGCAGCGCATCGTGCGGGCCAAACGCACGTTGTCGGCGGCCAAGGTGCCGTTCGAGGTGCCTCAGGCCGATGCGCGTGCGCCGCGGCTAGCGTCGGTGCTGCAGGTGATCTATCTGATTTTCAACGAAGGCTATTCGGCCACAACCGGCGACGACTGGATGCGTCCGGCGTTGTGCGAGGAAGCGCTACGGCTTGGGCGGGTGCTGAGTGGGCTCGTGCCGGACGAAAGCGAAGTGCATGGCCTCGTCGCGTTGATGGAAATCCAGGCGTCGCGCACGCACGCGCGCACCGATGGCGAGGGCCGGCCGGTGCTGCTGCTCGACCAGGACCGCAGCCGCTGGGACCCGCTGCTGATCCGCCGCGGGTTGGCCGCGCTCGGCACCTCGCACGCGTTGGGCGGTGCGAGTGGGCCGTATGCATTGCAGGCGGCGCTGGCCGCGTGTCATGCGCGTGCACGCCGTGCCGAGGAGACTGATTGGGTGCAGATCGTCGCGTTGTACGACGCGCTCGCGCAGGTGACGCCTTCGCCGGTGGTGGAGTTGAATCGTGCGGTGGCAGTCGGCATGGCGTTCGGACCGGCTGCGGGTCTGGAAATCGTCGATGCGCTCGCCGCCGATGCGGCGCTCGCGAACTATCACTGGTTGCCGAGCGTGCGCGGCGATTTGCTGGAGAAACTCGGCCGCGTGGAAGAGGCGTGCGCCGAATTCGAACGCGCTGCCGCCATGACGCGCAATGCGCGCGAGCGCGAGTTGTTGCTCGAGCGTGCTGCGCGCGGCCGCGCGCATTGAACCGTACGTAAGTAACTTACCGGATCAACTGACGCACACCCAACGCGACGATCAGGCCGCCGCACACGCGATCGATCCACGCCTTGCAGCGCCGGTACTGCGGGGCTGCAGTGTCCGCAACCGCGACGAAGTTCGGGCCGGGGATCACCACGCCGTTCGCGTAATCACGCCGAAAAGAACGCCACAGCGGCAGTGATCACACCCGCAGCCGCAATCCCAAACGACAGATTGCGCAGCCATTTCTTGCGAGTCAGCAACGTGATCGCGCAGAGGGCGATGGCCACCTGAATCAAGGTCGTCGCTTGCGCCCAGCGATGATGGCCATGCAGCAGCGCTTCGCTTTTAGCGTCGTTGTCTACGACTTCCTTTTCGATCGCTTCAGCCTTCGCGCGGATCGGCTCTTTCTGCTGCTTGTACTTGTCGACGTCGGCGGCGAACTTCGCGTGCGCGTCGGTATTGCCGAGCGACAGCGCCGCACCGAGTTCAGCGAGATTCTCTTTCTCGCCCTTGGCCTGGTAGTAGTTCCATTGATTCGCCGCTTCGGTCTTTTTAATGGCGGCTTCGTTCTTGTAGTACAGCGCCAGGTTTTCGCTGTTGCCGCTCTGGTAGGCGCACAGTGCGCCGATCGTCGCGAGGATCGCCGTCATCACGGCCATGCGGCTCGCAAAGGGATCCGAGTCATGGTGGCCGGCGTGTTCAACCGCATGGTCGTGCGGACCATGCACTTCATATTCTTCAGACATCTGACTCTCCGAGTGAAGCTTTTCTTGTGATCTCCGGGCAGCGCGCATGGCGATGGTACATGCGCGGGCGATGCTGCAAGCGCGGCTCTCCGGCCCGGCGGGCTCCATCTTAGCGTGTGGCGCCCGGTGATGGAAAAGCTATCGGCGCGAAGCGATGTCGATGACAGACGTTAATGGGAAGACGTCAGTGAATACCGACGGCCAGCCACGTCCGCACGAACGGGATCATATGCTCGCCGGCCAGCATGCCGAGCAACCCGACCAGGGCGATGGTCGGCGGCGCGGGCGATTTCACCTGCATTACGCTGTAGATCAAACCGACCACGACGCCGGCCACGAGCGAGATCAAATACGCTTTCATGTTGTTCATACCCATCTGAAATGCGGGCAGCCACGCCCGCCGGTCGTTTCGGCAATTACATCGTGATGACGACGCGGCCGCGCGTGCCGGCGGCCACCGCCTCGTAGGCCTCGCGTGCCCGTTCGAGCGGGAATTCCTGCGCGATGGCCGGCCCTTGAAGCTTGCCGCTTTCGAAGCCTTCCACCAGCGCCGTCATCAACGGCGCCGATTCGGCGACGACCAGCTTGGCGCTGTCCACGCCGAGCAGTTGCGTTTCGTTGTGATAGAAATCGATCAGGTCGAATTCCACGCGGCGTTTGCCCGTGGCGCTGATTTCCAGCACCCGGCCGCGGCGCTTGACGAGACTCAGTGTGGTCTCGAAGGCGACGCCGCCGACCGTGTCGTACACCACGTCCGCGCCGGCGCCGCCGGTCAGGGCTCTGACAGCCGCGGCTGCGTTTTCATCGAACGGAACGTAGTCGTCGATTAGTCGGCCTGCGGGCGTGTCGGCGGAAAGCGGATGACGGTCGACCGCGATCACGCGCGCGCCCCGCGCTTTCGCGATCTGCACCACTGCACCGCCGACGCCGCCGCCCGCACCGATCACGGCAATCGTCTCGCCCGCTTGCAGGTTTGCGTACTCGACCGTGCCGAGCCACGCGACCACGAAGTTCACGCCGATCGCGGCGGCCTCCGTGTGGCTGAGTGTGGTGGGCTTGCGCGACAGGGCGGCGAGCGGAATCTTGATGAACTCGGCGTGCGTGCCGTCGCGTGTGAAGCCGATATCGCCGCCGGTGCCCCAGACTTCTGCGCCGAGCCATTCGGCGGGGCCGGCTGTCACGACGCCGCTGAAGTCGCGGCCGGGCGTGCGCGGCAGGACGGTGTGTTCGAAATGGCCGGACACGTTCTTGACGTCGCTTGGATTCACCGAGGCCGCCTTGACCTGCACGACGGCACTGTCCGCGTCGGCTTGGGGCGTCGGCAGATCGACGTAGTCGAGCACCTCGGCGTTGCCAAAAGTCTTGAACTGAATCGCTTTCATTGCGTGTCACTCCTGTTGGGTCTTGCGCTGCGTCGTGCAGCCGATGAGCGTAGTCTAAGTGGCCGGTACGGAGGCGTTGAGACAAAGACTTTCGAATTTCTGACAAGGCGTGCTGTGCGGCGGCTTACTGGCCTCGGTGGGCGTCGTTAGGCCGGCAGCGCAAACGGCTTGGCCGACGGTTGAGGGCGCGGCTGTTAGCACGATTCGTTAAGCCGCCAGCGAGCGCTGGCTTAGCTGCAAGGGCGAATCTTGCTACCGTCAGCGCGTATGGCTTACCCGTCAGTGGACAGCTTGTCTCGCGCCTGCTCCGGCGAAGCTTCAGAAGCCGCCTCGCTGAGCGTACCGCTCGGATCGAAGCCGGTTGGCGGCGAGCCTAACTCGCGGCGGAACATGTCGCTGAAGCTGCTCGGCTGGAAGCCCAGCGAGCGCGCAATGCTGCTGACCGGGCGTCCTTCGGCGAGACCTGACACGGCCACTGCCAACTGCACCTGACGCCGCCATTCGGCAAACCCCACTCCCAACTCACGCGTGAAGAGGCGCGCCAGCGTGCGCACGCTTGCGCCGACCGAGGTCGCATGCTGTTCGAAGCTGATCGCGATCGAGGGGTTGTCGATCACCGCGCGGCACAACGCATCGAGCCGCCGGTCCGAAGCATCGGGCAGCGCGATGCGCAGCGACGAGCGCGGCGCGTGCCCCAGCTCCAGCATCGCGAGACGGTACGCCGCTTCAAGATAGGTCTCGTCGCGAGCGAGCGAGTTCTCGTGCTCCGCAATCGACGTGATGAGTTCGCGCAGCAGGCCGTTGATCTCGAACACGTCGCTGCGCCGGCTCAGATGGCCGACGTTGCGCTCGTGGAGGTAGAGATTGCGCATCTCCACCTCGCTCATCATGTGGATGGAGTGCACCGTGCCGGCCGGCAACCAGACCGCGCGCTGCGGCGGCACTACCAGCGCTTCGCGTCCGACTTCCACCCACATCACGCCCGACACTGCATAGAGCACCTGTGCCCACGTGTGCGAATGCGGGTCGATGCGCAGCCCACGCGGATAGCGTCGCGCGAGGGAGCGGGCGTCGGCGTCGTCGTGAAGTTCAGGTGGGCGGGCTTTGGGCACGGCGGTTCGGTTCGCTGTTTGCTCTTTGCGGATGGGGGGCGCGGACCTTGGTGGTCCGTGTGCGAAGCATAGCGCGAGGCGTGGAGCGGCGGATATTCTCTGGTTCCGCTTACGTGCGATGCCCCATCACCAGCAGCAGCAACGACAAGGTCACCACCGACCCCACCGTCGACAGCAAAATCGTGCGCGACGTGATGCGCGCTTCGCGTCGATAGAACTCGGCCAGCATGAATGGGCCGGTGCCGGTGGGCAGCGCGGCCAGCACGACGGCCATCTCGACCAGTGTGGCTGAGAGCCCGAACACGCGCGCCGCGAGCCACCAGGTCAGCGCCGGCTGCCCCAGCAGCTTGACACCGGTCAGCAGCAGCGAGATGCCGCCCGCACCCGCCTCTGACGGGCGCTTTTCCGCGAGGAACAGGCCAAGGCTGACCAACGCGCACGGACTGGCGGCGCCGCTCAACAGCTTCAGAAACGTCTCCGCGCTTTGCGGCAAGGCGACGTGGGTGCTCGCGAGCAGCACACCCGCAATCGGCGACACGATCAACGGATTACGCGCCAGCGACCCCAACACCTTCAACCCCAGCTTGTGCGGCGTGCGTTCGGTCTGCAAGCCGACTTCGATCAGCACGATGGCAAGCGCAAAAAGCACGCACGCGACGAGGATCGTGGCGATCGTGGTCGGTGTCAGGCTGGCTGAGCCGAACGCGATCATGCCGAGCGGGAAGCCGATGTAGCCAGTGTTCGGATACGACGCTGCAATCGCATCGACGCTTGCGTCGGCCAGATGCCGGCCGCCGATCATACGCATGGCGAGAATCGGTAGAAACGCGCCGATGCACCCGATCGAAAACGCCGCGACGAAGGCCGGCTGATAAAGCTGTTGCCACGTGGCATGCGCCATCGTGTCGAACAGCAGCGCCGGCAGCGCCAGCCAGACGACGAAGCGGTTCAGTTCGGACGCGGAGTTCGGTCCGAGCACGCCGCGTCGGCGGCATGCAAAGCCCGCGAAAATCAGGCCGAACACAGGAAGCAGAATCTCAAGAGTAGCTAACATCGATTAGAAAGAAAGCGTGGGTGCAGGGAGCGATGCGCCAGCGTAGTGGCTTGCATTGATACAATCCAATACTGTTTTCTGCCACCAACAATACCTTTTCTGCATCGTCATTCAGCTTGAGGACGTTGTGATCGATATCAAGCCGCTACGCTACTTCGTGACACTCGCCGAGACGCGCCATTTCGGCCGCGCGGCGGCGCGACTGAATCTGTCGCAGCCGCCGTTAAGCCGCCAACTGGCGGCACTGGAGGCGAACCTGGGTGTGACGCTGCTCGAACGCAGTCCGCGCAGTGTCACGCTGACCGCGGCGGGCGAGCGCTTTTACGCCGATGCGAAGGCGATCCTTGCGTCGGTGGAACAAGCCGTCAGCAATGCCCAGGCGGCGGCGCATGGCGACGCCGGCAAGCTCGCCATCGGCTTCACGATGTGCGCCGCGTACAACGTCGTACCCGGCTATGCGCGCGCGTTCGGCGCCGCGTTTCCCGAGGTCGCATTGAACCTGCGCGAGGTCGTATCGAACGATCTGGCTGCGCAGGTGCTGACCGGCCAGATCGACGCCGCGATCATGTTTCCAAACGTGCCCGACAAGGGCATCGTGACCCGGACGATCCTCCGCGAGCCTTTGTGTGTGGCCTTGTCGCGCAGCCATCCGCGAGCGCGAGCGCGGCGTCTGAAGATCGCGCAACTGGCGGGCGAGCCATTCGTGCTGGCGTCCGAGGAAGTCGCGCCGAGCTTGCGCACAACCATTCTCGAGCATTGCCGCTCAGGCGGCTTCGAACCGGATATCCGCTTCGAAGTGCAGTTGCAACAGACCGTGCTTAGTCTCGTCGATGAAGGGGTGGGGGTGGCGCTGGTGCCGGCCTCGATGCGCAAAGCGCAGCTCGCGGGCGTGGTGTTCCGGCCGCTGGTCGATGCGCCGCTGATCGAGCAGGTGCTGGCGTGGTCGCCGGCCAATCGCAATCCGTGTCTGGCGCGGTTTCTCGAGATGGCGTGAGGGGCGGGTTCATGAATTCGCCAGACGGTCGGCGGTGTTCGCAGGATCGGCTGGATAGCGCTTGGCGTCCTGCTTTTTGGCGGCGAACCTGGCGCGCAAAAAATCTGCGATCATCCCAGGCACTCTTCAACGCTTCTCAACCTCATAGCGTCTACGCCAACCACCCGCCCGCCTATGTCCAACCGCCCCACGCTTCTCACCACCGACCGCCTGATCATGCGTCCGCACGCGCGCGACGATTTCCTCGAGAGCTATGCGATGTGGTCCGATCCCGAAGTGATCCGCTACATCGGCGGCAAGCCGTTTACGCGCGAAGAAGTCTGGGCGCGCCTGCTGCGCTACGCCGGGCATTGGGCGATGCTGGGATACGGCTATTGGGTGGTGCGGGAAAAGAACAGCGGCCGGTTTCTGGGCGAAGTCGGCTTTGCCGACTACCACCGCGAGATCGAGCCTTCCTTGCTGGACACACCGGAAATAGGTTGGGCGCTGGACCCTGCCGTCCACAACCGCGGCTACGCGACCGAAGCCGTGCGTGCGGCACTGGGTTGGGCCGATGCGAATTGGCCTGGCGGCGAGACGGCCTGCATCATCGCGCCGGAAAACCAGCCTTCGCTGAACGTCGCGCGCAAGTGCGGTTACCGTGAGCAGCTTCGCACGACGTACAAAGGCAACCCGACCATCGTGCTGCGGCGAACGGCAGGCGTTGCCTGAGCCGCTGCGCCGCACGACGCCTGACGTCTTGTCAGGCTCTTCAGTCTACGAAGCTACGGAATCGCAGAGCCGACGCATGCCGGCCCCTTGGCCGGCTCGCAACCAGCCCGCAACGGGCTACCTCATTGACCGCTTTCGCCCGCCGCTGCCCGCTGCCGCGCGATCAGGTCCACCAGCCGCTCAACCTGCTTACCCTGCGCATCGAAATTGCCTGCATCGAGCCAGAGTGCATAGCTCGGACGCAGCGCAGGCCATTCGCTATCGATGATCGAGAACCACGCGGTATCGCGATTGCGTTCGCGATAGACGATCGCCTGCCGGAAGATCCCTTCGAACGTAAAGCCATAGCGCAACGCCGCTGTGCGCGACGGTTCATTGAGCGAATCGCACTTCCATTCGAAGCGGCGATAGCCAAGGTCGTCGAACACATGGTTCATCAGCAGGAACATCGCTTCGGTGGCGATGCGTGTGCGTTTCAGGCGCGGCGAATAGGTGACGTGCCCAACTTCGATCACGCCGTTCGCGCGGTCGATGCGCATCAGCGCGAGCGTGCCGACCGCCTTGCCTGTAGCCAGATCGATCACCGCGTAGTGCAGCGGATCAGGCGATGCCGCCATGCGCGTCAGATGCTCGCGATACGCGGCAAGGCTTTCGAATGGTCCAACCGCCAGATAGGTCCAGTCGCGGCCGTCGGGCGCCGAACTGTAGGCCTCGTAAAGGTCTGCCACATGGCGTTCGACGTCCACCGGTTCGATCCGGCAATATTGGCCCACCAGCGGCTCGCGGCCGGGCGCCTGGGCGCCTTTCCAATCCGGCACGGGGACGCCAATCGGTTGCTCGAACGCGTTACGTCTGGGTTCCATGTCTGCTCTCCTGTCGATAGTGGGTGATGGTTGCTTATGGAGAACGATACGGCAAACGTGGTATGTTAAAAAGATCCAGCAGAACAGCATTTGATAGGTCCAGCCAGGATGATCGAAATCATTGGCCCACTCGCCAACCCGGCCGCCGCGACCACCGCCGGCAGCGGCGAAAAGTCCGTGCCGCTGCAAAAGCAACTGATCGAACGCTTGCAACAGGCGATCCTCACGGGGCGTTTGCCGGCTGGGTCGCTGCTGCCGTCGTCGCGCTTGCTGGCGGCGGAGATGGGCGTGTCGCGCAACACGGTGGTGATCGCGTACGAGCATCTGGCCGCGGTCGGCTATGTGGTGGCCGATAAAAAGGGCACGCGCGTGAGTCCGCTCTCCAGCCCTTCGGCACGCGGTGAAACGCGGACGCCGCCGGCCGCTCCGGAGGTCGCCTACGCGGCGCGGGTCGAGCAATTCGCGGCGACCCGCACCCATGCCGACAACACCTTGCCGCTGACACCCGGCACGCCCGCGCTGGACCGTTTTCCACTGGCCGCCTGGCGGCGCGCGCTCGAACGTTCGATGGAGCGCGCGTTGCCGCTCGCGCTCGGCTACGGCGACCCGGCTGGCGAGCCGGCGCTGCGCGACGCGATTGCCGCGCATTTGCGGATGGCGCGCGGCGTGCGCTGCGAGGGTTCGCAGGTGGTCATTACCGAAGGCGCGCAGGAAGCGCTGAACCTGTGCGTGCGGCTGTTCACCAATCCGGGCGACATCGCGTGGGTGGAAGATCCGGGCTATCGTGGCGCCAAAGCCGCTTTCAATCTCGGCGATCTGAGCATGCTGCCGATGCCGGTTGATTCCGAAGGCATCGCAGTGCCGCCTGACGCGTGGCGCGCGCATCCTCCCAAGCTGATCTACACGTCGCCCGCGCATCAGTATCCGACCGGTGCGGTGTTGTCGGTGGCGCGCCGGCTGGAGCTGATCGCGCGGGCGCGCCGCTGTGGCGCGTGGCTGATCGAAGACGACTACGACGGCGAATTCCGCCATACCGGCGAGCCGATTGCCAGCATGCAAGGGCTGGTCGAGGACGCGCCGGTTCTGTACGTCGGCTCATTCAGCAAAACGATGTTTCCGGCGCTGCGCATCGGCTTCGTGGTGTTGCCGCGCGCGATCGCCGCGCACACGGCCGTCGCGTTGCAGGAGATGCTGCGCGGCGGGCATCGTCTGGAGCAACTGGCGCTGGCGCATTTCATCGATAGCGGCGAATTCGGGCGGCATCTGGGCCGCATGCGGCGGTTGTATCGGGAGCGCCAGCAGGCGCTGCGCGATGCGCTCACCGTGCATTTCGCGCCGTCGCAGATTCTGGGCGGCAATTGCGGCATGCATCTGACGCTTCGGTTGCCGCCGCATATTTCCGATCGGACCCTCGCCGAACGCGCGCTTGCCAGGCGGCTCAATCCTCGTGCGTTGTCGGGTTTTGCATTGCAGCAGCGCGAGGAGACGAACGGCCTCGTGATCGGCTACGGCAGCACGTCAGCCGAACAACTGGCGCTCGCTGTCCGCGTATTGGCCGAGTTGGTGCGGAAGATGACGGGCGAGTCGAGTGGCGAGTCGGAAAACGGGGCAGCAAGCGGTTCGATAAGCGTGCCAGCGAGCGGTTATGCAACCCGACGCGCTGTGTAAGTTTTTACGTTTGTCCACGCGGCCCATGTCGCGCTATCGTGTCGTTTATGCGCGGCGAATTCGAAGTGTGCGACGTCGACGAATCGCCCGCAGGTCATGCCCAGCGCACCGCCCTGCAGCATCGTGTGACATGCGGCGCGCACCTGCCAGGCCGCTACCGGGCTCGGGCATGAAGAATGCCTTGCTTGTGGTTATCTTTGACGATTTATCCGACCGGAGACGACATGAAGGAAATCGAACCGACCGCCTGGTTTGAGCTTGCTGCCCATACGCCTGTCCATGAAGGCTGGTACGAGGTGCAGTTGACGAGCGGCGACACGGCATTTGCGAAATATGGCGACGGCGTATGGACCGAGAAACCGCTGCTGGTGTTCACGCACTGGCGCGGCCTCTCCGCCGACCCGTCGAAAGCTGCGGACGGCGAGGCAGAATCGATTGGCGCGGAGGCCACCGCGGCTCAGGGCGTGCGCGCCGCATGGAACGCGTTCTTCCCGGGACTCGGCGAAGAACAGCACAAACCGCTGGACGCCCTGCCCAACGGCAAAGCTCCCCATTGACTGACGGATTGCCTGGGCGGCGGCTCACCCGCTGCCGCCTGATGGCCTGTGCATTCGCCGACAGGGATAGGGATCGAGACGCGAATGCAAGGCGGCTGTATTCAACTGCGGTTTAGCGGTTGCGTTCGGCTACGATCGTCTCCTCTGCAGCTCCCAGTAGCCACTTCCCAGCAGTCATTTCCCTGCCGTCACTTCCGCTTCAGCGCTTCGGCCGCCATTCCGCCGATGTTCATATCGATGTCCGGCGTCTCGCCCGTTTCGAGAATCCACGCCGCGGACAAACCCGACCACGCGAGGATCCATTGCAGCAGACGGTGTCGGTCGATCCCGGCGATGTGCGCCACGCGTTCGACGCGACGCTCGAACCGTCCTGGTGCCAGCGCGGACGCCTCGTCCGGATTGCAGAAGATGTTCGCGTAGTCGAAGCCGCGTTCGCCGTAGAGACCTTTCGGGTCGATCGCCAGCCAGCCACGCGCGCCGAAATCGAGGACGTTGCCGTGATGAATATCGCCGTGCAGCACGACCGGGTCTTGCGGCGCGGCGAGTAGGGCTTGTGCTGTCGCGGCACTGTCGGAGAGCCAGCCGCCGTATTGCCGCGCGGCGGGCCAGAGACTCTGGAACCAGCGTGGCAAGCCGATCAGTTCGGGCAACGGTTTGTTGCGCGGTGCGTGGAGTCGTGCCGCGGCGGCGCAGAGGATGTCGATGGCGTGGTCGTCTGCTTCATCGTCACCCGTGCGGGCCAGGTCCGCTAACGCGTGATTGCTTTGGGCGCGCTCCAACAGCAGGGCGTCGGCATCATGCGCGAGCACGCGGGCCGTGCCGTCGCCGTCCCACCACACCATCAGTTGCGCGCCGAATTTCTCTTCGGGTTCCTGAGCAACTTTCAGCATCGCGGCGACGCCATGCTGGCGCACCGGCAGCAGACGGCTGCTATGCGTGCGAATCGGCTCGCCGTCCGGTAGCAAGTCCCATTTGACGAGGTACTCGGCGAACATCGCGCTTCAGGCTGCAAGTGTGGCTGCGTGGACTGCGGCTGCGAGGGCGATGGCCGGTGTGGCCAGCGGTTTCGCCCCGGCCGTGACCAACAAGGCCGCGCCAGCCATCGATGTTTGTGCAAATGCCACGACGTCCGCGCCGTTTTCGTAGGCCGCATCGGCAGCGATGGCGATCATGGACAGGTAGCCTGCCGTGTCGTCTGCTCTGAAATGGTCCCATGCGCCGCTTACCAACTGGACATCGACATCCGCGCCGGTATGCGTGGCGGCTTGAGCGAACACGCGGGTGGTCGGGTCGAGTGTGGTGGATACGGTGCATAGCACGACAACCTTGCCGCCATCTTCCACCGCGCGTTGAGCCAACGCGGCATCGGCCCGTAAAATGGGTACCGGTGCGGCTTGCGCGGCTAGGGCTTCATTCACTGATGGGCCGAGCGTCGAGCAGTTGAGCAAAACGGCGTGGGCGTTGTCCTTCAGCGTAAGGAGCACCTCTCGGGTTTGCGACGCGATTGCGTCGGTCAAGCCACCGGCTTGCTCAGCGGCTGCGAGCAAGTCGGCGCGGACCACGTGCGTCAACTCGAGTGCCTCGAATCCGGCGGCGCGGGTGGCTGCATCGAACAAGGCGATGTTGCTGTCAGCGGTGTGCAAGCAGACGATGCGCACGGTCTCTCCAACGGGTTGCGGTGGTTTTGCATTCTCGCCTGGAAATGGCTGCCTGTCGTGCCGGATGCCGGCATTCGATCGGCGTCTGGACCATTGACAATCGTCCCTGCAGGCTCAAACCGTTGCACCTTGTAGATAACGATACTGAAATGCTCAATTTTTCCGATAACCTGGGTCTAGCCACTGACCTATTGCTGCACGCAGAAACCGGTATGGTCGAGTCGCAGGATGACTACGTCGTCGTCCGGACACCGGACGCACCAGAATATTTTTTTGGCAATATGCTCGTCCTGGAGCAACGACCTTCAGAAATCGATCTAAAACGGCTGGAGTCTGACTTTGCCGAATTTGTCGGGATCCCACCGCTGATCGCACACCGCACGTTTGCCTGGCCGGAAAGAGCGGACAGTGTTGTGAACCTCGACGCATTCGTTGAGCAAGGTTACGACGCAACGGTTTGTCGTGTGCTGGCTGCGCATCCAAATGACATACGACCAGTTGCGACAAACTCATTGGTCGAAGTCCGCAAGTTTGGCACGCAGAGGGATTGGGACGATTGGTCTCGAATGCAGTTCGCCGACATGCCAAATCCGTCGAACATTACCTCACAGCGATACTTGGCACATCTACAGACCGCCTACAGGACCCTAATTGCCCGCGGTCTTGGAAACTGGTGGGGAGCGTTTATCAATGATGAACAGGTGGGAAGTCTGGGCTTATTCTTCTTCGGCGGCATTGGGCGTTTCCAATCGGTTCTTACCGCGGAACAGCATCGAAACCGAAATATTTGTAAGACCTTGGTGAGCGAGGTTATCAAACTGACGGCCGGACAATCGGACCGGCTCGTCATGGTTGCAGATGAAAGTTACCATGCCGGCGCGCTATACGAGGCAATGGGCTTCCAACTGCAAGGGCGTGTCGCAAGCTTGTGCCAGGAGCCGCGTAATTGAGTTGATGCAGAACGATTTGACGCATACGAGGACACCCGCTAAACGATAGTCCGTAGACGCCCGAGATGCTTCTGGAGGGGCCGCATGAGGGCGCTGATGCATACAGGTTCGGGGTTTCCGTCGGCAAAGTCGGCGGCTCCGTATGTTATTCACACGCCGGCTTTTGGGGAACGGTTGTCTACTACTCGCCTCAGCGTGCCATTGCCGTAGCAAGTTTCACCACCGTTCGTAACGCTCGACCTGGCCCGCTAGATGATTTTCAATCAGCGCATGTTCGATTGGGACGCGAGCTGAGGTCATCGTGGTGTAGATGGCGGGGCGAACGCAAGCTGCTGCGTGCGCGACGTTTGGTTCTAAGGGTTTGTACTTACTTTTACAACATTGTTTTGTTCGGCAAGTACTTAATTGCGAGCACGCCCCAGCCTAGACTGCAAGCACTGAAACGCAAACGGGCGTTTGCGGACAAACGAAGTCGAGAGGTAAGCATCATGAAACTCGTTCAATCGCTCATCGTCGCAGCTGCTCTTGCAATTCCGGCTGCCTCATCTTTTGCTCAATCCAACCAAGCGGTCGCTCCGACCAATGTTCAGGCCGTACAAACTAGCGTGAATCCAGGAAGTGGCGCTGCGACCGATTTTGGCGGTGTTGCTGACGGTACTTCAGCGTCGGGGGGCCATCATGAACTGCGTTCGTTCGGCACCGCCGTCTCCCACTTGGGACATAAAATTCAAGGCTCTGTTCGCCCGGACCCGAATGATGGAATGAAGCCCGTGTTTTTCGGCGGCGCGTAAATTGACTGGATTGATTGCAGCCTTGTGTCGTTGATTGAGTGGTGCCTAGACGTCCTTGGTCTGTTGAGGGAATGACGTTGAGACGCGCAGATAGATCTGCGCGTTTTCGTTTTTAGGAATCTGCCGCTGTAATGCAGACTTTCATGTCAGGTCGTGAGCGTGAGCCTGTTGTGGCGCTGGTCACGTCGATGTGTGCCGCTTCTGCTTCAACGAGGCCCGATTGCGAGACTTGGTGGTGCCGTGAGGGCCGACTGAACGGCGCGAAAGAGCGCGACGGCGTTTCCCGGTCTGTCAAAAGAATGTTCGATGCCGTACGGAGAGTGTTAAACCCACCAGCTAGGCTACGTTGGTACGGTCGCCTGCCGCAGACATTTCAACGCCCGGACGTAAGAGCCATGGTTGCCTCCTGGCGGTCGGCAAAAGTATCGCCATCGAGGTGCTGCCGCCCCTGAATCATGTCGTATGCCATACGTGGAGTTTCGATGGATCGCTTCGCCCCCTCAGTGGTGTCGCGTGCACACAGCGACCTCACGGGACGCACACCCGTTTACACAAGCACGCCCGAACGGATCGGCGCGTCGCAGTTGACCGCGTTCACCGCCTTCCTGCGGATCTGTACCGGCCAGCCCCTGCCTGACTACGAAGCGCTGCACGATTTTTCCGTGCGAGAGTTTCGAACATTCTGGCAATGCTTCGTGCAATGGTCATTGGGACTCAACTGGTCAGGCAACGCTGAGCCAGTCTGTATCGGCGACGATTGCGAACACGCGAATTTCTTCCCGCAGATGCAACTGAACTATGCGGACAATCTGCTTGGGCTGTCGGTGGCATCTCCCGACGCGCCCGCGCTGACTGCCTGCCATGCCGACGGGCGTCGCGTGCGTCTGACCCGCGCCGAACTGCGTGAGCGGGTGGCGCGTCTCGCACACGCGCTGTCTGAGTTGGGACTAGGCGAAGGGGACCGCGTGGTGGGCGTGATGCGCAACGACGCGGATGCGGTCGTGACTGCATTGGCCGTTACCGCCCTCGGTGCAACGATGTCGACCGCCGCGCCCGAGATGGGTGTCGATTCGATCCGCGATCGCTTCGAACCACTCGCACCGCGACTGCTGTTCGCGCACACGGCGGCGCGGACATTCGACACCGGCAGGTCGGTGGCGAGCAACGTCGCCGATCTCGCTGCCGCGTTGCCGTCTCTGCAAGGTGTCGTGTGTCTCGACGACGGGACTTTGCCGAGCACAGTCACGCAGTCGATCTATTCGCTCGGCGAGTTGCTCGATGCCGGCGACGCGGACCGTTTTGTGTGGCGGCGCTTCGCTTTCAACCATCCGCTTTTCATCATGTTTTCGTCGGGCACCACCGGCAAGCCGAAGTGCATCGTGCATGGCACCGGCGGCACCCTGATCGAGCATCTGAAGGAGCATCGGCTGCACAGCGACCTGCGACCAGGCGATCGAATGTACTTCCACACCAGTTGTGCGTGGATGATGTGGAACTGGCAGTTGTCGGCGCTTGCTTCCGGCGTCGAGATCGTGACGTACGATGGTCCGATCTCGACGGTCGATACGCTATGGCGTCTTGTTGCCGAAGAGCGCGTCACCGTGTTCGGCACGAGTCCCGCTTATCTGAAGATGTCCGAGGATGCAGGCGTGGAACCGAAGGCGCAGTTCGACCTCGGTGCGCTGCGCGCGATACTGTCCACCGGTGCGGTGCTGTACGACGCGCAGTTCGAGTGGGTGCGCGATCACGTGAAGCCGCTGCCGCTGCAATCGATCTCGGGCGGCACCGACATTATCGGCTGCTTTGTGCTTGGCAATCCGAACCTGCCGGTCTACGCGGGCGAAGCGCAGTGCAGGAGCCTCGCGCTGGATGTACAGGCGTGGGACCAGGGATCGCGGACCGGCGGCGTTGGCCAACTCGTCTGTGTGAATCCGTTTCCTTCGCGTCCGCTCGGCTTCTTCGGCGACGCGCAGGGCGATGCCTTTCATGCCGCCTATTTCGCCAGCAATCCAGGTGTCTGGACGCATGGCGATCTCATTTCGTTGTCGCCGGAGGGTGCTGTACGAATGCATGGTCGTTCCGACGGCGTGCTGAACGTGCGCGGCATCAATGTCGGTCCAGGTGAAATTTACCGCGTGCTGAACGACATCCCCGAAATCCGCGAGGCGATGGTCGTCGAGCAGAAGGTGCGGGATGCGTCCGCCGGCCACGCGGACCCGGAGAATGTCGAGTCGCGTGTCGTGCTGCTGCTGGTGCTGAATGATGGCGCGGCGTTGAGCGGCGCACTTGCTGCCCGGGTACGCCGTGATCTCGCGCGTCGCGCGTCGCCTGCGCATGTGCCAGACCGGATCATTGCGGTCGATGCTTTGCCGGTCACGCATAACGGCAAGCTTTCCGAAGCCGCGGCGCGCAGCGCGGTCAACGGACTGCCGATCGGCAACGCGGCGGCATTGCGCAATCCCGAGTGCCTCGATGCAATCCGGCGTCATCCGGCGCTGAATCTGGCTACACGCGAGTTGCCGCCGGTTGGCGAGAGCCGCGAACAACTCGAACTGTATTTGCAGGCGTATTGGGAGAAGCTGTTCGGCGTCGCACCGATCGGTCGCGACGACAACTTCTTCGACCTCGGCGGTCATTCGCTACTCGCGACACGCTTGCTCGCTGACGTACGCCAGTCGACCGGACGCACGATTCCACTCGCGATGCTGATGATCGCGCCGACGATCACGCGACTCGCCGCGCTGATTTGCGACGACGCGCTGCCGCCGTCTTCACCTACGCTCGTACGAGTGCGCGCCGGGACCGGTATGCCGCTATTTCTCATCCATAGCGCAAGCGGTTCGGTGATGGAATGCCTGGCATTGATCGGTTCGCTGAAGAGTCCTCGCCCGGTTTACGGATTGCTGGCACGAGGTCTCGACGGCGAGCAGCCGGCATTGTTGCGCGTCGAAGATATGGCGGCCAGCTACATCGAGCAGATGCGTACCGTCCAGCCGAACGGGCCGTACGCGGTAGCCGGCTATTCGTTCGGCGGTCTGGTTGCGTTTGAAATCGCGCAACAACTGCGCCGTGCCGGCGAACGGATCGAATTGCTTTTCCTGCTCGATACCTACGTGGACGAACATTGCCGGCCCTGGACGGCGCGGTTGCGGCGCCGCGCCGGCTCTGTCCGCGCACATTGGCAAACGGTGCGTGAGCTGCCTGCGGCGCGACTTCCCGGTTACGTGAAGGACAGGTTCGCCGGCGTGGCGGATCAAATTCGGATGCGTGTTGGCCGTATGGCGCTGCGGCCCGAGGGCTACACCGCAGTGCTGCCACCGGCGATGCAGCATATGCGCGAAACGATGCGGGTTGCGATGACGACCTATCGGCCTAAGCCTTATGACGCGGGACCGATTGTCTATGTGCGTGCGGCAGTCTCGCAGAGTGCATATGGCGATCCGATGCTGCTTTGGCGGCGTGTCGCGCGAGCCGGGCTGGTGGTGGCGGAGGTGTCCGGTGGCCATGCCGACCTGATCGTCGAACCGAATGTGCAGTTCGTTGCGGCGGCGCTCGACCGCGGGTTGGGGGAGTGATGACTTCGGCAAGCACCATGTGACACGTTGCACCCGTTCTGCGTGTCCCCGCTACAATCTGCCAGATCCATTTGACGCGGAAGAGCACGTATGAAAGTCACCCGGGAGCCTGTCGCATTGTCGCGGGCCACGCAGCTGCTGAATCATGGCCCTGTCACGATCATTACCAGCGCGCACGGCGGCCGCTCGAATGTGATGGCCGCATCGTGGGCGATGCCGCTCGATTTCACGCCGCCAAAGGTGGTCGTCGTGGTAGACAGCCGCACGCTCACGCGGCAACTGATTGAAGCGAGCGGCGTGTTCGGCCTGCAACTGCCGAGCCGCGGATTTGCTGCGCAGACGCTGGCGGTGGGAACGAACGCAGGCGCTGAACTCGACAAATTCTCCGCCTTCGACCTCGAGACTTTTCCCGCACAAAAAATCGATGTGCCGATGCTGGCGGGCTGCATCACGTGGATGGAATGCAAGGTGATTCCGGACGATAGCCAGCGGCACGATCTGATCATTGGCGAAGTGGTCGCCGCCTATGCGGACAGCCGCGTGTATTCGAACAACCGCTGGCACTTTGGCGATGATCCGGATCTGCGTACGTGCCATTACGTGGCGGGCGGGACGTTCTTCGCCACAGGCGATGCGTTTGAAGTCGCGCCGGTGGCGAGCGGCGCGGGGGATTAGTCGGTTAGCGGCGGCGCGCCCGCATTTTGTAAGCGTCCACGCCGCGCGCTATTTCTGCCGCAGAAATTTGCCCGCCTTCTGCTCCAGCAGCGCGACGAGTTCGGGCTGCATGAACGCATAGTCGTCGGGGATGTCGAGGCAAATCACTTTTTTGCCATTCAGATACGCGCGGAATTTTGCCGACAGCCTCGCGCGATGCGCTTTTTCCATTACGAAGACGATGTCGGCCCAGCGAACCTGCTCGGGCGAAAGTGGCACGTCGGCATCCGCGGCAAGTCCGGCCGAATCCGTTTCGACGTTTGGCCAAGTGGCGAACACCTGCTCGGCTGTCGGGCTGCGCAGGCGGTTCTTGCTGCAGATAAACAAGGCACGCATCACTGATTAGCTCGCTACGTTTCTGTTCAGGGGCAAGCGTGTCTCACGTATTGCCATCGGCAAACGCAGTCAGTGCCTCGCCCGCCAGCCGGTAGCGAACCCATTCGCTTTGCGCGCTCGCGCCGATCGATTCATAGAAGCCGATTGCAGGTTCGTTCCAGTCGAGCACGCTCCATTCAAAGCGCCCACAGCCCGTTTCGCACGCAATTTGTGCGAGATGGCGCAGCATCTGTTTGCCCGCGCCACTGCCACGCGATGTCGGCGATATGTACAGGTCTTCCAGATAAAGCCCCTGTTTGCCGAGCCACGTCGAATAGGAAAAGAAGTAAACGCAAAAACCGATCGGCTGGCCGTTCATTTCGCAGATCAAAGCCTTCGCCGTGGATGTGGCGGAGAACAAGCTCGTTTCGATGTCTTCGACGTTCGCGACAACTTCGTGTTCCGCTTTTTCATACACCGCGAGTTCGGTGATGAAGCGGAGAATCAGGGCGGCGTCGGCTGCGTGGGCGGGGCGGATGTGGATGGTCAAGGTGAGGTGCTCGGTCGATTGGATGGTGGGTCGAAGTTTAGCGAAGATGCGGCGGCTTCGGATCAAACATCCATCGTATCGCTTATCCAGATTGCAATTGACGCATCGCCACAAAATCGTTTACTGTCGATCCATGGACTTCCACTCGATTCCCTTCGCTGCCGTCACCACCACGACGACCACCTTCACAGGCGGGTCGTCTGGAGGTTGCGCACGCTAGAAGCAGGAAGCTGTGGCAGACCACGAAAGGCCCCGCCGGAAACGGACGGGGCCTTTGGCGTTTCTGGACCTCCGTTTGCGGCATCGATCCTCAGTATCTGCAAGATCAAATCAAACGGAGTGTCATCGTGAACGACATCGACCATCGTGTACTGGGCAATAAACTCGACCTCTTCCATCAGCAGGAAGAAGGCGCCGGCATGGTTTTCTGGCACCCACGCGGCTGGGAGCTGTACCGCGTGCTGGAAGATTACATTCGTGCCCGCATGCGGCGCGCTGGCTTTCGCGAGATCCGTACGCCGCAACTGCTGGCGCGCTCGTTGTGGGAGAAGAGCGGTCACTGGGAGAAGTTCGGCGCGGCGATGTACTCGTTGGCCGACGCTGAAGAAGGGCGCGCGCTGTGTTTGAAGCCGATGAGTTGTCCGTGTCACGTGCAGGTGTTCAACCAGCGTGTGCGGTCGTATCGCGAGCTGCCGGTTCGTTATAGCGAGTTCGGCGCGTGTCATCGTGACGAACCTTCGGGATCGCTTGAAGGGCTGAAGCGTACGCGTGCGTTCGTGCAGGATGATGCGCATGTGTTCTGCACGGAGGCGCATATCGAAGCCGAAGTGGGCCGCTTCTGTTCGCTGCTGCGTGCTGTCTATGCGGATCTCGGCTTCCCTGACTTCAAAGTGGCGCTCGCCACGCGGCCTGCGATGCGCGCGGGCAACGATCAAACGTGGGATCGGGCGGAAGAGGCGCTGGCTAATGCAGCGCGTGCAGCGGGCCTTGAATTCGACTTACTCGAAGGAGAGGGCGCTTTTTATGGGCCGAAACTGGAGTTTCATTTGACGGATAGCCGAGAACGTAGCTGGCAGTGCGGCACGATTCAGCTTGATTTCGTGCTGCCCGATCGGCTTGACGCGGAGTTCGTCAACGAGCGCAACGAACGCGAGCGGCCGGTGATGATTCATCATGCGGTGCTTGGCAGTATGGAGCGTTTCATCGCGATGCTGCTCGAACATCATGAAGGGTGGTTGCCGGTGTGGCTTGCGCCAGAACAGGTCGTGGTCGCGACGATCAGCGATGCGAACGCGGCTTATGCGCAAGAGGTGATGCAAGCGCTTGATGACGCCGGCATAAGAGCACTGCTCGACGGCAGACCGGAGCGATTGGAGAAGAAGATCGTCGACGCAAGGGAAAAGCAGGTGCCGATTTTCGTCGCGGTCGGTTCGCGGGATGAACGCGATCGGACGATCAGTATTCGTATGCGCGACGGGCAGCAGTCGACGCTTGCGCTCGCGGAGGGTGTCGAGCATTTGCGGGTAGGTGCGTTGCCGCCTCCACTACGATCCGGATTTTAGTGGTGCAGGGGCGCCGGTCCGCTTCGGCCGCTGCGTACCCAGCCGGTTTGCATTTGCGTCCTGCGCCAACCATACTCCTTCTGTCGGCAATCTTCCGAGCGAACCTCGATGAACCCTAACGACACTGACGGCACCCAGCACGAGCACGAGCATGCCGACGCTCACCACCACAACGGCAGTGCGTTGTCAGAGATGGATTTGCGGGTGCGTGCGCTGGAATCGCTGCTAGTCGAGAAGGGGTACGTCGATCCACGTGCCCTGGATATCCTGATCGAGACCTATGAGCACAAGGTCGGGCCGCGCAATGGCGCGCGCGTGGTCGCGAAGGCATGGCGCGACCCGGCATACAGGCAATGGCTGCTGGACGACGCTACTGCCGCGATTGCTTCGCTCGGCTACACCGGCAGGCAGGGCGAACACATGGTGGTGCTGGAGAACACGCCCGCCGTGCACAACATGGTGGTCTGCACGCTGTGCTCGTGCTATCCCTGGCCGGTACTTGGGCTTCCGCCGGTCTGGTACAAGTCGGCGCCTTACCGGTCGCGCGCGGTCATGGATCCGCGTGGTGTGTTGAAGGAGTTCGGCTTCGAATTGGCCGCCGAAGTGGAGTTTCGCGTGTGGGACTCCACCGCAGAGGTTCGTTATCTGGTGTTGCCCATGCAGCCGCCCGGAACCGATGGCTTCTCTGAGGAGGCGCTGGCTGAACTGGTGACACGTGACTCGATGATCGGCACAGGATTGCCGAATACACCGGAATCGAATCGGGAGCCCGCATGAACGGCGCACAAGACCTTGGCGGCATGCAGGCATTCGGCCCGATACGGGCGGAAGCCGACGTCTCGCTCTTTCACGCTGACTGGGAGCGCCGGGTGCTGGCGATCACGCTGGCGATGGGCGCAGTCGGCAAGTGGAACATCGACATGTCTCGTGCCGCACGGGAGAGCTTGCCGCCTGCGCAATACCTCTCCAGCAGCTACTACCAGATCTGGTTCGAAGGACTGATAAAGCTGCTGCTGAGTACCGGGCTGGCAAGCGCGGAGGAAATCGGAACCGGCGAGTCGAGGAATGCGGCGGCGCCGGTCCCTCGAGTGTTGATGGCCGACGAAGTAGCCGCCGCGCTGCTCCGGGGCAGCCCTGCCGATCGCCCCGCAGCCGCTGACGCATGCTTTAAGGTTGGTGACAGGGTGCAGACCCGTCAGTTGAATCCATCCACGCATACGCGTCTGCCGCGCTACTGCCGCGGCAGACGAGGGCAGATTATCGGCGTGCACGGCGCACACGTCTTTCCCGATGCCAACGCGGTTGGGCTCGGCGAACAACCGCAATGGCTCTATACGGTGCGCTTCGATGCCGCCGAACTCTGGGGGACGGATACGACAGCGGCATCGGTCTGCGTCGACTGCTGGGAGCCGTATCTCGACTACCCGAACGCCGGGTCTGCCTGACATGACTTCCACCCGGCCAAATCTGCTTGAACTGCGTACCGTCTTGCCGGCGTTGCCTTGCGACGAGGCGGGGCCTGTTTTCAGTGCGCCGTGGGAAGCCCAGGCGTTTGCTATGACATTGGCCTTGCACAAGTGCGGCATGTTCACCTGGGCTGAATGGGCAGAATGCCTGAACCACGCAATCCGTGATGCGCAGGCCGCTGGCGACCCGGACCGTGGCAACACTTACTACAGTCATTGGCTGACGGCGCTGGAGCGCATCAGCACCATCAAGGGACTGGTGACAGACGACATGCTTCGGCAGCGTCGCAACGCATGGGACGTCGCAGCACGCCGTACTCCGCACGGACAGCCGATCGAGCTTGGATGACGGTGTCCCTCGCACTCGGCCATTTATAGCCATTGGCCGGCGCTCGCGCGAGGACATCAGTGAGCGGTCGCTTTCTGCGCCGCGCATCGCATGTGTACATGTTCGCCAGCTTAGCGGGCTGATATCGTATTTCTCGAATAACACCGCAAATCGCCGATTAACTTCCCGCTTTGAACGTGCACATCTCATGAAACTGCCGATCTATCAGATTGACGCATTTACGGATAAGGTGTTTAAGGGCAACTACGCTGCGGTAGTGCCACTCAAACATTGGTTGCCCGATAGTTTGATGCAGGCAATCGCCGCTGAAAACAACCTGTCCGAAACAGCATTCTTCGTGAAAAATGCTGACGGCGCGTTCGACATTCGCTGGTTTTCCCCACTCACCGAAATCGCTTTCTGTGGGCATGCCACACTGGCAAGCGCATATGTGATCTTCAAGCGATGTGAAGATCTGGACGTGATCGAATTTGTTGCGAAAGCCGTCGGTCGGCTTACCGTTTGCCATACGCGTGACGGTCTGATCGAAATGAGCTTCCCGCAGCGGCCGGCTGAGAAACTAAACGACATACCCGCAAACTTGATCCAGGGGCTTTCGATACGGCCTCAAGAAGTGCTGATAAACCAGCAAGCCTACGTTGTCATCTACGCAACAGAACACGAGGTACGATCCGTCGTACCCGACCTCAATTTGCTGTCGACACTTGGTCCGCTCGATGTCGTCGTGACAGCGCGCGGAGATGAGCATGATTTTGTGTCCCGCTACTTTTGGCCTGCTAATGGCGGAGATGAAGATCCAGTGACCGGATCTATTCACGCGGCGCTCGCGCCCCTATGGTCCGACCGTTTGGGTAGGTCGGAGCTCGTGGCCATGCAGGTGTCACGACGCAGCGGGTTACTTCATTGTCGCGTGCAAGACGACCGGGTGTATATCTCTGGTCAGGCTGTTCAATATCTTGAAGGGACAATCGACATCCCGGATGCGTAGGAGCGGCTGTTGAAGTCGCGTTATGTCGCCACGCCTTGACATCTGTTGCCGCGAGATCCTGATCTTCTCTCTAAAGCAACCCAACCTCTCGCGACGAATAGATTCAGAAGATCCAGCGCGTCGCGAGTTGCTTGTGAAATTTGATCGGCCAAGGCCGCATCAGTAACAGTTTCCGCGTCGAGCCACACGGATGCTGTCTCCGCGTCGAGTAGCGCCACAGTGACTTCGCTTACGGCTTCAGCAAAACGCCGTTTCAAGACGCCTTCAAGGACTTGCTGAATTCGGGCACTCTCTTCGTCGGATGCTTGCGAAATTTGAACGTCTATCAAAAAGCGCTCTCGCAGACCTCGCGCCAACGCCGCAAGCTTTCGCCTCGAAGTTTGTTGCCCGTCGTGAGCAGTTGCAGCGACCCGTTGCGCGTCGACCACCAGAAAGACAGTCTGGTCGACGACTCGTGCACTCTTTACATACGTCGCGTTCTGCATCGCAAGGAACGTGCGCACGTCGTCCTCAGTTGGTAAGGCCAAGCTGCCTCCACACGTGTTTGACTTGACCTATTGCTCGCTCTGCCCTGCGCCCCCAATTTCGAGCAGCATCAGATGTTTTGTCATCAAGAAGAACATGACCGTTCTGCACAGTCGCCAATACTGACGGCTCATAATCGGCGATTTCCCTGATGCGGTAGCCCTCCTTGAGGATTTCGGCAAGCTCACGAAGAGCAGTCGACGCCCTTTCGACAAACTGCGACTGCTCGGCATGGGAAATCAGTCCTCGCTTAGCCCGCTGACGGGCGACATCAACGATCTTTTCACGTAGTTTTCCCGTCAAGTCATCGGGCATGGTTTTGTGAGGAAAGCGCACTATTTCTGGGTGACCGTAACGAATCATTTCGCGAACAGCCAAAAACACACCGTAGTAGTAGCGATTGAAAGCGCTACGTCCAAAGAGATTAGGGTTCAACACGCTATCGGTTGCGACCGCATGTTGTGTCAGCGCGTCAGCTACTTGCTCCATTGTCCCTCACGGTCGGCATGAGTTCGTCTATCGAGATTATACGAGAACGAACGTTCATGTCTTGCAAGCAGCTTTGAAAATGATTGAAGGCTGTCCACGTGGGCAGCCGATTGGTCTTTGGGACTCTTGGCGGCGCTCCGTGAGACGGAGACAGCGGCTCCAAGCCGCATGGCCGAGATGCTCGAGATCGGACCGGACATTGCGGAATGGCCGCCGCAGCGAATGCGTGAGTACCCGTCAGGCCGAACACAAGCCGCCCTCGTCCTATCTCTCCTTATCCGTTCGGCCAAATCAAACATTTAGCCTACAAGATTGAAGTCAACAGCGGTCGCCTCCCTTATAATTACCAAGTCGTCAGGAGACACCCGGCGACCA
>CABFVV010000065.1_pt1 | contig 53555 bp, 42 predicted proteins | sample 8864751 | NCBI WGS metagenome assembly CABFVV01 (sample SAMEA5735770, study PRJEB23740) | soil metagenome | biome: forest; feature: forest soil; material: soil | place: USA | collected 2013-10-13 | depth 0.1 m | reverse complement strand
CGGTGGCACAGGGTCAGCCGGCAGGTTCCGAGGCAACCGCGGAAGACGCTGCTTCGGCCCCGGGAACTCAGGCTGCGGTGGATAACGCAGCGTCGGCTACGCCGATGCCCGCGCCGCTGGCGACCGGTGCGGCGCCATCTTCCGCTCCGGCGGTCACGGCAGCAGTCGCGCCGAAGGCCGGTTCGCAGGTCCAGGCGGCGGCGCAAAGCGCGAGCGCGCCAGTGGTCGCCGCGATAGGCGCATCGGCCGCAGCAGATACGGCGGCGCCGGCCGCGGGTGAGGCGATCATCGCGTTGCGGGTGACGCAGGACAGCTGGTTCAGCGTGCGTGGCAAGGACGGCAAGGAAGTGTTCTCCGGCCTCGTGCACGCAGGCGATACGAAGGAAGTAACGGGCGCGGCCCCTTTCAAGGTCACGGTCGGCAACAAGGCGGGTCTCGAGTCGCTTACGCTCGATGGTCAGCCAGTCGATCCGTCCAAATATTCGGCAGCCAAGGGTAACGTGGCGCGCTTCGCGTTGCCTTGATAGATACGGTATGCGTCGCGGCCAACCGGTTCGCGGCGCTTTTTCAATTCAGGCGCTACGTCTTTTTTGTGGCGCATGCGGCGTAAATGGGTTTTTCGATGCAATCCGAAGCTCAATCCCAATCCAGTAGCAAGATCGTTTCAAACGAGCCGGTGTTCGGCGGCCACGCTGCGCGGCGCAAGTCGCACGCAGTCGATGTCCGTTGGGGCGGCCAGCTCGTCACCATCGGCGGCGATGCGCCCGTGCGCGTCCAGTCGATGACCAACACCGACACCGCGGACGCGATCGGCACGGCGATCCAGATCAAGGAACTGGCGCAAGCCGGTTCGGAGCTGGTGCGTATCACGGTCAACACGCCGGAAGCGGCGGCGGCCGTGCCGGCTGTCCGCGAGCAGCTTGACCGCATGGGCGTGTCGGTGCCGCTGGTCGGCGATTTTCATTACAACGGCCATTTGCTGCTGCGCGATTACCCCGCGTGCGCGGAGTCGTTGTCGAAGTACCGGATCAATCCGGGCAATGTCGGCCACGGCGCGAAGCGCGACACGCAGTTCGCGCAGATGATCGAAGCGGCGGTGAAGTACGACAAGCCGGTGCGGATCGGCGTCAACTGGGGCAGCCTCGACCAGGACCTGCTCGCGAAGATGATGGACGAAAACGCCGCGCGTTCCACGCCGTGGGAAGCGCAGAGCGTGATGTACGAAGCGTTGATCCAGTCGGCGATCGGCTCGGCGGAGCGCGCGGTCGAAATCGGCTTGCCGCGCAACAAGATCATTCTGTCCTGCAAGGTCAGCGGCGTGCAGGATCTGATCGCGGTGTACCGTGAACTCGCGCGCCGGTGCGACTTCGCGCTGCATCTGGGTCTGACCGAAGCGGGCATGGGGTCGAAGGGCATTGTGGCGTCGACCGCTGCGTTGTCGGTGTTGCTGCAGCAAGGCATCGGCGACACGATCCGTATCTCGCTCACGCCCGAACCGGGTGGCCCGCGCACGGGTGAAGTGATCGTCGGCCAGGAAATTCTGCAGACCATGGGCCTGCGTTCGTTCACGCCGATGGTGATCGCGTGCCCGGGTTGCGGCCGTACCACCAGCACGCTGTTCCAGGAGCTGGCGTCGCAAATCCAGACCTATCTGCGCACGCAGATGCCGGTGTGGCGCGATCAATATCCTGGCGTCGAAAAGATGCACGTCGCGGTGATGGGCTGCATCGTCAACGGTCCGGGCGAATCGAAACAGGCGAATATCGGCATCAGCTTGCCGGGTTCGGGCGAAAATCCGGCCGCGCCGGTGTTCATCGACGGCGAGAAGGTCAAGACGCTGCGCGGCGAGAACATCGCGCAAGAATTCCAGCAAATCGTGAGTGACTACGTCGAGCGCCGCTATGGCCGCGCCGAAGCACTCAACTAAATACCGCCAATCGAAGACAGATGACTGAACAGAAGAAAAAGCTCGAAAAGTTGTCCGGTGTGAAGGGCATGAATGACATCCTTCCGCAGGACGCCGGGCTGTGGGAATTTTTTGAAGCGACCGTCAAGTCGATGCTGCGCTCGTACGGATACCAGAATATTCGTACGCCGATCATCGAGCATACGCAGTTGTTCAAGCGCGGTATCGGTGAGGTGACCGACATCGTCGAGAAAGAGATGTACAGCTTTACCGACGCATTGAACGGCGAAAATCTGACGATGCGCCCGGAAAACACGGCGGCTGTGGTGCGCGCGACGATCGAGCACAACATGCTGTACGACGGTCCGAAGCGCCTGTGGTACATCGGCCCGATGTTCCGTCACGAGCGTCCGCAGCGCGGCCGCTATCGCCAGTTCCATCAGGTCGGCGTGGAAGCGCTGGGCTTTGCCGGTCCGGACGCCGACGCTGAAATCATCATGATGTGTCAGCGTCTGTGGGACGACCTCGGCTTGATGGGCATCAAGCTCGAGCTCAATTCGCTGGGTCTCGTGGAAGAGCGCGCGGCGCATCGCGTCGAGTTGATCGCGTACCTCGAAAAGCACATGGACGTGCTCGACGAAGAGGCGAAGCGCCGTTTGTACACGAACCCGCTGCGCGTGCTCGACACGAAAAATCCTGCCATGCAGGAAGTCGCGCAGAACGCACCCAAGCTGATCGATTTTCTCGGCGAAGAATCGCGCGCGCACTTCGAAGGCCTGCAGCGCATTCTGAAGGCGAACAACATTCCGTTCACGATCAATCCGCGCCTCGTGCGCGGTCTCGATTATTACAATCTGACCGTGTTCGAATGGGTGACCGACAAGCTCGGCGCGCAAGGCACCGTCGCGGCCGGCGGCCGTTACGATCCGCTGATCGAACAGCTTGGCGGTAAGCCGACGGGCGCATGCGGCTGGGCCATGGGCGTCGAGCGTATCCTCGAGCTGCTGAAAGAAGATCAGCTCGTACCGGAAGACGAAGGCTGCGACGTATACGTAGTCCATCAGGGCGACGCGGCGCGCGAACAGGCCTTTATCATCGCCGAGCGTTTGCGCGACACGGGTCTCGACGTGATCCTGCATTGCAGCGCGGACGGTCAGACGGCGAGCTTCAAGTCGCAAATGAAGCGTGCCGACGCGAGCGGCGCGGCATTCGCGGTGGTCCTCGGCGAAGACGAGATTGCGAACGGCACGGTCGGCGTCAAACCGCTCCGTGATACAAGTTCTAACGGCGGTAAAAACGAGCAACATAACGTGCCCGCCGAAGACTTGACCGAATTTCTAATCAATGCGATGGTTGCAACCGCCGAAGACGGCGACGACTGATCGCGATGTCGTCGAGCCCCTTGGCTCGACACGCACACGTATCAAGAAAGAGGAAATCGCCGGGCGATGAGTTACCACGACGAACAAGAATCGATTGAAAGTCTGAAGGCATGGTGGACGCAGTGGGGCAATGCAACCACGTGGATCGTGCTGGTGGCCTTGGTTGCCGCCGCTAGCTGGAACGGCTGGAATTTCTGGCAACGGCGCCAGGCCGCGGAAGCCGCGGTGCTGTATGACCAGGTGCAACAAGCCGTTGCATCGGGTGACAAGGCGAAGATCACGCGCGTTGCCACCGATATGGAAGACAAGTTCAGCCGCACCGCGTATGCGCAGATGACCGCGCTGGGCGCCGCCAAGGCGCTGTACGCCGCGGGTGACGAAGCTGCCGCGAAGGCCCAGTTGCAATGGACCATCGATCACGCAAAAGACGACGAGTTCAAGCAGATCGCCAAGCTCCGTCTGGCTTCGCTGCTGCTCGACGACAAGGCTTACGACCAGGGCCTCGCACTGCTCGCCGAACCGCAGTCCGATGCGTTCAAGGGCATTGTGGCGGACGGCCGCGGTGATCTGCTCGCCGCCCAAGGCAAGCGTGACGATGCGCGCGCGGCCTACAAGCTTGCCCTCGACTCGCTGTCGAAAAACGATAGCTCGGCTCGCCAGTTGATTCAGTTCAAGCTGGACGCGCTGGGCGGCTAATCGCCGCATGCAGCGCGCCGCATGATACGACCAACCGGTCTCCTTTAACTCATTTCCTGAATGCTTCGTCCACCGATGAATCTGCTGAAACGTTACGCTGTGCCCGTTGCCTGTGCGATGACCGTGCTCACCATGGCGGCTTGCTCATCCACGAAAGACGAGCGCCGCGAGCCCACGCCGCTCACCGAGTTCAAACCCGTGCTCGACGTGCAGCAGGCGTGGAAGACGAGCGTCGGCAAGGCGGGTCGTTACCTGTTCTCGCCGGTCGCGGTCGGCAACGCGGTGTATGCGGCGGGCGCGAACGGCTCGGTTGCGAAGATCGACGCGCAAACCGGCAAGGACATCTGGCGCGTCAAGCTGCATGACGATCTGTCGGCAGGTGTTGGCAGCGACGGCACGCTCACGGCGGTTGGCGGCCTGAAGGGCGATGTCTACGTGCTCGGCGCGGACGGCAAACAATTGTGGACCGCCAAGGCGCCTGGCGAAATCATCTCGCCGCCGCTGGTCGGCAACGGCCTCGTGGTGGTGCGCACGGTCGACGGTCAGATCGTCGCGTTCAATGCGCAAACTGGCGAGCAGAAGTGGAATTATCGCAACCGCGCGGTGCCGCTCAACCTGCGCGTTTCCTCTGGTATGACGTTCGCGGGCGACGCGGCGGTGCTGGCCGGCTTCCCGGGCGGCGCATTCGCTGCGATCAACCTGCAGACCGGCGACAACTACTGGCAGACCCCGGTGTCGTATCCGAAGGGCGTGACGGAAGTGGAGCGCATCAACGACGTGACGGGCCCGCCCACGCTGCTTGGCTCGGAAACCTGCGCGGTGACGTTCCAGGGTCAGATTGGCTGCTTCGACGCGAACTCCGGCCGCGCGGTGTGGGAAAAGGCGTTTTCGAGCACGAGCGGTCTCGCGCAGGATGACCGCGCTGTGGTGGCGGCCGACGACTGGTCGGTGGTGTCGGCGTTCGACGTCAGCAATGGCGCGACGCTGTGGAAGAACGACAAGCTGAAGAATCGCGAACTCAGCGTCCCGTTCATTCTGGGTCATGCCGCCGTGCTGGGTGACTACCAGGGTTTCGTGCACTTCCTGTCGCGCGACGACGGCACGCTCGTGGCCCGTGTGAAGACCGACGGCAGCCCGATTACCGCGGCGCCGGTGCTGGCCGGCGAAACGCTGGTCGTGCTGACGCACGACGGCGACCTGTACGGCTACCGCCCGCGCTAATCGCGCAGGCTATTGCCAGTCAAGCGTCGTCAAGCGTGCAGGCCGGCTTCGCCGGCCGCACGCGTTTTTGTTGTATAGCTGGGCAACTAGAAATACTCCGCCGGACTGGCTGGTCCGGCAAGTCGGATCAGAAACGGCCCATGTGGCCATTGGTGGCTGCTTGCGGCGCCACCTTCGACGGCATCCTGGTCGATACCGCAGAGAATCGTATCGAACCGGCGTGTGAGCCGTTGAGCAAGAAAGACTGAAGCTGGCGGCCCACTGGCGCCGCCCCATACAGCCAAACCCCCGTCCGCCCGGGTGCGCATATTGACAGCACATCCGGGGCTGGCCGAATTCGTGATAATTTTCGTCAAAGGCTGCCGTGTAGCGGCCGCATGGCGTCGCTACGCGGGCCGTCGATTTCGATCCCGCGTTTCACCGTGAACAACATCTGATGAAACCCGTTATTGCCCTGGTTGGGCGCCCCAATGTGGGGAAATCCACGCTATTCAACCGTCTCACGCGCACGCGTGATGCGCTGGTTGCCGACCTGCCCGGTCTCACCCGCGATCGCCATTACGGCGAGGGGCGCGCCGGCGACCGGCCGTATCTGGTCGTCGATACCGGCGGCTTCGAGCCGGTCGCGAAAGACGGCATCCTGCACGAGATGGCGCGTCAAACCCGCCAGGCGGTCGAGGAATCGGACGTCGTCGTGTTCATCGTCGATGGCCGCAACGGTCTCGCGCCGCAGGACAAGACGATTGCCGACTACCTACGCAAGACCGGCCGGCCGATCTTCCTCGTCGTCAACAAGGCGGAGGGGATGAAGTACAGCACGGTGGCCGCCGACTTCTACGAACTCGGTCTCGGCGACCCGCGCGCGATTTCGTCGGCACACGGTGACGGCGTCACCGAAATGATCAATGACGCGCTGGGTGTCGCGTACGCCGGACAGCCGGAAGAGAGCGACGAGGAAAAACAGGCGCACGGCGTGAAGATCGCGATCGTCGGCCGGCCGAACGTCGGCAAGTCGACCTTGATCAACGCGCTGGTGGGCGAAGAGCGCGTGATTGCGTTCGACATGCCGGGCACGACGCGCGATTCGATCTACGTCGACTTCGAGCGTCAGGGCAAGCCCTACACGCTGATCGACACGGCTGGTTTGCGCCGCCGCGGCAAGGTGTTCGAAGCGATCGAGAAGTTCTCGGTGGTGAAAACGCTGCAGTCGATTTCGGACGCGAACGTCGTGATCCTGCTGCTTGACGCACAGCAGGATATTTCCGAACAGGACGCGCACATTGCCGGTTTCGTGGTGGAGCAGGGCCGCGCGCTGGTGGTGGGCGTGAACAAATGGGACGGGCTCGATTCGCATGTGCGCGAGCGCACTAAGGCCGACATCGAGCGCAAACTAAAATTTCTCGACTTCGCCAAATTCCACTTCATTTCCGCCGCGGAAAAAACCGGAATCGGCCCGCTGATGCGCTCGGTCGACGACGCCTACGCCGCCGCCATGGCCAAGCTGCCGACGCCGAAGTTGACGCGCGCGCTGATCGAGGCAGTGGAATTCCAGCAGCCGCGCCGACGCGGTCCGGTGCGCCCGAAACTGCGTTACGCGCACCAGGGCGGACAGAATCCGCCGATCATCGTGATTCACGGCAATGCGCTCGATGCGATCACCGAAACGTACAAACGCTACCTAGAAAACCGCTTCAGGGAAACTTTCAAGCTGACTGGGACTCCATTGCGCATAGAGTTCAGATCGTCGACGAACCCTTACGCGGATAAAGGCTAAATCCAGGCTGAAACCCGCGTGTGTGTTGGGTTTGGCCGCGAGGCCGGCCCGCTCGCGCAAAAATGAAAATCGGCTATAGTGTAGCGGTTGACGGCGGATCTCTTTTTCTTCGTCGTCAATTCAGTCAACCTGCAAAAAAATACGGAGTTTGCTATGAGCAACAAAGGGCAATTGTTACAAGACCCGTTTTTGAACGCACTGCGTAAAGAGCACGTGCCGGTGTCGATCTACTTGGTCAACGGCATCAAGCTTCAAGGGAACATCGAATCGTTCGACCAGTACGTCGTGTTGCTCCGGAATACGGTCACCCAGATGGTCTACAAGCACGCAATTTCTACTGTCGTGCCTGCCCGTCCGGTGAATTTCCACCCGGATTCCGAACAGTCCTAATCCCCGTCCGCGGCCGGCGTAGCGTCGCCCGTTGGCGATTACTCCCGGCCGCCTTATTTTGATACCCTCCAATTTGATCAATGCAGCGCTTGTCGGCATCGACTTCGGTAAGATCGATTTCGAAGCCAGTCTGGAAGAACTCAGCCTGCTCGCGCAAAGCGCGGGCGCGAATCCCTTAGTCACCCTCATGGGGCGCCGGTCCAGTCCCGATGCCAAGATGTTTGTCGGCAGTGGCAAGGCCGAAGAATTGCGTCTTGCCTGTGAGGCGAACGACATCGAACTCGTCATTTTCAATCACGCTCTGGCGCCTGCGCAGCAGCGCAATCTGGAGCAGGCGCTTAACCGCCGCGTGATTGATCGCACAAGCCTCATTCTCGATATTTTTGCGCAACGCGCCCGCAGCCATGAAGGCAAGCTGCAGGTGGAGCTCGCGCAGTTGCAGTATCTATCGACGCGGCTAATCCGCGCATGGACCCACCTTGAGCGCCAGAAGGGCGGTATCGGTTTGCGCGGCCCTGGCGAAACGCAGCTCGAAACCGACCGCCGTTTGATCGGCGAGCGCATCAAGGCGCTCAAGACCCGCCTCGAAAAACTGCGCCGTCAGCACGGCACGCAGCGCCGCGCGCGCAGCCGCAATCAGACGATGTCCGTGTCGCTTGTCGGCTACACCAACGCGGGCAAATCCACGCTCTTCAATGCGCTGACGAAGGCTCAGGCGTACGCCGCCGACCAGCTGTTCGCCACGCTGGATACCACGTCCCGCCGTGTCTATCTCGGCGACGAAGCCGGCCAGGTGGTGGTATCCGACACGGTCGGATTCATTCGCGAATTGCCTCACCAACTGGTGGCGGCTTTCCGCGCCACGCTCGAGGAAACCATCCACGCCGACCTGCTGCTGCATGTGGTCGACGCGTCGAGCGCCGTGCGCCTCGATCAGATCGATCAGGTGAACGAGGTGTTGCACGCAATTGGTGCGGATACGATCCGTCAGGTGCTGGTGTTCAACAAGATCGACGCCGTGCCGGAGTTGGCGGCCCGTGGCGACGCGGTCGAGCGGGATGAGTATGGTAATATTTCGCGCGTCTTTTTGAGCGCGCGCACGGGGCAAGGGCTGGATACATTGCGCGCTGCCATCGCTGAAATCGCTACTGCCGAACCTCTCTCCGATCCGCTGGTCGATCTTTCGGAAGAAGACCGGTCGGCAGCACCACGCGAGGACCGCAAGGTCTCAGAACTCGGGCACTGACCCGCTCCAATTGCACTGACCCGCTGTCTACTCTGGTGAACGAACACAGGTGAACGATTACAACGAGCGGAGTATCTGGCTGCGCATGCGCGCCATGCTTTCACTGAACGATCCGCGCTGGGGCCGGGGCGACGGCAATGGCGAACGCCAACGACCCAACGAACCCAAGCGGCCGCCGGCCAAGGACGGTGAAGGCCCGCCCGATCTCGACGAGATGTGGCGCGATTTCAACCGCCGTTTGAGCCGGGTGTTCGGCCGCAAGGGTGGCGGCACAGGCGGTGGCCGTCCGGACAACGGTCGCGGCGCGCGCATTGGTGTGGGCATCGTGATCGGCGTATTGATCGCGATCTATCTCGGCAGCGGCGTGTTTGTCGTGCAGGATGGCCAGGCCGGCGTCGTGATGCAGTTCGGCAAGTATCGCTACACCGCGGGGCAGGGTGTGCATTGGCGCCTGCCGTATCCGTTCGAAGCGCACGAGCTCGTCAACATCGGCCAGATTCGCCAGGTGGAGATCGGCCGTAACAACGTGGTGCACCTCGCCAACGTGAAGGACGCGTCGATGCTCACGCACGACGCCGATATCGTCGACGTGCGCTTTGCCGTGCAGTACCAGGTGAGCAAGCCGACCGACTATCTCTTCCGCAGCATCGATCCCGATCAGAGCGTGATGCAGGCCGCACAGGCGGCGGTGCGCAGCATCGTCGGTGCGCGCAGCACCAGTGACATCCTCTATCAGGATCGCGAAACAATTCGCCAGCAACTGATGGCGTCGATTCAGCAATCCCTGGATGAATACCAGTCCGGCCTCGCCGTGACCGGTGTGACGATCCAGGGTGTGCAGGTGCCCGACCAGGTGCAGGCCGCTTTCGACGATGCCGCCAAAGTGCGTCAGGACAACGAACGCGCCAAACGCGACGCGCAGGCCTATGCCGCCGAGCTGCTGCCGCGCGCGCAAGCAGATGTGGCGCATCAGGTCGACGAAGCGAAAACGTATAGCGACAAGACGGTGACCCAGGCGCAAGGCGATGCCGAGCGCTTCAAGCAGGTCTACGCGCAGTACTCGAAAGCGCCCGCTGTGATTCGCGAGCGCATGTACCTGGAAACCATGCAGCAGATCTATTCGAATACGACCAAGGTGTTTGTGGACAGCAAGAGCGGCAACAACGTGTTGTATCTGCCGCTCGACAAGCTGGTCGAGCAGACCCGGCAGCACGTTGCCGACGCTGCTGCGGCCGCTTCCGGCGCTGCCGTTACGTCGGGCGCTGCCGTGCCGCAAGCCGCGAGCAGCACCACCGCACCGGCCGCTGCTTCCGCTCCCGCCGCGGTTGCGACGCCTGCCAGCCAGGCCGCCGCCAGCAGCGATGCACTGCGTTCACGCGACTCCTTCCGCAGCCGTATGCGCGAAGACGACGTTCAATAAGGAGCGCACATCATGAACAAGATCATTGCGCTCGTCGTTGCCGTCGTCATCGTGCTGTTTGCCGCATCGTCGATGGTATTCGTGGTCGACCAGCGGCATATGGCTGTGCTGTCCTCGCATGGCGACACCGCGCCCGAATTGCTCGGCCCTGGCCTGCACGTGAAGCTGCCGCCGCCGTTGCAAACGGTCACGCTTGTCGATAACCGGATCCAGTCGCTCGACGCGCCAGATGAAGACCGTTATGTCACGTCGGACAAAACCGACCTGCTGGCCAACCCGGTCATCAAATACCGTGTAACCGATCCGCTGAAGCTGCTCGCCGAAACGCGGGGCGACGTGCAAAGTCTGGCGGACCGCCTGGCGCTGCTGTCGCGTAGCGCGCTCGGCGACGCGTTCAGCAAGGTCACGCTGAACGATGCGCTGGCAAAGCAACAAGCCGTCGCTGATGAAGCGCGCGGCACGATGAGCAAAGCCGCGGCATCGCTGGGCGTTTCGGTGCTCGACGTGCAACTGACGCGCGTCGATTTCCCGGCCGCGATGGCCGACTCCGTCTACAAGCGGATGATCGCCGCACGCCAGCAGGCCGCGGCCGACGAACGTGCGAAGGGCACGGCCGAGGCCGACCAGATCAAGGCGGATGCCGTCAGCCAGCAACAGGCGATTCTCGCGGACGGCTATCGTCAGGCGCAAACCATCAAGGGCGAGGGCGATGCCAAGGCAGCGGAAATCGCGGCCGAGGCATATGGCAGCGACCCGCAGTTCTACCAGTTTTATCAAAGCATGCAGGCGTACAAGAACACCTTCAAACCAGGCGACGTGATCGTGGTCGACCCGAGCAGCGAGTTCTTCCGCTTCATGCGTAGCCCGACCGGCGGCGCCGCCCCGGACGCTCCCGCGGCACCGCGCAAACACTGATAACCGGAACGCCGCGGCATCCGCATCGCGGCCCCTTCATTCGCATGGACATAGCCGGCTCGTTACTGCTCGCGATCGCATTGATGCTGATTATCGAAGGGATGTTTCCCTTCGTTTTTCCGAGCGCCTGGCGCGACACGTTCCGTAAAATAGCGGAACGGCCCCCGCATCAGATTCGCGTCGGCGGGCTGGTCGTGATGGTGCTCGGGTTGATCCTGCTGTTTATCGTGACCTGAAGGCGCTGCATGGCGCCGCCGCTGCGCGCCGTTGCGTTGGTCCGCCATATGCGCGGCATCAGTGGCGGGGCAACAGCGAGCGTTCAGCGGCGCGGGCCAGGAAGCTGGCAAAAGGGGCCACGAAGGGTTACGAAGGGCCGCTAAGGGCCGTTCCTATACCCGCGACAGCCGCCAGAATAGAGCCGTCGCCCGCCATTCACACACACTTACCGGCGCACCCAGCCGCCGTGTTCAACGTCGTAGGACTGTATCGATGTCGACCTGGTTACTTCCCGAGAATATCGCCGACGTGCTGCCGTCGGAAGCCCGCAAGATCGAAGAGTTGCGGCGCCATTTGCTGGACCGTTTCCGCTCGTATGGCTACGAGATGGTGATGCCGCCGCTGCTCGAGTACCTCGAGTCGCTGCTTACCGGCGGCGGGCACGATCTGAATCTGCGCACATTCAAGCTCGTCGATCAGATGTCCGGGCGCACGCTCGGTCTGCGCGCCGACATCACGCCGCAGGTCGCGCGTATCGACGCGCACCTGCTGAATCGTCAGGGCGTGACGCGTCTTTGCTATGCCGGCAATGTGGCGCATACGCGTCCGCGCGGCCTGCACGCCACACGTGAGCAGATCCAGATCGGCGCGGAAATCTACGGTCACGCCGGTCTCGAAGCGGATCTGGAAATCCAGCAGTTGATGCTCGACGCGCTGCGTCTGGCCGGCCTCGCGAAAGTGCGGCTCGATTTGTGTCATGCCGGCGTGCTCGCCGCGCTGATCGAAGCGGAGCCTGCTGCTGCGGAGCTGGGTCAATCGCTCTACGACGCGTTGGCCGGCAAGGATGTGCCGCGCCTCGTCGAGCTGACCGCCAATCTCACCCCGGTTACGCGCGACGCCTTGCGCTCGCTCCCCACGCTCTACGGCGACGCCTCGGTGCTCGACGAAGCCCGTGCACGCTTGCCGAACGCACCGGCTATCGCCCGCGCGCTCGACGACCTCGCATTCCTCGCGAGCCAGGTGGACGGCGCCGAAGTGATGATCGACCTGGCCGATTTGCGCGGCTATGCGTACCACAGCGGTGTGATGTTCTCGGCGTATGTGGACGGCGTACCGAACGCGGTTGCGCGCGGCGGCCGTTATGACCACGTCGGCCAGGCCTACGGCCGTGCGCGCGCGGCAACCGGCTTCTCGCTCGATCTGCGCGAAGTCGCTCGCATTTCGCCCGTTGAGGCCCGCAGCAGCGCGATTCTCGCGCCGTGGCAACATGACGACGCGCTGCGCGTGAGCGTCGCCGCATTGCGCGATGCCGGTGAAGTGGTGATCCAGGCGCTTCCTGGTCACGAGCACGATCTGGACGAATTTGCCTGCGACCGCGTGTTGGTCGAGCGCAACGGCGCGTGGGTCGTCGAACCCCGTTCCTGAGCGCGAATCGATAGACCGCCCGAGGGGCATCCCAAGGGCATTTCAGAAGGCGTCCAAAGCGTCGCCGGACCCGGCGCGGCCACTCGCCGCGCTATTTTCCCTATACCCACCATAACGTGCATACCGTTGAGCGGAAACGGAAAAACTCGGAAGGTTCCGCGAACATAGGTAGAATACGTTTTTAACCAGCTTACGAAACAACATGTCTGCCAGCGCAGTGAATGTGAACCCCGGGCGCAACGTCGTCGTCGTGGGGACCCAGTGGGGTGATGAAGGCAAGGGCAAGATCGTCGACTGGCTGACGGACCACGCTCAAGGCGTCGTTCGCTTCCAGGGCGGTCACAATGCCGGTCACACGCTTATCATCGGCGGCAAGAAAACCATCTTGCGTCTGATTCCGTCGGGCATCATGCATCCCGGCGTCGCGTGCTACATCGGCAATGGCGTCGTGTTGTCGCCGGAAGCGCTGTTCAAGGAAATTGGCGAGCTCGAAGCCGCCGGGGTCGATGTTCAGAATCGCCTCTTCATTTCCGAAGCCACCACCCTGATCCTGCCGTACCACATTGCCATCGACCAGGGCCGCGAAGCGCGCCGCGGCGCGAGCAAGATCGGCACCACCGGCCGCGGCATCGGCCCGGCCTACGAAGACAAGGTGGCGCGCCGCGGTTTGCGCGTGCAGGACCTGTTCGAGCCGGAGAGCTTCGCCGAACGTCTGCGTGAAAATCTCGATTATCACAACTTCGTGCTGACGCAATACCTGGGCGTCGCCGCGGTCGACTTCCAGCAAACGCTCGACACGATGCTGAGCTATGCCGACCGTCTGAAGCCGATGGTGACCGACGTGTCGCGTCGTCTGTACGACGAAAATGCCGCAGGCAACAACCTGCTGTTCGAAGGTGCGCAAGGCACGCTGCTCGACATCGACCACGGCACCTATCCGTACGTCACGTCGAGCAACTGCGTGGCCGGTGCGGCCACCGCGGGCGCAGGTGTCGGTCCGCAAAAGCTGAACTACATTCTCGGCATCACCAAGGCGTATTGCACGCGTGTCGGTTCGGGCCCTTTCCCGAGCGAACTGTACGACGCGGATAACGCCGCGCGTCAGGAACCGATCGGCCTGGAACTCGCCAAGGTCGGCAAGGAATTCGGCTCGGTCACCGGCCGTCCGCGCCGCACCGGCTGGCTTGACGCCGCCGCGCTGCGCCGCTCGATCCAGATCAACGGCGTGTCGGGTCTGTGCATGACCAAGCTCGACGTGCTCGACGGCCTCGACGAAGTGAAGCTGTGCGTCGGCTACACGGTCGACGGCAAGAACGTCGACCTGCTGCCGCGTGGCGCGTCGGAAGTCGCGCGTTGCGTGCCGGTGTACGAAACCTTCGCGGGCTGGAAGGAAAGCACCGTCGGCATCACGGAATGGGACAAGTTGCCGGCCACCGCGCGTGCGTATCTGACGCGTGTGCAGGAAGTCGCGGGCATTCCGATCGACATGGTGTCGACCGGTCCGGATCGCGACGAAACGATTCTGCTTCGTCATCCGTTCAAGGTTTAAGCCATGGTGCAAGGTGTACCCATGATTGCGATGAAAGATCCGCGCAACGACGACAAGAACCTGTGGGTCGGCTGGGACGAATATCACCGGCTGATTGAACTGCTGGCGTTGCAGGTGCACGAATCGGGCTGGAAGTTCGACAAGATTCTGTGCCTCGCGCGCGGTGGTTTGCGCGTCGGCGACCAGCTCTCGCGTATTTACGATCTGCCGCTGGCGATTCTCGCCACAAGTTCGTATCGTGAGGCGGCAGGCACGGAGCAGGGCGAGCTCGACATCGCGCAATACATCACGATGACGCGCGGCGAGTTGCACGGCAACGTGCTGCTGGTCGACGATCTGGTCGATTCGGGCGTGACGCTGGCACGCGTGCAGCAGCATCTGAAAGAACGCTATCCGGCGATCACCGCGGTGCGCTCGGCGGTACTCTGGTACAAGGGCTGCTCGAAAGTGAAGCCTGATTACCATGTGCAGTATTTGCCTACCAATCCGTGGATTCACCAGCCGTTCGAGGAGTGGGACACGGTTCGTCCGCATAACCTCGGCGCGTGGATCAAGCGCGGCATGCAGCAGGACCAGGAGTCGTCGGGCACGTGATGCACGCTACGACGTCTTGTGTATCGCGTCGTATCCCGTGCAGTGCCTGCAAAACGGAGCCCGATTGGGCTCCGTTTTTTTATGGCGCGTTATATGTCCGCCGTATGTGCTCTGCGAACGGCGCCTTGCAAAACGCCCATGCTGTGCCGACGAAACGCCTGACGCAGCAGACGCGCCCAAATCGCAGTGCTACACTGCGCGGACCATCCACGTGGTGTATCCACAACAAGCCGGGCGGCGCTAGGCGGGCAGTTTAGAATAGCGGTCGTTTTTTCCGCTCAGGGAACGGATTTCCTCGCGTCTATGACAGATAACAATCACGTGCACAAACAGCCTCTGCCTTCCCTCGCGATTGCTGCGATCGGAGTGGTGTTCGGCGATATCGGCACGAGCCCGCTGTACTCGCTGAAAGAGGCGTTCAGCCCGTCACATGGTATTCCGCTGACCGATCAATCGATTCTGGGCGTGATCTCGCTGCTGTTCTGGGCGATCGTGATCGTGGTCAGCATCAAGTACGTCTTGTTCGTGATGCGCGCCGACAACAACGGCGAAGGCGGTGTTCTCGCGCTGATGGCGCTGGCGCTGCGCTCTGTCGACCAGAAGGCGAAAGCGGCCGGCTTGCTGATGATGCTCGGCATCTTCGGCGCCTGCATGTTCTATGGCGACGCGGTGATTACGCCCGCTATTTCGGTGATCTCGGCGGTCGAGGGTCTGGAGATCGCGGCGCCCAATATGTCTCATCTGGTATTGCCGCTCACCATGGTGATTCTCGTGCTGCTGTTCTGGATTCAGCGGCACGGCACGGCCACCGTCGGCCGCCTGTTCGGTCCGATCATGGTGCTGTGGTTCCTGGTGCTCGCCGCGCTGGGTCTGTGGCACATCATTCAGTCGCCGAACGTGATCAGCGCACTGAACCCGTATTACGCCTACACCTTTATGGCAGCGCATGTGTTGCAGGCCTACGTGGTGCTCGGCTCGGTCGTGCTGGTGCTGACCGGCGCCGAAGCGCTCTACGCCGACATGGGTCACTTCGGCGCCAAACCGATCCGGATGGCGTGGTACTGCCTCGTGATGCCCTCGCTGGTGCTCAACTACTTCGGCCAGGGCGCGCTGCTGATGCATGACCCGAAGGCGATCGAAAACCCGTTCTTCCTGCTCGCGCCGGATTGGGCGTTGCTGCCGCTCGTGGTGCTGTCGACGGTGGCGACCGTGATTGCGTCACAGGCAGTGATTTCCGGTGCCTATTCGCTGACGAGCCAGGCGATCCAGCTCGGCTACGTGCCGCGCATGAAGATCCTGCACACGTCGGACCTGGCGATCGGTCAGATCTATGTGCCGGTGGTGAACTGGATGCTGCTGTTCATCATTCTGTGCATCGTGATCGCGTTCAAGAGTTCGGATAATCTCGCCGCCGCCTACGGTATCGCGGTGACGGCCACCATGGTGATCACTACGGTCCTTGCCTGCGTCGTGATGGTCAAGGTGTGGAAGTGGAACAAGCTTCTCGTGGCGATGATCATCGGCGTATTCATGGTGGTCGACTTAGGCTTTTTCGGCGCCAATCTGCTGAAGGTCGAAGAGGGCGGCTGGTTGCCGCTCGGCATCGGCGCGTTGCTGTTCTTCCTGCTGATGACGTGGTTCAAGGGCAGGATGATCGTCAAGGAGCGCACGGCCGCTGACGGCATTCCGCTCATGCCGTTCCTGCAGGGCTTGCTCGCGCATCCGCCGCATCGCGTGTCGGGTACGGCGATCTATCTGACGGGCAGCGATTCGCTCGTGCCGGTGAGCTTGCTGCACAACCTTAAGCACAACAAGGTGCTGCACGAGCGCACCATTTTCCTGACCTTCGTGACGCTCGATATTCCGTATGTAAATGACGCGGATCGCGTGACGGTCAGGGATCTCAATGGTGGCCTGTACCTCGTCAAGGCGGCGTACGGTTTCAACGAAACGCCTGACGTGAAGGCGGTGCTGCTCGAGGTCGGCCGCACGCACGACATGACCTTCGAGATGATGGACACGTCCTTCTTCCTGGCTCGCGAAACGGTTGTGCCGACGCAGTTGCCGGGCATGTCGGTGTGGCGCGAACGTGTGTTCGCATGGATGCACCAGAACGCCGCCAAGCCGACCGACTTCTTCAGCATTCCCGCCAACCGGGTGGTGGAGTTGGGGACAAAGATCGAGATCTGACGCGATGGATCGAGGTTCGGACGCGCCTTGCATGCGAAGGCGCGGCAAGCGATAAGAGATAAAAAACCCCCACGCAATTGCGTGGGTTTTTTTTGCCGCTCAGTCTCGTGAACGTCAGTGCGTGAGCGAATCACGCGCTGACGAACCCGCTTACTTCTGCTTGAGCTTGGCGAATGCCGCGGCCATTGCGCCGCCTGCTTCCGGCTCACGCGAGCGCTGTTGCTGCGCGCCGCGGCCACCGCCGCCACCCGAGCGGCCGGAACCGCCACGATCCTGTTGGGCGCCCCCACCGCTGCGCTGCGCGGCCGCCGCGCCGAACTCGTCGTCCAGACGCATGGTCAGCGCGATACGCTGGCGCTTCACGTCGACTTCCAGCACCTTCACCTTGACGATCTGGCCGGCCTTGACTACTTCGTGCGGGTCCTTGATGAACTTCGTCGACATGGCCGACACGTGCACCAGACCGTCCTGATGCACGCCGATGTCGACGAACGCACCGAAGGCCGCCACGTTCGTCACGACGCCTTCGAGCACCATGCCCGGCGTCAGATCGCTGACCTTCTCGACGCCTTCGCGGAAGGTCGCGGTCTTGAACTCGGGGCGCGGGTCGCGGCCCGGCTTTTCGAGTTCCAGCAGAATGTCGCGCACGGTCGGCAGGCCGAAACGCTCGTCGACGAATTCGGCCGGCGAGAGGCCACGCAGCGCGTCGCGATTGCCGAGCACTTCGCCGACGTGCTTGCTGATCTTCGCGAGCATGCGTTCCACGACGGGATACGCTTCCGGGTGAACCGACGAGCGGTCGAGCGGGTTCTCGCCGTTGTTGATGCGCAGGAAACCGGCGGCCTGTTCGAAGGTCTTGTCGCCCAGACGCGGCACCTTGCGCAGATGTTCGCGCGACGGGAACGGGCCGTTTGCATCGCGATAGTCGACGATGTTGCGTGCCAGCGTCGCGTTCAAACCCGACACGCGCGCGAGCAACGCGACCGACGCCGTATTGGCATCCACGCCGACCGCGTTCACGCAATCCTCGACCACCGCGTCGAGCGAGCGGGCCAGTTCGCGCTGATTCACGTCATGCTGGTACTGGCCGACGCCGATTGCCTTCGGCTCGATCTTCACCAATTCCGCGAGCGGATCCTGCAGACGGCGCGCAATCGACACGGCGCCGCGCAGCGACACGTCCATGTCCGGAAATTCCTTCGCCGCGAGTTCGGAGGCCGAATACACCGACGCGCCGGCTTCCGAGACGACGATCTTCTGCAGCTTGAACTCCGGATGACGCGCGATCAGTTCGCTCGCAAGCTTGTCCGTTTCCCGCGACGCCGTGCCGTTGCCGATACTGATCAACTCAGCCTGCGTCTGTGCGCAGATGCGCGCCAGTTTCGCAATCGAGCCATCCCAGTCGCGACGCGGCTCGTGGGGATAAATCACGTCGGTGGCGAGCACCTTGCCGGTCCGATCGACCACCGCAACTTTCACGCCGGTGCGCATGCCCGGATCGAGCCCGATCACGGCCTTCGGTCCTGCGGGTGCTGCCAGCAGCAAGTCCTTCAGGTTGCGCGCGAACACGCGAATCGCTTCATGTTCGGCTTCGTCGCGCAGATTGGTCAGCAGTTCGTTTTCGATATGCGGCTGCACCTTCACGCGCCAGCACCAGCGGCACACGTCGGCGAGCCACTTGTCGCCCGGGCGGTTCTGATTGGCGATGCCGAAGTGGCGGGCGATCAACGCTTCGCCCGGGTGCGGCACCTGCGCGTCGAGTTCTTCGCCGAGACCCAGTTTGACCATCAGCACGCCTGCATTGCGGCCGCGGAACAAAGCCAGCGCGCGATGCGACGGCACGGTCCGGATGGTTTCCGCATAATCGTAGTAATCGCGGAATTTTTCTTCTTCCGCGTTTTCCTTGCCCTCGACCACTTTCGACGACACCACGCCCTGGTTGAACAGGTAATCGCGCAGCTTGCCGAGCAGATCCGCGGTTTCGCCGAACTGTTCGGAGAGAATGTCGCGCGCGCCGTCGAGCGCGGCCTTGATGTCGGCGACGCCTTTCTCGGCGTCCACGTAGGTGGCGGCTTCGGTTTGCGGGTCGAGCAGGGGATTGGCCAGCAGCGCGTCGGCGAGCGGCTGCAGACCGGCTTCGCGGGCGATCTGCGCGCGCGTGCGGCGCTTCGGCTTGTAGGGGAGATACAGGTCTTCCAGCACCTGCTTGCTGTCGGCGCCTTCTATCGCGGCGCGCAGTTCGTCGGTGAGCTTGCCCTGTTCGTCGATGCTCGCAATGATCGTGGCGCGCCGGTCTTCCAGCTCGCGCAGGTACAGCAGGCGCTCCTCGAGATTACGCAGTTGCGTGTCGTCGAGATTGTCGGTCACTTCCTTCCGGTAGCGGGCGATGAACGGAACAGTCGCTCCTTCGTCGAGAAGTTGCACCGCGGCCGCGACCTGGCGCGGCTGGACGGACAGTTCGGCGGCGATGCGCTGTACGATCTTGAGTGCTACGGTTTCCGTCATAAGGTCTTGGTGTTCCTGCTGCTCAATCAAAGGTCGCGCGGTAGCGGCACATGCCAAGTACATGCCAGACGCGCGCCGGGCCCACGTCGGGCACGCCGGTGCACGCTGGGCGTGCGCGCTGCGACCAGGTTGCTGGAGCGGGGCATTTTGCCATAAATGCAAAAGGGCTCAACCGCAGGGTGATAGAATTTCGGGCATGTTCCGTTGACCAATTACGACGTTGCCAACCTCCTTGTCCCTCAACCGCCTGGACTCCCGCTTGGTCTCTCGCTTGTCACAATTACCGCTTTTTCTGACGCCGCGTTTGTCGCGCTCGCCGCTTACATCGCTCATGTCGGCGTTGCGGTCGCTGTTCAGGTCTGCGCTTCCGTCCAATGGGATGTTTTTCGCTTCGTGCGCGTCGTGCGTCATGGCAGCTTCGCTGGCGGTGTCCGCGCCGGCCGTAGCGCAATCCGCAGCGCCGCTTGTGGCCGCCAGCAGTCTGGCGCCGGCAGCCGCTTCGGGCACAACGAGCACCCTGAACGCCACGGGCGCGGACAATGCCGATAACGCGGCATCGTCTGACAGCGCATTCGAAGCGCGGCAGAAAGTTCTCGATCAGCGCACTGAGGAAAACAACTACCGTTACGCGGTCGCCGAACACGATTGCTACAGTAAGTTCTTTGTCAACCACTGTCTGAACAAGGCGCGCGACAGCATGCGTTCGGTGCAGGCCGATATTCGCAAGGAACAGCTCGCGCTAGACGGCGAACAGCGTGTCCAGCGCGCCCGCCAGCGTGACGAGCAGGCAGCGCTCAAACGCGCCCAGGACGAAGCCAGCGCGCCGCAGCGTGCCGCTGACGACGCGCGTAACGCTCAAGCCTACGAAGACAAGCAGCGCCAACACCAGCTCGACCAGGCGCAGCGCGCGGCCGAGGCGCCGCAACGCAGCGCCAACGCGCAAGCCTATCAGCAGAAGCAACAACAGCACGCGCTGGATCAGGCGCAGCGCGGCATCAGTCCGTCGCAAGCCGCAGCCAACAGCCAGGCATACGATCAGAAGCAGGGCGACTTCCAGCGCAAGCTCGACCAGGCGCGTCAGCAGGGCGCGCAAAAGGCGCAGGAGCGGGTGGAGAAGCAGCAGACCTTCGAGAAGAAGCAGGCCGACGCGGCGCAACACAAGGCCGACGTCGAGGCTCGTCAGAAGCAGGCGGCCGAGAAAGCCGAGCAGAAACGTCAGGACCAGTTGAAAGAGCAACAGCAACTTGAAGAACAGCGAAAGCAGCAACAGGAACAACAGTAGGTGTGCTGTAGCGGGTTCTGGTAGGGTAGTAGCCAGGCAGTAGTCGCCGTAACGCGTTTTAAGCCGGACAGCAACCTCAGGCATCGGGCTGCACACGCAGCCCGTGCCGCTTACGAGCGGAGGCGAGCATGCGCGATCAACATCACGTCATCACCGCGGACACATTGCGCGACCGTATTCTGCAACTGGAATCGGAGCATAGTGGGCTCGATCGCTTGATCGACCGAATGTCGGAAGAGCCCGGCATCGACGACTTCGAGTTGCAGCGCCTGAAAAAGCGCAAACTCAAAGTCAAGGACACCATCATCTTGCTGCAATTGCAGCTCGAACCGGACGCACGCGCCTGAGTTCGCGCCCTGGCAGGTGCCGGGTCGCGCCGCGCGCGCCGGACTTTGCAGGAAACGCTTGCCTTGAATTCACCGCTTGAAACTTCACCACGCGCCACGGCGGGCGAGGACGCTCCGGCCGGCGCTCCGGTGGCCGGCACACCGGCGCCGCGTCCTTCCGCGTCCGCGCTCTCCGCGTCGTTGAATCCACGCCGCGTCGCCGAACTGGACGATATCTTCGCCGACAACGGCCTGCTCGCCCGTCAGATTGACGGCTATCGTTCGCGCGCGTCGCAGATCGAGATGTCGCGCGCCGTCGCGGCGGCCATGGAAGCGTCGGGCCGCGCGATGCCCGAGCCCGCAATGTTCGAGGCGCAAAAGCGTCCGGCGCGGCGTCTGCAATCGCCAGGCGCGGAGGCTGCAACTGTTGCCCCCGAAAACGACGAATCGAACGGTCTCGACGGCAGCGAAAACACGCTGATCGTGGAAGCGGGCACCGGCACCGGCAAGACCTATGCGTATCTCGTGCCGGCCATGTTGTGGGGCGGCAAGGTGATCGTCTCCACCGGCACCAAGCATTTGCAGGATCAGCTCTTTCAGCGCGACATTCCGACCGTGCGCGACGCGCTCGCTGTGCCGGTATCGGTGGCGATGCTCAAGGGCCGCGCGAACTACCTGTGCCATTACTACCTGCAGCGCACAGCGGACAACGGCCGTCTGCCGTCGCGCCAGGAAACCTCGTATCTGCAGGACATCATTCGCTTTGCCAAGATCACGCGCACCGGCGACAAGGCCGAACTCGCGAGCGTGCCGGAAACGGCGGCAGTGTGGTCGATGGTCACGTCCACGCGTGAGAACTGTCTTGGCCAGGAGTGCCCGCATTACAAGGAGTGCTTCGTGATGCAGGCGCGCCGCGAGGCGCAGCAGGCCGACATCGTGGTGGTCAATCACCATCTGTTTTTCGCCGACATCATGTTGCGCGATACCGGCATGGCTGAATTGCTGCCTACGGCGAACACCGTCATCTTCGACGAAGCGCATCAACTGCCGGAAACCGCGACGCTGTTTTTCGGCGAGACGCTTTCCACCACGCAATTTCTCGAGCTCGCGCGCGATTCCGTGGCGGAGGGCCTGGGTCATGCGCGTGAATCGGTCGACTGGGTGAAGCTCGGCTCGACACTCGAACGCGCGGCGCGTGACGTGCGGCTCGCTTTCAAGGAAGACTCGGTGCGCTTGTCGATCGGTCAGTTGCCCGACGATCATCCTCTATTCCCCGCGCTCGAAACGCTGGAAGCCGAGCTCGACGCACTGACGTCCGCGTTGTCCAGTCAGGCCGAGCGAGCCGAATCGATCGGGGCGTGTTTGCGCCGCGCACGTGAGTTGCAAGGCGTGCTCGCGGGCTGGACCACGCCGCCCACTGAGACCGAACGCGCAGCCGCTGACGCCGCCGCGGCGGACGCCAAGGCCGAACGTGCCGATCCGAACGAAAAGGTGCGCTGGATCGAAGTGTTCGCGCATACGGTGCAGTTGCACGAAACGCCGCTGTCGGTCGCGCCAATCTTCGCGAAGCAGCGCGCCGGTGTGCCGCGCGCGTGGATCTTCACTTCGGCGACGTTGTCGGTGCGCGGCGACTTCACGCACTACGCGGCGCAGATGGGTCTGAACGCAAAACGCTCGATGACGCTGCCGAGCCCCTTCGACTATCCGACGCAAGGGCTTCTGTACGTGCCGCGCAATTTGCCGCAGCCTTCGTCGCCGATGTTCACCGACGCCGTGTTCGACGCTGCATTGCCCGCGATCGAAGCATCGGGCGGCGGCGTATTCATGTTGTGCACGACGTTGCGCGCGGTGGACCGCATCTCGGCCAAACTGCGCGACACCATTGAGGCACGCGGCTGGGACTATCCATTGCTCGTGCAGGGTGACGCGAGCCGCACCGAGTTGCTCGATCGCTTCCGTACGTACGGCAATGCGATTCTGGTGGGCAGCCAGAGCTTCTGGGAGGGCGTGGATGTGCGTGGCGATGCGCTCTCGCTGGTCGTGATCGACAAGCTGCCGTTTGCGCCGCCTGATGACCCAGTGCTGTCGGCGCGTCTCGATGCGCTGACGAAGAAGGGTTTGAGCCCGTTCGCCGTCCATCAGTTGCCGCAGGCTGTGATTACCCTCAAGCAGGGCGCAGGCCGTCTGATTCGCGCCGAGACCGATCGCGGCGTGCTGATGATCTGCGACACGCGCCTCGTCGACAAACCGTATGGGCGCCGTATATGGCAGAGCCTGCCGCCGTTCAAACGCACACGTGAGATCGAAGTCGTGCGCGAATTCTTCGAAGAGAACGCAACGCCGGCTGAATAGCAGGCGATTAAGTGAATGCCGTTGTAAAAACCGGCGCTTAAATGACAAAACGCCACGGATTTGAATCCGTGGCGTTTTGCTTTACTGTCCAGGAAATCGAGGTGATTTCCTGGAGCAGTTTTCGCCCAGAGGCGAACCCTATGCGACAGCTTACTGGCTTGCGCCCGAAGCCGGAGCAGCAGCCGAAGCAGCAGCGCCTGCGTCCGAAGCAGCGGCCGTAGCCGAAGCAGCAGCATCGCTCGCAGCAGCAGCCGCACCCGAAGCAGCAGCAGCCGAATCCGAAGCTGCAGCAGCCGGTGCCGAAGCGGCAGCAGCGTCGCTAGCAGCCGGTGCAGCGGCTTGATCGTTGCTCTTGTTGCATGCAGCCAGTGCCACAGCTGCCAACAGGGATGCTACGAGGAGGGATTTCTTCATGATCACGTCCTTTTATGGTTAAAGGTAAGCAACAGCGCAAAATAATACCGGTAATGTGCTCCAACACCGACCTGGGCCGCTGGTGGAGACGCTCTTTTGACGAGCTAGAATCTTCCCTACGGCTTGGGCGGAAATTATATGCACTTTCGTACTGACAATCCATAAATCCGGGGTCAATACGTTGTCTTTCTCATACAAAATTTCACAGTACGGTATAACAGGCGGGCAGAGTTACGCAAGCTCGCCCACTTGTATCCAGCCCGCACAATACCACTCGTGAAGCAGTGCTGTCACCGACGAATCGTCTGAGAGTGTTACAAAGCGTTTCGCACTCAAACACCGATGGTCAGCGAGGTCAAACAACCACTTTTTGGCCCCATTAAACGGCGTTTCCTCTCCATTTACGAAGAAAAAACGGCGGTTGTACAACAAATTAGTCTTGCGGTCCAGTCGAATGCCAGACTTGGATGCCTGACTGATGAAACGGGCTTCATTGAGCGGTCGTTGCGGCGGATCAAACACGACGCTCGGCTTCGGTTCGCTGAGGTACGTGCCAAGGAACGACGCAATGTCCTGCTCACTCCACTTGACGCCAGCAAGGATCGAACCAACCCGCTCAATCAATGCGGCGGGCAGCTCTGCCGGACGGTCGACAGCGGGTTGTTGAGGATCGCGATAAAGCGCATCGGGCCGCGCGGCAGAGTCGCCGCGTTCGGCCAGATGATAGAGGAACTGCGCGGTCAACTCGCCCGCTGAGGGGGCGCGAAAACCGATTGAGCAGGTCATGCATTCGCCTTCGGCGACACCGTCATGCGCGATATGCGGCGGCAGGTACAGCATGTCACCTGGCTCCAGCAGCCATTCCTCTTCCGCCTCGAAATGCTGTAAAACTTTCAACGGCAAACCCGGTTGGAGTGTCAGATCTTTCTGCGCACTGATTCGCCACCGCCGCTTGCCCTTTACTTGCAAAAGAAACACATCGTAGGAATCGAAGTGGGGGCCGACGCCACCGCCATCGCTCGCATACGAAATCATCAGGTCGTCCAGACGCGCGTCCGGCACGAAGCGGAAGCGGTCGAGCAAGGCACGCGTGCGATCGTCGTAAAGGTCCACGCCTTGCACGAGCAGCGTCCAGGCGCGCTGCTTGACCGACGGCAGTTCATCCGGCGCGAACGGGCCGTGCTCCAGTTGCCATTTGTTGCGAAAGTGCGTGATCAGACGCGCTTCGACTTCGTCCTGATCGGCCAGCTCGAAAAACTCCTCGCGCGACAGCGGCGCCTCTACGTTCGGGATCGCCTGGCGGATCAGCAGTGGCTTCTTTTGCCAGTACCGGCGCATGAATTGGGACGGTGTCAGATTGCCGAGCAAGGGCGTGGGCGTGTCGGGCGAGGGCGGGAGAATAGGGCGAGCCGGCGTTGAAGCCGGTGAGGAATTCCGTGCCGACGCTGCGTCGGCCGGGTGGTCAGTGGGCCGCTTGGGCATCGTATAATGTGAGTTGTATTCTGGAGAATCGAATGAAAATCGCAAAGAACACCGTCGTGTCGGTCGCTTACAAGCTATCGGATGCGCAGGGCAATCTGATTGAAGAAAGCGACGAGCCGATGGTCTATCTGCACGGCGGCTATGATGGCACGTTCCCCAAGATCGAGGAAGAGCTCGACGGCCACGAGGCCGGCTTCGAGACTCAGATCCAGCTCGAGCCGCAAGACGCGTTCGGCGAGTACGATCCCGATCTCGTGAAGATCGAGCCGCGCGATCGCTTCCCGGAACCGCTCGAAGTCGGCATGCAATTCGAAGGCACGCCGGAGGAAGGCGATGATGACCTCGATTCGCTCGTCTACGTGGTGACCGACGTGGCGGAAGACAAAGTCGTGCTCGACGGCAACCATCCGCTCGCCGGCATGGCGCTGCGTTTCGCGCTGACCGTCAAGGACGTGCGTCCGGCTACGGAAGACGAAATCCAGCACGAACACGCACATGGCGCCGACGGCCTCGAAGTCCTCGATGACGATGACGACGAAGCCGAAGACGACAAATCAGGGCCCACGCTGCACTGAGCTTGCGGGCGTGCCGGGAGCGCCTGATGGCGCACCCGGTGCATGTGGCAAAACGGTCGAGGCGGGCGGGCCGGACATGGCAGGCCCATACTCGCCGTTGCCGTCATCCGTCGGTCTGTGTTGCTGTTGGTCGGGTTGCTGCTGCCCGGGTGTCTGCAACAGCGGCGGCAACTCGGAAGCGGGGCCTAAGGCCGGTACGGCCGGCATCGAAGCGGCTGGCTCTTCGCGCTGCGGCACCGGTGCCGCTGTCGGCATTGGCATTTGCCTCGGCACGTCGCGCACGCTCACGCGGAACGGCGGTTTCTTGCCGAGATCCGCTTCAATCTGAATCCACTGGTTAAGACGATCATGCGGCGCAAGCTCGACACGTGTGAGGTTCGTCACCAGCATTCCCTTGTCATTGCGTAGCGGCTGATCGATCACGAAGCCGGCGCTCGCGCGTTCGTCGTCGCAATGAATCACCAGCACCGGTCCGCGGAAAATCTGCGCGAGTTTGACGAGGCTGCGTTTGAATTCCAGAAAACCGTCGCGGCGCGTGTTACGCGCAAAGCGCAGCCACGCGAAACGGTCGGGCCGTTCGTAGCGCTCCGGATCGGGGTCGCCCTGAATGAACACGACAATCGCGCGCGCGTCGCGGCGTTTCGCGTATTCGCCGGCATGTTCGAGCCAGAATGCATTGGCAATCACGCGATCTTCGAACTCGCCATTGCGGCCGCCCGCAGTCAGATAATGATTGTTCGGGCTCGGCGCGTTCAGACCGACAAACACGGTATCGCCGACTTGCCAGCGCACGTTCTCCCGGAACGGGCGAAAGCGCGACACTTCGCTCTCGCGCGTCAATGCGATCGGGTTCTGACCCATCGACGTGGAGTCGATGAACAGGGTTTGGCGGAGCTGATCGAGCCGCTCGACCGGGTCGAAGCCGCCGGCCTCAGCCGTGCCGCAGTCGGCCCAGTCGTGCTGGCCTGGAATGAAGAAGAGGGCGGGCCGCGACGTTTCGAGCAGCGCGTGGCGCCGTTCGTATAGCGCATCGCGGCAGGCTTCTTTCGCGCCCTTCAGATTGCCGTCGTAGACGACGAACGATACGTCGCGGTCACGGCCGATTGCATCGATCAGACGTTGCGTGGGCGCTTCGTCGGCGGGGCTTTGCATCGTGCTGGCGATGACCGCGAAGGCAAAGCGCGGTGCTTCGGCGTGCGCGAGCGGGGCAGTCACCACGAGCACCATAAGCGACGCTAGCGACACGAGGCCGCCCGTGACCGTGAGGGCGTTGGTCAGCGCCGCGCAAAGTTTGCGCGGGCGCTGCGAGGGCCTGTGTGCGTCAATGATCTGCATCCGGCGCGGCGGCCAGGTCGTGCAGTTCGTACAGCAGATCGAGCGCTTCGCGTGGCCGCAGATCGTTCGGATCGATTGCGCGCAGACGTTCGACAAGTGCCTGCATGGCCGGCGACGCCGCCGCTGCTGCTTGCTTGCGACCGGGTTCGTCGTCGGCGTCTTCAAGCAGCATGGGCATGGGCGCGGCGAACAGATCGAGTTGCGGAGCGGGTTGCGCCGCCGATTGCTGTTCGAGATGCGCAAGATGCTTGCGGGCCGCGCGAATCACCGCGTTCGGCACACCGGCCAGTTGCGCGACCTGCAAACCATAGCTCTGATTCGCCGGCCCTTCGCTGACCGCATGCAGGAACACGATGCCGTGCCCATGCTCGACTGCCGACAGGTGCACATTGGCCGCGTGTGGAAACTCGGCGGGCAACTGCGTCAATTCGAAGTAGTGGGTGGCGAATAGCGTATGACAGCCGTTGTGCGAGAGCAGGTGCCTCGCGATGGCCCACGCCAGCGCGAGGCCGTCGAACGTCGACGTGCCGCGCCCGATCTCGTCCATCAGCACGAGACTTTGCGGCGTTGCGTCGTTCAGGATCGCCGCCGCTTCCGTCATCTCTACCATGAAGGTCGAGCGGCCGCCGGCCAGATCGTCCGCTGCCCCGATTCGCGTGAAGATGCGATCGATCGGACCGAATGCCGCGCGGCGTGCGGGCACATAGCTGCCGACGTATGCCAGCAACGCGATCAGCGCGGTCTGCCGCATGAAGGTCGATTTACCGCCCATGTTCGGGCCGGTGATCAGCAACAGTTTGCGCTCGGGTGTGAGCGTGCAGTCGTTAGCGATGAATTGCTCGACCTGCGCCTCGACAACCGGATGCCGGCCCTGTTCGATTTCGATGCCGGTATCCGGTGAAAACGTCGGCGCGACCCAATCGAGTGCGCGGGCGCGTTCGGCGAACGCAGCCAGCAGATCGAGTTCGGCGAGTGCCGCCGCGACGCGCTGGCAGTCCGGGATAAAAGGCAGCAGCGCTTGCAGTAACGCGTCGTAAAGCGAGCGTTCGCGGGCCAGCGCGCGTTCCTGCGCGGACAGCGCCTTGTCTTCGAACGTCTTCAGCTCCGGCGTGATGTAACGCTCGGCGTTTTTCAGCGTCTGACGGCGGCGGTAGTCGTCCGGCACCTTATCAGTCTGGCCGCGCGTGACTTCGATATAGAAGCCATGCACCTTGTTGTACTCGACACGCAGATTGCCGATGCCGGTGCGTGCGCGTTCGCGCGTTTCGAGGTCGATCAGGAACTGCCCGCAGTTCTCCGAAATATCTCGCAACTCGTCGAGTTCCGCATCGTAGCCGCGGGCGATCACGCCGCCGTCGCGCACCATCGCGGCTGGCTCCTGCGCGACCGCGCGCTTGAGCAGTTCGACGCAGGCTTGCGGCGGTTCCAGCGACGCGTCGATACGCGCAAGCGAATCCGCATTGGACGAAACGGCCGCGAGTTGCGTGCGCAACTCCGGCAAGGCGATGAACGTATCGCGCAGGCTCGACAGATCGCGGGGCCGCGCCGACAGCAGCGCGAGACGCCCGGTGATCCGCTCGATGTCGGAGATTTGCCGCAACGCGCCGCGCAGCGTGTCGACGCCTGCGCCCAGCGGTGCGTCGAGCAATGCGCCGATGGCCTGCTGACGTGCTTGCGCCACAGCAGCTTCGCGCGGGGGATGATGCAGCCAGTGACGCAACAGGCGGCTACCCATCGTCGTGCAGCAGGTGTCGAGCAGTGAACACAGCGTGGGCGATTCGGTGCCGCGCAGCGTTTCCGTGAGTTCAAGATTGCGGCGCGTGGCGGGGTCGAGCCCGATATATTCGGACTCGTACTCGACCTTCAGGCTGCGCACGTGACGCAATTGCTGGCCTTGCGTGGCCGCGGCATACAGCAGCAGCGCGCCGGCCGCGCCGCATGCCGCTGTCAGCGAGTGCGCGCCGAAGCCGTCGAGGCCGGCCACTTCCAGTTGATCGCACAGACGCTGCGTGCCCGAGGCGATATCGAAGTGCCAGACCGGCACGCGGGTGAGGGCGCCGGCGTTGACCGGCGGCGTCCAGCTCGCGGAGTCGGCGGGCGCGTCGGCCACCAGAATTTCCGCGGGACGAATCCGTTCGAGCGCGGCGGCCACCTGGTCGGGCGCCACTTCGGCGAGGCGCAGTGCGCCGCTCGCCAGATTCAACCACGCGAGCCCGACGCTCGTTGCGACGCCGCGACGGTTATGCGCGACACACAGCGCCATCAGGTAGACGTCGCTCTTGTCGGACAGCAGGGCTGCATCAGTCAAGGTGCCCGGCGTGACCACGCGCATCACTTTGCGCTCGACGGGCCCTTTCGACGTGGCCGGGTCGCCGATCTGTTCGCAAATCGCGACGGATTCGCCGAGCTTCACCAGCTTGGCCAGATACTGTTCGACCGCGTGATGCGGCACGCCTGCCATCTTGATCGGATTGCCCGCCGACGCGCCGCGCTGCGTAAGTGTTAAATCGAGCAGACGCGCGGCCTTTTCCGCGTCTTCGAAAAAGAGCTCGTAGAAGTCGCCCATCCGGTAGAACACCAGCGTGCCCGGATGATCCGCCTTGATGCGGAGATACTGCTGCATCATCGGCGTGTGTTGTGCGACGTCATTGGCCGCTGCGGTTTGAATGCCCATCCTCGGTGTCTTTTTGCGTTAGCTGTTCAGGGCGTGAGTTTAACCCGCCAGCGCGGCGAGCGGACCCTGGCCGGATGGCCAATCCACAAAGCAGCTTACGTGTCGCAATGCGGATTCTCACGCCACCCGGGCGATTCTGATTCTCGCCATGCCATCATTCTTCAACGAGCGCCCGCATATCCACCGTGCGCTCATTCACAGCGCTGCGCCGCTTTGCGAGCCACATCATGAACGTGATGAAGCTGCCGAACACCACAATGATCCATTGCGCGGGCATCTTCGCGGTGAGCAGTATCGCGTAGGCCCCGAGCATCAGCAGCACGGCCAGATTCTGGTTGAAATTCTGCACCGCGATCGAATGCCCCGCGGAGAGCAAGGTCGCGCCACGATGCTGGAGGATCGCGTTCATCGGCACGATAAAAAAGCCGGAGAGCGCGCCGAGCAGGATCATCAGCGGATAGGCGAGCAGGATGTAGATCGGCAGCACGTATGAGCCGATACGGATGCCGGCGCCCGCCGGAAACAGGTCCCGGTTGTAGAACGCCACAGCGATCGCGACCGCGCCGGTGAGGATGCCGATCGGCAGCACGCGCAGCGAATTGCGCAATGGAATCAGCGCCGCCGCGGCCGCCGCGCCGACGGCGATGCCGAGCCCCGTCACGCCTTGCATCACCGCCGCCTTCGACAGCGACAGGCCAAGGTTCACGTTCGCCCACTTGAGCACCAGCAATTGCAGCGTGACCGCGCCACCCCACATCAGCGTCGTGACCCACAGCGCGATCTGCGCGAGCTTGTCGGCCCACAACACGTTGAAGCAATGATAGAAGTCGCCGACCAGTTCCTTCGGCTCGTTCAAACGGTTCGGATAACGCGCGCCGGTGTCGGGAATGAAGATGTTGACCGCCGCCGCGATGGCATACGTGACCATCACCGCGAACATCGCTAGATCGGCGGAAGAGCGGATCAGCGGCAGATGCGCATGCGCGACGAACCGGTCGGCGAGGGTGCTGATCAATGCGCCGCCGACCATCGTGCCGACAATGGTCGACAGGACGGTGGCCGATTCGAGCCACGCGTTCGCCTTGACGAGTTTGTCCGCGGGCAGGAGCTCGGTGAGAATGCCGTACTTGGCCGGCGAATACGCGGCCGCGCCAAAGCCGACCACGCCGTACGCAATCATCGGATGGACGCCGGCGATCATCATCAGGCAACCGCTCGCCTTGAGCGCGTTGGAGACGAACATGACGTGCCGCTTTTGCAACGCGTCGGCGAACGCGCCGACGAAGGGGGCGAGCAACACGTAGGAGATAGTGAAGAACATCTGCAGCAGCGGCGTGACCCAGGCGGCCGAACGGATCACCGATAGCAGGGCGATGGCGGCGATCAGCAGGGCATTGTCCGCGAGCGACGAAATGAACTGCGCCGCGATGATTGTGTAGAAGCCTTTTTTCATGAAGCGGATCGGAAGCTGCGCGGAAATCTGACGCGAAGCAGGGCGCTGCAAGAAGCGCGCAAAACGCAGCCGGCGATCGTGCGTGCCGGCGCGGCCTTCCGCTTTGTAGCACGAACGCCCGCCGGGTGCAGGCGGGCCAACGAAAAAGCGGCCGAAGCCGCTTTAGGTATTACCGATGCTGTATTACCGATGCCGGCACCGAGCCGGCCAGTCCAGACCTGAGACCTGAACCTTAAGCCGATTGCTGGCGCGTGCGGCTGTAGCGCGACAGGATCGGGATCATCTGCGCGTAGACCTTCGGATTGCCCGCGACGATTTCGCCGACGTGCAGGAAGTCCGAGTCGCCCGTGTAATTGCCGACCAGACCGCCGGCTTCCGTGATCAGCAGGCTGCCTGCGGCGACGTCCCACGGATTCAGGCCTTGCTCGAAGAAGCCGTCCATACGGCCCGCGGCAACATTCGCCAGATCGAGCGCGGCGGCGCCCGGGCGGCGCAGGCCGGCACAGGCTTCGGTCATTTCAGCGAACTGGCGGCCGTACGCTTCGAGGCCGTCCTTTTCGCGGAACGGGAAGCCGGTGCCGATCAGGCCGTCAGCCAGGCGGTCGCGCTTGGCGACGCGGATGCGGCGGTCGTTCAGGAACGCGCCGCGGCCGCGCGAGGCGGTGAACAGGTCGTTGCGGGTCGGATCGTAGACCACCGACTGCGTCACGATGCCCTTGTGCGCAAGTGCGATCGACACGCAGTAGTACGGGAAGCCGTGGATGAAATTGGTGGTGCCGTCGAGCGGATCGATGATCCACTGATATTCGGAGTCGTTGTCCGACTTGCCGGATTCTTCGGCGAGGATGGCGTGATCGGGGTAGGCTGTCTTGAGCGTATCGATGATCGCTGCTTCAGACGCTTTGTCGACCTCCGTGACGAAATCGTTGTGCTGTTTCTTGCTGACCTGGAGCAGATCGAGGTCGAGCGACGCGCGGTTGATGATCTGGGCTGCGCGGCGCGCGGCCTTCACAGCAATATTGAGCATGGGATGCATGAGACTGGATCCTTGTGCCGGGGCAGCACGGCTGCTTACCGGTAAATGAGCGCGGGATGAGCGCTAATTGAGCGCCATCAAAGGGCGCGGAAACAGCACGGAACGCACGTCCGGTAAAGGACCGGGTGCGCATTCCGCCGACGGAGACGAATTGGATAAGAACGAGGCGCCGGACCTTTCACAGGAGAAAACCTGGCGCGAATATTGGTATTTTACCTGAGTCGGGGCGCCGCGGCAGCGCTTGCTGCCCCGGCATGGCGTGCGACGGGCCAGTTGCGCGGCTTTAGCGCGGCGGACACGCGCAATTCGGAGCCGATGCACTGTTGGCGCTACCATACGCGTTCTTTAGCTTGCCGAGTTTCATCGTGGACCACACCCACCATTCTTCCGATCCCGCCGTGGCGGACCTGCGCGGCGGTTTTACGTCGACGCGCTTTGTGCTCGTCGAGCCCAGCCATCCCGGCAACGTCGGCGCCGCGGCGCGCGCGCTGAAAACCATGGGTTTCTCGCGCCTCGTGCTGGTGTCGCCACGTGTGCCGCACGTGCAAAGCGATCCGGAAGCCATCGCCATGGCGAGCGGCGCTGACGACGTGCTGGCGTCCGCGCACGTCGTACCGACGCTTGCCGATGCGTTGAGCGGCGTGCATTGGTCGATTGCACTGACCGCCCGGCTGCGCGAATACGGGCCGCCGCAATGGACGCCGCGTGCCGCGGCGGGCGCCGCGCGCGAGCAGGCAATACATGGCGAGATCGCGCTGGTGTTCGGCAACGAGCGCACGGGCCTGTCGAACGAGGATGTCGAGCGCTGCAGCGCGCTCGCGCATATTCCGGCCAATCCCGCCTACAGTTCGCTCAATCTTGCGCAGGCCGTGCAGGTGTTGGCGTATGAATTGCGCACGGCGTATCTGTCCGCGGGCGAGGCAACGGCTGCAGCATCCGCGGTGGCTCAAGCGGTCGCCGGGCAGGGCGAGCCGGTCGGCACGCGGGCGGCAAGCGACGAAATCGAAAGCATGTACGCGCATCTGGAAAGCGCGCTGGTCGCGCTCGAGTTTCTCGATCCGGCCAATCCGAAGAAATTGATGTCCCGCTTGCGGCGCCTGTTCGCGCGTTCCGGTCTGGAGCGCGAGGAAGTGAATATCGTGCGCGGCATCGCCAAGCATATTCTGCTGAAGACCAAACCGCCGGGCGACGACGCGTCCTAAGGGCTGCGTGCCCATCAATCTACGACCTTGCCGGCAGCGTGGGCTTCCGGCAGGTTTCGCGCAATCGCCCTACAATCGCTCGAACCGTTCTAAGCAAAGCTGCCGATCTGCTATGCGGCAAGCATCCGCCGTGCGTGGTGTTTCACGCAGGCGGTCTTTTTCCCCACAACCTAGTCCCTGCCATGTTCACGAGACTCCGCGAAGACATCGCCACGATCCGCGAGCGCGATCCCGCCGCCCGCAGCGCCTGGGAAGTCATCACGTGTTATCCGGGTCTGCACGCGCTCGTGCTGCACCGGCTCGCGCACGCATGCTGGCAGGCTAAACGCCGCTGGCTCGCGCGTTTCATCTCGCAGATGGCGCGTTTCATGACCGGCATCGAAATCCATCCGGGCGCTACGCTGGGCCGCCGTGTGTTCATCGATCACGGCATGGGCGTCGTGATTGGCGAGACGGCGCAAGTCGGCGACGACTGCACGATCTATCAGGGCGTGACGCTTGGCGGCACGTCGCTCACGCGGGGGGCGAAACGGCATCCCACGCTTGAACGCGGGGTGATCGTCGGTGCCGGGGCGAAGGTGCTTGGCGGTTTTACGATCGGCGCGGACGCGAAGATCGGCTCGAATGCAGTGGTCACGAAGCCTGTGCCGGCGCGTGGCACGGCGGTGGGTAATCCGGCGCGGATCATTGTCCCGGCAGCCGCCGCCGTGGTAACCACGGCGAGCGCATCGGCAAATGGCGCAGCGCGTGAGTCGAAGGCAGTGTCGGAAAAGAGCGCCTTCTGCGCCTACGGCATCACGCCGAATGCGGACGATCCGGTATCGCTGGCGATTCACGGTCTGATCGACCACGCTGCCACGCAATCGAAGCGTATCGACGAAATCGTCGACGCGCTGGAGCGGCTGGGAACCAGTCTGGAAGGCTTGCAAGGCGCCGACGCGGCGCTGCTCGATCTGCGGCGCCTGTCGGCCGCGATTGCAGGAAAGGTGGAAGGCGCGGTGGCGGAGCGCTAGTCAGTTCAGCGGCAACGCCCGAATCCCTTCCGCATCGATCCGCAGATAACCGCCACGGCGCTCGCCGTGATCGAGATCCCAATCCGGCAACACCCAGCGCGTGCCGCCCGGCTCGCGATGCCGCGCCGGACGATGCGTATGCCCATGAATGATCGTGGCCGTTTTCGACGACTTGAATAACGCAGCGACGGCTTTCGGCGTCACGTCATACTTTGGCGAAACCGGACGCGAACGGCCTTGCTCGCTTTTCGAGCGCATGTTTTCCGCAAGCGCCTGACGCCAGCGAAACGGCCACGCGAGAAACAGCATCTGCGCGAAACGGATGCGCGCAAAGCGCCGGAAAAATTGATAGCCGCGATCCGCGGTGCAGAGGCCGTCACCGTGCGCGAGCACGATCCGCGTGCCGAACGCGGTGATCACGAACGGATCGGGCAACCAGATCGCGCCGGCCGCTTTCATGAAGCGCTTGCCGAGCAGAAAATCGCGATTGCCGTGCATGATGTAGAGCGCGATACCGCGTTCCGACAGCGTATGCAGCAACGCCGCCATCCGCGCGACGAACGGCTCGACGAGCATGTCGTCGCCGATCCAGTACTCGAACAGATCGCCGAGAATGAAAACCGAATCCGCCTGCTCGGCCGTGACGCGGACGAAGTGTTCGAACGCGGCGACCGTGTGCGGAATCGCCTCGCTCAGATGAATATCGGAGAGGAGAAAAAACGGGCGTGCGGCGTGCGGGCGTTTGCCCTCGCCAGGCACGCCCGCGGCGACGCTTCGCAGCGGTGTTTCTTGCAGCATTGAAGGTGCCTGATGTCAGTTCAAACGCGTTGGCCCTTATCGGACGCTTAGTCGACGATCACTGCTTTTTCGATCACGACGTCGTCGGCCGGCACGTCCTGATGGAAGCCCTTCGAACCCGTCTTGACCTTCTTGATCTTCTCGACGATGTCCATGCCGTCGACCACCTTGCCGAACACCGCATAGCCCCAGCCCTGCGGCGTCGGCGACGAGTGGTTCAGGAAGTCGTTGTCGTTCACGTTGATGAAGAATTGCGCGGTTGCCGAGTGCGGGTCGTTCGTGCGAGCCATCGCGATCGAGCCGTTGACATTCTTCAGGCCGTTGTTCGCTTCGTTGGTGATCGGCTCAGCCGTCGGCTTCTGCTTCATGCCGGGTTCGAAACCGCCGCCCTGAATCATGAAGCCGTCGATCACGCGGTGGAACACCGTGTTGTCGTAGTGACCGGCCTTCACGTAGTTGAGGAAGTTCTCAACCGACTTCGGCGCCTTTTCAGCGTCCAGTTCGAGTTTGATGACGCCGTGGTTTGTATGCAGTTCAACCATGATGGAATCCTTTGATGAACGGGGTGGGTAAAAGGCGCGGCCGTTCGTCATGAAGTGAGATGACGACGGGCCGCGCCGGGGGCGTAGATTGGGTTGATTTCCTGTGCAGCGTGCCTGGTGCTGCTTCCTGCTCTATTGCTTACTTGCCGACCACCGTGGCCGATTCGATCACGATCGGTTTTTGCGGCACGTCGCTCATCGGGCCGCGTGTGGTGGTGGCCGTGCCTTCGATCTTCTTCACGACGTCCATGCCGCTCGTGACCTTGCCGAACACCGCGTAGCCGTTGCCGTCCGGATTCGGATAGTCGAGGCCGGCGTTATCCACCGTGTTGATGAAGAACTGCGCCGTGGCCGAATTCGGATCGCTGGTGCGCGCCATGGCGAGCGTGCCGGCGGCGTTCTTCAGACCGTTGCGGCTTTCGAGCGGAATCGGCGCGCGCGTGGGCTTCTCAGCGAAGCTCTGCGTATAACCGCCGCCCTGAATCATGAAGCCGCGAATCACGCGATGGAAAATCGTGCCGCTGTACTGGCCGGACTTCACGTAGTCGAGGAAGTTGGCGACCGTTTTCGGCGCCTTCTCAGGATACAACTCGACGCGGATGTCGCCTTCCGTGGTCTTGAAGAGGACGGACGGGTGCGCGGCCTGCGAACCGGACTGGGCAAAGGCGGGGGCGTTTGCGATCAGGGCGGCGCTGCCGAGCGCCAACATCAACCATTTCATGAAGATCCTCAGGGTTGGAAAAAACGTGTTGCCGAAAACGGTGACGGTGTTACTGCGACGGCGCCATGTAGGGCGGCATGGCGAGCGAGCCATTTGCGCCGCCGTACTGGAAGCTCGGTGTTTGTGTCATGTCCGCGGTGGGGCGCGCGGCGCTGGCCTCGGCAGGCGCCGCGGCTTTTTTCGCCGGCGCGCTGCCCTTGGGCGGCGAAACGATCTTCTGGATGTCGGCGAGGCGCTGCGTGGTCGTGGCGCTTGCTTTGCCGAGGCCCTGGGCGCGACGGTAGGCTTCGTTCGCCATGCGCAGATACAGATCGCCGAGATTCTCGTACGCGAGACCGTAGCCAGGATTCACCTTGGTCGCGGTTTCGAGCGCGGCGCGTGCCTCGGCATAACGGCCGTGCTTCGCATAGAGCGCGGCCAGGTTGTTATACGGTTCGGGCAGTTCCGGATACAGCTGCGTGAGTTCGGTGAACGCGGTGATGGCTTCGTCGTCGCGATTCAGGTGGGCGAGCACGGTGGCGCGCTTGAACCTGGCTTGCGCGTCGTGCGGATTCGAGGCGATGCGCGCGTCGAGCTGGGTGAGCGAGGCTTCCCAGTTCTTCTGCGCAATCGACGCGTCGATTTCCGGCGTGTTGTCACGCACGGCGGGGCCCTGCGGCATGGTCGCGGCGCCTTTCTGCGCGTACGCGGCAGCACCCGGCAAGACCGTGAGGGCGACGGCGCAGAATGCCGTCGCGGCGAGGGTCGCAGCGCTGCGCGCGCGGCCGCTGGAAGGTTTCATAGGCTCGGGTCTGGATGTTATACTCCGACCCATTCTAACAAAAGGTCTGCGCGTTCCGTCGAACCGCAAACTGTCTTTTCGCCACTCGTGGTCGTCTCCGCCTTGAACGCAGCCTGACCGCCGCACCAGGTGCACCGGTTTGCTGCTGTGCGTGTTGCAGTACACAGAACGCACCCGCCGTCTTCTCGCGGGGCGCCTCATGCACGAAACAGCACGAAACACATTGCGGATTTCTTTCGGCCCACGCACCGTTCTCTATGGAATCACTGCGCATCTACAACACGCTCGCGCGTGACAAGCAAACTTTCGTGCCGCTGCAGGATGGCGTCGTGCGGATGTACGTCTGCGGGATGACCGTGTACGACTATTGTCACGTCGGTCATGCACGGGTGATGGTCGTGTTCGACATCGTGCAGCGGTGGTTGCGCACGCTCGGCTACGACGTCACCTACGTGCGCAACATCACGGATATCGACGACAAGATCATCCGGCGCGCAGTGGAGAACGGCGAAACGATCAAATCGTTGACCGATCGCTTCATCAAAGCCTTGCATGAAGATGCGGATGCGCTCGGTATCGAGCGGCCCGATCTGGAACCACGCGCCACCGATTTCATCCCGCAGATGCTCGGCATGATCGAGAAGCTCGAGGTGAACGGTTACGCCTATCAGGCGGCCGACGGCGACGTGAACTATGCGGTGCGCAAGTTCGCGGGCTACGGCAAGCTGTCGGGCAAGTCGCTCGAAGATCTGCGCGCCGGCGAACGCGTCGCCGCGAACGAGTCGAAGCAGGACCCGCTCGACTTCGTGCTGTGGAAACAGGCGAAGCCGGACGAACCGGCCGACACTGGCTGGGAGTCGAAGTACGGGCGCGGCCGCCCCGGCTGGCATATCGAATGCTCGGCAATGGGCTGCACGTTGCTCGGCGAGCATTTCGACATTCACGGCGGCGGTCAGGACCTGCAGTTTCCGCACCACGAGAACGAGATTGCGCAAAGCGAAGCTGCGACCGGACAAACCTTCGTCAATTACTGGATGCACAACGGCTACGTACAGATCGACAATGAGAAGATGTCGAAGTCGTTGAACAACTTCTTTACGATTCGCGAAGTATTGGCGCAGTACGATGCCGAGGTCGTGCGTTTTTTCATCGCGCGCGCACACTATCGCTCGCCGTTGAATTACAGCGACGTGCATATCGACGACGCCCGCAGTGCGCTGACGCGTTTGTACACCGCGCTGAAAGACGTCACGCCGGACGGTGCGGAACTCGACTGGAACGAAGCGCATGCGCAGCGTTTCCAGGCAGCAATGAACGACGACTTCAACACGCCGGTTGCAGTGTCGGTGTTGTTCGAGTTGGCAACTGAAGTGAACCGCACGCGCGATCCCGCGCTGGCCCGTCAATTGCGCTCGCTGAGCGCTGTGATCGGCTTGCTCGGCCGGGAGCCGCGTGCATACCTGCAGCGGGCTGCGGGCGCCGCCGCGGAAGGCGCGCTCGACGCCGCCGCGATCGAAGCGAAGATCGCCGCGCGCGTGGCCGCCAAGCAGGCGAAAGACTATGCAGCAGCAGACCGGATCCGGGCAGAATTGCTCGAGGCCGGCGTTGCACTTGAAGACAAACCCGGCGGGTTGACCGAGTGGCGGCGCGTGTGAACGCACCTCGTACTTCCCTCTGATCGACTCGCCAGGCAGGAGGCAGGATGGCAACGGCCACGAAGACGCCGGCTAAACGAGCCACGTCTCAAACAAACGCGGCAACCGCGGTAAAGTCGACACGAACGTCGGCTCGCGCGGGCGGCAGCGCGGTAAAGAATGCATCATCGAAAGCCGCCGGGGTGGCGGCGAAGGCAGGCGCGCGTGCCGCGGCGGGTGCAGCAGCAACGGCAACGACCGGGGCGGCGAAGAAGACCACCGTCAAGCGCGCGCTGAACGGCTCGTCGGCGCACGCGCCTGTTTCGACGCGTGCCAAAACCTCGCGTGCAAAAAGCAATGGCGCGTTGCCTGCCGAACTCGCAGGCGACGTGCGAGAATTCGCGCGAGATACTCACGAAGGCGAAGTCGTTCGCAAGACGCGCGCGTCATCGAGTGCGGGCGGGGAAGCCGCGGATGTTGCTGAACTCGCGGTGCCGGCGCAGATCGGCGGCCTCACGCCTGAAGTCACCCGTCCGGCGTATTGGGACAAGGCGTGCGCGGACCTCGTCAAGCGCGACCGTATCCTGAAGAAACTGATCCCGAAGTTCGGCCCGGTGCATCTGCTAAGCCGTGGCGATCCGTTCGTCACGCTCGCGCGTTCGGTGGTCGGGCAGCAGATTTCGGTAGCGTCCGCGCAGGCGGTCTGGGCGAAAGTCGAGGCGGCGTGTCCGAAGCTCGTGCCGCAGCAGTTCATCAAGCTCGGTCAGGACAAGCTGACCGCGTGCGGGTTGTCCAGGCGCAAGGCCGAATACGTCCTCGATCTCGCGCAGCACTTCGTGTCGGGCGCGTTGCACGTCGGCAAGTGGACCTCGATGGACGACGAGGCGGTGATCGCCGAACTCACGCAGATCCGCGGCATTGGCCGCTGGACCGCGGAAATGTTCCTGATCTTCAATCTGTCGCGCCCGGACGTGCTGCCGCTTGACGATCTCGGCCTGATCCGCGCGATCAGCGTCAATTACTTCAGCGGCGAACCGGTTACGCGCAGTGAAGCGCGTGAGGTCGCGGCAAACTGGGAGCCGTGGCGCACTGTCGCCACCTGGTATATGTGGCGTAGTCTCGATCCGTTGCCGGTCGACTACTAAAGCAAAAGAAGCGATGCCGTTTGAAAAGCTATCAATTGTTAAAAATCGATAGTTGAGAAATGGTTTTGACATCGGCGAGCGCGGTTAGAATACGCGCTGCCGGTAAGTCCAAGGATTACAACCAATGAAGACCACCTTTCTGGATTTCGAACAGCCGATCGCTGAACTCGAAGCGAAGATCGAAGAATTGCGCTTCGTGCAGGACGATTCGGCCGTCGATATTTCGGAAGAGATCGAGCGGCTGTCCAAGAAGAGTCAACAGCTCACCAAAGATCTGTACGCGAACCTCACCCCGTGGCAGGTTTCGCAAATCGCCCGTCACCCCCAACGCCCGTACACGTTCGATTACGTGAACGAGCTGTTCACCGATTTCCACGAGCTGCACGGCGACCGCAACTATGCGGACGACCTGTCGATCGTCGGCGGCCTCGCGCGTTTCAACGGCCAGGCGTGCATGGTGATCGGCCATCAGAAGGGTCGTGATACGAAGGAGCGCGCGCTGCGCAACTTCGGCATGCCGCGTCCGGAAGGCTATCGCAAGGCCGAACGCCTGATGCGTCTCGCCGAGAAGTTCGGCTTGCCGATCTTCACGTTCATCGACACGCCGGGCGCCTATCCGGGCATCGGCGCGGAAGAGCGCGGCCAGTCGGAAGCGATCGGTCGCAATCTGTACGTGATGGCTGAACTCAAGACGCCGCTGATCGCCACGATCATCGGTGAAGGCGGTTCGGGCGGCGCGCTTGCGATTGCCGTCGGCGACAGCGTGCTGATGCTGCAGTTCTCGACCTATTCGGTGATTTCGCCGGAAGGGTGCGCGTCGATCCTGTGGAAGAGCGCAGCGAAAGCGCCGGAAGCCGCGGAAGCGCTCGGCCTGACCGCGCATCGTCTCAAGGCGCTCGGCCTGATCGACAAGATCGTCAACGAGCCGCTCGGTGGCGCGCATCGCGATCCGAAGGGCATGGCCGCGATGCTGCGCCGTGCACTCGCCGACTCGCTGCGCCAGTTCCAGGGCATGAGCATCAACGACCTGCGTCAACGCCGTTTCGAACGGTTGATGTCGTACGGCAAGTTCAAGGAAACGACGCCGGGTGCGTAAGCCCGCGCGCGTTCTCTTTCGTCCTTCAGCGCGTAACGCGCTAGCGACGTGACTCCCACCGCCGAATCGCCCGCCGACCGCCTCGTTCTCGAGGCGGTCGGCGTTGCGCTGTCCGCGTTGCCTGCGAATGCGCGCATTGCGGTGGCGTTCAGCGGTGGCGTCGATTCGAGTGTGCTGCTGGATGCGGTGGTGCGTGTCGCGGGGGCGTCGCGTTGTGTCGCGCTGCATGTGCATCATGGACTCAGCGCGCATGCCGACGAGTGGCTCGCGCATTGCGAAGCATTTGCGCAGGAACGTGGCGTTGAATTCGCGGCACAGCGTGTCGAGGTGCCGCGTGACGCGGGTGTGAGTGTCGAGGCCGCGGCGCGCGATGCGCGTTACCGTGCGCTGGACGCAATGTGCGCAGCACGCGCCGTTCCCACGCTATGGCTCGCGCAACATGCGGATGACCAGGCGGAGACGGTGCTATTGCAATTGCTGCGCGGCGCGGGCCTCGCGGGACTTGCGGCGATGGCGCCCGAGTACTTGCCGGCAGGCGCCTCCTCGGTGCGCGTGAGGCCTTTGCTGCATCTGCTGCGAGCGCAACTCGAGCAGTATGCGAGCGCCCGGAATCTGCGCTGGATCGACGACGAATCGAACGCGGACACCCGTTACGCGCGCAACGCATTGCGTCACGAGGTGACACCGGCGCTGGCCGTCCACTTTCCTGGTTTTCGCGACGCACTCGCGCGCACCGCCGCGCATGCGGCATCGGCGCAGCGTCTGCTCGACGATCTCGCGCGCATCGATCTGGACGAAGCCGTGCGCGATGATGGCCGCGCGCTATCGCATGATGTGCTGCTCGCCCTCGACGACGATCGCGCGCTCAACCTGCTGCGCTACTGGATGCGCACACTGGGTCTGGCTGCTGCATCGACCGCGCGTCTGACCGACGTTTTGCGGCAGTTGCGCGAAGTCGGGGAAGCCGGCGAGGGCCATAGCCTGCGTATCGATCATGCAGGGCAAGCGTTGCGCAGTTATCGCGGCTTGATCTACTGGGAAGCGGGCGATAGCAGTGAGCCCGCCGATGAAACCGCGCTCGCTGAGCGCGCAGTGAGCGAACTCGCATGGCAGGGTGAAGCGATCTGGCGTTTGCCGCAATGGCGGGGCACCTTTGTGTTTGTCGCAGTCGCTGTCGCCGCCGCTTCTGATGTCGATTCCGCTGCCGATGGCGATGCCTCCGGCATTGTCGATGGAGCGTCAGACGATCACGATACGCTTCCCGTCAGCGTTCTGCGCCGGGCATTGCTAAGCGCGCGTTCGCGCAGTGGCGGCGAACGGATGCGTACGAGCGCTGCACCAGGCAGCCCGAGCCGCACGCTGAAGAACCTGTTCCAGGAGCGCGGCATTCCGGCATGGAAGCGTGACGTGCCGCTGCTTTACGTAGGCGGCGACCTGCTGTTCGTGCCCTTGCTCGGCCTGAACCGCACAGCGTTGCCCGAGCAGGTCGATGCGGCCGAGCCGCGTGTCAGGATCATCTGGCGCGACGACCTGCTGATCGCCTGACCGACCAGTCGGACAGGCGGGTTATCTATCCGGTGAATCTCCGGAATAGGGCGCAAAACCGCGCCGGATACGCCTTTTCAGCCGGTAATATGGATCATTCGACGGCCATTTCGGCTTGTCTTTTTGCGCTCGATCGGGTAATTTAACTTGTTTGCCCGACCCGATTTCGCCGTCGCTTTTGCGGTTTCCGTGCGTGATCCGTCGTTTCCGGTAAGCCACTAGCGATCATTCCCGGGCAAATCCGCGCGTGTTACACGCGCGCTGCATCTACGCCGCCACACACTTTGCCGTCGTTCACAAGACGTTGCGCTCCTGTGCTTTTGTGCGGTCGTCTCCAGCGCGCCAGCGCGTTTTCTCCTCCAGTTCAGAACGACAATGGCACTCATCGTACATAAATACGGCGGCACCTCGATGGGCTCGGTCGAGCGCATCAAGAACGTCGCCAAGCGCGTCGCGAAATGGCATAAGGCCGGCCACAAGATGGTCGTCGTGCCGTCGGCAATGTCCGGCGAAACCAACCGCTTGCTCGGTCTCGCGAAAGAAATCACGAGCCAGCCGAGCCCGCGCGAACTCGACATGATTGCCGCTACCGGCGAGCAGGTCAGCTCGGGACTGCTGGCCATCGCGCTGCAGGAAGCCGGCGTCGACGCGGTCAGCTATGCCGGCTGGCAAGTGCCGGTCAAAACGGATAGCGCGTTCACGAAAGCGCGCATCAGCGAAATCGACGGCGAGCGCGTGCTGCGCGATCTCGAAGCGGGCAAAGTAGTGGTGATCACCGGCTTCCAGGGTATCGACCCTGACGGCCACATCACCACGCTCGGCCGCGGCGGTTCGGATACGTCGGCTGTTGCAGTCGCTGCCGCATTGAAGGCCGACGAGTGCCTGATTTACACGGACGTCGACGGCGTCTACACGACCGACCCGCGCGTGGTGGAAGAAGCACGCCGCCTCGATCGCGTGACGTTTGAAGAAATGCTGGAAATGGCAAGCCTGGGTTCCAAGGTGCTGCAGATCCGCTCGGTGGAATTCGCCGGCAAATATCAGGTGAAGACGCGTGTGCTGTCGAGCCTGACCGATCCGCTGATCCCGCTCGACACTGAAATGAAGTCGGGCACCCTGATTACTTTTGAAGAAGACGAGACCATGGAAAAAGCAGTCATCTCAGGCATCGCGTTTCAGCGCGACGAAGCTCGTATCGCCGTGATGGGTGTGCCCGACAAGCCGGGCATCGCGTATCAGATTCTCGGCCCGGTGGCGGACGCGAATATCGACGTCGACATGATCATCCAGAACCAGAGCGTCGAAGGCAAAACGGCCTTTACGTTCACGGTCGGCCGCGGCGATTATCAGCGCGCCATGGACATCCTCACCGGCCAGGTGAAGGGCCATGTGCAGGCTGAGCAGGTGCTGGGCGATCCGAAGGTGTCGAAGGTATCGGTGGTCGGCGTCGGCATGCGTTCGCACGTGGGTATCGCGAGCACGATGTTCCGCACGTTGTCGGAAGAGGGCATCAACATCCAGATGATCTCGACCTCCGAAATCAAGATTTCGGTGCTGATCGACGAGAAGTACATGGAGCTCGCCGTGCGCGCGCTGCATAAGGCGTTCGAACTGGATCAAGCGTAATTTGCTGTGCGGGGTGGGGTGTACAAGAGCACCTCATCTCTGAATGTGTGCGGTACGCCCGGCTAATGTGACGCAAGTTAATGTCAATTAATTGCGTCGTCAGTGACAAAGCTGGCACAAAAAATGTGCGGCAGACATTGACCTTCGCGGTTCGGCCCGCTATTATCTTGGCTTCGTTGCGCTGACTCCCTGCGCAACCGAAAGTTTGGGAGACGTGGCCGAGAGGTCGAAGGCACTCCCCTGCTAAGGGAGCATCTGGGCCAAAACCTGGATCGAGGGTTCGAATCCCTCCGTCTCCGCCAAAAGCGGTGACAAGGCCCCGTAAGTTCAACGACTTACGGGGCTTTTTCTTTTTCAGCCCATCAGCTAGCCCATCACGGATTTCCTGGTAAGTCCGTCTCCCATGGCAGACCCATCCCTGTTCTGGTCGGGAAAATTAGAGCAGCAATCGTGCGATACCCCTCGGTCGATCAAGGAAAGGCGAGCTGTTGCATCGGTGATGTGACGCAACAGCGTGATTCGTCAGCGCGCGGCGAGCGGGGTGTCGCCCGCACCTTCCCAACCACCGCCAAGCGCCTTGTACAGACGTATTGCGTTCAGCGATACGTCCGCATCGCTGCGTATCCATTCGAGCTTTGCCGCGAGCAGGGTTCGCTGCGCTGCGAGCGCATCGAGCCGGGTGTCGGCGCCGGCCTGGTAGCGCGACGTCGAGAGCTGCAAGGCATGGTCGCTTTGCGCAACGTTCGCCGCGAGACTCGTGCGCCGCTGCTGCTCCGTCGAGAGCGCGGAGAGCGTGTTGTCGATCTCGTTCCAGGCGCCAAGCACCGTACGCTGATACGCGAGCGCGGCCTCCTGCTGCTGTGCCTCACGCAGCTTCAGTTGGGCACGCAGTCGTCCGCCTTCGAAGACCGGCAGGCTGAGCGTCGGGCCGATCGCGAAGGCGGGTGATCTACCCGTTCCACGATCCAGCGCATCGTGAAGGCGCTGGCTGACGAGGAGCTCGTGCGCACCGGGCGCGCTGATGGCGTGCGGCTCGGGCCGGCGTTCCTGCGGCTTGTCGGCAAACCGCATACCGACGTGGTAGCCGTGGCGGCCCCGCACCTGCAGTCGCTGAGCGACGATATTGGTGAAACGGTGGCGCTCGGCCGGATCAGCGGCCGCGAGCTGGCGTTCATTCACGTGGTGGTAGCCGAGCAGGAACTGCGTGTGGTGCCGCGTGTCGGGGCGAACCTGCCGCTCGCGACCACGGCGGGCGGGAGGGCGTTACTGGCGCTCGGTGCGGACGAGGAGGCGTTGATGCTGCTTCAACTGCCAGACGCCAAGGGGACGGACAGCGGCGAACTACTGAAGGAACTGAAGCGTGTGAGGCGCATCGGCTATGCGGTCGACGACAACGAAACGACGCCCGGTGTTGTGTCCCTTGCTGTCGGCGTTGATACCATCCTCGGGCGCTTTGCGGTATCCGTTCCGGCTCCGGCAGTCCGTGTCGCGGCAGCCGGACGACCACGAATCGTGGAGAGGTTGCTGGCGTGCCGGGATGTCTTGCTGGGTGAGATAGGGCGCAATCGCCCCGATGAATGAAATGAGGTGGAAATGACGGATATGAACACAGTCTTTGCGGCCGCACCCCAACGAGGTGCGGGAGCACAAGCCTGGCGTGACACACTACCGGGCCTTGCCGGTCCTTACTGGGTCAAGGTGGCCAATTCGCCGGTGCAACTGGTACATGTGAGCTATAACGACTATCTTGGCCGGTGGCAGGTTGAATCGTTCGGCGACAGCATTGCACTTAACCTGGATCCTGTATTCAAGTGAGCCCTGTGGCACGGGCCGTTGTCTGGCCCCGACGATGCCGACCGCAGGGTTGAGCGCGCCGTGATCGGCGAAGCGCGAAGGCAAGGAGTGCCGCCAGACGGACGACCAGTTCACCGGCATGATCGTCAGTTCGGCCAGGTATGCCATCCCTATGACGCCAACGAAACCGGCGATCACGAGTTCTAGCGGGCGGAATCCGCGCTTTTCGAGTTGCAGGAGGGCATAGGTCGCGATGATCGTGATCACCATCCCGTCGAACAGCGTTATGTGCAGAAGCAGAGATATGCCGATGGCGCCACCGAGTACCTCGGCGAGATCCGTGGCCATGGCGGCCGCTTCGCAGAACAACCACAGGGCAATGGCGTAGCGGCGCGGCAGCGCATCGCGACAGATCTCGGCAAGATTGCGTCCTGTGGCGATTCCGAGCCTGGCTGACATGGACTGGAACAGCATTGCAACGATACTGGCAAGGAGGACGACCCACAGGAGGGTGTCGCCGTATCGTGCGCCTGCCTGCAGGTTGGTGATGATGTTGCCTGGGTCCAGGTAGGCCACGGAGGCGATGACGGCAGGCCCCGAGGCGGCGAGGAGGGTGCGCAGACCTCGCCCCCCGCTGCCCGTGAGGGTGTGCTGCCCGTTCAGGCACGCCTGGGTAAGGTCTGGATCGGCGACGGTCGTTCTGTTCATGGGGTCATGCGTGATGGTCGTGTGTCGGTGCGCAGCGGCCCACGGACTGCGGGCTGGCTCTAGCGCCTGGCGGGGCGCATGGCCCCGGGTGGCTAGAAAGTGGTCGCCATTCCGATTCGCGCCAGGATCTGTGAACCGGTGCTGGAGGGTGCGAGCAATCCGTTGATCCACGCCGTTGCCGGACCGTTGCCGCCGATCGCGCGCTGGTAGATGCCCTCCGCGTAAAGGGTTGTCCGCTTCGACAGCCAGTACATCACCGATGCTGTGACTTCATGGGCCTTGTTGCTGGAGAGTTTGGCGTTTCCCTTCATGTATTGGTAATTCCCACCGAGTGACCATTCCGGGGTGATACGCCAGTTTGCCCCGAGCTGTATCGCATTGATCTCCGCACCCGTGAGGGTGTTTCGGGTATTGGTGTAGAGGACATTGGCGAGGACTTTGCCGATGTCGTACTTGGTGCCGACTCCCCAGTTGCGAATCCCCTCATGGCCGTTATCCATTTGCGGGTATTTGACGTCGGTGTAGGCCGCGGCGATGCCGAACCCGCCACGCTTATACTCCAGCGCTGCACTGACCGTGTTATCGGTCGATACGGCGCCGGCTACGTTGCCGAAGCCGTACATCAGGCCAAATGAAAATCCGCCATAGTCGATAGACCGGTACCTGACGGAGTTGGACACGCGCGACGATCCGCCGACGCGATCGAAATCCCATGATCCGGTCGCGTTGCTGGGGATCTTCAGCGCCTGAAACGGGCCGTCGCGAAAATTGTAGAAACCGCCTGTATAGAGCGACGCGTCGTACTCGAGCAATTGGTCCTTCATGAAGTCATACTGGGTACCGAACGTCAATCGTCCGAGCGTGCCGCTGTCGAGGCCAACGTAGGCTGTCCTGTTGAAGAGCCCGTCTGCGTCAGGAATGGTCGAGCCGTTGGCGAGTGAAAACTGGTTCACGAGTTCGAACACGGCTTTGGTTCCACCACCAAGATCTTCCTGCCCGAGGAAGCCCAGCATGTTGGGATAATAGTTGCCGTCGTCGAAGAAGAACTTGTTCTTTCCGCCTGAATTGTTCACGTACGTGATGCCGGCATCCATCATGCCGAAGATGGTCATGCTGCCCTGTGCCGATGCCTGGTCGCATGCGAGCAGCGCGGTGCAGATGAGTAGCGTTCGCTTGAACATGTTTGTCTCCTGGATATCGCTTGTTTTTGTTTGATCGGTGCTGGCCAGGGGCTTCGTCCCCTGGCCTTGATTCAATGCGCGGCAAATTCGGCGCGATCCGTTGCATGCACGGTGTTGAGGCGTCCCATCATCAGCATCACCAGTGCTGCACCGAGCACAGGAGCCGCGATCACGATGAAGGTCTGGGCGACCGGGAACCCGGCGGCGACGAGAGCTCCGACCACGACCGGACCGGATGCGCCACCGAAACGTCCGGCCGCGAGTCCCCAGCCCACACCGGTCGAGCGGATCGCGGTCGGATAGGCGATCGTCGCGATCGCGATCAGACCCGAGGTGGCGCCGCCCACGAACAGGCCGGTCAGACCCGAGCACAGCGCGACCGAAGCAGTGTGCGGCGCGCAGATGCCGGTCAAGGCCAGCGCGATCGCGCCGACGGTGTAGATCAGTGCAAGGAAGCGATAGGTGCCGAGCCGTTCCATCACAGCGCCGGCTATCGCAACGCCTATGGTTCCGCCCACGTTGTTCCAGCCAATCACCGTCGCTGCGTCTGCCACCGGCATGGCAGCGCTGCGCAGCAGCGTGCTGGTCCAGGCCAGGGTCGCGATCAAGGCGAGGAAGTTGAGGAAGAAGGCGAGCCAGAGCAATGCGGTGAACGGCGCGCGGCCGTCCATGAAGAGATGTTTGACCGGCAGCCCCTTTTCCTGATGCTCGTGCGTGGCGTAACGCACCGCGTCTCCGAACGAACGCGACGGAGCGAGCCGCCTGATGATGCGCTCGATGCGCTGCTGCGGCGCGTTGGACAGGATCAGCAGCCGCACCGATTCGGGAACGAAGAGCAGCACCAGGATCGCGGCGACGATGGGCACGATGCCGCTCAGGTAGAACATCGACTTCCAGCCGTACTGAGGAATCACGACGCTTGCCGCGAAGCCGGCAATGACGCCGCCGGCCGGCATCGCGGCCCAGAGCAGCGAAGCTACCCGTCCGCGGTAGCGCTGCGACACGTATTCGGTTGCGAGGCTCACGAGGCATGGCGCCGCGCCACCGAGTCCGATGCCGGTCACGACGCGCAATGTGAGCAGCGCCGCGAAGCCGGGTGCGGCAACGGTGCCGAGCGAGGCCAGCCCGAACAGCCAGGCACACGCAACCAGTACGGTCTTGCGGCCGATCCGATCTGCGAGCGGACCGAGCAGCAGCGCGCCCATCATGAAGCCGAATTCGGAGCCGGCGAAGAGCGGGCCGAGCTGGGCCGGCGTGAGTTTCAGATCGACGGCCATGAGGGGCGCGCTCAGACCCATGACCTGGACGTTGGCGCCGTCCATCAGGGCGATCAGGAAGCAGATGGCGAAGATGCTGGCCTGGAACAGGCCGAAGGGCCGCTCGTCAATGAGATCGTCTACCAGTACGGTATTCATGTTTGTCTCCTATGTGTCTGGGTCGGCTATCGGTGCCGCTTTTTTCTGCTGTGCGAATGGCGCGCCGAGGGACGTCATTCGTACGGTGTCGGGCTGCCGCGGGCGCGACAAACCCTCCGCTACGCCAGGAGCGATCCAGGCGCCGCGGATACGTCAACTTCAAGGAACGACGGATATGGCTTAAGAACGCAACGCGTCAGCTCGCCGGGCGCGCGGCGAAATGCGGAAACAGGCGCAGTGCGTTATTGCGCGCGATCGCCTCGTGCTCGTCTGCATCGATGCCTTCGAGGCGGCGGAAGCTGTCAATATTCCGTGCCACGTTGGCGGCCGGCTGGAACGGGAAATCCGTGCCGACGAGGATCTGCGAGATCGGCGCGAGCGTGCGCAGCACGTCGAAACCCGGCTGATTCGCGGACATCGCGAGGTCGTAATACAGACCCTTGAATTCGGCAATCACTTCTTCCGATGCCTTGGGCTGCGGTTTCATCACGGGCATGGGTGACAGCAGTGCGATCCGGTGTGCGATCGCAGGCAGGACGCCGCCCGCGTGCGGCAGGATCAGCTTGATGTCGGGGCAGCGCTTGAAGGTGTTCGAGAACACCAGGTCGATCACCGTACGTGCCGTGTCGCACGGGAATTCGAAGAGCGGCGCAGGTCGTCCCAGGCCGACCGCCGAGAAGCAGGCCGGCGCGGTCGGATGCAGGAAGATGGTGGCCTTTCGTTCGTTGAGCCGGTCGAAGATCGGCGCGAGCGACGGGTCGCCGAGATATTTGCCGTCGCTATTGGTTTCGATGACGATGCCGTCGAGATCGAGCTCGTCGAAGGCGTAGTCGATCTCGGCCAGCGATTCGGCGACGTACGGCAGCGGCAAGGTCATGAAGCCGCCAAAGCTGCCGGGATGATCGCGCCGCAACTGCGCGATATCTTCGTTGATGGTGCGCGCGAGACGCACGCGCGCTTCCCGCGTGGGCAGGAAACTGACGCTCGGCGAGGACACCGACAGCATCATGGTATCGATGCCGTTTTCCGCCATCACTGCGGTGGCTTTTTCCGGCGTCCATTCGGGAACCGGATAACCGCCGTCGAGCGTGGCGAGGCCGGCTGCGTCGAGCGCCTTGCGGTAGGCGGGCGGCAGGCAGTGGGCGTGTACGTCGATCAGGCCGCAGGTGCAACGGTAGGGTGTGTTCATGATGCGATGACCGTAATGTGGATGAGGGTGCGCTCAGGCGCGTTCGAGCTGGATTGGCGAGGGCAACCAGTCGTAGCCACCGCCGTTGCGCCGCAGATGGCCGCGTCCCGGGAAAGGAAAGTGATACGACAGCACCTGGTATTCACTCTTCTCGATCCAGTCGAGGACCTTCACGCGGGTCGCCGCGGCGGCTGAACTGTCGTAGTCGAACAGGAATGCCCAGTCGGGGCGTTGCAGCAGCAGCACCTGGTGATGGCACAGATCGCCCCAGCAAACGAGCGTCTGGCCTTCGCTGGAAATTTCATAGATCGTATGGCCGGGGCTGTGGCCCGGCGTGGCATGCGCGCGGATGCCCGGCACGATTTCCTGGCCATCCTCAATGAAGCTGATTACATCGCGGTAGGGCGCGAGGTTCTTGTGCGCGCCGTAGAAGTGATCCTTCATGTGGTCGGACATCGACGGTCGGATATTGTCGAGATTGGTCCAGTAGTCGACGTCGGCACGGCTCACCACGATGCGCGCGTTCGGAAACAGCTTGCGGTCGTCGTCATCGACGAGTCCCCAGCAATGGTCCGGGTGCGTATGGGTGAGCGCCACTATGTCGATTGCCTCGGGTTCGATGCCGGCGGCGCGCATGTTGGCGATCACCTGGCCGGTCAGCGGTCCGAAGGTCTTGACGCCGAGATCGGCATTGATGCCGACGCCGGTGTCGAACAGGATCAGTTGTTCGCCGGTGTTGACGAGCAGGACGTTCTGATCGAGCGCAATCGATTCGGTGGGCAGGAAGGCACGGATCAGCAGATCGTCGAGTTCCTCGACGTCGGCCTCCGGAAACGTGGTGCGTGGCGGCCCGAGATGCAGGAGACCATCGGTGACGACCGTGCATTCGAAGGCGCCGTGATCGAAGCGGGTCCATCCCGCCTGCAGCGCGTGCGCCCGTGCGTCGGTTGCGTGAATACTCATGTTTATCTCCTTGCTTGATTTTTGTATCGGGCGAACGCTTGATGGCGCTCGCCCGCTGGCGATTCGCTGATCAGATCGGGAAGTGCGGTGCATCGGATGCCACCGTTATCCAGCGCAGCTCGGTGAACTCCGCGATCCCGGCCTTGCCGCCAAAGCGGCCGTAACCACTGCGGCCGGTGCCGCCAAACGGCATCTGCGGTTCGTCGCTGACGGTCGCGCCGTTGATGTGGCAGATACCCGAGCGGATGCGCTTCGTGACTGAGAACGCGCGCTCGATGTTCTGGCTGAAGACGGCGGCGGACAGGCCGAATTCCGTGTCGTTGGCTAGCGTCACCGCGTGGTCGTCGTGGTCGGCGTGCAGCACGCAGACGATCGGGCCGAAGGTCTCTTCACGGTAGATATGCATGTCCGCGGTGACGCCGTCGAGCACCGTTGCCGGCATAAACACGCCTTCGGCCTTGCCGCCCGCCACCAGGGCGGCACCCTTGCTCAGTGCATCGTCGATCAGTTCGTTGATGCGCGCGCCGGCCGCGGCGCTGGCCAGTGCGCCGAGCGGCGCGTCGCTCACGCGCGGATCACCGACGGCGATGCTATTGGCCTTGTCGCCAAGGCGTCGCACAAACGCGGCGGCGATGCCGGGCGTAACGACAATCCGCTCGGTCGACATGCAGATCTGCCCTTGATTGAAGAACGCACCGAATGCCGCGGCTTGAACGGCGCGTTCCAGGTCGGCATCGTCGAGCACGATCAGCGGGGACTTCCCGCCCAGTTCGAGCAGGACCGGCTTGAGCACACGCGCGGCCTGCTCGGCGATCAACTGGCCGACGCGGGTGGAACCCGTGAAGTTGATGCGCCGCACGGCCGGATGCTCGATCAGCGCGCCGACCACTTCACGTGCTGCGGCGGGTGCATGGGTGATCAGGTTGACCACGCCATTGCCGAGGCCGGCCTCGACCAGCACCTCGGCGATTTTCGCGTGGGTTGCCGGGCACAGTTCTGAGGCCTTCAGTACCACCGTGTTGCTGCAGGCGAGCGGCATCGCGATGGCTCGCGTGCCGAGCACGATCGGTGCGTTCCACGGCGCGATGCCGAGCACCACGCCGGCGGGCTGGCTCACCGCGAACGACAGGCGGCCTTCATCGGAGGGAATGACTTCGCCGCTGATCTGGGTAGTCATGCTCGCGGCTTCACGCAGGATCGCGGCCGCGGCGAACACGTTGTGCTCGGCCCAGACGCGCGTCGCGCCGGTTTCCGCCTGCATGATCTCGACGAATTGGCCTTCCTGCTGTTCCATCAGGTCTGCGGCACGCAAGAGCCTGGCGCGACGCTCGGACGGGCCGGTCTGGGACCATTGGGCAAAGGCGGCTTCTGCCGCATCCGCGGCAAGCCGGGCGCCTTCTGCGCAGGCTGCGGATGCTTCCGTGACGGCCTGATTCGATTGCGGGTTGATGCGCGCGAATGTGGCGCCGGACGCGGCCGGCTGCGCACGTCCCCCAATGAGCAACTGGACAGATCTCAAGTTAAATGTCTCCATTGGAAATACACTGTGGCGCCGAATGTACGGGAACGGCAGCGAGATCTCTTGCCTGACAGTGCAATTTCGCCAGGGAGATTTGCTGCCGGGCCAACACTGCACTTTCAGGCAAGACGTAAGCGTTGTTCTGCGAATAGAGTTGGGCCATCCGGTGCCGCAGAGTTGGTGCCAGGGAGACAACTCGAGATACGGTCAAGTCTGGTGTATGAGCGGTTGATGACCGGCGACGTCAGGCGGCGAGTTTCTGCTGACCGGGTTGATCGTCTTGCACCGGTTCTCCGTCCTTGAAGGCAATGCCTTCCAGCAACAG
>CABFVV010000064.1_pt1 | contig 54286 bp, 42 predicted proteins | sample 8864751 | NCBI WGS metagenome assembly CABFVV01 (sample SAMEA5735770, study PRJEB23740) | soil metagenome | biome: forest; feature: forest soil; material: soil | place: USA | collected 2013-10-13 | depth 0.1 m | reverse complement strand
CTTGTTATATTGTGTCCACTGTTGTGTCTTCTTTCGTTTCGCTATCGTGCTTTTTTTTTTTTTTCAAGCAGAAGACGGCATACGAGATGTAGAGAGGTCTCGTGGGCTCGGAGATGTGTATAAGAGACAGCGGTTGCAGCGCACGATTCAGTTGACCGCTTGGAATGCCGCCGCCGTGATCGCGTACCTCGAGCGTGTATTGGCCGTCGCGGCGGGCCGTCGAAATTTCCACCGTCGGCTCGCCGTAAGTGAGTGCGTTCTCGATCAGATTGGTCAGAATCCGGTCGAGGTCGACAAGCGGCAGACCAAAACCATCGCCGGCTTGTAGATCGAGGCGCACGAGCGAATCGTCCGCGAGGCTGTCGCCGTAATGCCGGCGACAGTGGGCATCGACGCTGGTGCTTGGCGAGGTATCCGCCGTCTCACGTGCGAAGTCGAGAAACTGCGTGACGATGCGTGACAACGACTCCGCGTCCCGCAAAAAGCCGCGGCGATTCGCTTCATCAGGCAGCAGATCCGCGCGCACCTGCATGCGCGTGATCGGCGCACGCAGATCGTGCGCCACGCCGGCCAGCATCACCGCGCGCTCCTGCTCGGCCTGCGCAAGTTCGTGCACCATCTGATTGAAGTCGCCGATCAGCTCTTTCAATTCGCGCGGGCCGCTCGCCTCCACGACCGGCGCCCGATGGCCGATGCGGAACTCGCGCGCTGCGAGTGCGAGCCGGTGCAATGGCCGTTGCAATTGCCACGCGCCGAGCAGCGCGATGATCACCGCCAGCACCAGCATCGTCGCGGACGCGCCCAGGAAGAGACGCGCCGGCAGCGTCGCGTTTTGCATTTTGAGCCAGCCTGGATTGCCCGCGTAATGGACCCAGACCGTGCCGTTCTCGCCGTCGGCTACGACCTGGCTGCCTGCCGGCAACTTCCGGCGCAAGTCGCGTTCGAACGGACCCGAGGTGTTCTCACACGGCGCGGGACAGCCATACCGGATCGCGTCTTGCGCGCTCACATAGGACACACCGAGCGTTGCCGCGACGTGGGAAGCGGCGAGCGGGCCGTCGCGTCCCGCCTCAACCGCGAGCAGCAAAGCGCGTTGCGCGTGACCCGCGTCGATCTGGCCACGGTCACGGTCCACGAGAACGATTGCGGTGATATGCACCAGCACGATCAGGCTCACCGTCATCAATGCGAGCCGGCCAAACAGTGTGTTAAAGGGATTCTTCATCGTCATTGCTGCCGGGCACGAACATATAGCCGATGCCGCGTATGGTCTGGATCCGGCGCGGATTGGCCGGGTCATCTTCAAGCAGACGGCGCAGGCGCCACACCGGCACGTCGATGCCGCGTTCGGTCACTTCCGAGTGCGGCCCATGCAGCAGATCGACGAGCTTCGAGCGCGACAGCGTTTCCATTGGATGCGCGGCGAGCACTTCCAACAGCGCATATTCGCCGCCGGTCAGCTTGAGCGCTTCGTCATCGCGAAACAGGGTGCGCCTCGCGAAGTCGAGCCGGAAGCGGCCGAAGCGCAGCGCTTCACGCTTTTCGAGCGCCGTAGCCGTGGACCCCGATGGCTGCGCGTGGCGGCGCAACACCGCATGAATACGCGCGAGCAGTTCCTGCGGCATGAACGGCTTGCCGAGATAGTCGTCGGCGCCGAGTTCCAGACCGATTATGCGATCCACGCCGTCCGCGCGCGCCGTCAACATGATCACGGGAATCGTGTCGCCATTCGCACGCAATTGCCTGAGCGCGCTGAGTCCGTCGACACCCGGCATCATCAGATCGAGCACGATGATCGAGGGCCGTTCGCGTTCCAGCCGGCGTGCCAGATGGTTCGCGTCGTGCAACACGGACATCTCGATGCCGCGTTGTTGAAAGAAGGTTCTGAGCAGGTCACGAAGGTCGGCGTCGTCGTCGACCAGTAAAACCTGGATGGGCGTGTCTGACATGGCTGGGCCCTGATCGATGAGGACAATTGACGGACGGCGCGGCCGCGCGCCTATCGCACGTCGCAATATAGCGAATCGCGCGGAGACAGCGGTTTCGGGTTCTTATCTGCGCTTACAGTTTATTACGGTGGCTGCTTTCGGTTCTATCTGGCTGCGTGAAGCAACCAAGACCAGTCAACGTCACACCGCCCGACTCTTCGCAACACCACGCGCTTCGTTACAACTCGTAATCCTCGCCTAAGCCACCGTAAGACGCCGCTCACTATGCTGGGCCACCTCTCGCCGCTGGTGGCGTTACGCGGTTTCCTTCGGGCTCAGTGTGTTGGTTTGCGTGCAGTGTCAAGCGCGTGGTCGACCGATACGTTTTCACTCGCCCCGCTTTAGCGAACAACGCATGCCAGACGGCCCTTTGTCGAATTGAGTCGAAGGATGCCCACAGCATGCCGAATAACCCTATCGCGTCCGGACCCTCCTCGCGCGTACCGAGATTCACACATCTTGCTGCTGCAGTCGTCGCCGCTTTTTTGTTGGCGGCTTGCGGCCAGCAGGCGCCCCATGGACCACCACAGTCCGTTCCTGAAGTAGGCGTCCAAACGATCGCGCCGCACCCTGTGGTGTCGAGTACCGAATTGTCCGGGCGACTGTCGGCAATCCGCGTCGCCGAAGTCAGGCCGCAGGTCGAAGGCATCGTCAGAAAGCGCCTCTTCACGGAAGGCTCACAGGTCGCGGCCGGCGCCGTGCTCTACCAGATTGACCCGTCCAGCTACCAGGCAACCTACGACCAGGCCGTCGGCACGCTCGCCAAAGCCGAGGCGACAGCGAGCGCCGCGCAGACGAAGGCCACCCGCTACGCCGAACTGTCGAAGATCGAAGGCGTGAGCAAGCAGGACTACGACGACGCCGTCGCCTCCCTGGAGGAAGCGAAGGCCGACGTGGTCTCCGACCGTGCCGCATTGAAGACTGCCGCGATCAATCTCGGCTACACGAAAGTCGTTGCGCCCATCGCGGGACGGATCGGCAAATCGAGCGTGACTGAAGGCGCGCTCGTCACTGCGGAGCAGACCACCGCGCTCGCGACGGTCCAGGCGACGACCGAGATGTATCTCGACGTCACGCGCTCTTCCGCCGACTGGTTGCGGCTGCAGAAAGAATTCGCCAGTGGCCAGTTGCAACAGGCGGGCTCGGACGGCGCGGTCGTTCATCTCGTGATGGAAGACGGCAGCACGTACACGCAGCCAGGCAAGCTGCTGTTCTCCGATATCACCGTCGACGCCACCACCGGTTCGGTCACCTTGCGTTGCGTGTTCCCGAATCCGGACGGCGTGCTGCTGCCCGGCATGTTCGTGCGCGCACGGCTTGAAGAGGGCGTGAACCAGCAGGCGATCACGGTGCCGCAACTCGCGGTCTCGCGTGCATCCGACGGTTCGGCGAGCGTGCTGACGGTCGGCGCCGACAACAAGGTCACGCAGACACCCGTCACGGCCGACACCGCGTCAGGCGCCGACTGGCTCGTTACGCGCGGCCTCAAGGCGGGCGATCGCGTGATCGTCGCCGGATCGCAGAAAGCGCGCGCGGGCGGTGTTGTGAAACCGGTCGAATCGCCCGCTATATCGGGTGCGGCCGCCACCGCGGACACCACGTCGGCCGCACACAGCTAAAGCGAGACACTCATGGCAGGTTTCTTTATCAACCGACCGATCCTCGCGTGGGTCATCGCCATCGTCATCATGATGATCGGCGGCGCCTCCATCGGGACGCTTCCGGTCGAACAGTATCCAAGCGTCGCGCCGGTCTCCGTGCAGATCACGGCGACTTATCCGGGCGCCTCGGCTGAAACCGTGGCGACCACCGTCACACAGGTGATCGAGCAGAAACTGAGCGGCATCGATCATCTGCTCTACATGTCGTCTACCAGCAGTTCGGCCGGACAGGCCACCATCACGCTCACGTTCCAGCAAGGCACCAATGCCGACATCGCCCAGGTGCAGGTGCAAAACAAGGTCGAACAGGCCAGTTCGTCGCTGCCGCAGACAGTGCAGGACCAGGGTGTGCAAGTGGCGAAGGCAGCCAATGCGTTTCTGATGATCGTGTCGCTGTCGTCCTCTGACGGCAGCATGAATTCCATCGATCTCGGCAACATCATCGCAACGCAGATCGAAGATCCGCTCACGCAGATCGACGGCGTCGGCGACGTGACGCTGTTCGGCGCGCAGCACGCCATGCGCATCTGGCTCGATCCGGTGAAGCTGCAGGCAGTCGGTCTGACTGCCGGCGACGTCACCACCGCGATCACGAATCAGAACGTGCAACTCTCGGTCGGCCAGATCGGCGGCTCGCCGTCCACGAAGACGCAGGCGCTCAACGCGACCATTTCGGCATCGAGCCTGCTCACCACGCCCGCGCAGTTCGGCTCGATCCTGCTGCGCGTGAACAGCGACGGCTCAAAGGTCATGCTGAAGGACGTCGCGCGGGTCGAGGTCGGCGGCGACGACTACAGCACGGAATCGCGTCTGAACGGCAAGCCGGCGGCCTCGCTCGCGGTCAAACTGGCGAGCGGCGCGAACGCGATGAGCGTAGCCAAAGCGGTGCGTGCCAAGCTCAACGAACTGAGCGGGCAATTGCCGCATAACGTGGTGGTCGACTATCCGTACGACACTACGCCGTTCGTGCGCATCTCGATCGAAGAAGTGGTGAAGACGCTGATCGAAGCGGTGATGCTGGTCTTCGTCGTGATGTACGTGTTCCTGCAAAACCTGCGCGCGACGTTGATTCCGACCATTGTCGTGCCCGTTGCGTTGCTCGGCACGTTTGCGGTGATGTCGGCGGTGGGATTTTCGATCAACGTGTTGTCGATGTTCGGGCTCGTGCTCGCTATCGGCCTGCTGGTGGACGACGCGATCGTGGTCGTGGAAAACGTCGAGCGGCTGATCGCGGAAGAGGGTCTATCGCCGATCGAAGCCACGCGCAAGGCGATGAAGCAGATCACCAGCGCACTGGTCGGCATTACGACCGTGCTGATCGCCGTGTTCATTCCAATGGCGTTTTTCTCGGGGTCCACGGGCGCGATCTACCGGCAGTTCTCGATCACGATCGTCGCGGCGATGCTGCTCTCCGTGTTCCTCGCATTGACGCTGACACCGGCGCTGTGCGCGACCATGCTGCGGCGCGCGGACGTCGAGTACCACACGAAGCGCGGCGTGCTCGGCTGGTTCAACCGTGTGCTGACTCGTGGAACCGATCGTTACGACTCGACGGTTGCGCGTGTGATCGGCAAGCCGATGCGCTATATGGTGATCTACCTGCTGATTGGAGGCGTGGTTGCGCTGCTCTTCATGAAGCTGCCGTCGTCCTATCTGCCGGACGAGGATCAGGGGTTCATCATCACGTCGATTTCCGCGCCCGCCGGCACACCTGCCGCGCAGACGCTGGAAGTCGTGAAACAGGTCGAGGCGTATTACCTCGGTCTTCCGCAGGTGGACAAGATCATCGCGCTGACCGGCTTCAGCTTCAACGGCTCGGGGCAGAACAACGGCCTGGCGTTTGTCAGGCTCAAGGACTGGAGCACGCGGCGCGCCAGCGACGGTTCGGCGGCGGCGATCATCCAGCGCGCCAACATGCACTTCGCCGCCTCGCACGACGCGCAGATTGTCGCGCTCAATCCGCCGGCCATTCAGGAACTCGGCACGCAGAGCGGTCTCGACTTCGAACTGGAAGATCGCGCCGGGCAGGGTCATGACAAGCTGATGGCCGCGCGCCAGCAATTGATCGCGCTCGCCGCGCAGGACAGCGCGCTAGCCAGCATGCGTCCCGGTGGCCTCGACGATACGCCGCAGTTCCATGTCGATATCGATCGCGAGAAGGCGAGTGCGCTCGGACTTTCAATCGCTGACGTGAACGACACGTTGCAGACGGCGTTCGGCTCGACTTACGTGAACAACTACGTCGATACGGGACGCATCCAGAAGGTCTATGTGCAGGCCGACGCGCCTTACCGGATGATGCCGTCCGATATTGGACGATGGTATGTGAAGTCCAGCACGACCAGCAGTTCGAGTACTTCAAGCAGCACCTCGACTACAAGCACGAGCAGCACTAGCAGTACGACCACCGCAGGCTACGACGGCCAGATGGTCCCGTTCTCCGCGTTCTCTACCGGCAAATGGACCTTCGGGCCGCCGCAGATCGAACGCTTCAACCGCACGCTGGCGATGGAAATCACCGCGCAAACCGGTGCGAACACCAGCACGGGCCAGGCAATGGCCGCCGTCGACGCGCTCGTGAAGAAGCTGCCCGCCGGCTTCGGCATCGACTGGACCGGGCAGTCGTACCAGGAGCGCCTTGCCGGATCGCAGGCGATCTACCTGTACGCGATTTCGCTGGTCGTGGTGTTCCTCTGTCTGGCCGGTCTGTACGAGAGCTGGTCCATTCCGATCGCGGTGATTCTGGTCGTACCGCTCGGCGTGCTCGGCGCGGTACTGGGTGCGCATATTCGCGGGCTGTCCGACGATATCTACTTCAAGGTCGGCTTGCTCGCGACCATCGGGCTCTCCACCAAGAACGCGATCCTGATCGTCGAATTCGCCAAGGACCTGCAAGCGCAGGGCCATAGCCTGATCGACGCCACGCTGGAAGCCGCGCGACTGCGTCTGCGGCCGATTCTGATGACATCGCTCGCTTTCGTGTTCGGCGTACTGCCGCTGGTCATCAGCACAGGCGCCGGTTCGGCGAGCCGGCATGCGATTGGCACCGGCGTGATGGGCGGCATGATCGCCGCGACGTTGCTCGCCATCTTTTTCGTGCCGGTGTTCTTTGTCGTCGTGCGCCGCCTGTTCGGCGAACACGGCGATGCCAAGCAACAGGAAGGTGTTGAATGATGAGACTCAAATTGAGCGCATGCGTGGTGGCGTTTGCCGTTGCCATGCTGACGGGGTGTACGCTAGACCCGCACTATGAACGACCTGCGGCACCCGTCGCGGTGGCTTATCCAAAAGGCGAGGCGTACGAGAGCACGAGCGCCGCGGCAGCGTCCACCGCGACGCCGAGCACGACCACTACCCCACCGCCGCTCGGCGCCGACATGGCCTGGCGCAGCTTCTTTCGCGACGAACGTCTGCAACGGCTGATCCAGATCGCGCTCGACAACAACCGCGACCTGCGCGTGGCCGCGTTGAACGTGGCCGAATACGAGGCGCAATACCGCATCACGCGTGCCGTGCTCGCACCGTCGATCAGCGCGAGCGGCAGCCTGACCCGCGAGCGCGCCTCAGGCGTGACGACCAGTTCCAGCGACGCGAGCGTCGGCACCACGTCATGGGAGATCGACTTCTTCGGACGCTTGCGCAGCCTCAAGCGTCAGGCCATGGAAAACTATCTCGCGACGGATGCGTCGCGGCAGAGCACACAGATCAGCCTGATCGCGACAGTAGCGACCGACTACCTGACCCTGCTGTCCGACGAACGTCTCCTGCAAATCACCGAAGACACGGTCAAAGCGGACCAGTCGACATACGACGTGACCAAGCGCATTCAGGAGTTGGGCAATTCGTCGATGCTCGACGTGCAGCAGGCGCAAAACTCATTGGCGAGCTCGAAGGCGAGCCTTGCGTCTTACCGGCGTGCCGTCGCGCAGGACCGCAACAACCTGATCGCCGTGCTCGGCGCGCCGATTCCCGACGACCTTCCGCCCGCTCGCGAATTCGACGACGAGTCGATGTTCGCCGACATCGGTGCGGGCGTGCCGTCACTGCTGCTCACCCGTCGTCCCGACATCGTGCAGGCGGAGCATGCGCTGAAGGCGGCGAATGCGAACATCGGCGCCGCGCGCGCTGCGTTCTTTCCGAAGATCGAGCTGACGGCTTCGGCCGGTACGTCGAGTTCGACGCTTTCAAGTTTGTTCAAAGCGGGTACAGGTGCCTGGGCATTCGCGCCGAGCGTGTCGGTGCCGATCTTCGATTACGGCAGTAACAAGGCATCGCTCGACGTCGCCACGATCGAGAAGCAAATCGAGGTCGCCGATTACGAGAGCACGATTCAGACAGCATTCAAAGAAGTCGCGAACGCGCTGACAGCGCGTGCAACTTACGTCGATCAGGTGGAGGCGGATCGCGACTATGTGGCGTCGTCGCACCGGTACTACACGCTTGCTCAGGCGCGCTACAAGGCGGGCACGGACAGCTTCCTCACGTTCCTCGACGCGCAACGCACGCTCTACACCGCGCAGCAGCAACTCGCGTCGGATAGTCTGTCGCGACAGGCCAATCTAGTGACCTTGTACAAGGTATTAGGCGGCGGTTGGGAGGGAAGCTAAAAGCCGACAGGTGAGAACATTCGGGAGCGTGTGCGGTGATAATGTTGCTACCTGTCGACGCACTTTCGATTCGAAGGTGAGAAGATTCGGGAGGCCGCCCGAACGCAGCCACCTGCGCGTTACTTTCCATTCACACGGAGCATTTCCCCAATGACGCCCGACGCTTTCGGTGAAGAAATCAAGGCGGCACTCGTGCCGCACGCCGACGCTCAACGCGCGCTTGCGATGGGCGCTTACATGCGTGACCACTTCGAGTTCATCGGTGTGCCGACACCGCTACGGAGGCAAGCGGTATTGCCGGTGTTCAAGCGGCTGACGGTAGAGAATACCGATCATCTGCTGGCGTGTGCGAATGTCCTATGGTGGATGCCGGAACGCGAATTCCAGTACGTCGCGACCGATCTGTTGGCGCGCAAATGGAAGACGCTTGCGGCAGCAGACATCGCACACTTATTAAAGCTCGCACAGCGGAGCGCCTGGTGGGATTCGATCGATCCGCTGGCGGGTGTCGTCGGCGACATTCTGAAAGCGGCGCGAGCACACACACCGGATGTGCAGGCCGCAATGGACGCGGCACTCCAGCACGAATCGCTGTGGGTTCGGCGCATTGCCATGATTCATCAACTCGGCTGGCGCGAGCATACCGACGAAGAGCGCCTGTTCGGGTACGCGCGTTCGCTGGCCGCGGAAAGCGACTTCTTCATCCGTAAGGCCATCGGTTGGGCGTTGCGGGACTACGCGTGGCATGCTCCCGACGCGGTGAGCACCTTTCTTTCCGCTTCGCGGGACATCATGTCGCCGCTTACCGTGCGCGAGGCGTCGAAGCATCTGCCGCCGATTCGCTGACGGACCTGGCGCAGAACATTTGCCGCTCGATTTGCTGTTCAGTTACCCGTTCACCTGACGGCGTATGTCAACGCAATGTACGCTTTTGCAAAAGCACTGCGCACTACAACGCGCAAATCAAAAAGGCCTGTGTTAACGGCCTTAAAACCAAGAACTTTAGAAGAATATTTAACCCTCCGGACGTGGCCAAAAACCCCGTAGTCATCGCTTAGTAACATGCGGCCAGAATAATGGCCTGTGCTGTACACACGACCAGATTTCGCAAATAACGCGCTGCCCCGATCGAGGGCTGACGCGAAGGCCATACCCCCGGGGGTTTCACATGACTATCCGTCATCGCATCACGCTATTGGTTGTCTTGATGTTCGTCGCCTTGTCGGCAATCGGTGGCTACGCCGTGTATCAAACGCGTGGCAGCGCAGGCGAAGTGCGCAAGGTGACCGAGGGCGTCGTCCCCAGTGCGCTGGCTTCCGCTGACCTCGTCTCGCAAGTCAAAGACGTACAGCTCGCGACCATGACCTTGGTCTACGCGCCGGACGCCAACATGGTCGCCCAGGCACAAGACGAACTGAAGAAGAAAAAAGCCTCGTTGCAACAGGCTCTCGCGCTGCAAGGCAAAGATGCCGCGAGCCATGCCCAGCAAGGCCTCGTTTCCCAGGCTAATGACAGCCTCGAGAACTACTTCACCGCGATCACCGAGACGGCGAAAATGAAGGCCGACGGCAAGAACGAACTCGCGCAAGCGTATCTGTTCGCCAACGTCGCCCAGTATCGCGACGAACTCGAAGGCATCGTCGAGACCCTGCGTGTCGAGAAGAACCGTCAGAAAGACGATGCAATCACCGCACTGAACGCCACGCTTTCTACAACCACGACGGCCATCGCCATCGTGACCGGTATTGCGATCATTCTGCTGACCTTCATCGGCACGCTGCTCTACCGTCAGATCACTCGCCCGCTCAGCCGCATGCAAGCCATGATGAGCGAGATCGCGTCGAGCCAGGATTTCACGCGCCGCGTGCCGGTGGGCCGGCTGGATGAGATCGGCCATTCGATCGTTGCCTTCAACGGCATGATCGAAAAGATCCAGGAAAGCTCGGCGCAACTCAAGCAGAAGACCGCCGACATCCAGGCCATGTTGCAGAACATGCAGCAAGGTATCTTGACGGTGATCGACGGCGCCGTGATCCACTCGGAGTACTCGGCGTATCTGGAAGACATCTTCGAAACGAAAGACATCGCCGGGCGCGGCCTGATGGATCTGGTGTTCTCGGATACCGATCTCGGCTCGGACGTGCTCTCGCAAGTCGATGCTGCCGCGCATGCGTGCCTTGGCGAAGACTGCATCAACTTCGCGTTCAATCAGCATCTGCTGGTCGGCGAAATTTCGAAGCGCATGCCCGATGGCCGCGTGAAGATTCTCGACCTAAGCTGGTCGGCGATCACCGACGAAAACGACGTTATCGGGCGCTTGATGCTGTGCGTGCGCGACGTCACCGAACTGCGCAAGCTCGCTGCGGAAGCCAGCGAACAGCGCCGCCGTCTCGACATGATCGGCGAGATTCTCGCGGTGAGCGAAGAGAAGTTCCATCATTTCATTGAAAGCTCCGCGGGTTTTGTCAGCGAGAACGAGCGCATCATTCGCAAGCACTCGGAAGCGGACCATGCGGCGATCGCCGAGCTGTTCCGCAACATGCACACCATCAAGGGCAATGCGCGGACCTACAACCTGGCGCACCTGACTGACGTCGTTCATGAAACCGAGCAGAGCTATCACGAACTGCGCCAACCGGACGCGGACCGTTCGTGGGATCAGGAACACCTGATGCAGGAGCTGACGCGCGTGCGCGAGGCGATCGAGAGCTACGCGAAGATCAACGAACATAGCCTCGGCCGCAAGAGCAAGGCCGGAGCGAATAGCGCCGGCAACGCTGGCCGCTACGTGATGGTCGAGAAGGATCAGATTCAGCAGACCCTGAGCATGCTGGACAAGACGAACGCCGGCGAACTCCACGAATTGCAGTCGATGCGCGATGCGCTGCGCCGGACCTTGCGCGCCTTGGGCAGCGAAAGCGTGCGCGATGCGCTCTCCGGCGTGCTGGACTCGCTGCCTTCGTTGGCGCAGGAACTGGGGAAGCCGGCGCCGGCCGTACGCATCGACGACAACGGCTACCGTCTGCGCGGCCAGGCGGGTGGCACCTTGAACAACGTGTTCATGCATCTGCTGCGCAATTCGATGGACCACGGTATCGAGACTGCCGAAGCGCGCAGCGCACACGGCAAGAAGCCGGCCGGCACCATCGATATCGAAGTGGGCGTGGACAGCGGCGCGCTGCAGATCACGCTCAGCGACGACGGCCGCGGCCTCGCACTCGAACGGATTCGCGGCATTGCCGTCGAGCGCGGCTGGATCGGCAGCGACGAACACCTGAGCGACGAAGCCATCGCCGAGTTCATTTTCCGGCCGGGCTTCTCGACCGCCGCAACGGTGACGGAAGTATCGGGCCGTGGCGTCGGCATGGACGCGGTGCGCGACTTCCTCAAGCGCGAGAACGGCCGCATCGAACTGCGCTTCACCGACGACCACAAGGGCGCTTCGTTCCGTCAGTTCCAGACGATCGTCTGCCTGCCGGATAGCTTCGCCGTCGACACGCTGGGTGTGGCGGCGCGCGGCGATGCCGGTGAACTGCAACTCGACGCGATGGCGGATTGAACGTTGGTCGAACGCTGATTGACGCGCTTCGCGACGGACTTCGGAAGGATAGGTTGTGATTCAACAGTACGTATTGGCGGCGGTGGCAGGCAGCGCGGTAACCGCGCTGCTGGCCTTTGTCGCGCACAAGTTGCAAAGCACGAAGCTGACGGCACGGCTCTCCGCCGAAGCCGATGCCCGGATCAAAGCGCTGACGGCGGAACAGGCGGACCACGGTGAAGCGATCCGCGAACGCGAGCAGGCCGCGCAGGAGATGGAAGCATTGGCCGCACAGTTGCGTGAGGAACTGAGGCAGCAATCGGCCAGCGTCGACGAGCTGCGCGCAACGTTGAAAGCAGCGACTGACGACAAAGACCAGTGGGCGCATCAGGCGCAACAGATCGCCGGCGAAGCCGCGCGTCTGAAGAGCCTCGGCGCGACATTCGAGCGTTGGCACGAGCAGATGATCTCGCTGATGACGCAGAACCACGACATGCACGCGAAGAATCAGGAGCTGTCGTCGATCGTCCGGCACGTGGTGATCGTGTCGCTGAATGCGTCGATCGAGGCCGCGCGCGCGGGTCCGGCCGGACGCGGCTTCGCGGTGGTGGCGAGCGAAGTTCGGGCGCTCGCCGCGCGTTCTGAGGAATTGTCGAAGAGCTATCGCGACAGCCTGCACCGCAACGATCTGACCACCACCTCCACGTTTCAGGACATCCAGGCGGGCGGCAAGATGATCGCGGCGTCGCTTTCCAGCGTCGAATCGCTCGCCAATCAGTTCCACTCGAAGCTGCACCAGGTGCCGGCGTGATCACGAGCCAGGCGAAGGACAGCTTCGAACGCATTTTCCGCAAGGCGGCACAGGCGCGCCTGCCGCGGGATTCCGGCGATACGTGTGAGATCGTGCCGCTTGCCGAGGCCGGTGTGGGCGCAACGAAGGACACCCAGGTGGTCGTGCTGACCATCTCGTCGATCGTGTTCAGACTGCTGCTGATCCTGCACTTCGACGAAAACGACAGCACCCGCGACTACTACCTGAAAGAGGCCGACGAGCGGCCGTTTCAGGAAGCTTTTCTGGAAATCTGCAATCTGTGCTGCGGCGCGATGAATCAGGAACTGCTGCGCTATTTCCCGGACCTCGGCATGTCGACACCGTATGTATTGAGCGCACGTTGTTTGGGGCATCTGCCGGCATTGAAGCCAGGTTTGCTGTCGTCGTATTCGGTCACGCTGAACGGTTCCGTGCAGCTTGCCGCGACGGTATGCGTGTGCGCCCATGCGCCGATCGACTTCGTGGCCGACACGAGCGCAATCGAAGAATCCAGCGGTGAGCTGGAGTTGTTTTGAGTGTTGGGTGTTGACCATGACGTCAATATCCGCAGCGAGCAGGAACGCGCAATGAATATGAACAAGCCAGTCAGCAAGGTGCTGGTACTCGACGATTGCCCCGTGCACAAAGAGGCGCTGAAGCGCTTTTGCGACGAGCACAACCTGGTCGGCGTGAAGGTCGGCAAGAACCGCTTGCAGTCGGTGCTGCGCTCGAACATCGATCTGGGTGCGGTTCTGTTTGCTGAAGGCTACGGCGGCTCAGCCGAAGCGAGCGCCGAGATCGCAATCAGGATCAATGCTGTGCGCCCCGAGTTGCCGATCATCATGCGGCGCGATGACGATCCGAGCGTCGACAGTCTGCCGGAGAGCTTGCGCCGCGTGGTATGCGCGGCCTACGTCGCGCACGACATGGCGCCTTTGCGCAAGGTGATCGACGAATACATTTTCAGTCTGGATTATCCGAACGCGCTCGTGCGTGGCATCGCCGACATGACGCAGGCGATTCTCGGCGACGTATTCAAGGACCTGACCATCACGTGCGACACGCCTTATATCGTGCGCGACCGGATCATCTTCGGCGAGGTGTTCAGCCTGATTCCGCTGGAAAGCGCGTGGTGCCGCGGTTACATGATGATGCAGGCGGAAGAGGCGCCGATTCTCGAACTGCTCGATCGCTATCGGATGAGCGAGAACGCGGAAGACGGCGAAGCAAACTTCCGCGATCTGAATGGCGTGCTCGGCGAAGTGACCAATCTGATCTGGGGTTCGTTCAAGAACCGCTATGTCGGCGATGCGGACGCCTGGCTGCGCAGCCAGGTGCAGGTGCCGCTGCTGGTGAATCACAAGCACAAGTACATCTCGTTCGGCAGCGGCAATCCGCAGCTGTGTTTCATGTACTCGCTGACGGACCCGCAGACGAGCCGCTCGGTCAAGTTGCATCAACGTTTTGTGTTCAGCCTGAGCTGGTCGCCGGAGGACTTCAAGGAAGTCACGGACGATGTCGGCGCGATGGTCGAAGCGGGCGAACTGGATCTGTTCTGAATGTTGTCATAGGAAACAAACATGTCGAAAATTCTGGTGGTAGATGATTCGAGCACGGTGCGCGACGAAGTGGCCGGCTTTCTGAAGAAGAACGGCCTGGACGTCGACACGGCGGTGGACGGTAAGGACGGCCTTGCGAAATTGAAGGCCAGCCCCGGCATAAAGCTGGTGATCAGCGACGTCAACATGCCGAATATGGACGGCCTGACGATGGTCGAAAAGATTCGCGGCGAACTCGCGAACACCACCGTCAACGTCATCATGCTGACAACCGAGAGCAGCCCGGCGATGAAAGAGCGCGGCAAGGCGGCGGGCGTGAAAGGCTGGATCGTCAAACCGTTCAAGGGCGACGCGGTGCTGGAAACGTTCCGCAAGCTGGCGAGCTAGACGCCTCAAGCGCGGTGGCCCGGTCAAAGGTGAGGGTTTTCGGGAGCCCGTGCGCCGGTGATTTGCAAAGCATGATTCGCTATAACGGCGGCGGTTGAAACACGCTAGTCTCCGAGCATGTGCCAACTGCTCGCCCTCAGCTGCGCCGAACCCACCGACGTCAGTTTCTCGCTGACGGGCTTTGCCGCACGCGGCGGCCTCACCGACCATCATGTGGACGGCTGGGGCGTGGCGTTCTACGAAGATCGCGCGTGCCGCGTGTTCGTCGATGAAAAGCCCGCGTATCAGTCGCCGGTGGCCGAATTTCTGAAGAACCATCCGATCAAGTCGCGCAATGTCGTCGCGCATATTCGCAAGGCGACCCAAGGCGGCGCGCGCGTGGAGAACTGCCACCCGTTCATGCGCGAGTTGCACGGCCAGCAATGGGTGTTCGCGCATAACGGCGACCTGCAACGGCTCGGTGAGCCGGAGCAAGGTCCGTATGCACCGGTCGGCACGACCGACAGCGAAGCGGCGTTCTGCTTCATCATGAATCGCCTTTACGCGCATTTCGCCAATCATGCGGACACGGATGATATCGACGCCGTGTTCGACGTCATCGAGCAGGCGACTCACGCACTGAACACGTATGGCATTTTCAACTTTGTGCTTTCGAACGGCACGGCACAATTCGCGTATTGCTCGACACGTCTGTCGTACGTGATACGTCACTGGCCGTTTTCGAGCGCGCGTCTCGTCGACGGCGACCTCTCAGTTGATTTCGCCGAGCGTGGCACGCCGGCCGATCGCACGGCGGTGATCGCCACCACGCCGCTCACCGATGAAGTCTGGAGCACCTGCCAGCCGGGCGATCTGCTGATGTTCTGCAGCGGCGCACTGTTGCGGCGCGCACATGTACCCGTTCCCGCCGAAGTTCTCGCGACCGCGAAATACGCACCTTCCGAACTGTCCGCCATCCCGGCGTGACATCGCGCCAACGCGTGGCCTTAGAAGCGCCCACGCTACCGGCACTTTCATATTCATCGAAGAATTTGCTAACGGCAAGGTGGTGAGCGCCCCGGCGTCGATCGGCGATTATGGCGTGAATTCAGGGACCAACAGCCAGGAAGTGGCGGTGGTGGGGATTCGTCAAAAGTACTGATTGCCTGATTGAATGAGCCGGTTGCCTTGATGGCGGCCGGCGTTCCGAATGTCTTCACAAAGCTCAAAGGTGAGCATATTCGGGAGCGTGATGCCTCAGCGCACACGTGAGCCGCACCGTATCACTCCTCCTCACCTTCCGACAATTCTGCCGAGACACGCGCAAGCATTTGCTGAGCAGATCCGCCACCGGTGCGGAACGCGAGCGCCTGACACACACTGCCTCTTACCTGGGTATGCAGATTACTCGACCCCTTCCAAAGGTGAGGGTTTGCGGGAGTAGCCGGTTAGGAACCATCGGTGGCCCGCCCAGCATGCCTTTGCGGCCTGCCCCCAAGCTCGAAAGGTGAGCGTTTTCGGGAGCGCTCCGATGTGCACTTCGCGCCCCGCCCCGCTCGCTACGCACCAAAGGTGAGATTTTTCGGGAGTTGATGCGCGCATCGCAGGGTGACTTTGCGAGCCTTCCCGTATCACGTTCAGCGTTGAAAGAGTTGGGAAGAAATTGCCAACCTTGGGGGCTGTTCCGCGTTTTGAGAACAGCGGCATACAGGGAAGATGGCGACGCGGACGACAAGCGGTCAGCGGATTTGCTATTCCTGCAAGCCATCGCCTGTCTCTGAAAACCGATCGTCTCCTGGAATCAGTTGGATGAGTCAGCACATTCTCTTTGTTGGCGCCGATGCCGGCTTAACGGCCGTAGTGGGCGAATCTTTACGCGGGCAGGGCTGCGGTGTGTCCGCACGTCCGCATTGCGCCGGGTTGAAGCACGTGGTCGAGACGGAACGGCCGGCGTTGCTGGTGCTCGACGTTTCAGCGCCGCACGGCGACGGCCTTGCCGTATTGCGCGACTTGCGCATGAGCGGCAACGACGTGCCGGTGATTTTGCTGTCGGCGAGCAGCAAGGCGATCGATCGCGTGATCGGTCTCGAACTCGGCGCCGACGATTTCATGAGCAAGCCCGCCGACCCTGCCGAATTGCTCGCCCGTATCCGCGTGCTGCTGCGCCGGCGTGGCGCGCTCGCGCCAGGCGCGCCGGAAACGCGACCGCCGTACCGCTTCGGGCGTTGCGAGCTGAACTTCTCCGCACGCGAATTGCGTCGCGACAACGAGCATTTCGCGCTACGCAGCTCCGAGTTCGCGTTGCTGAAAATCTTCGTCAATCACGCGATGACTGTGCTCACGCGCGTGCAACTCAACGAGAAATTGCGCGGCAATAGCGTGCTGCATCAAGGGCGGAGTCTCGATGTATCGATCTGGCGGCTGCGGCGTCTGATCGAGATCGATCCTTCCGAGCCGCGCTATGTGCAGACGGTGTGGGGACGCGGCTATGTGTTCGTGCCGCACGGCGAGATTGGAGCGGCCGAGCGCGGCGCGATGGTTGCGCCCGGCGTGTGAGGTTCGGCCTCTTGGCCGAAAGATCAGCCGAAAGGTGAGGTTTTACGGGAGCACGAAGCTCGTGTATCAGGCCTGCTTCGCGACCTCGCGAATGTCGGCCACCGGCGTTTGCCCGAATGCATCGCTGAAGGCGTAGTCGAGCAACTGGGTGGCGCATTGTTCGGGCGTCGAAAGCTGACCGTTGCGCTTGAGGTCTTCGAATTTTTCGCGCATCGGGAACTGTTCCTCGCCGCTGCTGCGAATCTCCGCCTGCATATTCGTATCGATAACGCCCGGCGCCAGGCTGCAGATACGCAGCGCACGATTCGCGTCGAGTGCAACGGCGCGTGCGTGATGATCGAGCGCGGCCTTGGTCGCGCAGTAGATGCTCCAGCCGGGATACGCATTGCGCGCCGCGCCGCTGGAAATATGCATGATGCGCCGGTCGGTCGCGTCGACGCTGGCCGCGGCGAGCGCGCTCGCCAGCATCAGTGGCGTGGCCACGTTCAGGCTCACGGCGGTCGCGATGTCGGCGGCGTTCTGGCCTTCGATCGGACCGATCGGCTGGACCATGCCTGCGTTGTTGATCAACAGTACGCTCTGGGCGCCGCTGACGAAGCTGCGTAGTGCATCGGTCGCGACCCACTGCGCGACGCGCGTGGGATCCGCAAGTTCAAGCTCGATTTCGTCGAGCAGTGCAGGGAAACGCTCTTTGAGCGTGGCGTGACGCGAGCGGGACAAACCCAGTACCGCGACGCCGCGCGTCAGCAGTTGTTCAGCCAGGGATGCGCCGAGGCCGCGATTGTGACCGGTAACGATCGCACGGATCGGAGAAGAGGGAGACATGTCGTTCCTTGTGATCGTTCGCTTGGGAAGGCCGTCATTTTCTCACGCTATGTCTGATGCTTGCAGCGGCGCCGGTGTTCACGCTGCGTTCTGGCGTTGCGCTAGCTGCTCTCCTGGCTCATGCTCGTGTCACCATCCTGTTTCCCTCAGGCAGAGCGAAAGCGCTCGCGATATTGCATCGGCGTGACGCCGATTCGCTTCGTGAAGACGATGCGCATCCGGTCTGCGGTGCCGAAGCCGCAGTCATAGGCAATCGCCTTGAGCGCGGCATCGCTGCTTTCGAGCAACTGGCGCGCCGCATCCACGCGAGCACGTTCGACGAATTCATGCGGCGTCACCCTGGTTTCCTGCACGAACACACGGGCGAAATTCCGCGCGCTCATTCCGGCGACGTCCGCGAGTTGTTTGACCGTAAAGCTCTCGCGAATCCGTTCCATGACGTGCGCCTGCACTTTGGCGACCGGCGAGGTGTCGTCCGCGGGTGCGGTCAGGTACGGGCTGAACTGCGATTGACCGCCTTGCCGCTGTGCAAACACCACCAGCCGTTTGGCGACGGCGAGCGCCGTATGCGGCCCATGATGTTCGGCGACCAGCGCAAGCGATAGATCGATGCCCGCTGTGACGCCCGCTGACGTGACCAGCTTGCCGTCGCGCAGATAGATCCGGTCGAAATCGACATGGGCTCGCGGAAACTGCTCGGCGAGTTGCGCCGCGTGCTGCCAGTGCGTCGTGACGTTGCGTGCGTCGAGCAACCCCGCGTGGCCGAGTGCGAACGCGCCAGTGCAGATCGAGCCGAAACGCTCGCACTGCGTGGCGGCTTGCGACAACCATTCCAGCAAACGCGTGTCGGGCGCGGTATCGCCGGGCAGCGCAGGACCGCCGGCAACCAACGCAAGGTCAAATGGTCCGCGTGACTGGTCGAACGTGGCATCGGCGACGAGCGTCATGCCGTTGGACGCACGAAGTGGACCCGGCTCCGCGCTGAGCAGCGTGATCTCATAGCGATCCTGCGGCGCGATGAAGCGATTGGCTTCGGAGAACACATCGACCGGACCGGCGACGTCGAGCGCCTGCACGCCGGGAAAGATCGCGATCGCGACGGTAGGCATCGAATGACCTCCTTTGACGATGGACGGGAATCCGCTGCCCGCGGCAGTCAACGCGGTGCGTTTGGCAGTGTTCAACGGTCCGCGACGATTGCCCGCGACAGCGCGCTGACCAATACTGAGCTTCATCGGACGCGCTGCTCGACGGGTCAAATAAGCAGCCAGAAAAAGCGTCGCGGACCAGCATACCAAACGCGCTGTCGACTCACAAAGATCGCGCGTCGGGTTCACTCAAGTCTTTCATGGAGTACTTCACATGACCACGATCGCAGGCATCCAGATTCCCGACAGCATGATGGCGCGCGAAGCCACGCAGCTCGTGCGCGATACCGAAACCGAATTGCTCTTCCACCATTCGCGGCGCGTGTTCCTGTTCGGCTCGCTGGCCGGCGCGCGCAAGCAACTCAAGTACGACCCCGAGCTGCTGTACATCGGCGCGATGTTTCATGACATGGGGCTCGTCGCGCCGTATAGCAGCGAGCATGATCGCTTCGAGGTGGACGGCGCGAACGCGGCGCGTGATTTTCTGAAGCGTCACGGCATCGGCGAAGACGATATCGAGCAGGTGTGGAACTCGATTGCGCTGCACACCACGCCTGGGATTCCGCAATACATGAAGCCGGTCGTCGCGCTGGTTACCGCAGGTGTGGAGATGGACGTGCTGGGCCTCGCCTATGACGAATTCACCGAACACCAACGCCATGAAGTGATCCACGCCCACCCGCGCGGCGCGCATTTCAAGGAAGGCATCATCGACGCATTCGCGCACGGCACGATCCACAAGCCGGAGACGACCTTCGGTAACGTGAAGGCGGATGTGCTGGCGCTGAAGGACCCGCATTATCATCGCGAGAATTTCTGCACGATGATTCTGGGGTCGTCCTGGAAGGATTAATTAGTCGGCGTGCCGCGGCGAAAATGACAGCCGCGCAGAAGAAATATCATCGGCACAATTTTCATCCAGCATGTCATTTCCAGTCAGCGTTCGCGACTAAACCCATGAAACACCCGGTCGATCGTGTGCAGCGGTCAGCCCCGGGTGTTGCATCCTCAGACCAGGCATGTGCAACTGCTCCACCGCGGCAAGCCAGTCTGAGCACCTGAACGTCGCTTATGCAGCCCTTGTTGAAGCCGGGCTGCTCACGTAAGACTGGAGATGAAATGAAATCGATCCAAGCCATCCTGATGTGCGGAGTGCTGCCGCTCGCGCTTGTAGCGGGTTCTGTGCAAGCACAGGGAATAGGACGCGCCGGCACCTATCTGATGCCGCCTGAGTACAGCATGATGATGGACAAGCTGACCCCTGAACAGCGCGCTCAGGCCATCGGCATCCAGCAAAAAATGATGCAGATGGACATGGAGTATCACGACACGATGGCGCAAATGGAGATGAAGCACGCGCACGAGATGATGCAGATGCAAAATCAACTGCTGGATATTTTCAAAGGCCATTGACGCTCACAGCGGTTCGACCGGTTCGCGTGTGGGCTCACGTCTGACGCGGCCCGGTCACCCCCTCCCATGCAACGCGGCGATCTCCTGCAAATCGAGATCCCGCTCCAGTTCGGTTAGCAGTTCATCGTGAATCAAGCCCGACCGATGCATCCGCAACAACTCGCTGCGACCGGCCGCCACGGCGGCGAGCACAACGTCGTAATGCGCGGCGCGAACATCGGTGGGATATTCGGTCACGTCCTGGTAGGTGTCCGTCATCTGCGCTCGATAGCTATATTGCTCCAGCAGGCGCGGATGAATCACTTGTCCCTCGGCGTCGTGCACGAGCGGTTGGATCGCGGCGAATTGTGCCGCTTCGAGCCTCGCCCACGCCTGAGGCTCGGTCAAATGCTGCTCGTTGCGTTCCTTCACGCTATCCAGATTGACCCAGCGAATCAACGCGCCGATCGTGGTCCCCTGTCCAAGCACGGTCACGAGAATCACCGCGAACGACGCGACCAGAATCAGATCGCGCCCCGGCATCGCCTCGGGTAACGAGAGCGCGATCGCCAGCGTCACCACGCCACGCATACCGGCCCAACTCGTCACCGTCGACGAACGCCAGTCGAGTGCAATGTTTGCGCGCCGCGTCAACTTGCACACGAGTCCCTTCAACCATTCGACGGCAAACACCCACACGAAGCGCGACAGCACGACGGCCGCGATCACTGCGCCGACTGCGGGTGCAAACGCGGTCAACGCGTCGCCGACGCCACCCAGCCGCACGATCACGCCGCGCAGCGACAGCCCGATCAGAAGGAACACGAGCGCTTCCATCAGGAAGATCAGGACTTGCCAGAAGGCTGTGCCGCGCATGCGCACCGAGGCAGAGAAAACTTCATGCTGATGCCATCCGAGCACCATCCCGCAACTGACGGTCGCGATGACGCCCGAGACGTCCAGCATGTCGCCGGCGATGTAGCTGAGCCACGGGGAGAGTGCGGATGCGGTGATGATGAGGTAGACGTCGTCGAGGTAGCGCAGAAGCCTGACGACCACGAAGCCGATTGCGATGCCGACCGCCACGCCACCCAGGCCGAGCACCGCAAACCGCTCGACCGCGTGTTGAGCGTTGAACGTGCCGGTCAGCGCGGCCGCGACGGCGAAGCGGAACAGCACGATGCCGGCGGCGTCGTTAAGCAGGCTTTCGCCTTCGAGGAGCACCATCAACCGGCGCGGCAGCGCGACGCGTTCCAGTACGGCCTTCGCGGCGATGGCGTCAGGCGGCGAGACGATCGCGCCCAGCGCGAAGCACGCGCTCCACGGTAGGGACGGCACGACCCAATGCACGACCATACCGACCGCGAGGGTCGTGAAGGCGACGGCGCCGATCGCGAGCAGCAGGATGCCGCCAAAATTGCGCTTGAATTCGTCCCATACGGAGAAGTAGGCGCCGTCCATGAGGAGCGGCGGCAGGAACACGACCAGAACCAGTTCGGGATCGAGGTTGATGCGAGGGAGTCCAGGCACGAAGGCCATCGCGGCGCCGCCGACCAGGAGCGCCGCGGCCGGTGGGAGTCGTAGCCGCTTGGCGAGCAGTTGGAGACCGATCATCGCGCCGAGCGACAGCAGGACGAGTTTGAAGCCCATGACGGAGGACATGCGGGAGCCTCGGCGGGTGGCTGGGGATTACTTTTTATCACAGAGCAAGGTCATTGCCTGCGGCTGAGCCGACGGGAGATACGGGTGCGGCATCAAGCACTTGGCTGGCCTGTGCGCAAGTTGTCCACAGCCTTGTGAACAAATTATGTGGACAACTAGGAGTTGGGCTGCCGTGCTTAAGGCTTCGCACCGGCCGCTCTAGTTTTTGGGTCATGCTGACGGTCGAGCACCGAGTGATGCTTACGCATGAACCGCAAGGCGATATGTCTGCCGCTTCAACGACTTGGCTGGAATGTCAGAAGCTTGTCCACAGGCTTGCCAACATTTTACGTGGACAAGTTTTTCGCCTTTGGCGCCTGCGATCAACGCACGCCTTCGCCAAAGGCAAACGAGAAAACGCGAAAGAAACGCCTTAAGCCTTCAACATCGAAGCCGCCACGTCTTCCCGCGATTGCACCTGCAAAACCGCATCCCGCTTATCGAGCAAGTGCTGGCGAAGAATCGCGCTCAACTTCTTCCCATCCCGTGCCTCGAGCGCCTTCAACATCTCATCGTGATCATGAATCGCGCTATCCCACTTGGGGATCTGAAAATTCGACCGGAACCGCAACGCTTGCAAGCGTCGATTAACGGCGACATAAGTCTGCCGCAGTGCTGAATTCCTCGCCGCTTCATTGATCTTGTCGTGGATCGCCTGGTTGCGGCTGTAGTACCCGGCCAGATCGTTCTGCGTCCGGCAAGCCAGCATCGCGTAATGCAACGCCTTGATCTCGGCAAGCTCCGCAGCCGTCATCCGCTCCGCCGCCAGTTCGCCGGAAAAAGCTTCAAGACCGCTCATCAACTCGAAGGTCTCGCGCAACTCCGCCTCCGACATCTTCGACACCGACGCACCGCGATTCGGCGAAATCTCGATCAGCCCTTCCGCAGCCAGAACCTTCAGCGCCTCCCGCAACGGCGTGCGTGAAATCCCAAGCGTCTCGCACAACTCGCGCTCGTTCAGTTTCTTGCCCGGCTCGAGCACCCCTTCGACGATAAAGCGGCGAATGTGCTCCACCACCGTGTCGTGCAAACGCTGACGCTCAACCTTCGGCATCAGCGGAGAAGCGGTCACACCCGCATCGAAATCCGAATTTTGCATACAAAAGCTCTCAACATCGTGTCACATGGGATTTTATCGGAAGCCAAAAGATTAGTTAATAGCGCGGGTAAACACTGGTGTCAGCAAGCAATTTTCGGCTTGGGATCGTCACAGATCGTCTGATATAGTTTTTTGCATGCAAAATTCAATCGGAGGAGCCCAATGCTCAAGCTAGACTTTCATCCCGCCGGCCGTCACTTCCTGCAGATCCCGGGTCCGAGCCCGGTGCCCGATCGCATTCTCCGTGCGATGAGCTACCCGACCATCGATCACCGCGGCCCCGAGTTCGGCGAACTCGGTCTGAAGGTGCTCGAAGGCATCAAGAAAATCTTCAAGACGCAGCAACCGGTGGTGATCTATCCGGCCTCCGGTACCGGTGCGTGGGAAGCGGCGCTGTCGAACACGCTGAGCCCCGGTGACAACGTGTTGATGTTCGAAACCGGTCACTTCGCGACGCTGTGGAAAAAGATGGCGGAAAGCCTCGGGCTGAAGCCGGAGTTCCTCGGCCTGCCTGGCATCGAAGGTTGGCGGCGCGGGGTTCAGCCGGACATGATCGAAGAGCGTCTGCGTGCCGACACGCAACACGCGATCAAGGCGGTGTGCGTCGTGCATAACGAAACCTCGACGGGCGTTACCTCGGACATCGCGGCGGTGCGCCGTGCGATCGACGCCGCCGGCCACCCGGCGCTGCTGCTGGTCGACACGATCTCGGGCCTCGCCTGCGCCGATTATCGCCATGACGAATGGGGCGTCGACGTCACCGTGTCGGGTTCGCAAAAGGGTTTGATGCTGCCGCCGGGCATCAGCTTCAACGCGATCTCGCCGAAGGCATTGGCCGCCAGCAAGCAGGCCAAATTGCCGCGCAGCTTCTGGGACTGGACCGACATCGTCGAGATGAACAAGACCGGTTACTGGCCGTACACGCCGAACACGAACCTGCTGTATGGGCTTCATGAGGCGCTGGAGATGATTCTCGGCGAAGGGCTCGACAACGTGTTCGCCCGTCACGAGCGTCTCGCCGAAGCCACCCGCCGTGCGGTCCGCGCGTGGGGTCTGGAGATTCAGTGCGCGGATCCCGCTGTGTATAGCCCGGTGCTTACCGGCGTGATGATGCCCGAAGGCATCGATGCCGACGCCGTGCGCAAGCTCATCTACGAACGCTTCGACATGTCGCTCGGCACGGGTCTCGGCAAGATGAAAGGCCGCATGTTCCGCATCGGCCACCTCGGCGACTGCAACGACCTGATGCTGCTGGCGACGCTGGCCGGTTGCGAAATGGGCCTGCGGCTCGCGGGTGTGCCGCTCAAGGAAAGTGGCTTGCCTGCCGCTATGGAGTGGTTAAGCCAGCCGACCAAAGCCTCGGGGCTGAAAGCGGCGGCTTAAGCGACGGGGCGCCACGCGCATCGGTGCTCGCCGCATCGGTGCGTCAGCGCATCTGCCTACCAGGCAGCAAGTAGCAGGCAGCAAGTAACAGGCATCTCGCAGCAAGGGAAGGCGGAGAGCACTTCCCACACGAAGCCGCGCATAGAACGCGGCCCCTGAACAACATGCGATGTTCCCGCAGCGCAGGTCGCTGACGGGCGACGACGCAGCGCGCCATTCCAGGCGCGCCGTCGATAGACTGCAATGGAGAGAGACGATGAGGCGGTTTCGTGTGAGCAGTGCGACCAGTATCGTTCTAGTGATGCTAAGCGTCATGTACTTCATCACTTACCTGGACCGCGTCAACGTCAGCACCGCGGCCGCAGGTTTCGGCAAGGAGTTCGGCCTCTCCCATACGGAAGTGGGCCTGGTGTTCTCCGCCTTCGCTTACCCGTATCTGATTTTTCAAATCATCGGTGGCTGGGTCAGTGACCGCTTCGGTGCAAAACGCACGCTGATTTTCTGCGGCGCTATCTGGGGCGTGGCGACTTTGCTGACCGGTTTCGCCGGTGGTCTCGTCTCGTTGCTGGCCGCGCGCGTGTTGCTCGGTTTCGGCGAAGGTGCCACGTTTCCTGCTGCGACGTCCGCGATGGCGCGTTGGGTCGCGAAAGAAAAACGCGGCTTCGCGCAGGGCATCACCCACGCGGCATCGCGTATCGGTAACGCGGTGGCACCCGGATTGATCGTGCTGGTGATGGCGACCTGGGGCTGGCGCGAATCGTTCTACATTTGCGGCGTGTTCAGCCTGCTGTGGGTGGCGGTGTGGGCGTTCACGTTCACGGAACATCCGAAAGATCATCCGCGTATCACGACTGAGGAACTCGAAGTCCTGCCCGCGCCGAAGCCGAAAGCGGCCGGTGTGCCGTGGGGAAAACTGTTTCGCCGCATGTGGCCGGTCACGATCGTGTACTTCTGCTACGGCTGGACCTTGTGGCTGTTCCTTAGCTGGATTCCGCAGTACTTCCTGCACAGCTATCACCTGCAACTGCAAAAGTCGGCGATCTTCGCATCGGTCGTGTTCTTTGCCGGTGTACTCGGCGACACGCTCGGCGGCATTGTGACCGACTGGATCTTCACGCGGACCCGCAGCCTGAAGCGTGCGCGAAGCTGGATGGTATCGGTGTGCATGCTGTTCTGTCTGCTCTCGCTCATTCCGCTGATGTTCACGCACAGCCTGTATCTGTCGATGGCGTGCCTCGCGTCAGGCTTCTTCTTCGCCGAAATGACGATCGGCCCGATGTGGGCGATTCCGATGGACATCGCGCCGGAATACTCGGGGACTGCGAGCGGCATGATGAACACCGGCTCGGCATTGGCCGCGATTATCTCGCCGGTGGTCGGCGGATTTCTGATCGACTACTTCGGCAGTTGGGAGTTGCCGTTTGTCGGCAGCATGCTGTTGATGGCGATCGGCGTGGTACTCGCGTTCCGCATGCAGCCGGAAAGCAAGTTCGAACTCAACGCGGCCGACAAAGCGCACGCTACGACCGGCGTGGGCGCGTAAACGGAATTCAACGTTCGGAATGCGCTGTTTCGGAACACACCGTTTCGAAACGCACCGTTCCCTCTCTTCGCCTTTAAAGCAATGACAACATCACTGAGTCAACGTCTCGCCGACGCGCGCCGCAATCATTTGACGCTCGATGCGTTGCCGCCTGAGCAAACGCCCGCCGACAGCGCCGCCGCCTACGCGATCCAGCACGAGATCCTGCGCGTACTGGACGCGCCGATCGGCGGCTGGAAGATCGGCGCGAAGTCCGACAGCGGCCCGATCCAGGGCGCACCGCTGCCGGCGAACGATCTGCACGCCGACGGCGCACGGTTGCCGCGTGAAGCCTTCGCTCCGCTGGGACTCGAACTGGAGATCGCATTCCGCTTCGACCGCCGCTTCGAGCCATCGACAACACCCTATAGCGAAGCCGACGTGCACGCAGGTATCGGCTCGATCGGCGCGACCATCGAAATCGTGGCGAGCCGTTACGCTGACTGGCCTAAGGTAGACAAGCTCGCCCAACTCGCGGATTTGCAGAATCACGGCGCGTTGGTCGTCGGCGAATTTACGCCGTATCGCGAGGACTTTCCGTTTGTGACGCCTTCGTTGCAGTTCAGCTTTGAAGGGCGTGACGTGGTCGAAACGACGCCCGCCAATCCGGCCGGCGATCCGCGACGCCTGCTGACATGGCTCGTCAATCACGCCACCTCGCGCGGTATCGCGGTCACACCGGAGATGGTCGTCACCACCGGTTCGTACACCGGTATGTTTTTTCCGCAGAGCGCGGGCACAGCAAGCGGGCGTATTGAAGGGCTCGCGCCGATCAGCCTGACGCTGTACTAGCCCGCTTTCCTATAGGCCGACGATATGACGAACCCCACTTCCGCTTTACTCGTCAAGCCGATCCATCTGGTGCCGTCCGCTGCACGGCTGACGTCGCCGCTCGCGCAACATCTGCGCAAGGCTTTGCGTGGCGACGTGTTGTTCGATGCGGCCAGCCGCGGCCGTTATTCCACCGATGCGTCGATCTATCAGATCACGCCGATCGGCGTGGTGGTGCCGCGCGATCAGGACGATCTGCGCATTGCGCTGGAAATTGCACGCAGCGAGAAAGTACCGTTGCTCGCGCGTGGCGCAGGCACAAGCCAATGCGGCCAGACTGTCGGCGAGGCGCTGGTGATCGACACCAGCAAGTGGCTGAACAACATCGTCGACTTCGATGCCGACGCGCGTACGGTGACAGTCGAGCCGGGCGTCGTGCTGGACCATCTGAATGCATGGTTGAAGCCGCATGGCCTGTGGTTTCCGGTCGATGTCTCGACGGCGGCGCAATGCACGATTGGGGGAATGGCCGGCAACAACTCGTGCGGTTCGCGCTCGATCGAATACGGCAACATGGTGCACAACGTCGAAGCGATCGACGCCATTCTCGCCGACGGCAGCGAAGCACGTTTCGCCTCATTGCGCGAGGCGCCGCAAGGCGTGCGCTTGCAGCAGATCGTCGAAGGCGTGAAGCGGATTGCTGAGCGAGAGCATGCTGAAATCGTCGAACGCGTGCCGAAGGTTTTGCGTCGCGTCGCGGGCTACAACATCGACGTGTTCGATTGCCAGAACCCGCGCGCTTATACCGACGACGGCAGCGCGAATCTCGCGCATCTGCTGGTCGGTTCGGAAGGCACGCTTGCGTTCAGCCGGCAACTGACGCTGAAGCTCGCGCCGCTGCCGACGCATAAGACGCTTGGCGTGGTCAATTTCCCGACCTTCTGGCAGTCGATGGATCTCACGCAGCACATCGTCAAGCTGAAGCCGGTGGCCGTGGAACTGGTCGATCGCACCATGATCGATCTGGCGATGAGCAATCCTGCCTTCCGTCCGGTGATCGAGAAGGCTTTGGTCGGCGAGCCGCAAGCCATCCTGCTAGTGGAATTCGCAGGCGAGGACCGCGACCAGCAACTCGCGTCGCTCAAACAACTCACCGAACTGATGGCCGATCTCGGTTTGCCCGATTCGGTCGTCGAGATGCCTGCCGCGAACGAACAGAAAGCGCTGTGGGAAGTCCGCAAAGCTGGGCTGAACATCATGATGAGCATGAAGGGCGACGGCAAGCCGGTCTCCTTCATCGAAGATTGCGCGGTGCCGCTCGAACATCTGGCGGAATACACGAGCCGTCTGACCGAAGTCTTTCACCGCAATGGCACCGAAGGCACCTGGTATGCGCATGCGAGTGTCGGCACGCTGCACGTGCGGCCGATTCTCGATATGCGGCGCGACGGCGCAGTGAAGATGCGCGCGATCGCCGAAGAGGCGGCGGCGTTGGTGCGCGAATACAAGGGCGCGTATTCCGGCGAGCACGGTGACGGCTTGTGCCGCGGCGAATGGGTCGCGTGGCAATACGGGCCGCGGCTGAACCAGGCGTTTACCGAAATCAAGGCGTTGTTCGATCCGGATAACCGCTTCAATCCCGACAAGATCGTGCGTCCGCCGAAGATGGACGACGCGCGCAATTTCCGCTTCGCGCCGGGCTATGAGGCGCAGCGGATCGAGACCGCGCTCGACTGGTCCGTATGGAACGTTGAACGCGATCCGCTGACGGGGCGGGAGACGCTGCCGGGCAGCGGTAACGATCTGTCAGGCGGTCTCGCGAAGGCCGTCGAGATGTGCAACAACAACGGCCATTGCCGCAAGTTCGACGCGGGCACCATGTGCCCGAGTTATCGCGTGACGAAGGATGAGCAACATGTGACGCGGGGACGGGCGAACACGCTGCGTCTCGCGATCTCCGGGCAACTGGGCGAAGCAGGACTCGCCAGCGACGACGTCAAGGACACACTCGACCTGTGCGTCTCGTGCAAGGGCTGCAAGCGCGATTGCCCGACGGGCGTCGACATGGCGAAGTTCAAGATCGAAGCGCGGGCGGCGCGTGTCAAACGGCATGGACTGCGTCTGCGTGACAGGTTGGTGGCCTTCATGCCGCGCTATGCGGCAACGGCGAGTCGCGTGCCGGGCTTGATGGCATTGGCCGACAACGTGCCGGTGTTGTCGGCGTGGTTCAAACGTTCGGTGGGTTTTGCGCCTGAACGTACGTTGCCGCGTTTCAAGAAATCGTTCTTGGCGAGTGCGTCGGCGACCAAACCACCTCAAGGCGGCGCGCTGAAAGAAGTGCTGTTGTTCGTCGATACGTTCAACAACAACATGGAGCCGGAAAACGCGCGCGCCGCGCAGCAGGTGTTGGAAGCTGCCGGTTACACGGTGCACTTCAATACGCGCCAGGGCGAGCGGCCGGTGTGTTGCGGCCGCACTTTCCTCGCGGCCGGTTTGGTCGATGAAGCGAAGCAGGAAGCGCGGCGCATGCTCGATCTGTTCAAACCGTTTGTGGAACGCGGCGTGCCGATCGTCGGGTTGGAGCCGTCGTGTTTGCTGTCGTTGCGCGACGAGTTTCTGCACTACGGTTTCGGTGACGAAGCGCGACGCCTTTCGAAACAGGCGTTTCTATTCGAAGAGTTTCTGGTGCGCGAAGAAAAGGCCGGGCGCTTGCAGCTTGCGTTGAAGCCGTTGGCGAAGGAGCAGGCGCTTGTACATGGCCACTGCCATCAAAAGGCCTTCGACGCGTTCACGCCCGTGCAAACCGTACTGAACTGGATTCCTGAATTGAAGGTGTCGACTGTCGAGTCGTCATGCTGCGGGATGGCGGGCAGCTTCGGCTACGAAGCCGAGCACTACGCGACATCGCAGGCAATGGCGGAACTCTCACTGCTGCCCGCGGTGCGCAAGATCGACGGCAATACGGTGATGGTGGCGGACGGCACGAGCTGTCGGCATCAGATTCATGATGGCGCAGGCGTCGACGCAATCCATGTAGCGCGAGTATTGGCGATGGCTTTGCGGTGAAGGTGGTTGGCCGCGGTTGGCCTTTATGCCGCGCCCACCACCTGCCGATACGCCGCCGGCGCCACGCCGACACTTTCACGGAAACGATGGCTGAAATGGCTGGCGTTCGCATAGCCGCATTGTTCGGCAACTTGTGCGAGCGGCAGTCTCGTAGTGCGCAGCAACGTGCGTGCACGTTCGAGCCGTTGTTGCGCGATCCAGGCAGCAGGCGGTAGTCCGAACGACGTGCGGAACATGCGCGCCAGATGAAATTCCGAGAGCGCCGCTACACCGGCAAGTTCACCGAGCGTGAGCGTCTGCGCGAGATGGTTCTCGATGTAGTCGCGCAAGCGCCGCCGAGTAGCGACCGACAGCCCGCCTTTGAGCGACGTATCCGTGCGACTCACGCCTTGTGCGCGCAGCAGCAGACTCAACACCTCGTGCGCGGTTTCATTGGTCCGCAGCAGGCCATCAGGATCCTGCCAGTCTTCATTCGCGAGCGATTGACACAAGTGCGCGATGCGGGCGTCTTCGAAATAGGTGCGATCGGCCAGTGTCAGTTCGCGTGGCTCGCGATCGCGTTCCTTGGCACCCTGTGCTTTTCGGCGGGCAATCTGTTGTCGAGCCGGATGCAATCGATGGGTTTGCACCCGTTCGCCACCAATAGCTGGGCAATGCTGATCGGCGCGAGCGTCTTGACGGTGGGAAGCGCGCTGGCCGGCTTTTCTTTCTCCATCGAATCCGACGCGCGTTATCTCGGCGCGCTCGCCTATCTGGCGATCTTTGGCTCGGTGATTGGCTTTACCGCGTACCTGATGCTGGTCGGGCGCATCGGGGCGGAGCGGGCCGCCTACTGCACCGTGCTGTTTCCGATTGTGGCGCTGGCGGTGTCGACGGTATTCGAAGGGTACCGGTGGTCCGCGTTGGCAGTGCTCGGGCTCCTGCTGGTGGTGGCGGGGAATCTGGTGGCGTTCGATCTCACGCGGCGACTCTTTGTGCGGCGGGTGAGGGCATCCTGAGGGCCGGCGGGCTGACGGCATGGCGTCTCAAGGAGCGGTGATGCCCTGAGCGATCGCACGTTCACTGGCAGCGTTAAACGTGAGTCTTTCCGGGGGCCAAAAGTGGACTGAAGATGTGACCGGTGAGCTTTTCCGGGAGCGAGCCAGTTGAGCAAAAAACTTACGCCGCACTCGCTGCCAACCCCGCCGCCGCCGCATAAGTCACCAGCCCCATACCAGCAACCCACCACAACGCCTCCGCCACATGCGGCGCCAAAATCGTCGCCGCCCCAGCCATCGCGACCCCAACAAGCCCCCCCGCCTGCCGCAACGCGTTCAACAACCCCGATGCCACACCAGCCAACTCACCAGGCACCTGTTCCAGCACAGTAGAAATCATCGGCGGCACCGACAACGCCGTCCCACCACCAAACATCACCATCGCCGCATAAGTGAAGACCCAAGGCGCATGCCATTCCAGACTAAGAGCCATGGCCGGCACCGCAACGGCGGCTAGCACGAGCCCCGTAGTCATGAACTGCGTCGCAGTAAACCGCCCATGCAACCTGCCCACAACCACATTCCCGATCGAAAGACTCCCCGCAAGCGGCAACAACGTAAGCCCAATCTGCCTCGCATTAAACCCAAACTCGCCATGCAGATAAAGACTCAACTCAAACAACAATCCAAAGTAGCCAACATAAACGAGCGTCCCCATAGCATTCATCGTCACGAACATCCGATTGCTGAACCACTCAACCGGCACCATCGGATGCTGCACACGCCGCTCGACAACAACAAGCGTCAGCGCGGCCAGCACGGCGAGCACCGCCGCCCCCCACACCTCTCGCGCAGCGATCCCACGCGACGGCAACTCAATCGCCGCGTAGCAAAGCGCGCCCAATGCGACGATGCTCGCCAACTGCCCACCCCAATCGAAATGACGCCCAACGCTGCGCGTCGAATGACGCACCACCACCCATGCGCCCGCGAAGGCAACGAGACCAGTCGGCACATTGATCAGAAACGCACTGCGCCAGCCGAACCCTTGCACGAGGAGCCCCCCCAGCACCGGTCCAATCGCCGCCGCGACCGAGGCAATCCCAGCCCACGCCGCAATGGCGCGCCCGCGTTCAACGGGGTCCTCAAAGGTGCTGCGCACGATGGCGAGCGACGCCGGCAGGAATAACGCCGCGCCGCTGCCCTGTACGAAGCGCGCGACCACCAGCGCGCCGACGTTCGGCGCCAGCCCGCAAGCCGCCGAGGCCGCGACGAACAACGCGAGGCCCCACAGATACACCGCCTTCGCGCCGAAACGGTCGGACGCGACGCCGCCTGCGAGGATCAGCGCGGCAAAGCTCAGCGTGTAGGCATCGACAATCCACGCGAGCCCGCCCACGGACGCACCCAGGCTAACGTGCATCGCGGGCAGGGCGACGTTGACGATGGTGGTGTCGAGCACGGCCATGAACATGCCGCTCGCCACCAGCGCCAGCGTCAGGCGCGGACGCCTGGCGTCCCGCTCCGTGTCGGCTAGCTTGGTGGGCAGCGGTTGTTCAGCGGCGCATTCGGTCATTACACATCCTCGGGCTAAAACTGCAATTGAATCGATCGACGAAGTCTAGTCACATACGCGAATGCAATAAAGCAGTGATTGCGCATGTGTATGATGCAAATATGCATGACGGACAGCGCAGCCAATGATCAACTGGGACAACGCACGATTTTTTCTCGCCGTGGCGCGTACGGGCACGCTGCGCGGCGCGGCGGCGCAACTCGATGTCGATCAGGCGACAGTCGGCCGACGGATCGCCGCGCTCGAAGAAACGCTTTCGACAACGCTGTTTCTGCGCACCCCCGCCTTGTTCGTGCTGACGCCTGCCGGCGAAGCGTTGCTCGGGGCAGCCGAGACGATGGAGCAGGCCGCCTTGTCGATCGAACGGCGAATTGCCGGACTCGACGATCAACTGGCCGGCACGATCCGCGTCGCCACGACGGATTCGCTCGGCAAACAATTCGTGGTGCCGGCCATCGCCAGGCTACGACGGGCGCATCCGGGCATCGAGATCGTCTGCGTGACATCCGCGCAGATCGCCAACCTGACGCGGCGCGAAGCCGACGTGGCGATCCGCACGCTGCGGCCCGATGCACCCGACCTGATCGCGCGCAAGCTCGCGCAACTGGAGGTTGGTATTTACGCGTCACGCGAATACATTGCCGCGCGTGGCGAGCCGCGCGAAGGCGAGGCGTTCGATGGGCACGATCTGGTGATGTATCAACAACCGGCCTCGCCGTCGATGTGGGCGGCGTTGTGCGGTGAGCCGACTGCGCGGGGGCGTCTCGTGTTCCAGACGCAATCCACTGCGATGCTGTTCGAGGCAGCCCTTGCCGGCTTCGGTATTGCCGAGCTGCCGTGTTTTCGCGCCGACTATGAACCGGAACTGGTGCGCGTAATGCCGCATCGCGCGGAGCCATTCGATGTCTGGGTGGTTGCGCACGCTGATCTCTACAAGACCGCACGAATGCAGGTGCTGATTGCCGCGGTGGCAGAAGAATTCGCGCAGGCGCGTTGAGTCGCACGAGTGCACTTCATTTCGTATTCGCACGTCGATGCGTTTAGTGCGACGCCGTATTGAGTTCGTTTAGACGCTGCGTATCCAGCACCGGCCACAACGGCGGATCGGCCAGCGGCGGCGCTGCCTTGACCATTCCCGGCGCGTTGTCGAACACCTCGGCGAGCCAGTCGACAAAGGCTCGCACGCGCGGCGAAATCTGCCGGCTTTTCACATACGTCACTGAGACCGCGACCGGCGTCGGCTTGCATTTCGGCAGGACCTCGATCAACTGTCCGGATGCAAGGTACGGCGCAGCGGTGGCGCGTCCAGGCTGAATCAGTCCCAGGCCTTCGAGCCCGCACGCGAGATACGTGTGTTCGTCGTTCACCTGAATGAAGCCGTCCACTTTGACCTTGCTTGTCCGCGCCGCCACGCTGAAGTCGAAGTCCACGCGCCGGCCGGTCTGCGTCGACAGCCAGTTCACTGAGACGTGGTCCGAGAGATCGTCTAGATGACGCGGCTCGCCGTGCCGCGCGAGATATGCCGGGCTTGCGCAGGTGACGCGTTCGAGCAGCCCGAGGCGGCGCGCGAGCAGCCGGGAATCGGGCAACTCGCCTAGCTCGATACTGCAATCGACGCTCTCGCCAACCAGATCGAGCGTGCGCTGACCCACGCCGAGCGCCAACTCGACATGCGGATGCAGCGCACGAAACGAGGCCAGAGCAGGCACCACGATCGATGCGGCGATCATGCCCGGCATTGCGACGCGTAAGCGGCCGCGCAGATTCTCCGGGCGGTTGAACAGGCCCGATTCGACTTCTTCGATGGCGGCGAGAATCTGCGCGCAGCGTTCGTAATACGCGGCGCCTTCCGCGGTCAGCGTGACCTTGCGCGTCGTGCGCACCAGCAACTGCACGCCGAGCAGGGATTCAAGCGCCTGCACGGTGGTCGTCGCGGTGGCGCGCGGAATCTCGAGCGACTCGGCGGCGCGCGTGAAGCTGCTGGCATCGACGATTCGCACGAAGATCCGCATGGCTTGGACTCGATCTATCACGATGCTTCTCCGGTAAGGCGCGGGTTGTGGCGGGTCAGCCCGGCTGCGAGCAGGGGCGCGAACGCGAACGTCGCGAACAGCCAGAGCGCGGTCTGTTGCGCCCCGGGTAGCGGGGCGAGGGTCGTGAGACCGGCGCCGTTCGCGACGAGACCCGCGAGCGCCGAGCCGAACGCCATCGCGAACAGTTGAATGGTGGTGATCGAAAGGGACGCGAGATTCTCTTCGCCCGGTTGCGCGGCGGTGAACACACGAGTAAGCAGATGCGGCCAGCCGATCCCGACACCCAGCCCCACGCTCGCGAGCGCCGCGCACAATGCGGCCGTGCCGGGCAAACCGTCGAACAAACCTGCTATCGGCATCAGCCATGCGAGCGCGGCGAGTCCGAGTGCCGCGACCACCGGACCCGCGCGGCTCAAGCGTTGCGCGGCAGTGGCGGAGCGGCCGGCGCTAAACATCGAGCCGACCGACCAGCCGGCTGCCATCAACGCGGTCAGATAACCGGCGGCGAACGGCGAACGTCCGTGGATCGTCTGCAAGAAATACGGCACGAAGATCTCACTGGTCACGCCGATACCGAGCAGACTCATGCAGGCGTAGATGCGGCCGAGCCGCGTGCGAATCGAAAACGAACCGCTCGGCAACAAGCGCGTGTGGGCGTCGCTGCGTTCGAGTCTCGCAAGCAGCCATACGAAGCCAAGGCCGGCGATAACGCCGAGCGCGTTCCAGCGCATATCGTCGGTTAATGCGGCGAGCGAAATCACGAGGACGGAGGCGCCAAGCAAGCTGACCTTGAGCAACGGGATCGGTTGAGCCGCTTCACCGTGGGCGCGTTTGTCATCGACCTCGCGATGCACGATCATGGCGAGCAGCAGCACGACCGGCAGCAATACCCAGAACGCCAGCCGCCAATCGCCGAGCTGCGCGAAGATGCCACCGACCGCCGGGCCGCATAACGTCGCAACGCCCCACATGCCCGACACCAGCCCCATCGCGCGTGGCCACAGGCGCTCTTCGAACACCACGCGAATCAGCGCGTAACTGAGCGCGAGCAGAATGCCGCCGCCGAAACCTTGCAGCGTGCGGCCGCCGAGCATCCATAGCATCGACGGCGCAGTCGCGCACACGACGGTGCCGAGCGCGAACACCGCCAGCGCGCTGAAGTACGCGGAGCGCGCGCCGAGCACTGCGAGCAGGCGCACCGACAACACCGAGCCGAGAATCGACGCGACCACGAACAGCGTCGTATTCCACGCATACAGTTCGAGTCCGCCGATGTCGTGCACGACCGACGGCAGGATCGTCGTCGCCACATACACATTGGTGGCGTGCAGCGCGACACCGCCCGCGAGACCCAACGCCCGCCAGCCGTTACTGCCGCTGAGCAGATCACTCCATGCCGGCACATCCGATTGCAGATTTTTCATGTCATGGACAGCCGTGCGAGGCTGGCTTATTATGCAAGTATTGGCTTGGATAATAATGCGCTCCGATGAGATATGCAAATGAAAGCTTGGAAAATTCACCGGCCGTTACGCAAGCCGCGTCAGCGGCTGCGCCGGTGGATCGCATCCTGAATCTGTTGAAGACGCAGGGGTCTTTGTCGACGGCATCGATCGCGGGCGAACTCGGCATCACGGTCGAGGCCGCGCGGCAACAGATCCAGAAACTGCTGACAAGTGGCTTGATCGAAGGGCGCCAGGTGTCGCAAGTGGGGCCTGGGCGGCCGAGTCAAAGCTGGGGTTTGACGGAAGCGGGCAACGCGCGCTTTCCGGATACGCATCCGCAATTGACCGTGCAGTTGCTCGGCTCGATCCGTCAGCTATTCGGCGAAGAGGGACTCGACAAATTGATCGACCAGCGTGCAGTCGAAACGCGCGCGAACTATCTCGCGGCACTCAAACCGATCAAGGGCCTCAAGGCGCGCCTCACCAGGCTCGCGGAGATTCGCAGCGCCGAAGGCTATATGGCCGAGTTGCAGAAAGACGGGCGCGACTGGCTGCTGCTGGAGAACCACTGTCCGATCTGCGCGGCGGCGCGCACCTGCCAGGGGTTTTGCCGTGCGGAGTTGCAGTTGTTTGCGGAGATCGTTGGCGAGGAAGGATCGATCGAGCGCGAGGAGCACGTACTTGCCGGCGCGCGACGGTGTGCCTATCGCGTGAAGCCCAAGAGCAAATAGCGCTGCATTACAGCGCATGTTTATGCGCTTCGAATTGTTTAGACGATCAATTGCTTACCGCGAATTTTTTGCGAATAAATTTCCGCTTTTTCCATGCGAGGATAAAACGCCAACAATGTTCACGTATGCGCGATAGCTAGCCGATCCGCATACTCGCGATAGCGCGCCGGACACGCCGGCCGTGTGCGCTTCGCATCTCGCAAGGAAAACCCGTCGTGAAATTCTCGTCTCGCCTTGGCGTGGCAGTTCTTGTCGTCCACAGTCTGCTTCCTCTCAACGCATCCGCGCAATCGCAACTCACCTACACCACGTCGTGGATCGGCAATAGCTTTGGTTTCGGCGATGGCAAGTGGATGCAGCAGGACATTCAGGCGATCAGCGTCGGCGCTGACGGCACCGTTTATACCAATGCCCCCTGGGATGAAAGCGGTAGCGAAATCGCCGCGTACCGTGCGGGCGACAAGATCGCCGTGGCCGGTTCGACGCATGGCTGGGGCGCCGCTGGCGGCGACGCGGTCGCGACGAACCATACCTACCTGTACGCGGCAATGTCGATCGGCAACGAGAACAATGGACTGGTCGGCGCGGACTATCCGCCGGCCAATCAGACATGGTTCGGCGTGACGCGTCGCACGCTTGCCAATCTGGCGGCCGGTGCGCCTTTCGCGGGCGGCATCGGCAATAGTGCCAACGCGACGAAGAACAGTTTCCTGCTGCTCGACACAGTGACGACCGGTACCGATGCTGGCATTCGCGGCATGGCTGCCACCGATACCGAACTGTATGTCGCGGATACCATCAACAGCCGGATCCTCGTGTTCGACGCGGCCTCGATGCAGCGTTTACGCTCGTGGAGCGTGCCTTCGCCGGGGCGCATTGCAATCGACACGGATTCAACGCTGTGGGTGATGAGCGGTGTTTCATCCGGAAACCTAAGCATTCTTCACTACGCCGCCAACGGCACCGCGCTCTCCGGCACCTTGACGTTGCCCGCCGGCGCAGTGCCAACCGACATCGCGATTACACCTTCCGGACAAATCCTTGTCGCCGACAACGGACCGTCGCAGCAGATCCGCGTCTACAACAAGGACGCCAGCGGCCAGCCGCAAGCTGCCGCGCCGATCGGCACGCGTAACGGCATCTTCCATCCGGTCAAGGGCGTACCGGGCAACTGGCGCTTCAACGGCATCACGGGTATCGGTCTTGATCCGGCGGGCAATTTGTATGTCGCGCAGAACGGCGAAGGGCCGCGGCCGCTCGGCTCGGCATCGGTCGGTCAAGGTGCGGTGCTCGAGAGCTACGTGTACAGCACGCATGCACTCAACTGGCGCCTGTACGGGCTGACTTTCGTCGATAGCGCCGCGTTCGATCCGGCAACGCCGAATTCCGTCTACACGGGCTCGAAGCGTTTCACGCTCGATTACAGTCAACCGGTCGGCCACGAATGGTCGTATGCGGGCTTCACGCTCGACCGCTTCGACTATCCCGACGACCCCGCCTTTCACGAGCCTCGCGGTGTACGCGGTGAGCCGATGGTGCGGCGAATCAACGGCCAGCCGTTTCTCTATACGCTCGATCCGGGCGCGCATTATCTGAACGTCTATCGCTTCGACGCGGCGCACGCAGAAATGGCGATTCCGTCCGGCTTGCTGGCGCAAAATCCATTGCCGGGCACGTGGCCCGCAGCGCAGCCCACCTACGGCGAATGGTTATGGCGCGACAGCAATGGCAACGGCGCCGTCGACGCCAGCGAGATCAGCAGCAATCCGTCGACGGGCAGCACGGTCGGCAACGGCTTCTGGTGGGTCGATACGCCCGGCAACGTGTGGCTCGCCACGCCGACGAGCGGCATTCGCGAGATGCCGCTGCAAGGTCTCGACTCGGCCGGCAATCCGATCTACACGTACGCGAGCTCGAAGATGTTCGCGATGCCGCAACCGTTCACGCGCATCGCGCGGATCGTCTACATCGCCGAGACCGACACGATGTACATATCGGGCTTTACCAGTGCGATCCCATGGGATTCGACCCACTGGAAAGAGGCTGGCCCGGTGCTCGCGCGCTATGACAACTGGAGTTCCGGCACACCGGCGCAGCAATACACGGTCTCCTTGCCATGGAACACGCAAACCAATCCGCAGACGACAACGGTCGGCGTCGCGGTGGCGGGCAATTACGTCTTCATCGCCGAGTTGTACACCGCGAAGGTGGACGTGTATGACGCACGCACGGGCCAAGCGGTCGGTTATATGACGCCGGGCGCGAGCGTCGGCAACACCAGCGGCTGGGTGGATGTCTATCTCGGCATCAGCGCGGTGCAGCGCGGCAATGGCGAATACGTCGTTCTGCTGGAAGACGACGCGCGCGCGAAAATCCTGATGTATCGGTGGACGCCTTGACGTGAATCGCGTGGATCGCGCTGAGTCCGAGCACGAATAGACGCCAGCGCACGATCGGTATATAACAACGTGAAAGGATGGCTTTGTTCACTGACGCATGGGACCGGAGTAAGCGCTAAAGCGCTAACTCCGGATCGACACAGGAGAGAAGTTTCATCATGACGCAAGACGTAACGCCTCAGCCGCCCACGGGCGAGCGGCCCGACCTGGAACACCTCGATGCAGCGCTGAGTCACGTGGACCAGCAGGTGTCGTCCGGCAGCATTGCTTCCGGTGCCGCAAAGGGCATTCTGTATAGCCTGATCGAAACGCTTGGCGCGTTCGTCGGCGATCCGGATCTGCCGGAGCATGCGCGTTCGGGTTACAACGGACTGCTGGAAGCCGCTCGCGAATTGCGGGCGAAACTGGACCGCTGAAGGCAAAGACGCGCCGTCTGCGGGCGGCGTGGTTCAACTCGGCTCGAGGGTCCCATGTGGCGCGGGCATTTGTTGGTTTGTTGTCGCGATTGACGACAGCATGCCGCCCGTTGCGATTTGTCTTTGCTTTGCCCTTGTGAGTCGCCGTTGTATTTCGGCGGCCCGGTTCTCTGTGATAAAAAGGCGCATTGTTTCCAACATTGCGCCTTTTTTATGCTTTCTCCGTCCGCTATCGCGTTGCTGGCCATCGGCATTATCGTCGTGTTGATTACGCCGGGTCCGACCAATACGCTGCTTGCGGCTGCCGGTTTGCGTCAGGGCGTGCGCCGTTCTTTGCCGCTGATCGCCGCCGAACTCGCCGGCTATCTTCTGTCGATTTCAGTGTGGGGGCATTTTCTCGCGCAGGCAGCGCACGCGCTGCCGTGGTTGCCGTCGCTGCTACGCGTGGCGGCCGGCGTGTACATCGCATATCTCGCCGTCGATATGTGGCGCGCGGCGGTGGCTTTGCCCGATTCGACGCAGCGGGCGAGCGGCATGCGCACGCTATTCGTGGCGACGCTGCTCAACCCGAAAGGCTTGTTGTTCGCCGGTACGATCTTTCCCGCCGTCGCGTTCGTGCATGTGCCCGCGTATGCCGCGGCGATGCTGATGTTCGCCTGCCTGCTGGTGCCGATCGCGCTTGCGTGGATCGCGTTCGGCGCGGCGCTCGGCAGCGGCAAACTCACCTGGCTGAATCCGGTGAAGATGCAGCGCGGCGCGTCGATCGTGCTGGGCGTGTTTTCCTTGTCGCTTGCATGGGCGGCGCTGCATTAATTCCGCCTCTTGTGCCGCGCGCTTAAGCTTCCATCCTGCTGTCCGCGCTTAACGCCTCAAGCCATTCCGGCGGCGCCGATGCGATTTCCAGTTGCGGCGTGCCATGCCAGTCCGCACAGCGTTGCAGAGCGCGGCGCAAATCGCCCGCAAGCCTCGCACTCAGGCGCACGCCGGGTTCTATGTGCAGCGATTTCAGTTCGAACACGCCGTTGGTCCGATGCGCCTTCGCATCCACGCGACCGACCAGACGTCCCCGGCTCAACAGCGGCAACACAAAATAGCCGTATTTGCGCTTCGCGGCCGGCGTATAGCATTCGATCGCATAGTCGAAGTCGAAGAGCGCGGCGGCGCGCTTGCGGTCCCACACCACCGGATCGAACGGCGACAACACCGTGGTGACGGTTGAAGCGAGCTTGCCGTTCGCTGCGTCGTCGATCATCGGCGCGAATTCATGATGGACGAAGGTGTCCTGCTTCCAGCCTTCCACTTGAACCGGGATCAGCTCACCGCGATCGGCGAGCGCTTGCAGTTCGTCGCGATAGGGGCGGCGCGGCAGCCGGTAGTAGTCGGCGACCCAATCGGCGCGCACGACGCCGAGCGCGCGGCAGGTTCGCCGCAACGCTTCCTCGGTGACGGTTTCCCGCGGCGGCAGGTCGCGCGCGTCGTCCCAATCCGGTAACACGCGTTCGGTCAGGTCGTAGACGCGATGAAAATTGCGCCGCTCGGCCACCATCAATTGCCCGATCGCGAACAGCACTTCGAGATGACGCTTCTCCGGCTTCCAGTCCCACCAGCCGTTGCCCGTGCCCGCCTCGCGGGCGAAGTCCGCTGAACGCACGGGACCTGTTGCACGGATATGCGCGAGCAGCTTGTCGATGTCCTTGCGGTGCTTCTTGTGCCACTCCGCCGCGTATTTCCAGCCCATGCCGCTCGGGTCGAGCATGCGATGGCGCAGCAGGCCGTAGTCTTCGGTCGGGACGAAACAAGCTTCATGCGACCAGTATTCGAACAGCTTGCCTTCGGCGAGATGCTCGTCGAGCCATTGCTGCGGATACGCGCCGAGCCGGCTGAACAGCACGAGATAGGGACTGCGCGCGACGACGTGAATCGTGTCGATCTGCAGTTGCGCCATGCGGCGAATCGCGTCGAGCACGTCGGCTTTGACGGCCTTGCGGCGCGGCGGCGTCAACAAACCTTGCGCGGCCAGATGCAGGGTGCGCGCGGCGGATAGCGGAAGAGTCTTCACGCGGGTGTCGGTCACGGGATTAGGAGCGGGCACGAGGTCCGGCCAGGATCAGCAGCCGCTACTTTAGCGCGAATACCGCAGACGAATCGGCGTGGAATGCAACCGGAGCATGGCAGCGCGGGAGGCCCGGTGGGCACAATGGCAACGGCGCTGCAACTCCGCAATTGCGCAACGCTCCCGAACGGACCTTACCAGTCGCGCCTGTTGTGCTTGTCCCAGCCACGGTGGCGGCCATGGTCATGGCGCTCGCGGTACTCGCGGTAGTAATCGCCGCGATACCCATAGCCATACGCGGGTTGCACAGGCACATAAACGACCGGTGGGGGTGCATAAACCACAGGCGGCGGGGCGTACATGAGGCCGGGTGTGTTGACGAACACGCCGACGTCCACCCGGGCCGAGGCAGAGGTCGCTGCGCAGGCGGCGGCAAAGCCGAATGCGGCGAAAACGATCGCGCGTTGGATCATGCTTGTCTCCTGTGTCCCATGCAAGATTGCAGTCGAAAGAGTCAGCCATTCGCTGTCGAATGGCTGACAACAATCTTACGATACAGAAAGAAAAGCAGGTGCAACCAGTTGAAGACGTGTGTAACAGCAGGTTACCCGGGGGGGCGCTCAAGCCCCCAAAGCGACCGCTTCTCCCGCCGAAACGGCCAGCAGTTGATGGATCTGCGCGACTACCGCCGCACCTTCTCCGACCGCCGCCGCGACGCGTTTCGTCGACCCGGCGCGCGCGTCGCCGATCGCATACACGCCTTCGACAGTTGTAGCGAGGTCGCAGACGGAGGCGCCGTCCACGCCGGCGCCGGTCAGCACGAAGCCCTTGTCGTCCAGTTGCACGCCGCAGGTGCGCAGCCAGTCGGTATTCGGATCGGCACCGGTGAAAAGGAACAGATGGCGCGTATCGAGGCTTGCGGTGCCGTCCGGTAGCGGCTTCTTCAACACGACCGACGCCAACCCGATGTCGTCCGCCTCGAGGCGGCCGACCTCCGAATGCGGATGCACGAACACATTCGGCAGCGAGCGGATGCGGTCGATCAGATAGCGCGACATGGTGGCTTCAAAGCCGCCCCGGCGGATCAGCACGTGGACCTTGGCCGCGTGTGTCGCCAGATAGACGATCGCCTGGCCCGCCGAATTGCCGCCGCCCACCAGTACGATCTCCTGGCGTTTGCACAGTTTGGCCTCGACCGGCGACGCCCAGTAATATACGCCGCGCCCATCGAAACGATCGAGCCCTTCGAGCGCGGGGCGCCGATAGACCGCGCCGCTCGCGATCACGATGGTGCGGGCCGTGATCTTGCCGCCGCACTTGAGTTCCAGCCGGTACGGCGACTCCGCGCAATGCAGCGCCTTGACGTGGACCGGAATCGCCACGTGCGCGCCGAATTTCTGCGCCTGCACGAACGCGCGGCCCGCCAGCGCCTGGCCGGAGATACCGGTCGGAAAGCCGAGATAGTTTTCGATCCGCGCACTGGCGCCTGCCTGGCCGCCTGGCGCACGACTGTCGAGCACGATGACCGAGAGGCCTTCGGACGCCGCGTACACTGCGGTAGCGAGGCCGGCCGGGCCGGCGCCGACGATCGCGACGTCGTACACATGCGAATCGTCGAGATCGGGCAGCAAGCCGAGGCAGGTGGCGAGTTCCGGCATGCTCGGATGACGCAGCACCGAGCCGTCCGGGCAAATCACCAGCGGCATGTCTTCTTTCTGCGCGGCGAATTGCTCGATCAGACGCAACGCGTCTTCGTCGCGCTCGTCGATCACCGAGTGAGGATGGCCGTTACGCGACAGGAAGCCTTGCAGCATGACGAGCCGTGCGTCGCTGCTGTTGCCGATCAGAATTGGGCCACCCGCGCCCTTTTCGATCAGCGACACGCGCCGCAGGATCAGCGCCCGCATGATGCGCTCGCCCAGTTCGGCCTCGGCGACGATCAACGCGCGCAGCTTGTCCGGCGGAATCAGCAAAGCGTCGACCGGGGTGACGGCCATGCCGTTGACCAGCGCGGGCCGCCCGGACAGTTGACCGACTTCCGCGAGAAAATGCTTGGCGCCATGTTCCGCGATCACAACCTCGCGTCCGATGCCATCGCGCTGATAAACCTTCACGCGCCCGTCCAGCAGCACGAACATGCCTGGGCCGGTGTAGCCGGTCTCGAACAGCAGCTCACCGGCTTCCCAGTGGCCCACTTCGCCGAACCGGCGCAGACGATCGATTTCTGCGCACGTGAGTTCGGGGAACATCTGATGCATGCGCGTCGCAAGCGACGAAAACGGCGCGTCGGCGACGACGGCTTGTTGCCCTTCAACTTCTTGAGTCGACAGCATTGAACCGCTCCTTCTGTGTTCTTCCTGATTGATCGACACGGGGGGCGAAGCGGCGCGGGCGCGCGAGGGCGCCGATATGAATGCGCTGCTGCGCTACACGGCCTTCGGCGCGATATCGTCGACCGCCACGTCGGGCGGTGGCATGCCGGGCAGCGCGTCCACCGCCTTGCCCGAGTCGCGCCAGGCTTCCATGCCGCCGCGTAACGGCAACACGTCGGCGAAGCCGGCTTCGTTCATCTGTTTGGCCATCCATGCTGCGGATATTTCATTCGGGCACGAACAGTAGATCACCACCTTCTGATCGTGCGGGTACGTTGCGACGATCTCCTCGAGCTGGCGCTCGTCGGCGAATTGCGAGCCCGGAATCACGAACGGATCGAGCGCGCGCTTTTCCTGCGAGCGGATATCGAACACGACCGGTGTTTTGCCGGCCGCGACCAGCGCCGCCAGCTCGTCGACTTCGATCCGCTGCGTCGCGAGTGTGGAAATCAGCTGGCGCCGGCGAATCCAGCGATAGGCCGCATACAGCAGCAGCAACGCGACGGCCACCAGCGCGGCCGTGCGCCCGAGGCGCCCGGCCATGGCGAACAGCATATCGATCTGCCGGGCGAACAGCGCACCGATGATCAAACCGGTACCAGACCACAAGGCGGCGCCGATGCTGTCGTAAGTGAGAAACGTGCGGTAGCGCGTCCCCATTGCGCCGGCCATCGGAATCGACACGATCGACAGGCCCGGCACGAACTTCGCGATCGCCAGCACACGCACGCCCCAGCGGCCGAAGAAACGTTCGGTCTTTTTTACGCAGGTGTCGCGCGACAGCGAAAGACGGCAGATCGTTTTCAGCGTATTGCCGCCGTACATACGGCCAGCGAGATACCAGGCGCTGTCGCCAATCAGCGTGGCGAAGATCGACAACACGAGGACCGGCATCAGTTGCGTGCCCACCGACCCGGGATGCATGGCCGCCATCGCCCCGAACAGCACGAGCGACGGCATCGCCGGCACCGGCAGCCCGAGTGAGGCGGCCAGCACGTTGACGAAGACGAGCGCTGGTCCATATTGCTCGACGAGATCATGTAGCATCGGCTTACATCCGCAGCCCTTTCGGGCGCGGCGCAGGTAGGGAAAGCAACGGGGTATGTAAGGATTATGGACGCATTTTCAAGACGTGCAAATGTCGGAAATGCGGCCAGTTATTAGCGTGTTAAAAGCGCGACTGTGGCTTGCCCGCGGGTTAAAGGCGCGGAATAGAAGCGCGAATGGAGCAAAGCGAACGGATTGAAGCTTTCGCGGCAAGCGAATGATGAATAACGGCCTACGGATGCCCGTAGGCCGTTATTCGGTACGCAAACCAAAGGCGGCGGTGCAGAAACGGCGCACGGCATTCGCGCGTAAGCGCAATACCGTGCGTGGCAGCTTTATTGACGATGATTGTGCTGTTCGCCCGGCAATTCAGCGCCATGCGCGCGAATGGCCGCAATCAGTTCGGCCGGCGTGATTTCGTAGCGCACTTCGCGGTGAATGCCTGGCTTGCGCTCATCGACCTCGATCAGAAGAATGCCTTTGCCGTCTTCTGTCGATTCGAGGCGCAGCGAGCGGAGTTCGCGCGCCGTTGCGTCGTCGTATTCGGTGAGCAGGGCCATTGACCCGGAGGACCCGGTAGTGCGCATCGAGGTTGTCCTTGTTCCGTTGTTGATCGAACCATTGTACGGGCAGGTTGGCGCGCCGTCTGTCGCACGGCGCTCACACGTAGGGAATCCGCCCGCCACCTATCTGCTTGCCGGGACCTCGCGCTGCGCCGCATTGACCAATGGCTGGCGAGGCCCGCCGGGCAATGCGAGCCGTGACGCCCGACTGTGACAACCAGTTTAACGCGACTCTCCGCCCCGACGGCTGCATTTTTCGTGCCCCGTGACGGTGCAGCCCTTCTCTCCCCGGCTGTCACGGTGCTGACGCGCGCGTCGGTTAGGGCGGGGCGCGACGAGAGAAACAGGCGGCGAAAAAATAGCCCGTCCTTTGGGAGGGCGGGCTGCTAAACGCCGTTGTTACTCGGGTCAGCCTGCCCTTGCAACTAATTGGGCGCTGACGGTTGCATCCTGATGCGTCAATTCCGGGCTGTCGAGGTGGGAGTAACGCCGATCTATCAGATTAATGTCAATTCTTCCGGCTCGACTTCGTGCGCGAAATCATGCGCGTGCGTTCCGAGTAGCCATGGAAATCAGTGCCGGATGCTTCGCGTGCTGTTATCAAAAGCGCTACACTGCGCCCGTAAAGGGCTGCAGACGTGTTTCGTGCTCCTCCGAGCCGCAGCGGTCTGCGCGCGCGAACCACGCTAACTTTGCCAGCCGATGCAAAAGATCCTCGACCGCACGCAGGAATCACTGGCGCACGCATTCGCGTCGCTGGCCCATAGCGCGAAGCGCCAACAACGGTTGTACCTCGCGACGATCGCTTCGCTGATGCTGATCGTGGTGGGCTTTGCGCTGCTGCTGGCCGTCCTTGCCGCGGACAAGCAACTCGAATACCGGCGAACGTTCGCGTCCCAGAGCGCCGCCGACCTCTCGCGGCTCCTGCATCGGCAGGAATCGTTCATGCGGCGTGCTGAGTTTACGCTCGACTACTATCGCGACACCGACAACGTACTGCGCGTGCCGGCAAGCGTCGAGGATGCGGTGCGCGTGAGCGGCGTCGCACGCGGTACGGTGCCAAGGGTCGATGCGCGATTCGACCTGCTGGTCGGCGACGCCGCGCGCGCGGCATGGGGGCCGCAATTCGGCGCGAACCTATGGCGCATCTACGAAGCGGCACAGTCGACGCTAGTGACCCAGCAGGCGTTCGAGCTACCGCAACGGGCGATCCTGCTTGGGCTGACCGAAGACTATGCCGCGATTCTGCCTTCGCTCGCTCAACCGGTTGCCAACTCGGGCGCCGATCGCGGCGTGACGGCTGCGCCGTCTTTGCAGCCGGCGATCGTGAGCACGTTGCGTGAGACTCTCGAACAGGACCTGCAGGCGCAAACCGGCACGCGTATGCCCGGCAAGGGCGAGCGGATCTGGCTCGGTCCCTATCGCGATCCGCTGCAAGGCGTGCCGGTAATCTCCACGGTGAGCGCCTACTATGCCGGCGATACACCGACCACACTGATCGCGATGAGCATTCCGCTTGACGGGCTATTGGCGCATGTCGCGCGGCCCGACCGCGAGGGGACGCAGTTGCTGATGACGGCGGATCGCCATGTGATCGTGTCGTCACCGCCCGTCGACGCGCAGACTGCAGCCATGCTGCAAGACGCCGTCGCTCATATGCCATCCGATGCATACCGTTACACCCGCGATGGCGTGATTCTGAGCGAGCCTTTGATGCCAGGTTTTGGCTCGCTGGTTAGCTACCTGTCGTGGCGCGAGCTGATTGCCGCGCTTGGTTGGCAACTGGCCGCGCTTGCCGGCCTCGCGCTGCTGGTGCTGGCGGGGATCGCGCTGGCGGCGCGGTTCTGGGGGCTGCGCCTGATGCGCAGCACCTTCGCGGAAACGTCGCGTGCGCTGGAAAGCGAAACCATCAATCACGTTCTGGTCAGCGCGACGCCGGTCGGTTTGTGCATCGTCCGGCAGAGCGACTATTCGATCATCATCGCCAACGCATTGGCCGACGAGTTGCTGCATATGGAAGCCGGCCGCAGTCGCTTGCCGCTGCATATCGTCGACGAAATTCGTGCACAAGCGCCGGATGGTCCTTCGATCACTGCATTCGCGAGGATCGCCGCCTTTGTCGCGCCTGCGCAGCCGGAAGCGCATCCGCAGTCACAGCCTCCGTCACAACCGGCGCCCGAAGAAAGCGCCTCGCCGCAAGCGCAGTTTCTGCAATTTACCTACGCGCCGGCACGATACGCCGACGAGGACGTGCTGTTCTGCGCGATCCTCGATGTCACCGCGCAACACGCACTCGAACAGCAGTTGCGGCTCGCGCAGCAGACCGCCGAAATCACGATGCGGGCTCGCTCGAATTTCTTCGCGTCGATGAGCCATGAAATTCGTACGCCGCTGAACGCGCTGCTTGGCAACCTCGAATTGTTCGCCCGTACACCGGGGCTCGAAGCGCACGCGCAACGGCTTACCGCATTGAACGTCGCGGCCGATGCGCTGCGCCACATCGTTAATGACATTCTCGATTTTTCGAAGATCGATGCCGGCGAGATGAAGCTCGTGAGCGAGTCGTTCCGCCCGCTCGACGATTTCGAGAACATTGCGCTCTCCTACGCGCCCATGACGGCGGATCGCGCTATTCGCTTCTATGCGCATCTGTCGCCGACGCTCGATCAGGTGCTGCGTGGTGACCGCACGCGCATCGCGCAGATCGTCAACAACCTGCTGAGCAACGCGTTCAAATTCACCTCATGCGGCAAGATCACGCTGAGTGCCGAAGTGAAGGACGATCTGCAAGGACGTCCGATTCTGATCTGCCGGGTCTGCGATTCGGGGATCGGCATGGATCAGGCGCTGGTTGCGCGCATCTTCAGTCCGTTCGTGCAGGGCGAAGCGAGCACGTCGAGCCGCTATGGCGGCACCGGCCTCGGTTTGTCGATCTGCGCGCGGCTGTGCGAGTTGATGGGCGGCGATATTTCGGTTGAGAGCGTGCTGGGTGTCGGCAGCACGTTCAGCGTTTCGATCCCGCTCGCTCCACCCTCGGACGAGTTGCGCGAGCCGGTTGTCGAACCGGCTCGCCGCGGCAGTGTGCTGGTGGTGTCGCAGGAACGCGAGTCGGGGCAGATCATCGACAGCGGCTTGCATCTGGTGGGGTGGTCTGTTCATACCGTCGTATCGATGCGCAGCGCAGAAGCGTGGTTGCGCGTGAACCGGCCGGAGGCGATGGTGGTCACCGGCGAGTACGATCTCGACGCGATTGCAGCGTTGCGTGCGGTGCACCCGGCCGGCGTAGTGTGGATCACGCGCACCGGACCACATCGTCCCGCTCCGTGTGGCGACGGCGTGCTCGAAGTGACGGAGTTCAGCCGCAAGGCGATTCTGGCCGCGGTCGATCTCGCGGCCACCGGTACCGCCGATGCCGCAGAGGCGCTGCCGCCGACCTCCGCCGCATTGCCGCCTCCCGAAGCCAATCCGGCCTTGCAAGGCTTGACGGTGCTGGTCGCCGAAGACAATCCGCTGATCCAAACCTTGATCGTCGAGCAACTCGACGCGCTGGGCTGCCTGCCGACGATTGCCGGCGACGGGCGGCAAGCGCTGGCGGCATTCGAACAGGGGCATTTCGAAGTGGTGCTGACTGATATCCACATGCCCGTCATGGATGGCTATGCGTTGCTGGCGGCATTGCGTAAAGCGCATGCGGACTTACCGGTGCTGGCTTTTAGCGCAGTCACAGACAACCAGCAGCAGGAAGGCTGGCGCGAGCAGGGCTTCACCGGGTATGTCGCGAAACCGGCGTCGCTGGGTGAGTTGGAAGCGGCACTGCTCGCGGTGACGTCCGCGGAGCTGCAGCGTGCGCCGGTATCGGCGACAGCAGCGACACTGGAACCGACCATCAACAACGGCCGCGCAGACGGCTGCAGCGACCCCGGCGGCAGCCGGCGCAACCGCCGACCCGGTGAACACGCTCAGCGCGGACGACAAGTCGCGTTACACGGCCATGCTCAAGGAGCATCTTCAAAACGATCTGCCGAGGCTGCTGGCGATTGTCGAACAGGAAGACCGGGAAGCATTGGGCGGTTGGGCGCATAGCGCGGCCGGCGGGTTCCTGGTTGTGCAGGAGCAGCGATTCGCGCAGCAATGTCGCGAACTGCAACGGCTCTGCGAGAACGGCGAACCGTGGACGACCGAGCTGGACGAACGCGCGATCTCACTGCACGAGGCGATATGCGATCACTTCGGGCTGGATGAAGAGTCGACGCATTGATTGGCGTTTCTGCCGGCGGGATCGTCATTGCCGTCGCCATCGGCGATTCAGTCCTGGCCGATCAATCCGGGCGTTTCGCGATGAAGTCGATCTCGACCAGCGCGTCGCGTGCGAGCGCAGTGACGCCAATGCAGGTTCTCGCCGGCAGTTTGTCCGCGGGAAAGTAGGCGCGGTAGGTCTCGTTCATCGGCGCATAGTCGCGCTTGAATTCAGTCAGAAAAATGCGCACTGCGATCACGTGTTGCAGCGTCAGACCGACGCCTTGCAGCACGAGTATCAGGTTGTCCATCACGCGTTGAGTCTGCGCGACGACGCCGTCCGGAAGCGACGCGCTGTCGTCGATGGGCGAGGTCGGCATCTGACCGGTCAGGAACACCCAGCCGTCGGCTTCAGTGGCATGGGAGAAGGGTCCGACGGGCGTCGGAGCGGACGGGATCATCCAGAAGGCAGGGGTTGGGCTCATGAGGGCAGTCGGCGTCGAGTGTCAGCCGGGCTAAGTTGTCGGGCTAAGTTAACCGAACAAAATTTTTGACGTCGGCAGTTTGTCCGTATTGCCGCTTGTGTTACCCGCTAGCCAGTACTCAAGTACTCAATTGTCCGAGCGTGCGGAATGCCGTGCGCCGTTCGGAATCACGCCGCACCGTGCGGCGTGATCCCCGCGCCATCTGCCGCGCCGTTAAACCAACCCAGTCATGTAATACACCGCGATCACAAAGAAAACCGCCAACGTCTTGATCACCGTCACCGCAAAGATATCGCGGTACGACTGGCGGTGCGTCAAACCCGTCACCGCCAGCAGCGTGATCACCGCGCCGTTATGCGGCAGCGTGTCCATGCCGCCGCTCGCCATCGCGACGACCCGGTGCAGCACTTCCATCGGGATATGCGCGGCTTCCGCACCCTTGATGAACGTGTCGGACATGGCCGCGAGCGCGATGCTCATCCCACCCGATGCCGAACCCGTGATACCCGCCAGCGAACTCACCGAAACCGCGGCATTGACGAGCGGGTTCGGAATGCTCTTCAGCGCATCGCCGACCACCAGGAAGCCCGGCAAAGCCGCGATCACACCGCCGAAGCCATACTCCGACGCGGTATTCAACGAGGCCAGCAGTGCGCCCGCCACCGCCGCCTTGGTGCCGACCGCGAAGCGTTCGCGCACGCGGCCGAACGCCGTCAACACGACCATCATGATGCCGAGCAGCAGCGCGCCTTCAACGGACCAGATCGCGACGACGCTTTTGATCGCCGTCGTGACCGGCGCATGGATGCCCGGCAGGATGTCCGGCGCGATGGTGTACGACGCGCCGTACCAGTTCGGAATCGAGCGGGTCAGCAGGAAGTTCGCCACGCCGACCAGCACCAGCGGCGCGACCGCCAGCAGCGGATGCGGCAGTTGCTTCGATTCGACGCGCTCCGGTTCGTTGACGAGTTCCGTGCCGTAGCCTTCGCCGGTCGCCATCGCCGCGCGGCGGCGCCATTCCAGATACGTGAGGCCAACCACGATGATGAACAGCGAGCCGGTTACACCGAGCGCGGGCGCGGCCCAGGACGTCGTCTTGAAGAAGGTGGTCGGGATGATGTTCTGGATCTGCGGCGTGCCCGGCAGCGAATCCATGGTGAACGAGAACGCGCCGAGCGCGATCGCGCCAGGCATCAGGCGTTTCGGAATATTGCTCTGGCGGTACAGCTCGGCGGCGAACGGATACACCGCGAACACCACCACGAACAGCGATACACCGCCATAGGTGAGCAGCGCGCACACCGCGACGATCACCGCATTGGCGCGTGAGCGGCCGATATAGCGGATGGCCGCGGCCACGATCGACTCAGAAAAGCCGGACAGTTCGATGACTTTACCGAACACCGCACCCAGCAGAAACACGGGGAAGTAAAGCTTCACGAAGCCGACCATCTTCTCCATGAAGATGCCGGAGAAGACTGGCGCGACGGCGCCCGGATCGGTCAGCAGCACCGCGCCGAGGGCGGCGATCGGCGCAAACAGAATGACGCTGTAGCCGCGATACGCGGCAAACATCAGAAACGCCAGCGCGGCGAGGACGATAACAAAGGACATTGAGTCTCCAAAGCTTGGTTGTTCTACGTGTACGCCGTCCCGATGACTGCGACGGCCCGGCGCCCGCAAATGCAGATTCCATGCCACGCACGCCGCAGCGGCCTGTCCGTTGATTTCACAGGCCGAAGTTCGAAACGTGATGCGGCCGATTGTACCCAAATGTCTCAAAATCGGGACGCAGATCAGCTGAACATAGGCTGAATTGAGGCAATACCTTTATGTAGTACGCTTGCTGGCGATCTCATCAATGAGATAAGCTTGTCTACGAAATGAGATATGCATAAATAGAACGATAGCCGGAGACAGCGACACCATGATGAACGACTGGGCGGGCCTTCCTGCCACCTACGGCGACGTCCTCCGCCGGGCGATGGATTCGCTCTTCCGCACGTTCGAAAACTTCAGCGAAGGCACCTTCATCGTCGACGCCGAGGCGCGCATTGTCTGGATCAACAAGCGCTACGCGGCGCGCTTCGGGTTTTCGGACCCGGAGCAGGCGATTGGCCGGGATTGCGAGGAGGTGATTCCCAACAGCCTGATGCGCGAGGTCGTGAAAACCGGCAAACCGATTCTGCTCGACATCCTCGAAACGGGCCGCGAGCCGCTTGTCGTGACGCGACTTCCGTTGAAAGACGATGCGGGTGAAACGGTCGGCGCGGTAGGTTTCGCGTTGTTCGACGAACTGAAGGCGCTCACGCCGCTTTTTTCCCATTACTCGCGCGTGCAGGAAGAGTTGATCGCGACGCGTCAGTCGCTCGCGCAGGCAAGACGGGCGAAGTACACGTTCGGTAGTTTTGTCGGCACGAGCGCGGCCAGTCTCGAAGTGAAGCGCCAGGCGCGCCGCGCCGCGCAACTCGAGTCGCCCGTGCTGTTACTCGGCGAAACCGGCACGGGCAAGGAACTGCTGGCGCATGCCATTCACGGCGGATCGGCGCGGGCGAATTGGCCGCTCGTGACCGTCAACGTGGCGGCGATTCCTGACACCTTGCTCGAAGTCGAATTCTTCGGCGCCGCGCCCGGCGCCTATACCGGCGCCGACCGGAAAGGACGGGTCGGCAAGTTCGAACTTGCGAACGGCGGCACGCTGTTTCTCGACGAAATCGGCGATATGCCGCTGCCCTTGCAGGGCAAGCTGTTGCGCGTGCTGCAGGACAGGGAGTTCGAGCCGCTTGGCTCGAACCGGATCGTGCGCGCGGACGTGCGGATCATCGCCGCGACCTCGGCCGATTTGCCGGCGCTGGTCGCGGCGGGACGTTTCCGCGCGGACCTGTTCTATCGACTGAACGTGTTGACGATCCAGGCGCCGGCGCTGCGCGAGCGTTCGTCCGATATCGAAGCGCTTGCCTACGCCATGCTCGAGGACCTGTCGACGCAAGCGCGCGGCGCCAGTCACTTCGAATTGCAGGACGATGCTTTGCGGCTGCTGTGTTCGTATGGGTGGCCCGGCAATGTGCGCGAGCTGCGCAACACGCTGGAGCGGGCGGTGATGCTTTCGGACAGCGAGCGAATCGATGCGCGTGCGCTGGCGCCGTTCATCGGCCCGGCGCAAGGCGGACATCGTCTTCTTGTATCCACGGGCTCTGAAGCGCACGCTTCAGATGCCACCTCGGAGGCGCCTGAAGTGACGTCGTGGAGCAATGCTATGGCCACGTTCGAGAAGCGCTTCCTCGGCGACGCCTTGCGCGCCAACGGCGGTCGCGTGATCGAGACGGCCATGCAGATCGGCATGGGCCGCGCGACGCTCTACAAGAAGATCGCGGCATACGGCATCGAGGTGTGACGAAGTCCCGCGACATCGCGTGGCGCAGTGCAATTGCCGCGTGGCACAATCGCGTGATCGAAAAACAAGACGTGATCGGGGTTTCAAATGAAACGCAGTCTCTCCTCTTTCGCGCGCCGCGCCGGTGCCGCGCTGGCGCTTCCCGCAATCGCCATGCTGAGCGGTTGCAGCAGCAGCGCGCCGCTGTTTCTGTCGGATGGCCGCCAAACTACGCTGGTCCAATGTCCGGCCGGCTCGGACTCCTGCTCGCAGCAGGCTAACGCAGCGTGTGGCGGCGCTTTTGACGTCGTGCGCCAGTCCAGCGACAACGGCACGCTCAGTCTGATTTACGCCTGCCGGGCGAAATGACGCCACGCCGGGCGATGGCTGGCGTGATGCGTGCGACTAGAGCGTGTTAGGCACTTTGAAGTACCGGCACTGCGTGAACGAGCATGAGCATCGCGAAGACCACGAAATGCAACCCGGCAAGTGTTTCGGGTAGCCTTTCATAATCACGCGCGAGGCGG
>CABFVV010000063.1_pt1 | contig 54304 bp, 48 predicted proteins | sample 8864751 | NCBI WGS metagenome assembly CABFVV01 (sample SAMEA5735770, study PRJEB23740) | soil metagenome | biome: forest; feature: forest soil; material: soil | place: USA | collected 2013-10-13 | depth 0.1 m | reverse complement strand
TATATAGTGATATCTTTATACTTAGATCGATAATTGATTATTTTTTTTTTTTTCAAGCAGAAGACGGCATACGAGATGTAGAGAGGTCTCGTGGGCTCGGAGATGTGTATAAGAGACAGCGCTTCTTCTATCTAGCCAGGCAATCCCGCCTGACGGAGTGCCTCCGACCAGATCTTGCCGGTCTTGTATGCGCCGCTAGGCGAGCGTTCAAGATAACGTCGCACCGTCAGCGCCGGCTCGATGGCCAGCACTTCGCCGACCGTCAAACGCGCCGCCTCGACGTTGCCGAGCAGCGACTGCGCAATCGCCAGCGCACGTAACGTGGACGTGTTGGTACGGTTCACCCGCAGGGACCGTTGCGCCAGTTCCACCGCGCGTTCGTATCGGCCCGCGGATAGCGCGGCCGTTGCGCCTAGCGACTCGTAGAAATAGCGCAAGGGATCGAGCGGCGAAAGCCTGAGGGCGTGCTCAGTTGCGTCGACAGCCTCCTCGCCCTCGCCTTCGAATGCGTGCAGCGTGCCTTTGAGCAGCCATGCAAGCGAATCGTTGGGATTGACCGAGAGCGCGAGCGCGTAGCGCTGCTGCGCGACGTCGAGCTGCTTGAGCAGATTGGTGTGCACGAATCCGTCGATGGTCAACGCGAGCGAACACTCAGGATCGGCGTCGAGCGCGCGCCGCGTGCATTCGAGCGCCACATTTGCTTCGCCGCTGCGGTCATCGGTCCAGCCGCGATTGAAGCGCAAGACATGCCACTTGGCGAGCCATGCATGCGGCAATGCCTGTCTGCCCGCGCGTTCGATCACCACGTCCAGCATGTCCCGCGCACGGTTGAAGTCGTCCGCCACGCCGCGGTGCATCAGCACGATGGCGCTCATCAGCAGTGTCGAGATTTCGAGCGTGGGCAACGCCTGCGATCGTGCCCGATGCAGTTCGCGATTGATGATCGCATTGCTGACCCCGCCGACCACCCGGCCGATCAGTTCGTCTTCACCGAGCATGATCTCGGACGTGCGGCCTCTGATGCTCTCCGTCCACAAAATGTGACGCGATTTGGCTTCGGCGAGCTCGGCGACGAGCACGAACTGATCGCCCGACATGCGATATGCGCCCGACAGTACGTAACGCGCGCCGAGAAACCTGCTGATTTCGTCGAGTGATGCGCCGCGCTCGCGAAACGCGGTCGTGGACAAACGCGAGATCACCAGAAGCTCGGCCGTGCGAGACAAGGAGGAAATGATCTCGTCGGCGAGCACTTCGCCGAGCATCTGCTGTTCGACGTCGCCGCCACGCAAGACGAACGGAATCACCGCAATGGTGGGCCGCAGCTCCGGCAAAAAAGCGGCACCACGCTCGATCAGCGGACGTGGACCGGGCGGACCGATCCGATAGGCGTGCACCGGATGCTCGAAATGCTTCAGATGGCATTCGCCGAGGTCGTCGATTTCCGCGTCCAGTTCGGAAGTAAGCTGATCCCGTACCTGCGCGGACACCACGATCTCTCCCGGTCCCGCCAGCGTGTAGAGGCGCGCCGCCAGGTTGACGCCGCGACCGTACACGTCACGCTCGTCTTCGTACAACTCCGTGATGTGCAAGCCCATCCGCAAGAGCATGTGCTTGCTCGCCGGCTCGCCTGCGTTGACCTCGCGCGACGCGCGCTGGATCGCGAAGGTCGCGGAGAGTCCATCCTGCAGGCGCACGAACGTGACCATGAGTCCGTCGCCCTCAGTTCTGATCAGGCGGCCGCCATGCGCAGGCACAAACTCATTCTCGATCTGCGCCTTGAACGCGCGCCAGCGCCGCGCTGCTTCGACCTCGTTATCCTGCATCAGCCTGCAGGACTCAACGAGATCCATAAACAGTACGGCGCGAACGACACAAACCAGTCCATCCGGCGAACGGGGGAAATCTGCCATCACTTTTAATCAAGCCATTTTTTGCGTGCACGGGTCTTATACGCAACGGACTTAACTGTCCCTGCGCATTCTTTCAAATGTCACGTCGGAAGAGCTGCGCCCACGCAAGCGCAACCTTTCAGCGTTGAGCCGAAATGCTCGAAATGGTGAATCTCGCCGCCTGACGGAGCGACGCGAACGCGCGGCCGATGTCTTCAGGAGACTGGCGATTTGTATGTGTTATAGGTCAAAAAAACATTGGAAAAACGGCTTTTTTCACCCGCCATCCGCTTTATGTCAGTCGATATCGGACAAAGCCGAAGCACACTGAAATACCGTGTCTGCAATAAACGTTCGACAGTCGCAATTAATGCCTCGTGCGCAGCTTATCTGCCTCCAATCGGCGGGTAATCAAGTGGATCAGATAGGTGGCGAATTCCGGGTCCTGGTAATAAAGTCGCATCGCGTCGGTCGACGAGACCACCAGCAACTCGCATTCGCTCTTGCAACGCGCCGTGCACGTGCGCCGATGGTCGGGAGAGAAGAGCCCGATTTCGCCCAGTATCGTGCCCTGCCCCACCTCGATGCCGATCTCCTCGAGCATGACCGTTCCGTGCACCACGTAGTAAAGCGCATCGCTTCGGTCATCTTTGTGAAAGAGGACGTGGCCGGATTGAAAACGGGTGGGCGTCGTATAAGTCAGCAGCCGACTGATCGAAAGCTGGCCGTCCAGCGCCTGGTGAAGTTGCACATCGCCGACCTTCTGCAACCGCGCCGCGGCAACGCTCGCCTGCCCCCGACTTCCGACCTTGAGTGCTTTGTACACCGTATATAAGTGCACTTTTACGGTGCCTTCCGTAATGTTCAACTGTCGCGCGATTGACTTGTTCGAATCGCCGCGCGCCGCGAGCGCCAGCACCTGCAGTTGGCGAGGCGTCAGAAAGTGGGGATTGGGATCGGCCGCGACGGCGGACCTTTGCAGCGCGTCGGTGGAAGCGGTAGCGGCGGTGGCCGCCGACCAGCGAATGGCCGACGGCAGATACCGCCCGCCGGCAACGAGGAGGCGCAGTGCATCGACCAGTGCATTGCTCGACTCCGATTTACCCAGGTGACCTGCAACGCCTGCCGAGATGAATTGCTCGACGGCCTGAGGATCGACCGAGGTCAGCAGCGCAAGCACCGGCACGTTCGGTGCACCGCGATGAGAAGCGCTTGCGGTAGTGAGCGCCTCCGGCAGATAGTCACCGTCGAGCACGAGTACGTCGACCGTTTGCCCGCTATCGATAGGGCTCAACGTGTAGTCGGCGCATTTCACTTCGGCGCCGTCGGCCACCTCGCCGAGCAGACGTGCGACGCCATCGCGAAACAAACCTGCGGGCGCAATGAAAAGGATCAGCATGAGCCGTGCGCGCCAGACGTGGCGCCTCGGACTGATCGACCTCTCTTCACGACAGCGAGGCAAGCATGATCGACAATCTTTTGATGTGAGCCCTGAACGCGTCGCTCGCTTCCCGATCGGTTGTCGGATTCAGGTGCGAAGTCCCCGCGAGTTCGACCTGCTCATGAAAATCGTTGGCGACCGCGCGTCTGATGTCCGGTGGTAACGACCGTACGATGGAGACCAGTAAAGCCTCTTCGGCGTGAATCATGCCCAGAATCGAATGAGTGTCCATGGAAGAATCCCCGTTGAAGGCGTCGTAAGTACACTCTAGTACACGCCGGTCAATCGTTTCAGGCTACCTGGGAGGTTTCCTACTGATGGCCTCGGACAGTAAGCGAGTATCACCGCCCGGCATCGTTACGGGGCGCGTAAGGCACCCTTTCCTCCTCGTACAACCGATAGATGAGTTCAAGCAGTTCCCGAAGGTCCCGCGACTCGTCGAGCATTCGCGTGCTCATGATGATTGGGGAAACCAGAGTGGGGTCGTCCAGTTCCTTGTAACTCACGTCGTCTCGCTTCAGGCCATACACGCTACTCGGAACGACAGCAATTCCTTCCCCCGCTGCGACCAGGCCTAGCGCAATCTGCAACTCCCGTACTTCATATATCCGGCGAGGCTTGAGACCACGGTCTGCGAATGCCGACAGCACCTGGTCTGCATAACTGGGCCGCGGCGCCTTGGGGAAAATAATCAGCGTCTCGTTGATCAGGTCGCTGAGCGCGAGGACGGGCTTGCCCAATGAGAGTGCATGGCCCTCCGGGAACGCAACAATCATCTTCTCCTCGCGAAGAATCACCCGGCGGATGTTTGCGTCCTCATGGCGGATACGGCCGAACCCGACATCGATCTGGCCGTCTTTCAGCGCGCGAATCTGGTCCATCGTCGACATCTCATGGAGGCTGAGTTCGACGGTCGTGTTCTCGTCGCGAAAGCGCCGGATGATTTTTGGCAGCATGCCGTACAACGTCGAACCCACGAAACCGACAGAGAGGCTGCGCTCGATGTTGCCCACACGCCGCGTCATTGATTCGAGTTCGGACGTCTGAGCCAGCAACTGGACGGCATGAGCATAGAAAAACTTGCCCGTCTCCGTTAGCTTCAACGGGCGCGAGTCGCGCTGGAATAACTGCACCTCGAGAATCTCTTCAAGTTGCTGTATCTGACGGCTCAAAGGCGGTTGGGCCATGTTCAGCCGCTGCGCCGCGCGCGTGAAATTACGTTCCTCGGCTACGGCGACGAAATAGCGAAGATGGCGCAGCTCCATTTCAATACCTTGTAGATATAGACCAATACTAAATCAGTGTTGGACGAGGCCTTCCGGCGTCCACTATTCTGCATTCACACTCTGTTTCAGCACCAATTATACCTTTCAAGCATATCCAAGAGGGTGCTAAACCAAGGGTTTACCCCCAAATAAAATAGAGATTCAGGAGCAGACATGAGCGTCAAAGTGTTTGATACGAAGGAAGCGCAGGACCTGTTAAAGGCTGCTGCCAACGTCGGTAGCCAGGACGGCAGTGCTCGCGCCAGGCAGATTGTCCATCGCCTGCTGGGCGATTTGTTCAAGGCCATCGACGACCTTGACATGACGCCCGACGAAATCTGGGCCGGCGTTCACTATTTCAACAAGCTCGGCCAGGACGGCGAAGCGGCGTTGCTTGCCGCTGGTCTCGGTCTGGAGAAGTATCTCGACATTCGCATGGATGCAGAGGACAAGGCTGCTGAAATCACCGGCGGCACGCCGCGCACTATCGAAGGTCCGCTGTATGTCGCCGGCGCGCCGGTGCGCGATGGCGTGTCCAGGATCGACGTCAATCCCGATCCGGATGCAGGCCCACTCGTCATCCGCGGCACCGTGACCGGCCCGGACGGCAAACCCGTCGCAGGCGCAGTGGTCGAATGCTGGCACGCTAATTCAAAGGGCTTCTATTCGCACTTCGACCCGACCGGCGCGCAGAGCGAGTTCAACCTGCGCGGAGCGGTCAGCACGGGTGCCGACGGTAAGTACGAATTCCGTACGCTCATGCCGGTAGGCTACGGGTGCCCGCCGCAGGGCGCGACCCAGCAATTGTTGAACGTGCTCGCCCGCCATGGCAACCGTCCGGCGCATGTGCACTTCTTCGTCACCAGCGACAAGTACCGCAAGCTGACGACGCAAATCAATATCGAGGGCGACCCGCTGATCTGGGATGACTTCGCCTACGCGACCCGCGAGGATCTGATTCCGCATGTCGTCGAAAAGACCGGCGGCACTGCGTTGGGTATGACGGCTGACGCGTACAAGGAAATCGAGTTCAACATCGAGTTGACTCCGCTGGTTCAAGGCAAGGATAACCAGGTCGTCCATCGTCTGCGTGCGTCTGCTATCGCCTGACCGCTGAACGCGGCAGCTACGTCGTACCACTGCTGCCGCTCAATCCTTCGCAAGAATCTTTCGACACCGATGCGCGTGCTCCATCACCTGGCGCACGCGTAGGGAGAGCACTCATGTCTGCAATTATCGACAAAGCCTCGCAACTGGATGAACTGCTGCATACCGCCGTTCAGGACGACAAGCAAAACGGTGTATTCCGTTGCCGCCGCGATATTTTCACCAACGCTGATCTGTTTGAGCTCGAGATGAAACACATCTTCGAGAGCAATTGGGTGTACCTGGCTCACGAAAGCCAGATTCCCGACAACAACGACTACTACACCACCTGGATTGGCCGCCAGCCCATCGTGATCACTCGCGACAAAAGCGGAGAACTGCACGCGGTCATTAACGCCTGCGCGCACAAAGGCGCCATGCTTTGCCGGAAAAAGCACGGCAACAAAGGCACTTTCACCTGTCCGTTCCACGGCTGGAGTTTCGCCAACACCGGCAAGCTCCTGAAAGTGAAGGACGTGAAGACCACTGAATACCCGGTGCAGTTCAATACCAACGGCTCGCACGACCTGAAAAAAATCGCGCGCTTCCAGAGCTACCGCGGCTTCCTGTTCGGCAGCCTCAACGCGGACGCGATGCCGCTGGAGGACTACCTCGGCGAGACCAAGGTCATCATCGACCAGATCGTCGACCAGGCCGCGAACGGGTTGGAAGTGTTGCGAGGCAACTCCTCGTACATCTACGACGGCAACTGGAAGATGCAGATGGAGAACGGCTGCGATGGCTACCACGTCAGCACCGTGCACTGGAACTATGCCGCGACGATGGACCGCCGCAAGGTCGATGGCACGAAGGCTGTGGATGCGAACAGCTGGAGCAAGTCGGTAGCCGGCGTGTACGGCTTCGACCACGGCCACATTCTGTTGTGGACCAAGACGATGAACCCTGAAGTGCGACCGGTTTATCAATACCGCGAGGAAATCAAGGCACGCGTCGGCGAAGTGAAGGCGGATTTCATCGTCAACCAGACTCGAAACCTGTGCCTGTATCCGAACGTGTTCCTGATGGACCAGTTCAGCACCCAGATTCGCGTGGTCCGCCCGTTGAGCGTAGACAAGACCGAAGTCACCATCTTCTGCTTTGCCCCCAAGGGCGAGAGCGCAGCCGACCGCGCTACCCGCATTCGCCAATACGAGGATTTCTTCAACGTCACGGGAATGGGCACCGCAGATGACCTTGAAGAGTTCCGCGCGTGCCAAGCTGGCTATGCCGGCACCACGGCGATGTGGAACGACCTTTCGCGCGGCGCGCCGTTGTGGGTCGAAGGTCCCGACGCGAACGCGAAAAGCATGGGCATGAAGCCGCTCATCTCGGGCGAGCGCAGCGAAGACGAAGGCCTGTTTGTGTGCCAGCACGAATACTGGGTTCAGGTGATGCGCGACGCACTGAAACAAGAACGCGAGGAGGCCGTGGCATGAGCTTCGACTACCCAAAAATCTGCGCCACGCTGTACCGCGAAGCGCGCCTGCTCGACGACCGCCAGTGGGACGAATGGCTCGCCTGCTATGCCGAGGACGTCACCTACTGGATGCCGGCGTGGGACGACGACGACCAGCTCACCGATGATCACGAGAGTCAGATTTCGCTGATGTATTACCCGGACCGTGGCGGCCTGGAAGACCGGGTGTTCCGCATCAAGACCGAACGCAGTAGTGCGTCGATGCCCGAACCGAGAACCAGTCACAACGTCACCAATGTAGAAGTGCTGGCCGAACGCGGCAATGAAGTGGACGTGCGCTACAACTTCGACACGCTCAGCCACCGCTACAGAATCAACGATCATTTTTTCGGCACGATGTTCGTTACTTTGCGAAAGGTCGACGATGCCCTGTTGATTGCCAGCAAGAAAATTGTGCTGAAGAACGATTACATCCGCCAGGTACTCGACATTTACCACGTTTGATGTCGAGCCCCGGGAGGAAACTGGAAGTAGAGGAGACAACATGTCCAGCTACAACATTGCACTGAACTTCGAAGACGGCGTGACCCGCTTCGTCGCATGCAAGCCGGGCGAGAAGGTGCTTGATGCCGCCTTTCGCGCGAAAATCAACCTGCCAATGGATTGCTCCGATGGCGTGTGCGGTACCTGCAAGTGCCGCGCCGAGAGCGGCAACTATGATCTTGGCGACGATTACATCGAAGACGCGCTGAGCGACGACGAGAAAGACAGTGGCCTTGTACTCACCTGCCAGATGGTGCCGCAAAGCGATTGTGTGATTGCCGTGCCGGCCTCTTCCACTGCGTGCAAGACTGAACAGAGCCGGTTCGCCGCGACGGTATCGAAGGTGGAGCCGCACAACGATGCGGCCGTCGTGCTCGAACTGGACGTGGATGCGACCGCGCCGGCATTCCTGCCGGGTCAGTACGTCAACATCGATGTTCCCGGCAGCGGCCAGCATCGTTCGTATTCTTTCTCATCGGCGCCGGGGCAATCGAAAGTCAGTTTTCTGATCAAGCGGATTCCCGGTGGCGTGATGAGCACCTGGCTCGATTCCGCGCAGCCTGGCAACAAGCTGGAGCTGACCGGGCCGCTCGGTAGTTTCTATCTGCGCGCAGCAGAACGGCCGTTGCTGTTCCTCGCTGGCGGCACGGGCCTGGCGCCGTTCCTGTCGATGCTGGAAGTACTGGTGCGTGCCGATTCGCAGCAGAAGGTCCACCTGATTTATGGCGTGACCCGGGGCCTCGATCTAGTGCAGGTCGATGCAATCGAAGCGTACCTGGCGAAGTTGCCGAATTTCACCTACGCCACCGTCGTGGCCGACACGGATTCGACTCATCCCCGCAAAGGTTGGGTGACGCAGCACATGCCGGCCGAGGCCTTGAATGATGGTGATGTCGACGTTTATTTGTGCGGGCCGCCACCGATGGTCGATGCAGTGCGTAAGCATTTCGACGACAACGGCGTGAAGCCCAACAGCTTCCACTACGAGAAGTTCACTCCTAACGCAGCACCGAGGACCGCATGAGCACGCAACGATTTGCCGGCAAGGTCATGGTCGTCACTGGCGCGGCACAGGGTATTGGTCGCGCCGTAGCGCTTCGTGCGGCCGCGGAGGGCGGCAAGGTGCTGTTCGTCGACCGCGCGGAGTTCGTCTCTGAAGTTGCTGCTGAAGCAGGTGGCGCGGAGACGGCAGGCTTCGTCGCCGACCTCGAGACGTACGAAGGCGCGGCATCGGCGATGGCTTTTGCAGTGCGCAAGTTTGGCGGCATCGACATACTGATCAATGGCGTCGGTGGCGCGATTCGCATGCGTCCATTCGCCGAGTTCGAACCTGAGCAAATTGACGCGGAAATTCGCCGTTCACTCATGCCCACGCTGTATGCCTGCCATGCTGTGTTGCCGCACCTGCTCACGCGTGGCGGTGGGACCATCGTCAACGTCTCATCGAATGCCACGCGCGGTATCCGCCGCGTACCGTATTCGGCGGCCAAGGGCGGTGTCAACGCGATCACGCAGTCACTGGCGATGGAGTACGCGGAGCACAACATCCGTGTGGTCGCCACCGCGCCGGGCGGGACCGACGCACCGCCGCGACGCGTCCCTCGCAATACCGCCGGCGACAGCGAGCAGGAAAAGATCTGGATGGGCGACGCGGTGAGGCAGGTCACTGAATCAACCTTTCTCAAGCGCTACGGCAGCATCGACGAACAGGCCGCGCCGATTCTGTTCCTCGCTTCAGACGAGGCAAGCTATATCACGGGCACGGTGTTGCCAGTAGCCGGCGGTGACACCGGCTAAGCCGATTCAAGCTGCGCCCCTCTCCTCCCTGAACAGGTAAAGCGCCTCCTGTATGGGCCGGTCGGAGAAAGAGAACAAGACGCTGTCCTCGTCTGCCTCGTGCTGGACGTGATGCCACGACGGGACGACGAAGATATCCCGCTTGCTCCACTCCACGACAACGTCGCCTCCAATCCGGCTACGGCCCCTCCCTTCGATCGGCACAAAGACGGTCGCGTCGGTTGAGCGATATGCTTCCGTCGAAAACCCCCTTGGCAACAACTGCATGAAAGTAGCCATTGTCGCCATCGCATACTTCCCATTGTTTGGGTTGACGTATCGCATCTTCAATCCATGGCAGGGATCCCAGTGCGATCGATACGATCAGCGTAATTGCAATGCTCGCCACGACCAAGGAGATTCCGCTGCCTGCAAGCAGCGTGAAGCAGGTCACAGCGATGAACGCGCTCACCATGTATATATCGCCGTGAGCGAAGTTGATCATGCCGATAATGCCGTAGACCATCGTGTAGCCGATCGCGATCAGGCCGTAGACGGCGCCCAAGGTCAGCCCATTAATTAGTTGTTGCAGTGCCTGGCTCATGTCCTCTCCGGTGAATCTGCTGCAGAGGCAGCGCAATAGAGCGACGCACCGCCTCTTTCCTCGCTACAAAGACTGGACAGGACGCGTCACTTCACATAGTCGTAGTTGTTGCCTTTCCACCGGTAGACCACATAGCCGGGACTCTTCAGATCGCCTTTCGCGTCGAAGTCCACCTGGCCGACTACCGTACTGAACGATGCGTTGTGAAGCTGTTTCACGATCGCCGCATAGTCCGTGGAGTTGGCCTTCTTCGCGGCCTCTGCGAAAACCTGCATCGCGGCATACGAGTACAGCATGTAGCCTTCCGGCTCGATCTTCTGCGCGCGAAAGGCCGCCACCACCTTTGCAGCTGCGGCGCTCCTACGCGGGTCGGGCGGAAAGGTGAACAGAACCTTGTTGATTTCCGGCCCTGCTGCAGTCACCAGTTCATTATTCGTCGGCGTGTCGCCGCCGAGCACCGTCAGGTTGAGCCCTGCCTGCGCCGCCTGCCGCAGAATCAACGCAACTTCCTGGTAGTAACCGCCGTAAGCAAGAATCTGAATGCCGTTCGCCTTCAGTTTGCTGATCAAACCGGAGTAGTCCTTTTCACCGGCCGTGATCGACTGGCGCAGCGCCACGGGTGCCTGCTTCGCCGCCAGATCTTTTGCAATTTCGTCCGCCAGACCGCCGCCATACGCCGTCTTGTCATCAATGACGGCGATTTTCTTGCCCTTGAAGTTTGCAGCGATATAGTCGGCCGCAACCTGTCCCTGCTGGTCGTCCCTGCCCGTGATACGGAAGATTCCCTTGATACCGCGTTCCGTGATTTTGGGGTTGGTCGACACAGTGACTTGTGGGATCTGCGCGTCGTTGTAGACGTCGGATGCCGGCAACGTGGAACAGGAGCACCAGTGGCCATCGACGAACGCCACCTTCTTGTTGACGAAACTGTTGGCAACGGAAACCGCCTGCTTGGGATCGCAGACGTCATCACCGACGACCAGGTCGAGCTGCTGCCCGAGCAAACCACCTGCCGCGTTGATATCTTTGACAGCCTGTTCCGCGCCTTTGCGAAACTGGTCTCCCCCCGACGCGTGCTCCCCCGTCATCGGACCCGCCACTCCCACCACAACGCTTGCGTCCGCCGTGGCCGAGCAGGCCAGAGCCATTCCGCCCATGCTGAGTGCCGCACCTAATTTAACCAATCCTTTCCGGCCGTTCATAACCATCTCCAAGAGCAGGCTTCGATGCAGGAACGAACAGGTCTCGGCTATCGTTCCTGAGTGTCGCCTCGTGTTCGTTCACGAGGTAGAACCCAGGTTGCCGACGCCAAAAACAGCTTGGAATTTGATTGTTCGAAAGCGGGGATTAGGTGCAGCCTAAAGATGCGGAATACCGCGCTGTGTACGCGGCAAAACGCACAATTCAGCGGTTCGACCAGAGACATGACCGAGTAAACGACTAGTCGGCAAACTACGCGTATTTATCGCCGACAGTGCTGCGGATATGATTGTGGAATTTACCAATACAATCCCCTCTATGGCACATGCACCCGACTCCCTCTTCGCCGAACGCATTCGCGCCAGCTTCATGCGCCAGAATGCGATGACATTGATCCAGGCAACTCTGCCCGTGATTGAACACGGCCACACCGAAATTCACCTACCAGTCTGGAGTGGTGTCGAGCAGCAGCACGGCTTCGTACATGGCGGCGTGGTGGGCATGATTGCCGACTCCGCAGGCGGCTACGCTGCGATGACCTTGGTGCCGGCCAGTGCGTCTGTATTGACTGTCGAATACAAGATGAATCTGGTCGCTCCGGCCGACGGCGAAATCCTGATCGCCCGTGGCCAGGTTGTCCGCCCCGGCCGTACGCTAATCGTCACTCAGGCAGAGGTATTCGCAGTCAAAGACGGCCATGAAACGCTTTGTGCACTGATGCAACAAACGATCATGGTGATGCACGACAAGGTGGAGAAGTAGGACCCGGTGGACCGGTGGGACAGCTTTTTTCCGTCGCCAACCACAAGACCTAGAGATGCCTGCAAAGCCTTGCAGAGGCTAGCTTTTCTGTAGAATTTTATATCGAGGAAATTTAACCCTCATTCCCACTCGATTATCAATCCGAGGCCGGAGGCTCGCTCATCGCCACAACCGAACGACTGATTGTGGCGATGACGCTACGGTGTCACAGGCCGCCGCATCAATGCATATGCTGGCCGCCGTTGATAGCAATATTGGACCCGGTCACAAAACCTGCATCGTCCGAGCACAAATACCTGACAAGGGCCGCGACTTCATCGGGCTTGCCCAGACGACCGGCTGGAATCTGCGGCAGGATCTTTGTGTCCAGAATCTCCTGCGAAATCGCAGTGACCATCTTCGTGGCAAGATAGCCTGGCGAAACCGTGTTGACGGTCACGCCTTTGCGCGCGACCTCCAGCGCCGGTGATTTGGTGAAGCCGTGCATGCCAGCCTTCGCCGCGGCGTAATTGGTCTGGCCGACAGAGCCTTTCGAACCGTTGACGGACGAGATGTTGATGATTCGCCCCCAGCCGCGCGCGACCATGTCTTCGCACAACGGCTTGGTCATAGAACACCGAGTCCAGATTGGTGCGAATCACTGCGTCCCAGTTGACCTTGTCCATCTTCCTGAGTGTCATGTCCTGCGTGATCCCGGCATTGTTCACCAAAATGTCGACGGAACCGACTTCAGCCTGAATTCTTGCTACACAGCGCTGGCATGAGTCATAGTCGGCCACATCGACGGAATATGCGCGAAAATTGCGACCCTGAGATTCCATGCCGGCCAGCCAGTCGGCTGAACCAGTATTGATCGTCGAGTGCGTTACTACGACGGCATAGCCGGCGTCATGCAGTTTCGTGCTGATCACTTCTCCAAGTCCGCCCATGCCACCCGTTACTACAGCGATTCGCTTCGTCATCCTTTCCACCCGTGATCGTAGTATCTGCGAGGATCAAGAATACCCAACGGCCGTCCCGCACAACCCGCCATTGGATTGCAACCATGCGTCGCCTCCTCCCAGATTGCAGAGAATGATGGCTCCGGCATTGATCGAACTGCGTGGCTTTTTTTTGTAGGCTTCTGGTATTGCGCGAATGAAGTTTGATACACGGGCGCGCGACACTCACTGGCCGCGCGCCGCAACGGTCTCTCTCAGGTTCAGCATTTTATGGTCCGAAGAATCGATGCATGCCGGTCAAGCAAGCATGCGAAACGATTATTTCAGCGAAATCTGGCGATCACAAGTAGGCACCTGCCGGTTTCATACTTTCGCCATAGAAACTAATTGCTACGACCGGCCTTGCGCCGACGACACAGTGCACAGAAACGAGCAGAAGACGTAGCGAATGAAGACGGCAGTTCGATACCCGCAAGGTCGAAGCCTGACGCATGGATCATGTGTTCGGGGCAGTCTCCTATGACGATTGCCAGACGCCGTCGGCAGCGTGAATGCCATTTTCTAGTCCACCTGTTTTGCACACAACTGTTTTGCGAAAAAGTCACTTTTGCAACGCTCAATCGCCCGTTGTTGTCCGACTCGGCACACTAGTCCTCCTGAACAATTGGTAATAAAAAACGCTGACGATTTGACGTTCATCGAAAGTGACGCTCGTGCGCCTCTGTCCGGTTCTTGCCAGGCATCACTCTGTCCAGCAACGACAAGGTATTCCCGATATGTGCGGGCAAAGCGAAATGAGCTTACCCGGCATCCATACGTGCCTGACGTTTCATTTGTCCTTCAGCAGAACTTCCGAGCTTTGTGTACATTCGCGCTTGGGTTGCGTTGCGGCGCATCGGCACCTGTCCCAAGGCAGAGCTCCTCGTTTCGCATACAGGCACACGGCTACGGGTCATCGCACGCCGCGCTAGCCTCCACCAAAGACTCTTACGTTTTACCCCAAGCTCTGGAATTCTCATGCTCGGCCTAGTCCGTATCGCCCTTCGGCGACCCTACACCTTCGTAGTCCTGGCGATCTTCATCCTCATCATCGGTCCTTTGTCCGCGATGAGGACGCCAACCGACATCTTTCCGGATATCAGGATTCCCGTGATCAGCGTCGTGTGGCAGTACACGGGTCTGCCGCCGGACCAGATGGTCGGCCGCATCACCTCGCCATTCGAACGCACGCTGACGACTACTGTGAACGACGTCGAGCATATCGAGGCAGAATCGGTCGCCGGCTTCGGGATCATCAAGATCTTCTTCCAGCCGGGGGTGAATATCAGCACGGCGAACGCGCAGGTAACTTCGGTCGCGCAAACTCAATTGCGGCAGTTGCCTGCCGGTACGACGCCTCCTCTGATCCTGAACTACAACGCGTCGACCGTACCGATCATCCAGTTGGCGCTGTCTGGCAAAGGACTCTCTGAACAGAACCTCGGTGACCTGGGGCTGAATGCGGTGCGCCCGGTTCTCACAACGGTCGCAGGCGCGGCAATTCCCTACCCGTTCGGCGGCAAGACACGTCAGGTACAGATCGACGTCGATCCGGCGGCGCTCCAGGCGCGCGGCTTATCCGCGCAGGACGTCGCCAATGCGCTTGCCGGCCAGAACCTGATTACACCGGTCGGCACTGAAAAGATCGGTGACTACGAGTACACGCTGCAACTGAACAATGCGCCGTCGGAAATCAAAGCCTTGGGCGATCTGCCGGTCAAGGCAGCCAATGGCACCACCGTCTACATTCGTGACATTGCGAATGTGCGCGACGGCAGCCCGCCGCAGACCAATATCGTGCATGTCGACGGCCGGCGCTCGGTACTGATGTCCGTACTCAAGAACGGTTCGGTTTCGACGCTCGGCATCATCTCCGGCATCAAGCAGCGGCTTGCTGCAGGGAAAGCGTCGTGGCCCGATAACCTGCAGATCGAACCCATCGGCGACCAGTCGCTGTTCGTACGGGCGGCCATCACCGGCGTGGCGCGCGAGGGTGTGATCGCGGCCGTGCTGACGAGCCTCATGATCCTGCTGTTCCTGGGTAGCTGGCGCTCGACGATCATCATCGCAACCTCAATCCCACTCGCCATCCTCGGCTCCATCGCGACGCTATCCGCGCTCGGCGAGACGTTGAACATCATGACGCTCGGCGGTCTTGCATTGGCGGTGGGGATTCTGGTCGACGATGCCACGGTGACGATCGAAAACATCAACTGGCACCTCGAGCACGGCAAGGAAGTGGAGACGGCCATTCTCGACGGCGCCGCGCAGATCGTCACGCCGGCATTCGTCTCGCTGCTGTGTATCTGCATCGTGTTCGTGCCGATGTTCTTCCTGAGCGGGGTTGCACGCTTCCTGTTCGTGCCGATGGCTGAAGCAGTGATCTTCGCGATGATCTCGTCGTTCATCCTGTCGCGAACCCTTGTGCCGACGATGGCGAAATACCTGCTGAAACAGCATGTAAAGGGCGAGCACGCCCAGGAAACCAAAAACCCCGGTCCGCTTGGGCGTTTCCAGCGCGGCTTCGAAGCGCGCTTTGAAAAGGTGCGTAGCGCCTACCGTGGGTTGCTCGAACTCGCGCTGACCCACCGGCGTCCGTTCGTCAGTGGCTTCCTCGGCTTCGTCGCCCTCTCGTTCGCGCTGGTGCCGTTCCTCGGCCGCAACTTCTTCCCTTCGGTCGATTCCGGACAAATCCTGATGCATGTGCGCGCACCAGTCGGCGTTCGCGTTGAAAAGACCGCGCAGATTTTTGCGGATGTCGAAGGCGCGATCCGCCAGACCGTCCCGCCGGCGGATCTCGGCACCGTGGTCGACAACATGGGTCTGCCGGTCAGCGGCATCAATACCGCGTACAACAACACCGGTACGGTCGGCTCGCAGGACGGTGACATCCAGATCGCGCTAAACGAAGGCCATCGTCCAACCGAAGAGTATGTTCGCCTGATGCGCGAGAGATTGCCGCGGGAATTCCCGGGCGTCACGTTTTCGTTCCCGCCGGCGGACATCATCAGTCAGATCCTGAACTTCGGCTCGCCGGCGCCGATCGACCTGCAGATTCGCGGCAATAATCTGAAAGCCGACTACGCGTACGCGGACCGTCTGCTGCGCCAGGTTCGCGATGTTCCGGGCGTGGTCGACGCGCGGATTGCGCAGTCGCAAGGCAACCCGACTTTCAACGTCGATGTCGACCGCACACAAGCGCAATTGCTCGGCATCACCGAGCGCGACGTGACGAACAGCATGGTGGTGAACCTCGCGGGTTCCAGCCAGGTCGCGCCCACGTTCTGGCTGAACAACGCGAACGGCGTGTCTTATCCGATCGTGATGCAAACGCCGCAATACAGCCTCGATTCGCTCGCCGCACTGCAAAATCTTCCGATCACGGCCAGCGGCGGAAGCACCGCCCAGATCCTCGGCGGCCTGGCGACAGTCGAACGCACCAGCAGCAACGAGGTTGTCAGCCAGTACAACATCCAGCCCATGGTCGAGATCTTCGCGACCACCCAGGGCCGCGACCTCGGCGCGGTGGCATCCGATATCCAGCGTATCGTGCACGACAACGCCGGCACCTTGCCCAAGGGCTCGGCCGTCGCGCTGCTGGGTCAGGTGCAGACAATGAACAGCGCCTTTGCCGGTATGTTGTTCGGCCTGCTTGGTGCGGTGGTGCTGATCTATCTGCTGATCGTGATCAATTTCCAGTCGTGGGCCGACCCCTTCGTGATCGTAAGCGCGTTGCCTGCCGCGTTGGCAGGGATCGCCTGGATGCTGTTCGCGACCCACACGACGCTCTCTGTACCCGCATTGACCGGTGCGATCATGTGCATGGGGGTGGCGACGGCCAACTCGATTCTGGTCGTCAGTTTCTGCCGCGAACGTTTTGCCGTACACGGCGACCCGTTCAAGGCCGCCCTCGAAGCAGGCTTTACGCGTTTTCGCCCTGTGCTCATGACCGCGCTCTCCATGATCATCGGCATGGCGCCGATGGCGCTCGCCCTCGGCGAAGGTGGTGAGCAAAACGCGCCGCTTGGCCGCGCCGTGATCGGCGGTCTGCTGTTTGCGACCACCGCTTCGCTGTTCCTCGTCCCCGTCATTTTTTGTATCGTGCACGCGCGCCCCGGGCGCGCGGCTACCCCGGCATCCGTCTCGGGAGGTCCTGCTCATGTCGTCTGAATCTGTTTTTCCCACTAATACACCGTCGCGCCGCCCGCTTCTGGTAGCAGGCGTGGTCGGCCTGCTGGTCGCCTTAGGCATCGTCGCTGCCGGGCTCACACTGCGAGCCGCCGATGCCCGCAAGCTGAAAACCTGGACCGACGCCCAGGCCGTGCCGACCGTCAACCTGATCCAGCCCTTGCGCGACGCCAACGGTCCCTCGCTGCAACTGCCCGGCCGTCTCGAAGCGTTTACGCGCGCGCCGATTTTCGCGCAGGTCAGCGGCTATCTGAAATCATGGAGTGTCGATATCGGTGCGCCGGTCAAAGCGGGCCAGGTACTCGCCGAAATCGAAACGCCCGAGCTTGACCAGCAGCTATTGCAAGCGCGCGCGGATCTCCAGAGTGCGCAGGCGAACGCTTTAGTTGCAGGTACCACGGCCAAGCGCTGGGAAGCGCTAAGAGGCACGGATTCCGTCGCCCAGCAGGATGTCGACCAACGCACCGCTGACTACACCGCCAAGGAGGCGATCGTAGCGGCCGCGAAGGCCAACGTCGACCGCCTCGTCGCCACCAAGGCCTTCGCGCGCATCGTCGCGCCATTCGACGGCGTGGTGACCGCCCGCGATACCGACGTCGGCGCGTTGGTCAACGCCGGCAGCGGCGGGGTAGGACAGGAGCTGTTCGCGGTCTCCGACGTCAAGCAGTTACGCGTGTATGTCCAGGTGCCGCAGAATTACGCACCGACGATACACGACGGCACGACCGCCATCCTGACCGTCCCCGAGTATCCCGACCAGCAGTTCACTGCGCGCGTGGTTGCAGCGGCAGACTCGGTCAATTCGAGTTCGGGAACGACGCTGGTTCAACTGCTGGTTGACAACTCAAACGGCAAGCTGCTGCCGGGTGGGTTCGCCAGCCTGAAATTCACGTTGCCCGCCTCCGCCGATTCGCTCCGTGTACCGGCCAGCGCCCTCGTCTTCGATAGCCGCGGCGTCGTGGTCGCCACGCTTGGCGCGAACGGTCACGTGCTGTTCAAGCAGGTGAAGATCAACCGCGACCTGGGTGACTCAGTGGAGATCGGCTCAGGGCTCGCCGCAACCGATCGCGTGATCGATACACCGCCCGACGGACTCGCTGATGGCGACAACGTGCAAGTTGCGACGGCGACCGACAAGAAGGCAGCGGCACATGGTTAAGTATGGACTTCCGGCGCTTCTCGCGAGCGTCGTCGCGCTCTGCGCCTGCTCGCTCGCGCCGCAATATCAGGTCCCGCCGACGCCGATCGCTGCGCAATACAAGACGGTTGGCCCGTGGACCACGGCACAGCCCGCCGACCGGATAGACCGCAACGGCTGGTGGAAGATGTATGGCGACGCACAGCTCGACGATCTCGAAACGCGCCTGCTGGCAAGCAACACCGATTTGCGCGCGGCATACGCACACTATGCGCAAGCGCAGGCTTTCGTGGCGCAGGTCGAGTCGGGACTGTACCCGTCGATCAGTGCGAGCGCCGTGCCGCAGCGCGATCGCCAGTCCGACAGCCGGCCGTTGCGCGTGGGCGGCCCGAACGACTACAACTCCGTCACGCTTGGCGGCGAAATCAACTACGACCTCGACCTCTGGGGTCGCGTGCGCGACTCTGTGGTGGCCGGCAAGGACGAGGCGCAGGCGACCAAGGCCAATCTGGCCTCGGTCAGGCTAAGCCTGCAGGTCGAGCTGGCGGACAGTTACCTCCGCTTGCGCGGCCTCGACCAGCAAACCGAGCTGTTGAACGAGACTGTCGTGGCGTATGCGAAGGCCCTGCAACTCACGCAAACGTTGCATAACAGTGGGATCGTGTCGGGCCTCGACGTTTCCCGAGCGCAAACGCAACTTTCATCGGCGAAGTCGCAGCTGTCGCAGAACCTGGCGCAACGGGCTCTGATTGAACACGCGATCGCGGTCCTGGTTGGAGCCTCCGCGTCCGAATTCAGCCTGCCGCCCCAGACCGCCGCCATCGCGTTGCCGGCGATTCCGACCGGCCTGCCCTCGACGCTGTTGCAGCGACGTCCCGACGTCGCTGCAGCAGAACGCCGGGTGGCCGAGGCCAACGCGAAAATTGGCGTCGCGCGGGCGGCTTACTTCCCGGACATCATGCTCAGCTTGCAGGGTGGTGTGCAAAGCGCAGCCTACGCCGGCCTGGTGAGCGCGCCCAATCTGTTCTGGGCGGTCGGCCCGCAGCTTGTGCAGTACGTGTTCGACGGCGGCTACCGTCGTGCGCAACTCGATTCCGCCAAGGCCGCAACCGAAGAAGCGGGAGAACGTTACCGCGGCGTGGTGCTGTCTGCATTCCAGCAGGTTGAAGACAACCTTGCCCTGCTGTCGTATCTCGGCACTGCGCTTGGCGAGCAACGGGATGCAGCAAACGCCGCCCAGTACTCGGTCGACCTCGCGTTACGCCAATATCGCCAAGGCACAGTGGGCTACCTCGATGTCGTGCAGGCGCAGACCGTCGCACTCGAGGCGCAACGCAGCGTGCTCGATATCCAGACACGCCAGCTAAGCGCGAATGTCCAACTCCTGCATGCGCTCGGCGGTGGATGGTCGAGCGATGAACTCGCTCAAGCGGCTGCAGCGCCCGCACTCGTCGCGACAGCAATGGAGCGCCGCGCTAATTGAACACCGCTGCACGGCACGGGAGAAGCGTGGGTTCTGGCGCAAATAACGAGTCGAGTCGGTAACCAGTCGCGCGCTGTTCGAAACGTCGAATGCCGCTCACCGCGAGCGGCATCGCCCCCATTGCGCTCAGCAGCCGTGAAGCGCCTTGCTCAAGCCGGCATCGGACAACGCGCAAAGCGCCACCGCCGACCAGTCATGCTCGGCGCCGAGCCCTTGCGAGCGCAACGTCAGGAACCGGTCGTGGACGAGACTTGCCAGCGGCAGCGGAACGCCAAGTGCCTCAGCGGCTGCCAGCATCAGGCGGTTGTCCTTCTGGCCAAGCGGCAACGAGAAGCCAGGCGGCTGGAATTGCTGCGATGCAATCAGCGAACCGTAGATCTTGTATGGCGGCGCATTGAAGTTTGCGCTCGTCAACAGCTCGACCAGACGCATCGGATCGATGCCGGCCTTGCCCGCTACGGCACAGGCTTCGCCCAGCGTTTCGATGATCACGGACAGCATGAAATTGCCGATCAGCTTCACCAGGTTGGCCTGCGAAGGATCTTCGCCGACAATGCCCACCGACTGCCCAAGCGTTTCGAGAAGCGGCACGGCAACCTTGAGGTGCTCGTCCGCGCCTGCCGCCATGATGAACAGCTTGCGCGCCGCCGCGGCATCGGGCCGGCCGAATACCGGTGCGGACACGAAGGCAAGACCCGCTTCACGGTACTTCGCTGCGTGGTCCTGCGCGGTGGCGACACTGATCGTGCTCATCGAGATGTGCAGCGCACCCGGCCTCAGCGTGGTGGCGATGCCCGCCTCGCCGAACGTGACCGCTGCGTGCGCGGCATCGTCGGCCACCATCGTGAACACCACGTCGGCCCCCTGCGCCGCCTGCGCGGGACTCGACGCGATGCTCGCCCCTGCTTCGCGCAGCGGTTCGGCGCGGGCCGGACTACGATTGAAAACCTGCACGTCATGCCCGGACTCGATCAGGTTTTTCGCAATCGCGGCGCCCATCGAGCCAAGCCCTACAAATCCAATTTTCATAATGACATTCCAAATGATCAGCCGCGCGGATGCGGGCCTGTTCAGACTGCAAATTGATAGACCTGACGGCTCACCTCGAGCGTCACGTCGCCGTGTTCGCCCAATGCCGTCATCCCGTGCTCTTCGAGCTTCGCGATCAGCGTGCCGATTGACCGGCCGCCAATCTGGTAATCGCGCAAGCGGGTTCCCACCGTCATGCGCTCGAAGAACACGCGGGTCGCCGTGATCGCCGCACTGATACGCTCGTCCTCGCTGCCCTCGGTGATGTTCCAGACGCGTTCGGCGTACTGGAGCAACTTCGCGCGCTTCGACTCGCGGCGCACGCTCAGCATGGCCGGCAGCACGATGGCGAGTGTCTGTGCGTGATCGAGTCCGTGCAGCGCCGTGATCTCGTGACCGAGCATGTGGGTCGCCCAGTCCTGCGGCACGCCGGCGCCGATCAGGCCGTTCAGCGCAAGCGTTGCCGTCCACATCAGGTTGGCTCGCACCGCATAGTTGTGCGGCTCGGCAAGCGCCTGCGGGCCGACTTCAGTCAGCGTGATCAGCAGGCCTTCGGCGAAGCGGTCCTGTACCCTGGCGTCCACCGGATAGGTCAGGTACTGCTCGACGATATGAACGAACGCGTCGACGACACCGTTGGCAATCTGCCGCGGCGGCAACGAGTAGGTCGTGGTCGGGTCTAGCACCGAGAAGACCGGATAGGTCGCCTCGCTACGGAACGGCAGCTTGTCGCCTTTCGCGCGGTGGCTGATAACGCCGCCGTTGTTCATCTCCGAACCGGTGGCGGGCAGCGTCAGCACGCTGCCGAAGGGCATCGCGTCGCGTATCTCGGCCTGCTTCGCCAGAATGTCCCACGGCTCGCCGTGGAACTTCACAGCGGCAGCAATGAACTTGGTGCCGTCGATCACCGAGCCGCCGCCCACCGCCAGAAGAAAATCGATGTTCTTCTCGCGGGCGAGCGCAACCGCTTCCATCAGCGTTTCGTAAGTGGGGTTCGGTTCGATGCCACCGAACACGTGCCACGCGCGGTCACCGAGCGCCGCCTGCACTTGCGCCAGTACACCGTTGCTCTTGATGCTGCCGCCGCCGCACGTAATCAGCACCCGCGCGTTAGCGGGGATCTGCACATCGAGTGTGGCAATCTGGCCTTCGCCGAAAATGATTCGAGTGGGGTTGTGAAACGTAAAGTTCTGCATTGAATCTCTCTTCCTTACATTGAAATGACCGGTCGTCTCAAAACGGTATAAACGGCTGCCCGAATCGAAACCCGTCGCCGCTCAAGCCAGCTACGACCGTTACTGCGGGGATTTGAAAAACAGATCGAACATTGAATGCACGCAAGCCTTCAGCGGCTCGACCGAGTCATCCAGCTTCATGCGCAACAGGCTGCCTTCCCACGCGTTCCAGAAAAGGTCGGCCATTGCATCAGCCGAAAGATCGCGCCGCACGGAGCCGTATTCCTGGCCGTGCCGCAGATAATCGGCACAGCCGACACGCCATTCGTTGACCGTCCTGCGCGCAGCGACCCGGCACAGATCGCTCGACTGCGCGATCTCGCCCGCAAAGTTGCCGACCAGACAACCGTAGCGGTCGTCACAGTCTTCGTAGTCGCCAACGATGCGCGTGTAGATGCCGCGAAGCGCGAGCAGCGGATCAGGTGACGCCGCTTCGAGCGAATACTGCTTCCATTCAGCGGCCTGCTCCTGCGCGTAGTGGTGCAGGATCGCTGCACCGAATGCCTCTTTGCTCTCGAAGTAGTTGTAGAACGAGCCCTTCGGCACGCCGGCACGCTCGACGATGTCTTTTACGCCGGTGCCGTGATAACCCAATTCGGCGAACAGCGCGACACCCGCTTCGAGTAGTCTTTCGCGAAAGTCTTCAGTGCGTCGTGTGTACATAAGCATTACAACTTCAACCCTAACGGCACAATGCCGCTCCGCGCGAGCGGGCGCCATCGTGCGCATACATCGATTTCAAGCCGCGTCAGGCGCGGCGTGTCGCGAGTTCGGCGCCTTGACGCAGTGCTTCGAGCAGGCTGCGTTCGTCAGCGATGCCTTTGCCTGCAATATCGAACGCCGTGCCGTGATCGACCGAGGTACGGATCACATCGAGGCCGACCGTCACGTTGACGCCGGCTTCGAGGCCGAGCACCTTGACCGGACCGTGGCCCTGATCGTGGTACATCGCCACCACCAGATCGAAGTCGCCACGTCCCGCACGGAAGAACAGCGTGTCGGCAGGGAGCGGGCCCTCGATGTCCCAGCCGCGTTCACGCAAGACCTGCACGGCTGGAACGATCTTTTCCTCTTCCTCGCCATAACCGAACAGGCCGTTTTCGCCGGCATGCGGGTTGATGCCGCACACGGCGATGCGAGGATTGGCGATGCCCGCCTTCACCAGCGTCGCATGACCTCGCTCGATCGTGCGCTGCACGAGGCCCGGTTCGATCTTGCGGATCGCATCGATAATGCCGATGTGGGTCGTCACGTGAATCACGCGCAGTTTCGGTGCGACCAGCATCATCGACACTTCCTCGATGCCCGTGAGGTGCGCGAGCATTTCGGTGTGGCCGGGGTACTTGTGACCGCCAGCGTGCAACGCTTCCTTGTTCAGCGGCGCCGTGCAGATCGCATCGATCTCGTCGGCTTTCGCGAGTTCGACGGCGCGCGCGACGTACTGATACGCGGCGTCGCCTGCGAGCGCCGACAACGCGCCGAAAGGCAAGTCGGCGGGAATCAGCGCGAGGTCGATGCAGTCGATGGTGCCGCGTTCATATTGCGCATCCGACGGCTTCGCGATGCGGCGCACTTTCGTGCTGCCGCCGACAATCCGGTTGGCCTGTTCAAGGCGCGCCGCATCGCCGATGACAAGCGGGCGGCACTGCCGGTAAACGGACTCGTGCGTCAAGCTCTTGACGACGATTTCCGGACCCACGCCCGTTGCGTCGCCCATCGTGATGCCGATGACTGGAAGATAGTTGCTCATGATGTTTTGCCTGAATGACGTTGGTTCGTTTCGCGAGCCGGTGAAGATGTCGTTGTGCCGCCCGGGTGCGCCGATCCGGACTCGCTATCGGCGAACTCCGGTGTGCCCCGCAGATGAAGGTAGGCGCCATACAGCGCGTGCTCGCTGCCAAAGGCGCCGGCTTTGGTGACGACGGTGAGGCGCGGGTTGCCGTGCGGGCGTCCCACCGCCACGCCCGGCTCGATTTCCGAAAGCAATTGCAGGCTGTCGATACCGGCTGTACCGAGCATCGCGCGCGCGGTTTCGCCGCCAGTCGCGATCAAGCCGCTCAGATGCGTGAAAAACGGTGCGACGAGCGAAGCGAGCGCTGCCGACAATTGGGCGCCCTCGGCGGGATCGAACAGATCGTCGCGACCAATTCGCACCAGCAAGTCGGTGTGCTCGCTCAGATGTGCGCCGACGCGCGCTTGCCAGGCCGCCCACTCCAGATGAAGCTCGCCCGCACGCAGCACGACCGGCGGCACGATCAGCTCGCCAACGCACGCACGCTCGCGCAGCATCGCGCATTGCTGTTCCGAGACGGCCGACAGGCTGCCCACCAGAATCAGGATCGCGCCTCTCTGCTGCTCCGACTTCGGCGGCGCGTCTTGTGCTGCTTCCGTGGCAACATCGAACAGATCGCTCAGCGACGCCAGTTCGCGAGCCAAACCGCCTGAGCCCACCCAGAACAGAGCTTTGCCCATCGACGCCGTCGCCTGCGCGAGGGCCCTCAAATCCGCATCCGTTTCCGCATCGACGATGAGCGCCTGTGCACCGCTGCTCGCCACCACGGAAATGGCATCGCGCAACGCTGCGGGATCGCCACGCAGCGCGTCGACACCCAACGGTGCGGTGCGCAAGCCGACCGCCTCGACCATGGCGTTGAGGTCTGCGGAACGCGCGGCGTGTTCGAGCTTCCACGTTTCCGTGTTTTCGAGCGGCACGCCGCGCACGAATACGCGGCCCTCACGCACCGTGCGCCCGGTTGCAGGAAAGGCCGTGGCGACAATGGCAAGGCCCGCGAGCGGCTGCAACGCGGCCACTTCCGTGGCCCAGTTGCCGCGCAAGGTCGAATCGATTTTCTTGTACAGACGTCGCCCTGGCGCGCGCTGCACCAGCCACGCGGCGCGGGTGCAGTGAGCTGCTTCGGCCGGGGACATGCGGCGCGAGTCGGTGTCCACCGCGATCACCTCCGCCGCGCCCATCGCGCGCGACGCATTCAGCGTGACCGCCGTACTGCGCCCCGCGCCCGCAAACGCAATCGCGCAGTCGGCGGCCCCGGACAGGTCGTCGGCGATGATCAGAATGCTGGTGTTGCTCACCGGGTCGCCCCCAATGCAGCAGCGCGGCTGGCGTCGGCACGCTTGCCGGCCCGCTTTGCGACGGCCGCAGTGAGGATCGGCGACACGATCGCAGTCACGACGACGCATGAGGCGACCAGCAAGGTCGCGCTTTTCGCGGCCTCTGCATAGACCGGGTTGGCCGCCGCGATCAGCGCCGGCACAGCCGCTCCGTTGCCTGCCGTGTTGGCTGCCGCCACGCCTGCGACACCCGTGCCGCCGGTCAGGCGATCGGTCAGATAGAGGGGAATGCCCGTCACGATCACCACCGCGACGCCGAGGCCCATGCCGAGCAAGCCGGCCTGCCATACTTTGTGCAGGTCGAGGCTCGCGCCCAGCGCCAAGGCGAAAAACGGAATCATCACAGGCACAGCGCGGCCGAGAAAGCTGCGCATCTCACGGTCCAGATTGCCGAGCAGCATGCCGGCCGCGAGCGGCAGGATGCTGCCGACCAGCGTCTGCCACGGAAACGCCGACAGCCCGGCCACGCCGAGCGTGACCATCGTAAGGAACGGGCCGGATTCGAGCGACATGATCGTGTAAGCGCCGACGTCTTCAGACTTGCCATATTGACCCATCAACGCCATGTACAGGCCACCGTTCGTGTCGTTCATCGCGGCGACCACCGCCAGCGTCGACATTCCCGCGAACAGTCCGGACGAAACCGGCTGCTCGCCCAAAAAGTGGCCCAACACGACACCCACCAGAATCGCCGACCCAACCTTCGCCGCGAACAGCGCCCCGCCCTTTTTCAGCAGATAGGGCGTCGCCTTTACATCGATCGACGAGCCCATGCACACATAGAACACGGCGAGAATCGGCAACGCGCCGGTAAACAGCGCGTTCGTGAACGAGCCGAAGAACTTCGGCATGTCCGGCAAGAAGGTGGCGATCATTGCGCCGAACAGCAGCGGGACGATCATCATCCCGCCCGGAACGCGTTCGATCGCGCGCTTGATAGGAAGTTGGGCCATCATTGTCTCCTGTTTGAAAATGATCGATACAATCATATTAGTTGACTGATTCGGTCATTCAGAGTGTACGTGACGAACCGACTGTGCGCAATCCGATCACCGGCAAGTCGTGGGGTTAATAAATTTGCTACAACAAACCGTTCCAGGCGGGACACGCGCCGAAATTGATCGAATCGATCAAAATAGGCTAAAACACTTGCATACCGTGACGACGCCGCGGTTGCAGCGCGCCCCGTCCGCGGCGTTGCCCCGGCAACTGGTTTGATTACACTTACGCCCGTTGACGCCTTTCCTTTCTATTGCGCGCACCATTCGGACGACCCCTTACCCTCTATCACCATGAAAGTTACAAACCGCCGCGAGGCGATGCTGAAGGCCGTCCTGTCCGGCATGAACGACGTAGGCGCCCTGTGCGAGCATTTCGGCATGTCCGAAGCAACCGTGCGTCGCGACCTGCGTGCGCTCGCCGACGAACGGCTCATCGTGCGCACGTACGGGGGCGCGGCCGCCTCGGTCGGGATTCACGAACCCGAGGAGTCGCTCGATCTGCGGCGCGAAAGCTTCCGCGAGCAAAAGGATGCGATCGCGCTGGCGGCGGTGAGCCACGTTCAGGACGGCGACACCATCTTTCTCGACGGCGGCACCACCACCGCCGCACTGGCCCGGCTGCTGGCCGGCCGCCGCGACATTCGCGTGGTCACCAACAACCTGCTGGCAATCGGCCTGCTTGCATCGAGTGACGTGCCGGTCACACTGATCGGCGGCGACCTACGGCCCTCGAGCATGAGCACACTCGGGCCGCTCGCGCAGATCGCGTTGAACCGCCTGTCCGTCGACAAAGCCTTTCTGGGCGCGGACGGCGTAGTCGCCGGCCGTGGGCTCTGTGAGGCGACCGCCGAGCAGGCCTATCTGAAGGAATGCATCATCAGGCAGGCGGCCAACATCTTCGTGCTGGTGACGTCGCACAAACTGGATCGCGCGAGCCAGCAGCACTGGACACCACTCGAGCGAGACTGGACCCTGGTGACCGATGCTCAACCGGGCGCGCCGGAATTGGCAACGTTCCTGCTGCACGGCGAAGTAACGATCGAAACCGCGTCGCAGCAGGCGCGCCAGCCTCTGCCTCACGGGAAGGCATAGTGTCTTAAGGGGGGCGGCGCCGCGCGGTCCTTACAGACCACGCAGTCGCACAGGACAGCCGCGAGGCTTCAAACACGCGCAACGCCAAACGCCTTCACGACGTTCACCCAATACGACGCACCGGTAGCCAATGCGTCGTCGTTGAAGTCGTAGTGCGGGTTGTGAAGCGGAGCGCCAGGCTTGGGCCCGTCGACGCCCATCCAGACATACGCACCCGGCCTCGCCTGCGCCATGAACGCGAAGTCTTCCGAGGCCATCGACGGCCTGCAGCCCAACGTCACCTTCGCCGCGCCGACCGTTGCGCGCGCCGCATCGAGCGCGACGTCGGCTTCGGCCGTTGCATTGATCGTTGCCGGATAGCCGTAGCGGTAAGACAGCGTCGCTTTCGCGCCATGCGCCTGCGCTGTCAGCGTGCCGATTTCATCCAGCAGGCTCCGTACGCGCTCCTGCACGTTGGCATCGAAGCAGCGTACGGTGCCGCGAATCACGGCGCGATCGGGCAACACATTCCAGGCCTCGCCGCCATGAATCTGCGTGACGCTCACCACGCATGCTTCTTTCGGCGAGACGCGCCGGCTCACGATAGTCTGCAGCGCGATTACGACATGGCTCGCGCAAACCAGCGCATCAATCCCCTCTTCCGGCATTGCGGCGTGCGAGCCTTTGCCGTCCACCAGAATCTCGAAGGTATCGAACGAGGCCATCATCGGGCCGCGGTTGATCGCGAAATGGCCGAGCGGCAAGCCAGGCCAGTTGTGCAGACCGAATACCGCGTCACAGGGGAACCGCTCGAAGAGTCCATCTTCGACCATGACGCGTCCGCCGCCCGCCACCTCTTCGGCGGGCTGGAAGATCACGTGCACCGTACCGTGCCAACCAGTGTCGCGGCTTAACGAAGCGGCGGCGCCCAGCAGCATCGCGGTGTGACCGTCGTGACCACACGCGTGCATTTTCCCGCGGTGTTGCGAACGGTGCTCGAATTCGTTGTACTCCACCATCGGCAACGCATCCATGTCCGCACGCAATCCGAGCGCAGGACCGCTCCCCCTTCGCAGCGTGCCGACCACACCGGTTTTGCCGACGCCCTCGGTCACTTCAAAACCGTAGTCGCGCAGCGCCGATGCCACCAGCCGTGCCGTCGAGACTTCTTCGAACGCGGTCTCGGGATGCGCATGCAGTGCACGACGCCACGTCACCATCTTGTCGACCAAATCAGCTTCAATCATTGATTACCTCACAAACAGACCGCGGCGCAGCGAGTACCATTGCACGCCCGGTGATCAGAGAACTTCACTACTTCCGCTGCTTCAGTCAGCCGGGCAAAACGGCACTGGCGCAAGGAACACCGATTCCTGATGCACCAGGTATGGCAGGATGCGAGGCGTGAAAGCTTGCCAACGCGGATCCGCTGCGAGCTTCGCGCGCTGCGCGGCGCGATGTGCGTAGTCGTCATAGCGCCAGCAGAACACGACCGAATTCAACGTGCCCGAGTCTTTAGTCCAGCAGCCCTTGAGTCGTGCGTACTGACTGATGATCTCGAGCCCCTCGCGCTCGTAGATTTGCAGAAACTCACCCACCTTTCCTGCCGTAATCTGGTACGTACGCATTTCCACCAACATGATTGCCTCCTGTTGCAATTCAAACGCTCACAAAACAACGACCACCGAGCACACTGTCACGCCGCCGGCAGACCTGCACTCCACTGCAAGTTAGAAGCTGTGTCGGATACCCACGCGCACCGCGACCTGATTCGGCGTCGACGAGGGTGACAGATAAGTCAGATCGGCTACCGCAGCGTGTCCCGTCGAATCGACGCCGCTGGCGCGTTGCCACGCAACGATCAGGTAAGTGAAAGTACGTTTGGAAAATGAATACTCGGAACCCGCCGCCAGCTGGTTGTAGTGCGCATGCGGTGACGACGTGTAGTCGTAGGTCAGACCCGCCATGACAGCAGGTGTAAAGCTATGACTGACGAATGCTTCGTACGAGTCGAGTGTCGCGGAACCCTGGAACGAGGTACTGGTGGTCGCTACTGCGTTGCTGAAGCGCGTGTTGGTGTAAAGCGCGCCCAGCTTCGTGGCGCCGAACTGATAGTTGCCGCCTACTCCGAGCGTCTGCATGCTGTGCGCGGTCGCGTAGCCGCTATAAATCGGGTTCGTTACAGGATTCGTAAACGCCTGGCCGGCTGTCGCCGCCGTGGTGCCGTCGAATCGCGTCACTGCCGGGTTATTCACATAGAGATAGGCGGCCGCCAGCTTCAGCGGACCGTTCGCATAGCTCAGGCCGAAGCCGTACTGCCGCGAGTCGCCGACCGAACCCGCCACGCCACCAAAGCTATAGAGTGCGCCCGCCGTGATGCCGTGATACGTCGGGCTCACGTACTTCAGCGTGTTGCTGACGGGATACGTGCCCCAGATCCCGTCCACGTCGCCCGCATGCGACGACAGCGAGCCGCCGAACGCCAGCGAAGAAGTCAGCGGCTGCAGATTGGTCACCATGAAGTCATACTGCCGCCCAAGGCGCACGCTGCCGTAGTTGCCGGATAGGCCCACATATGACTGACGGCCGAACAGCCGGCCGTTATAGCCGAGCTTGCCGCTGTTTACGTCATAGCCGCTCTCGAGCTGGAAGATTGCGCTCGTGCCGCCGCCTAGATCCTCGCTGCCCAGCAGGCCGAACTTGCTTCCGCCCATACCACCGCTGAAGGTCTGGTAATTGGCATGTCCGCCCTGATTGTTGGTGTAGGTAATGCCATCGTCCGCGACGCCGTAGAGGGTCACGCTGCTTTGCGCCTGAGCTGCCTCTGCAAGGCACGTCAATGCTATTAGGATAACTATTTTTTTGCTCACTAGAATTCCTGTCGAATGAGAGATTAATCTGATCAAACGCTGAACTACAGAACGAACAAGCTTGCCATCGCGACGCGGACCGTCAGCCCGCGTGCCCAATCAAAAATCCAACCAGCAAACCGAACAGCCCCGAACCCGCACCGACCAGCCAGACCCGCAGACCCGATGTCGGCCCGGGTTTGGGCGTGACGGTGGACGGCTTCGTCTCGCCGTGCGGCTGACCTTGCACGCCGCCGGTCAGCGGCGCGTCGTCCGGCTGCGTCTGCGGTGCCGGCTCGATGAGTTGCATAGCGTCCACGGGGGCCGCCTCCTTTTCGATGTGCGCCTTCAGCGCGCCGAAGAAGGCGTCGAGATTCTTGCCCGTCGCGGACTGAATCAGGCGGGACCCCACGCTCATTAGCTTTCCGCCGATTTCGACATCCGCGTCGTACACGAGCACGGTCACCTCGGCTTGCGGTTCGAGTTGCACGCGCGCAGTGACCTTGGCAAAGCCAACCGCGCCCGCGTTGCCCGTGCCGACAATCGTGTAAGCCCTGGGCGGATCGAGATCCGACAGCTCCACATTGCTCTTGAAGGTCGCCGCCACCGGACCCACGCGAATCTGCACGGTCGACTCGAAATGCCGCTCGTCCAGCATGGCGAGCGATTTACACCCGGGTAGACACGCCTCGAGCACGGCAGGGTCGTTCAGCGCACGCCACACGGTCTCGGGTCGTGCAGGGAGAATGCATTGATCAGCTAGCTTCATCGCCACACCTCAGCGCTCGTAGAGTTTGAAAAGCGCCTGGGTACCGTTGCGCGTAAAGCCTTGCTCGGCGAGCTTCTGATAAAGGCTGCGCACCAGATCCAGACCCGGCAATTCACGTCGCATGTGAGCGGCTTCCTCATGCGCAATCCGCATGTCCTTGATGAAATGCTCGATAAAGAAGCCGGGCGCGAAATCGCCCTTCGCGATGCGCGGCCCCATGTTATTCAACTGGAAGCCGCCAGCCGCGCCGCCGCCGATCGCGCTCAGTACGGTCTGCGCATTCAGTCCGGCACTGTGCGCATAGGCCAGGCCTTCGCACACGCCTAGCATCGTCGATGCGATCACGATCTGGTTGCACAGCTTGGTGTGCTGACCCGCGCCCGGTCCGCCTTGCAGCACGATGTTGGTGCCGAGGCAGCGCAGCATCGGCTCGACGCGCGCGAGCACGTCGGCCGCGCCGCCCACCATGATGGACAGCCGTCCCTCGCGCGCGCCGACATCGCCGCCTGAAACCGGTGCGTCCAGCATGTGCACGCCGCTGGTTGCAGCGTGTGCGGCTAGCTCTTCGGCCAGTTGCGGGCTCGAGGTCGTCATGTCGATCAGCACGGCATCGCGCCGCGCGTTCATGATCAGACCGTCGTCGCCGAGGTACAGCGCGCGCACGTCGTCAGGCATGCCGACGATCGTGATGACCACGTCCGATGCTTCAGCGAGCGCCTTCGGGGTGGCGTGCCAGGATGCGCCTGCCTCGATGAGCGGCTCGGCCTTCGCACGCGTACGGTTATAGACGTGCAGCGGATAGCCGGCTGCGGCGAGTCGCGCCGCCATCGAGGCGCCCATGATGCCGAGGCCGATAAAGCCGACAGCGGGTTTGCTTGCAGATTGATTCATAATTGTTTGATCCGGTCAGAGTTTGTCGCGCAACAGGTCGCGCAACAGCATGGGAGTCAAAGGATGACGGTCGGCGACCACGCCGAATGGCGCTAGCGCGTCGTTCACGGCGTTGGTCAGGGCGCCGAGCGCGCCCATCACGCCGCCTTCGGCCATCCCTTTGATACCCGCCGCGGTCGCGCGGCTAGGCGTATGCAATGGGATGATTTCGAAATTGGGTAATTCGGTCGACGTGGCGATCAGGTAGTCGGCAAGCGAACCCGTCACGTTCTGTCCCGTTTCGTCGTAGCGCGTATGCTCGAACAGCGCACCGGACAATCCCATCGCCACCGCGCCATGTTGCTGCCCTGTCACAACGGTGGGATTGAGCAGCGTGCCGCAGTCTTCGGCGATCACGTAACGCGCAAAATGGATCGCACCGGTGGCCACGTCCAGCTCGATCTCGCATCCGTGCGTCGAATTCGAGTAGGTCATCGGCGGCGGATCGTAGGTCAGGTGAAACTCGAGTCCAGGCGTGAGGCCCTGCGGCAGCGAAGTAGGATCCATATAGGCACTCCGCGCCACGTCGGCGAGCGTCAGACCCGCGTCGACCCACGTGTCGCCGCTACGGCGCTCGACGCGCGCATCGACAAGGCGCAGCGAGTCGCTATCGGCCAGGTCGAGACGGCCGGCGGCAATTGCGAGCACCTTGCGGCGTGCATCGAGCGCGCACAAATAAAGCGCGCCGCCGCCCGCCGTGCCGCTGCGAGCGCCGCGGCTGCCCATCCCGTATGGCGCAATATCGGTGTGGCCCAGATGAATACGCACGCTCGACGGATGCACACCCAGGCCTTCGGCCACCGCATTGGCCATCGCACTTTCATAGCCCTGTCCGCTGGGGCCGAGACCCACCGATGCGTTCACGACACCACTCGGCTCGATACGGATCCAGCTTGCCTCGTGTCCCGAACCCGGAATGCCGGCCGATTTATAAAAGCGCGAACCGTACGTCGTCGGCTCGACCACATTGCACAGGCCAAGCCCAAGATAGCGCCCGGCCGCCCGCGCCGCCTGCTGGCGCGCGCGAAACGCGTCGTAGTCGAAGGCTGTCAACACCGCCTCAAAGGTCTGCGACGGCGTGATGTCGGCCAGCAATTCGCCGGTGGCCGTGCGGTACGGCAGTTCTTCCGGCGTCAACAGATTGCGGCGGCGCACGTCGACCGGATCCAGCTTCAGTTCGCGCGCGATCGCTTCCATCGTGCCTTCCATGACCCAACTGGTGATGGACATCGGCGCGCGCATGGGTGCATTGCCGCATTTGTGACTCAGCACGACCTTCACGTCGAATGCGTAGTGCTGCAGCCGGTACGGTCCGCTCAACACCATCGCGACGACGCGCGCGAGATAGTTCGCCGGAAAGAAGCAATACGCGCCGAAGTCTTCGCGGATCTCCAGATCGAGCGCGAGCAGCGTGCCGTGCTCATCCACCGCGGCGCGCGTGCGGCAGAAGTCTTCGCGCGAATTGGCCGCTGCGGTCAGATTCTCGAGACGGTCTTCACGCCAGCGCACCGGCCGCTTCAGATGACGCGCGAGTGCAGCGACGGTCAGCTCTTCGCGGTACAAGGCGATTTTCTGACCGAACGAACCGCCGACGTCGGGCGAAATCACCGTCACCTGCGACTCGCTGAGTCTGAGCCGTTGCGCGAGCTGAGTGCGCAAAGGATGCGGCACCTGGGTTCCGATGTGGAACGTCAGGTGGTCGCGCCCGGCGTCCCAGACTGCTGCGCAACCGCGCGTTTCAATGGGCACATGGGTCTGCCGCTGCTGCTGAAAGGTCGCCTCGACCACGCGGTAAGCGTGCTTGCTCACGCTATGCGGGTCGCCGTTCGAGTACGTCTGGTGCGACACCAGGTTGCCGGGCACCCCGGGGTCGACTTGCGCAGCATCGGCTTCGAGCGCCTGCCACATATCGGTCACCACAGGCAACGGCTCGAACTCGACCATGACCTGCTCCGCCGCATCTTCCGCGAGGTACCGGTCCGTGGCGACCACACACGCCACAAGATCGCCCTGAAAGCGCACGATGTCGGTCGGCATCGTCGGGAACTCGACCGGCAACAAGCCTTCAACCGGCGCGGCGACACGCATCGGCGTGGTCCACTGCGCCAGCTCCCGTCCGGTGACGACGGTCACGACACCAGGCATGCCGGCAGCCGCCGTGGTATCCACTGAAACGATCCGCGCATGTGCATGCGGCGAGCGCACGAAGCTCACGTGCAGGGCGCCCGCGATTTCGATGTCGTCGAGATAGCGGCCATAGCCCGTCAGCAGGCGATAGTCTTCGGTGCGCGGCACCGCCTTGTTGAGATAGCGAAACGTCTGCTCAGACATCGGCGCTCTCCCCTCGCATCCGCGCGGCCGCGCGCAGGATCGCCCGCACGATATTCTGATACCCGGTGCAGCGGCACAGGTTGCCAGAAAGCGTCTCGCGCACCTCGGCCTCGGATGGGCTTGGGTGCTCGCGCAGATAAGCCTCGAAGGTCATCACGATGCCGGGTGTGCAAAAACCGCACTGCAGGCCATGACATTCGTGCATCGCCTGCTGCAGCGGAGAGAGGCGGCCGTCCCGCGCGACAGCTTCGATCGTGGTGATCTGCACTTCGTCCATCTGAACAGCGTACGCGAGGCACGAGCGCGCCGGACGGCCGTCGATCAGCACCGTGCATGCGCCGCATACGCCGTGCTCGCAGCCGACGTGCGTGCCGGTCAGACGGCAGTCTTCACGAAGCGTATCGGAAAGGAGCTTGCGAGGCTCGCAATGCACTTCGTGACGGGTGCCGTTCACATTGAGATAAATCGTTTTCTTTTCCATGACTCACTTCGAGGTCGCGTTGGCCGACTGCGTCGCGCGTTGCAACGCGCGCGCCGTGAGCGCCTTGACGAGATCGCGCCGGTAAGCGGCGCTGATGTCCGGTTGATCGTACGGATCGATAGCGCCGGCCACCGCGTCGGCGATTGCAGCCAGCGTCGGTGCATCGACTGGTGCACCGACGAAGTCCGCAGCAAGTTCGTTCAGCACGAGTGGAGCCTCCGCCACGCCGCCGAGTCCAATGCGCAGGCTGGAGAATCTGTTGCCGTCGAGCACGGCGGTGAGTGCGCAAGCCGCAATCGCGAAGTCGCCGTGCCGCCTGCTAAAGACTTCAAATGCGTGCCGCTCGCCCGGGCGTGCAACCGGGAAATGCACGGCTCGAATGATTTCTTCAGCGGCGAGATCGGTCGTCATCACCGCAATCAGGAACGCTGTGGCCGGCACCTCACGGCTGCCGTCCGGTCCGGCAATCTCGATGCGCGCACCCAGCGTGCTCGCGATGAGCGGCATTTGCGCGGCGGGATCCGCATGCGCAAGGCTGCCCCCAAGCGTGCCGCGCTGACGGATCGCGTAGTGCCCAACGGTCGCGGCCGCATCCGCGAGCAGCGGGCAAGCGGCGCGCACCGTGCTGCTGGTGGCCACCTCGTGATGACGCGTCATCGCGCCAATGGATAGCGAATCACCCGTAAGCGTCACGCCGCTGAGTTGCGGCAACGCGTTGAGGTCGATCAGATGCGCCGGCTGCGCAAAGCGCATGTTCATCATCGGCGCGAGGCTTTGCCCTCCCGCGATGACTTTGGCGTCGAAGCCGTGCAGCGCGAGCAGCGACAGCGCATCTTCAAGCGTGTGAGGCCGGTGATACGAAAATACCGCGGGTTTCATGCGTTCTGCGCCTTCAGGTTCACGCCGCTCGCCTGATCGAAAAGGTGCAGACGGCGGCGGTTGATCGACAGGGACACACGTTCGCCGACCTTGCAGGAACGCTCCTTGCCAACACGAAAAAACATCGACTGCCCCAAACATTGCAGGCCGATAAACTGATCGGACCCAACCGGCAGCAACGAGCCGATGTCGCCTGTCAGCGAACAATCGGTCGAGTCGCCATGCTCGTCGATGTCCTCGGCACGAATGCCGGCCGACACTGCCCGGCCACTGCATCCTGCGAGCAGGCGTTGCGTCTCTTCATCGAGGGCGAGCGCAAGATCGCCGCTGCGAAAATGCAAACCGTGGTCGCCTTGCATCAGCACGCCGTCGATAAAGTTGATCGGCGGGCTGCCGAGGAAATTGGCGACGAATTTATTGGCTGGCCGTTCGTAGATGTCGTCGGGCGAGCCGATCTGTTGCACGATGCCCTGGCGCATCACGACGATGCGGTCGGCGAGCGTCAGTGCTTCGGCCTGATCGTGCGTCACGTACACGAAGGTCGTCTGCATCGACTGATGCAGTGCCTTGATGCTCGCGCGCATCGACACGCGCAGCGCCGCGTCGAGGTTCGACAACGGTTCGTCCATCAGAAAGACCGCGGGCTGGCGCACCATTGCGCGGCCGAGTGCGACGCGCTGGCGCTGCCCACCCGACAGTTGCCCGGGCCGCCGCTCCAGCAGATGCTCGATTTCAAGCGACTGCGCGGCCGCGCGCACCCGCGCATCGATCTCCTGTTGCGGATATCTGCGCATCCGCAGGCCGAATGCGATGTTGTCGTACACGTTCTTGTGCGGATACAGCGCGTAGCTTTGAAACACCATCGCCACATCGCGCCGGTGCGCCGGCAAGCCGTTGACTTCGACGTCGTCGAACCGCAAGCTGCCCTGAGTGACCTCTTCCAGTCCGGCGATCATGTTGAGCGTCGTCGACTTGCCGCAGCCGGACGGTCCCAGCAGAACGAGAAACTCCTTGTCCCTGATCTGCAGATTCAGGTTGTCCAATGCGACATGCCCGTTTGCATACTTCTTTCCCACCTGCCGAAATTCGATTTGAGCCATGACCTTTCCCTTTATCCCTTTATCCCTTTACCGCGCCGGCAGTCAGACCAGACACGATGTAACGCTCGAACACCACAGCGATGATCACTGGCGGCACGATCGCGACCACGCCGGCTGCGTTGATGAACGAAAAGCTCGTTGTGAAATCCGATGTGAACGACGCGACGATGATCGGGACGGTCTGCGACGCGGCGGTTTGCGTAAACATCAAAGCGAACAGGAACTCGTTCCAGCTAGTCAGGAACGTGAACATGATGACGGCGACGAGCGACGGCACCGCGAGCGGCAAAAACACCTTCAGCAAAGCCTGAATCCGCGAGCAGCCGTCGACTCGAGCCGCCTTGTCGAGCTCGTCCGGTAGCGATTCGAAATAGCTAAGCAACATGAAGACGCTGAACGGCACCGTAATCGCCAGATAGGTGATGATTAGCGACCCGACGCTGTCGAGCAGGCCGAGCTTGCGCACAAACAGAAAGAACGGCACGACGAGTGCGATATCGGGAATCACGCGGGTAGCCAGCATGAAATACACCGACAGATCGCGGCCGATATAACGGATCTTCGCCATCGCATAAGCGGCGGGAACGCTGACGAGAAGGTTCAGCAACACCACCGCAGCGGCAACCACGAGGCTATTGCGCAGCGCCGGCAACAGGTACTGCGCGGTGGACGGAATGAACGCGGCGTTGCCGTCCTCCGACGCTGTGCCGGTGCTCGCCGCGACGATCGCCTTGAAGCTGGACAGCGTCGGCGGATGGGGAATCCAGTGTGGCGGAATGGACGTGATATCCGCTTCGCGCTGCAGAGAAGACGACAGCAGCCACGCAACCGGCGCCAGCACATACAGCAACATCACGATTGAACCGGCCAGCAGCGCCATGCGTTTGACAAAGAGAGAAGATGACATCGCTTAGAGCCTCTTGCCGAGTAGGCGAATGATGGCGTACGACATCGCAAACGTCGCAAGCGCGAGCACATACGCGACCGCTGCACCGGTACCGAACGACAGGTTGCGGAAAGTCTCGACGTAGATATGCCAGGAGAGCACGTGAGACGCGTCGGCCGGACCGCCCTCGGTCAGAATGAAGAAGAGGTCGAAGTGGCGCACGGCCATCATCGCTTCGTAGATCATCACGAGCATGAAGCCGGGACGCATTGCCGGCAGCGTCACGTGCACGAACCGGCTCCACAGGTTGGCGCCGTCTACCCGCGCCGCCGCGTACAGGTCCGACGGAATAGACTTCATCGTCACCAGCAGCAGGATGGTCGCGAGCGGTACTTCCTTCCATACGAATGCGTTGCAGATCAGCGCCAGCGTCTTGTGCGTGTCGCCCAGCCACACCATGTACTGGCCGATCACGCCAAGCTGCAACAGCAGTCCGTTGAGCGCGCCGTACCCTGAGTCGTAGATCCACTTCCACATCAGACCGTCGACCACATACGGAATAGCCCATGGAATCAGCAAGGCGGTCGACAGGATGCGCCGGCCGCGAAACTCCTGATTCAACAATAGCGCCATCAGCGTCGCGATAGCCATGATCGCGAGGACCGACACGACGGTGAACCATGCGGTGCGCTCGACCGCGGCCCAGAACATCGGATCGCGGAAGGTCTGGATGTAGTTGCCCAGCCCGACGAACGACACGCTGTTCATACGCGTCAAATGAATGTCGAACAGGCTCGTCCAGAACGAGTAAAGCACCGGAAACACGGCGACTGCGAGCAGCACCAGCATCATCGGCGTCAGCAGCAGCATTGCGCTACGCTGATCGGAAGGCGCCACGGAATGTCTGGCAAGCCAGCGGCGGCCCAGGGCTTGAACACTCATATCGACCTCAGGCTTTGCTCAACGCGGTCCACTTCTGCGCGGACTGTTTCAGTGCGTCGGCTACGCTCGATTGACCGAGGATCGCCGCTTGCCATGCCGTACCGTTGGTCTCGTCCCATTCGCCGAACCAGCGCGTGATCACATCCTTCTTGCGGGCCAGATCCTGCTGCTTCTGAAACATCGAGAAATCGCCGTACTTTTCATACGCGGTGCGGACTTCCGGGTCGTTAAAGAGCGGCTTCACGCCGAATGCCGTGCCGGTATCCAGGAACATCGCTTTCTGGAACGCATACTGGCCGTCGAATCGTCCGCCGAACGCTTCGATCAGGCGCGTCGCCTCGGCGGCCCGCGTCTTGTTGGCGCCGGCGGCAGCGCTCATCGCGTGCATGCGCATCCACGCCACCGTGGCGTGCGAACCATTCGGGCCGGCCGGCATCAGTGCCTGTTTGATATGGCCCGCGACACGCGACTGGCGCGGATCGTTGAGCGCCTGAACCCGGTAGCGAGGCAACAACGCGAACGCGTGATTGCCCGACGCCACGGCCTTGAAGCCGTTCAATTCTCCCAGTTCGACACAGGCGGGCGAAACGATGTGGTGCTTGTTGACCGCGTCGGCGACCCATTGCAGCGACGTGACTGCGCCGTGCTTCGGATCGTCCATCACTGCCTTGCCGCTGTCGTCGACAAAGCGGCCGCCGTTGGAAAACACCAGCGACGACATGAACTCGATCAGCCAGCTTTCGCGTGCCATCGACAGCATCAGCGGGTATTGCGAGAGATCCGCATTCTTGATCTTCAGCGATTGCGCGACCAGTTCGTCCCACGTTGCAGGAGGCGCCGCGATGCCCGCCTTTGCGAGCTTGTCCGCGTCGTATAGAAACGCCATGTAGTCGGTGTAGTACGTAAGACCGTACTGACGACCCTTGTAGCGCATCGATTGGGTGCAGAAGTCCTGCACCTCGCCGTTGTACTTGAGCAGTTGCGGATAGCCGTCGAGCGGCGCAAGCCAGCCCGCGTCGGCCCACTCGGGCAGCCAGCCGTCGGACACCCACAGCACGTCGATCGGCGCCTGGCCGACGAACTTCGTCACCATCGCCTCGCGATACTGTGCGAATGGGAGGTTGTTGTAGTTGACGTTTAGTCCAGATTCCTTTTGAAACGGCACGAGCATGCGCTTCACCGTATCGACGCCCGCCGACCAGGTATGGAGATTCACGCTGTCGGCAGCGAAGGCCCGTGACATCCCGCCCATCAAACCGGAAGCAGCGAGCCCAGCGCCCGCCGACAACTGTAGAAATCGACGACGACCGTTCCCGAATCTATTGACCTTACTCATGGTTCGCTCCGACCGCCTGCGCGGCGCTGTTCTCACGTGGCGTAGCCGCTGGTTCGGCTACCTCTTGAGACGCGAAGATATCTTCGAGAAAATAAATCGTCAACTGACGACATACGTTTTCCGAAAATTTTTTTACCTGTCGATGGCGCAGACCTGCTGAGCACAGCCGGTCGTTTCATCATACCTTTCCAAGCGGGTTCCGCAACGTCCGCGAGCTTGGCCTTCATGGCTTGCCCGCGCCTACCATTTAACAAATACATCTTCACATGACGACTTATTGTTTGATAAAGTATATCGTCAGGGCGTAAAAAGCAGCCCCGCCTGCAACCTGGGCATAGCCACGTTCGTCCCATGCTGTCGCGAAGCGAGCCTTATCTTTGTCTGCTGACGGCTGCATGTACGTCAACCGGCGGGGCTGCGAGCCGGCCGAGCAATCCGCTTCCGGTTCTTTGCCCATGTCTTTGTCAACCCGCCCGTCAGGCATGGTCGGCTTCAAACGGTTCAGCAACGCGGCAGTGGTCATTGCCTGCGCCGAGCCGGCGCACCGCATCCGCAAAGGACCATTCGACTTTGTGGAACTGGGCTTCACGGAAACCGTGGTGCCCGCCATTTGAGAGGCACTGCTTACAGCACGATGAAGTGACCTACCGACAGGCCGCTTCTCACATAGACCAGATATTTAAACCGGAACCCTCCATTCATGTACTTCCTCGCTGCCTTCATCTCCAAACTCGCCACCGGGCACGCCTTCACTCGTGCGGAGTCGAGCACCACCGCAACGCGCAGAAAGAAATCGCGCTTTCCCTGGCTTTAGTCGTCGATGGCGTTTCCGCCCGCGACGAGGTATGGCATTAGTTTGGGTAATATCACGCGTCAGACGAATGCCTGGCGCCCGCGCAACCAGCTCATCGGCGCCACGCGCCAGCTGGAAAATCGGCTTCATGGTCGTGTCGCTGCGATACACGATTTGCATTACTATTTAATTCGGCATTGCTGAAAGGGATAACTTCACTCGTAATCCGCGAGCCATCCTCGCAACGCCGCCCTCTCCTTACCTCCCCCCCCACTCCACCGCACTGCACTGCATATTCACGGAGCATTCCGCACCGTCGCGGCGCATCGAATCCCACATCTGCACCAGCGCTTGGCATCGAATTCATGCTGCATCTTCGTGCCATTTTGTCCTCATTTTCCCTATCGGACAAAAACCGCCACATTTTCAGTTCATTCGGGACAAGCTGATTTCCGGCACAGACGGATGACGGCGACAGGCCTGGTACTCGCTCTATTGAGTCAGCCTCGATCAGCAACGGACTCTCTCATGAATCGCACACCCACACCGCGCAAGCTTCCCGTCACCATCATCTCCGGGTTTCTCGGCGCGGGTAAAACCACCCTCGTCAATCAGTTGCTGCAGCAACGCGCGCCGGGATCAATCGGCGTGGTCGTCAACGAATTCGGCGAAGTCGGCATCGACGGGCAACTAATCGTCGCCGAAGAACGGACGCTGGTCGAAATCAATAACGGCTGCGTGTGCTGCACGGTGCGCGCGGACCTCGTCGGCAGTGTGAAAGCGCTGCTGGCGCGCCCGCAGACCGGCGCGGCACCCATGCAGCGCCTGATCGTCGAGACATCCGGACTGGCCGATCCGGCACCGGTCCTGCAAACGTTCCTCGCCGATCCCGACCTGCGCGAATCCGTGGATCTCGAATCGGTCGTCACTGTGGTCGACGCACTGCATCTGCGCCGACAACTCCAAGACGACATTGCGCGCGAGCAGGTTGCCTTCGCCGACGTCATTCTGATCAACAAGCTCGACCTGATCACGAAAGACGCGCTAACCGCTATCGAACAAACAATCCGTTCATTGAATCCAACCGCCGCCATCATCACGTCGACCCGTTCGCAAATCCGCGCGGACGCTCTGCTGGGTATGCGTCGCTTCTCGCTCCCCACGCTGCTCGCGATCGAGCCCGATCTGCTCGACGAGGGCGCTCACGACCACGAACACGACACGTCGATTCAATCGTGCGCGCTGGTCGAAAAGGGCGACCTCCATGCGACACGCTTTAACCGTTGGATCAATGAACTCGTGCAGCAGCAAGGCCAGCAACTGATGCGGATGAAAGGGGTCCTCAACTTCCACGCCGAAGCGCGGCAGTTCCATTTCCATAGCGTGCATATGTTGCTGGAAGCCGAACCCGGACGCGCATGGCTGAAGGACGAGCCGCGCGAGAACAAGCTCGTGTTCATCGGCCGCTATCTGGATTTTCCGCAACTACGCGAATCGTTTCTCAGCTGTATCCACTAGCCGCACTTACCTCAAGGAGTCTGCAATGAAGAAGACTGATGCGCTTACCGTCAGTATCGGCGTGCTCGCCGTCGTCGACACCTACATCACGGCAACGGTGTTTCCGGTCCCGGTGTGGGTCACGTTTATCGCGTGGGCGTCGTTCTTCGTGGTCGGCGGCGGCCCGCGCGGCTTCATGCAGAGCGTCGCATCGAACCTCGCCGGGCTGGCCATCGCGTCGCTCTCGCTGTTGGCGATCGCCAATACCGGCCCGGCGCCGCTCGCCGTAGCGATTTGCGTCGGTGTCGGGAGTGCGACGATGGTACAGGTGTCGAAACTGAAGCTACTCAATGTGCTGCCCGCCGTCGTGTGGGGCTTCGCTTCGACAGTCGGCACCACGGTCACCACCGGTAAGGCAATCACCACGGTCGGCATCCAGAACCCCGCGTTGGTGGCCGCCGCCGCACTCGTCACCGGCGCCGTCTTCGGCATCGTCTCCGAAGCGTTCGGCGAAGCACTGAGCCACAAGCCTCAGCCTCAACTCAACTGACCTCACACTTCAGGAACCGCACACCATGAAACTACAGCACAGCCTTGGCGGGCTCGAAAACCTCGGACCCGTCAATGTCGAGACACGGGTTTTCGTCGAACCATGGGAGAAGCGCATTTTCGGCATTCATACGGTGATGATGGCGGAAAGCACGCATCTGTCGGACGCGCTGCCAAAGTACCCGGTGGCGACGCTGCCTAGCACGTTCAGGAATACGTGGACCTGGGCGTCGCTGCGCACCGGCGCCGAAGGCATGCAGCCGTTCGAATACTTCAAATACCGGTACTACGAAAAGTGGCTGATGGGGATCTCGCAATTCTTCGTCGATCAGGGTTATGTATCGGCCGACGAACTCGCGCAGAAGACCGCGCATTACCGCGCCCATCCAGATGCACCGCTGCCTGCACAGCCGAATCCGGCAATTGCCTCGCAGATCAACGACTACCTCGCAAAAGGCGATTCGGGGCTGAACGCACTGAAGCAGACACCGCGTTTCGAACCCGGTGCCGGGGTATGCATAGCCGATCCGGCCGCCGTCGATCACACGCGTTTGCCGGGCTACCTGCGCAACAAGCGCGGTGTGATCGACCTCGTCTATCCAGGTGCCTACTCCTACTTCGTTTCAACCGGGCCCGACGGCATCGGCGAGCCAATGCCCGTCTATCGCGTTGCATTCAAGGCCGAGGACATCTGGGGCAAGGACAAGAGCGAGCCTAACACGACGATCTACGCCGATCTATACGAAGCGTATCTCGATGCATCGAACTGAATCTCTACACCCATTATCTGGTACGGAACTAACATGAGCGAACTTTTCAAATACGACGACGAGCGCGAGGCCGCCAGCGCGGCCAAGGTACGGGCGCTCGAAGCGCTTCTGATCGAGAAAGGCGTGCTGGGTAGCGACTCCGTCGATACCGTGCTCAGTCATTTCGAAACGATGGCTGGCCCGTTCAATGGCGCAAAAATTGTGGCGCGCGCGTGGATCGATCCGGCGTTCAGGGAACGCCTTGTCGAAGACACACCGAAGGCGATTGCGGAAATGGACTTGCCGGCCGGCATGGAAGGCGCGGAAGGCGAACACATGGCCGCCGTCGCCAACGGCGACGGCGTTCACAACCTCATCATCTGCACGCTCTGCTCCTGCTATCCCTGGCCCGTGCTCGGTCTGCCGCCCTACTGGTACAAGGACCCGGTGTTTCGCGCGCGCGGCGTGCGCGAACCGCGCGCCGTGCTGAAGGAGTTCGGCGTACCAGTTTCGGACGATACAGAAGTCAAGGTATGGGACAGCAGCGCGCAAATCCGCTGGTTCGTCATCCCGGAGCGACCCGCCGGCACCGAAGGCATGAGCGAAGCAGAACTTGCCGCGCTCGTCACACCCGAAGCGATGATGGGTGTGGCGCTGGTGCCCTCGCCTTCTGCATCGCCGCGGCCGGCGGTCTGATCATGTTTACCCGGTTCGAGGAATATGCCGCCTCCTGCATGCTTGGACATCCGGACTCCCCACCGCGCATGCAAGGCAAACTGCTGTTCGACAAGCCATGGGAACGGCAGGTATTCGGGATCGCGCTTTCGCTGTCGAAGGCGGGGCACTTCGAGTGGGAAGACTTCCGTCAGAATCTCATCGAGTCGATCGCCGAATGGGAAGACGGATACTGCGCGGGGCAACCGCCGTGGGATTACTACGAGCGCTTTCTGCTCGCCCTCGAAAAGACCGTGGCGCAGGCTGGCGTGCTGTCGGCCACAGATATGGCGTCGCTGAAGCTGCGCGCGTTGCGTCCGTCCAGCAACTGAGCCGCGCCCTTGCTTCCGGCGTTCGGATCAGAACGCCCGCGATATCGCATAACGAAGTTTCATCAGGATATCTACCATGCTCAAGCAACTGTCCAATGTACTCACCGGATCCGATCCGCAGGTCCAGCGCAAGCTCTTCGGCATCTACGGCCTGCTGTTGGCGACTAATGCCGCCGCGTGGATCTGGGCGTTCGCTTCGTTCTGGGACCACCCGGTCCTGCTCGGCACCGCGTTCATCGCCTACGGACTGGGCTTGCGCCATGCGGTCGATGCCGATCACATTGCCGCGATCGACAACGTGACCCGTAAGCTCATGCAGGAAAAGAAACGCCCTGTCGCCGTGGGTTTATTTTTCTCGCTCGGTCACTCGACCATCATCGTCATCGCCTCGCTCGCGGTCGCAGCAGTCGCAAGCGTGCTGAACACGCGCTTTGCCCAATACAAGGAATTGGGCGGACTGATCAGCACGTCGGTATCGACCGTCTTCCTGTTCGTGATCGCGTTCCTGAACCTACTGATTCTGAAATCGATCTTCCAGGCATGGCGCCACGTACGCGCAGGGGGCGCCTACGTCGACGACGACTTCGACATGCTGCTGGCCGATCGCGGCTTCCTCGCGCGGATCTTTCGTCCGATGTTTCGGTTCGTCGCGCGCAGCTGGCACATGTTCCCGCTGGGCTTTCTGTTCGGACTGGGTTTCGATACCGCGACCGAGGTGAGCCTGCTCGGCATGTCCGCGTCGCAGGCTTCGCGCGGCATTTCGCCATGGGCGGTAATGGTGTTCCCGGCGCTTTTCAGCGCAGGGATGTCGCTGGTCGATACGCTCGACGGTCACCTGATGCTCGGCGCCTACGGTTGGGCGTATCTTAAGCCGATTCGTAAGATCTACTACAACATGACGATCACGCTGGTGTCGGTCGCGGTCGCGCTGCTGGTCGGCACGATCGAGGCCTTGGGCCTGATTTCTGACCACTTGAAGCTCGAAGGCAAGCTGTGGGATGCTATCGGTACGTTGAACGACAACTTCGGCACGCTGGGCTACGTCATCATTGGTATCTTCGCCGCGAGCTGGCTCGTGTCGATGGTGCTTTACCGAACCCGGCGCTTCGACGAACTCGAAACGAGCCGCTAAGCGAGCGCATGCGGCATGCGTCGCGCCAGCCTCGGCTCCATTTTGACTGACACCTATGCGCAAGATCACCGTCGGAATGGTCCTGTTCCCCGGATTCCAGTTGCTCGATATCGCGGGCCCCAAAGACGCCTTTGCGGAGGTCCGCATCCTCAGTCAGGGGGCGTGCGAATACGAAATGCTGACGATCGGAACGACGCGAGGCAGCGTGCTGTCTTCCAGCGGGCTGACGGTCATGCCGGACCGGACCATCTTCGATCCGTGTCCGCATTTCGACACGGTGATCGTGCCCGGCGGCCTCGGCGTATTCGAAGTACTCGAAGACTCGACGCTCAGCGAATGGCTCGCGAAGCAGCACAAGAGTACCAGGCGGATCGCCGCTATCTGCAACGGCGTTTTTGCTTTCGGCGCCGCCGGCATGATCGATAACCGGACGGTCACGACACACTGGATGGACGCCACGCGTCTTTCGTCGATGTTTCCGAAGGCGAAGATCGAACCCGACCAGATCTATGTAAAAGACGACCGCCTCTACACGACCGCAGGCGTGACCGCTGGCATCGATCTCGCGCTGGTCATGATCGAAGAGGACTTCGGCAGGAAAATGGCGCTCGACGTCGCGAAGTATCTGATCGTGTACGTGCGCCGCGCAGGCGGCCAGTCGCAGTTCAGCCCGTTGCTGGAAACCCAGGCCGCCAGCGATTCCCAGATCCAGTCGATTCAGCAGTACCTGCTCGACAATCTTCATCTGAATCATACGACCACGTCGCTTGCGCGTCGGCTCAAAATGAGTCCGCGCAATTTGTCCCGTATCTTCACCAAGGAATGCGGCGTCAGTCTCATCGCATTCCTGAACGACGCGCGCATCGACGCCGCGCGCCGCTACCTCGAAAGCACCCGCCACCCGATCGGCGAAATCGCGAAGCGTTGCGGTTTTGAGAGCGCGGATACACTTCGGCGCACGTTTAGCCGCCGGCTTCAGATCAGTCCCGTCGAATACCGGCAGCGCTTTCGCTCCGGCAATCCGGTGAACGAAGCGGTCCGCGAATCCGGCCGATAACCGGGATTCTTTCAATTTCACACACAGTCGACTAGCGCAGTGGCTGGCCGGTCACTGCATCAAGAAACAACTTGGAGTTCTCAGCCGAGCCGAAGTCGAACATGTTATTGATTGTGCCGGCCATGACATCGAATGAACCTTGCCCAACGCGCACCCCGCTCAGCCAGTTGTCTTCGATGAAGCGAAGAACAGAAGTTTGGTCGGTCAGCGTATGATCGACGTAGTTTGCCTTCGCGTACGGCGAGACCACAAGCAGCGGGAGACGCGGACCATACCCGCAGCGGCCCTGCACCGGTACACCTGTTAGCCCATCGAGCGGTGTGCCTCGGCCGCAAGTATTCGGACCGTTGAGCGCATCCTGCGTGCTTGTCGATCCGTTGACGACGTGAGATACGTGGTCATACCAGCCGTCCGAATCGTCGTAGGCGAGCACGACCGCCGTGCTCTTCCAGTCGTCCTGTTGCTGGAGAAAGTTGATTACCTTCGTCACGAACGCCTGCTCATCGAGGGGGTCCGAATTGCCCGCGTGCGCATCCTGGTACGCCGGCGCCTTAAGAAAATTGACGGCAGGGAAATTCCCCGCGCTCACCGCCGCGTAGAAGTCGTCGATGTCATATTGATGGTTTGCGCCACCGTCACTGCTGGTGCCGATTGCCGCAACAGACGCGGGACGCTCGTGCTTCGGATTAGCGGTGGACGCGTAATACTGGAACGGTTGATGATGCGACACGTAGTCGACCTTATAGCCCTGCACCACCGGCGAATATGAGCTGCGCGCGCAGCCGGTCGTTCCGTTCGCATTCCTCGCGCCGAGGTCGAAGCCACCTTCAAACCAGCCCCACGAGATATTCTTCGCGTTCAGCAGGTCGCCGACATTCTTCCCCTGCATACTGATTGTCGTGCCCTTGGAACAGACGTCGCCCGTCGGATCGAGGTCACCGACGACTGTCAGGCCGTCGGCGCCGTCGCTAACGATGTTCCGATTGTTCGTATTCGCGGGTGCCACCGTCGCCCCATTCGTCTGCCCGGAGATCAGGTTCAGCGCACCAGGCGTGGATGGGCCAAACGTCGTGTCGAACGAGTTGTCGTTTAGCGCGAAGTGTTGCGCATAGTTCCACAGCGCGGTAACGGTGTTGCCGTCGTAATACCCCATCACGAGCCCCTTTGTGTACAAGGCACTCGAGCCGCCTGTTGCCGAGGTGCGGCCGGTGTATTTCGGAAACAGGTCCATCGCGCCACTATCGAATGCCAATTGCTCCGGCTTGTAGGCGTGATCTTGTGACGCCGTAAGCGCCTGCGAGCGATCGAGACGGAATGGATCTGCAGCGCCGGAGCCGTTGGCGGCGTTCGTCGAATTCGGATTGGACCTGAGTAGCCCGTCCAGTAGCCCGTTGATCCGTCGCGTATTGGGCAATGTGCTGAAGGTCGGCTCACCTGCCGGGTTCAGCGCATTCGGGTATGTTCCAAAGTAGTGATCGAACGAAACGTTCTCGCCAAATATCACGACAAGATGTTTGATCGGGGTAGCCGTCTGCACTCCATCCTGGGGCCGTGGTACCGAGGCAGTTGCGACGCTCGACGTGACGTCGGCTTCATCACCATACGCTCCGAGTGAGACAGACAGGCAAAGCGCTAGTGCAGTTGCCAAGGGAAATTGCCGACGAACCAACATCATGTCTATGTCTACCTATTGAAGTGTTTCCCAATGCATCGCTTTGCGAACGGAACACGCCCATTCTCGCCTGCGCCGGTGTCGTAACTGTTAAGCGACGATTACGAGTTCGTCATCTTCCATCGGAGCCGTCATCTCCGCGTGACTGAGATGACATGTGACCCACACTACAAATGCATATCCGCACCCTCCTCTCGCAAGCATATGCGCGATGAGAACACGGTGGTGTCTAAGCTTTTGCCGCCTCCCCGGCCACCATCCGCCGGCTCAATCAATGATCGTCAAGTGAAGATATTTATCGTACATCATTCCACTCATATCATGTTGAAGCAACATCGACACAACATCTACCCACCATTTTATAGGTCTGTCACGCTCAAAAACAGAGCGTACACCGACTAAAAACAATGTCGTCACATGACGACTACACTTCCGCATTCATTACCAACGATGACACGCTAGCGTCACAGTAGTTCCGTAAAACGTCTCCCTCGGCGAAGGTGAGCGCGTCGGACATGCGATTCATGATGTCGATCCGATCAACGTCGATGAATACCTGCGCTAGTTAGGCGGCTTGAATCATTTTAGTCATCCTATTTAGCTGTTTACACGGCGCAATTTTCGAGAAGGTGCCGAACTTTTCACAGTCCTGACACTACAGACGTGGGCAACCAGTCGGGATGTTTGCAACGATTGATGGAGAATCAACATGCCGCACAGGCATATGGCAGGGTTGTTGGTCGGATTGATGAGTAGCACAATTATGACCGTCGCACATGCAGCGGACATGGCGACTTTGCAGGGTCACGTGTTGACAAGCGCGAACAAGCGTCCGCTTGCCGGCGCTCGAGTTCAGATTCGCGAGACGGGGACAAGTACCACCACCTCGGCTGACGGCGCCTTTCGTTTCACCGGGCTTCCGGTGGGCAGATACACACTGGTCGTCACGCCCAGTCGCTCATCCGCGGTCGAACGGACTGTGGTGGCGCGCGCGGACAACACCACAAACGACGACGTTATCGTGGACGCACCGGTTGCCTCGCTCGACCACGTGACCGTCGCGTCGCAGCGCACCGCGAACGTCGTCGCACGTGCGACTCAGCAGAGCGCTCCGAACATGGTGACCATCCGGACCGCCGACGACATCCGCAAAGCCCCCGACGTGAGCGCCGCTGAAGCCGCTGCGCGCATTCCGGGCGTGTCGCTCGAGACGGACTCCGGAGAAGGCCGCTATGTCAATATCCGCGGCCTCGACACCAACCTGAACAGCACCACGTTCGGCGGCATCCACCTGCCGCCGACCAACCCGGCTTCGGCCCAGAACGGGGGGCGTGCTGTCGCGCTCGATACGATTCCGGCCGGCATGATCGGGCAGATCCTCGTGACCAACACCAACAAGCCCGAACAGGATGCCGATGCGCTCGGCGGCACGATCGACATTTCGCCTCGCACGTTGCCCGCTTCGGGCAAGCCGTTCCTGGATGCCAAGCTCGGTTCAGGTGTCGAAACGCTGCGCGGGAGCACAGTTTCGGATGTCGAGATGACAGCGGGTGCGCGCTTCGGCGCGCACGGTATTGCCGGTCTCGGCTCGGGCATCACGTCATATTCCGACGCGCCGTTCACCTTCATCGGTACCTTTGCCTACAACCAGGACCACCGCGGCGTCGACGACGAAGAAAACGCCTATGTCGATGCGCCCGGCGTACCGAACAAGGCCTACGCGCAAACCGACCCGCGTTACTACAACTATCATCGCAAGCGCCTTGGCTACGGCGGCGAACTGGACTTTCAGCCTAACGCCGACAACAAGTGGTATTTCCGCTATTACAACTTCGGCTATACGGAGAACGTGAACCGGCAAGATCTCCAGACCAACTTCACTGGCAATCCGGTCCAGAATGCGGACGGCACGCTCACGGATACGGCGACCTATGCGAAGGGATTGCGCGACGAGAAGGAGACGCTGCGAACGCAACTTTTTGCGCTGGGCGGTGAAAACAGGATCGGGCCCGGCAAGATCGACTATCGCGCCGGCTTCACCAGTGGAACCTACGACAAACCGTACGACCTGAATTCGACGTTCAACAACGGCGCCCCGGCCACAGTGACGTATTACCCCGGCTCTGACTTCGCGACGCAATCGATCGTGTCAAGTCCGAACCCGGCTAATCCCGCCGGCTACACGCTGGGCCAGATCGTCAACTCGTCGCAGTACGTCAAGACCAATGAGTGGTCGGCCAACGTCAACTACACGCTGCCGACTCACTTCACGAGTGCCGATGACGAACAGTTCAAGTTCGGCGCTGGCCTGCGCCGAATGACCTTCGCCAGCGCGCAGAGCAACTACACGTACTCGCCGGCCGCGGGAATCCCGCTGTCGCAGGCGGTGTTCGGCGCGCCGAACGTTTTCTACAACGGCATGTACAACATTGGGCCGTCCATCAGCGATGGCGTCATGAGCGGCATTTATGGCGCCGCTGCGGCCAACGGCAACGTAACGGGTAACCCGTTGAAGGACGCCGCCGCGTTCTCGGCCATCAACGAGAACATCTATAGCATGTATGGCCAGTATCAGTTCGGCTGGGGCCGTCTGGGGGTGCTGGCGGGTCTGCGCGGCGAATGGACGCAGGATGCGTTCAGCGGCAATCTGATCAACGGCAGCTCCGTCACGCCAAACCAGACGTCGAACAACTACTTCAACCTGTTTCCGTCCCTGCAGTTGCGCTACGATTTCACGCCGACGCTGGTGGGTCGCGCGATCTATTCGAGCACGATCGCGCGTCCGGGCTTTGCCCAGAGCAGTGCGTCGGTCATGGCCGATCCGGGGACGGGAACTGTGACCACCGGCAACCCGAACCTGAAGCCGACCACTTCACAGAACTTCGATATTCAGTTCGAGAAGTATTTGCCGCATGGCGGAATCATTTCGCTGGGCGCGTTCGACAAGTCAATGTCCGACTACGTCGTGGGCGAGACATCCACCGTCTTCAGCTCGCCTTATCTCCAGGGGTATTCGGGCCCCATCAAGCTCGTAAGCTTTGCCAATGTCTCGTCGGCACGTGTACGAGGTATCACCGCCAACTATGAGCAGCACTTCACGCAGTTGCCGGGATTCCTGAGCGGCCTGGGCGCGGACGCGAACTGGACATGGACCAATTCACACCTGGACATTCGCCCGGGTGAAGACCACACGCTGCCATCTGGTCCGCGCAATTCGTATAACGCCAGCGTGTTCTACGAGCGTGGTCCGTTGGACATGCGCCTGTCGGCCTCCTATGTGGGCAAGAGCCTGTGGGCAGTGGGCAGTTCTGCTGCAACCGACGTCTACACCGCATCGCGCTTCTCGCTCGACTTCGGCGGCAGCTACCAGATCAGAAAGGATGTGGGCATCTATCTCGACGTGCGCAACATCCTGAACACGCCGTTGAAGTTCTACGAGGGGTCGCCGGACCGTCCAATCCAGCGCGAGTTCTACGGCCCGACCGTGATGGTCGGCGTGACGATCAACGAATAACTTTCTTAACACGGTTGAAAATAATGAAACTCAAAACATTTGTGCAATCTGCAATGGCAGTCGGTCTTTCGTCGACGTTGTTGTGCGGCGCGCTGCAGGCTGCACCGGTCGCCGAGCACGCGCAGTTCGAAGTCGCGAAGCACTATACGCTGGGTGGCACAGACGGCTGGGACTACGTTGGGTATGACCCGGTTCGCCATCACCTGTTTATCAGCCGCGCCAGCCATGTCCAGGTCGTTGATACCGATACGGGCAGGCTGGTCGGCGAGATCGAAAACACCGATGGCGTGCATGGCTTCGCGTTTGTCCAGAACCAGAAGCTCGGCTTCATCACCAACGGCCGTGCCGACACCATTACGGTGGTCGATCTCGACACGTTGCGAACCGTCGACACGATCAAAGCGGGTGGCCCTGACCCTGACGGCATCATGTATGCGCTCAACCTGAAGCGCCTCTATGTCAGCAATGGCCATGACAACAGTGTCAGCGCCATCGACCCCGCCACTCGCAAGGTCGTCGCGACGATGCCTGTCGGCGGTAAGCCTGAATCGCTCGCGGCCGACAACGACGGTCGAATCTTCGTCAACGTCGAAGATAAGGGCGAGATCGTGGCAATGGACGGCAAAGCGAACAAGGTGCTCGCTCATTGGTCGATCGCGCCTTGCGAAGGGCCGTCCGGACTCGCAATCGATACGAAGGCCGAACGGCTATTCACCGTCTGCGCCAACAACCGGATGATGGTGATCGACGCTCGCTCGGGGCATCAGGTGGCCCAGTTGCCGATCGGCGGCCATCCAGATGCCGCCGCCTTCGACCCGGTGCTCAAAACCGCGTTCAGTTCGAACGGCGCGGATGGAACGCTGACCGTGGTGCATGAAGACGACGCGGATCACTACACCGTGCTGCAGAACGTGCCGACACAAGTGGGCGCGAAGTCGATGGCGCTCGACAACGACACTCACCGCGTATTCCTGGTGTCTTCGAAATTCGGTTCGGCCCCCGCTGTGACGGCCGACAATCCGCATCCGCATGCGAGCGTCGTACCCGACACGTTCAACGTACTGGTCGCACAACGCAAGCCGCAGAGCGTCGGCAACTAACGTATAGCCACTGCCTCAACCGCGCCACCGGCGGCATCGCAACGGCGATACCGCCGGTAACGTCGGAAGGTGACACATTCAAGACACAACGTAGAGGGTAGCACCATGCTTCGCAGCATTATCGATTCATCGGCTCAGTCATTCGGCTTGTTGCCTTTGATGGCACTGATCTTTCTGGCCGCGCTCGCCATCATCATCGAACGGCTTATCTTCTTTAGCACCTCTGTGCGCAAAGGCAGCAGCCTGGAATACGACCTCAAGCAGGTCGGCCGGGCAAGGGCCGACGACGTCCAGAAACTGATTCACCATTACCAGGGATCGGTACAAAGCGAACTGATGAAGTCCGCAATCGAATTGCAGGGCCAACCGGCCGAACACTTCGAGCGCGAAGTCGAAGAAAGCATCATGTTCCAGATGAGAAAGCTCGACCGCAATCTGTGGGTGCTGGATACCGCTGTGACGCTTGGGCCGTTGCTGGGCCTGCTGGGCACCATCATCGGCATGATCGGTTCGTTCAACATTCTGGGCGCGTCGGGAACCAGCGACCCGATGGCTGTGTCCGGCGGCATTGCCCACGCACTGATCGCCACTGCCTGCGGCCTGACGATTGCTCTCGTGGGCGTCGTGGCGCTGAACTACCTGAACAAGCGGGTACGGATGGTTCTTCTGCAAATGGATCTCATCAAGTCCATGCTCGTCTCGCGGCTCGCCGCGTGAACCGCGACCACCCCACATACCGGAGAACACCGTGAGAAACCATCGGGCTCACTACTTTGGCAATGACGAAAAACCGCGGATCGAGATCATTCCGATGATCGACATCATGATGTTCCTGCTGGTCTTCTTCATGCTGGTCATGCTCAAGATGATCCAGGGCACTGGCCTCAAACTGGAATTGCCGCAATCGTCCACGGCTGCGCGGCTCGACACGGTCGCCGTGACCGTGGGCGTGGAAAAGGACGGAGAATTGCACCTCGACCGTAATGACATCTCTGCGCCGCAACTGACAGCACGCCTCAAGGACATGGAGGCCACGAAGCAGGTCAATGTCACGATCGCAGGGGACAAGGGGGTCGAATATGAAACGATCATCAAAACCATGGATCTGGTGCGCTCTGCGGGGATCAGTTCAGTCGCGCTCGCGACCGATGTGGACTAGCCTCCGGAGTCAATCAGAATGAACATGAGTATCCCCGGAAAACCCCGTGGCGCGCTGTGGCCGACCGAGACGTCACGGCCACGAGCCCGCAACGCAATGTCGATCGCGATCGTCGCTGCACTTGCGATCGAAGGCGCGCTAGTAGCGGCCGTGATGTCGATGCGGGTGCCGACGCCTACGCCAGCACCCGCGACGCCCGTTATGCAAATGCGGTTCGTAAAAGCCGTTACACC